>Ga0070750_10000008_pt1 | contig 85918 bp, 119 predicted proteins | sample VirMetDEL_Nov_24_FD_77013 | JGI IMG/M metagenome (GOLD analysis project Ga0070750, IMG submission 77013) | Aqueous microbial communities from the Delaware River and Bay under freshwater to marine salinity gradient to study organic matter... | ecosystem: Environmental > Aquatic > Marine >...
AGGTCAAGAGGGGCCTCCTTAGAAAAAGACAATAAATTCGTAGTGTTGGCAAAGGACTTTCCGACCTCCAATACTTCTACTGGACTTACAGGTTTTATTCAAAGTTTCAGTTTTGAACTAAATGCTGAAACAGTAGAAGTTGCTTTTAATATGGAATTTGTCGTAGCCAATGTTCTTCCTTGAGGTTTTATTATGTCGTATTCCATTTTCACAGGAAAGCAACGCTCGCTTGTTTTTCCAATTATGTGTAATGGTTTTTTAACGATAGATTATACCGATAATGTGGCCTCAACAGGAACAGGGATTACCTATGGTCTTTGGGATTTAGACGACAACTTTACCTTTGAGTGTGTCTTAACTCCCTATGAAATCAACGGTTATGGGACTCATAGCAGTACGGGCGACACTTACATACCCACCACTGGGAACCTTTCAAAGGTGAGCCATAGCGATGGTTTAGGCATAGTTTCCAGTAGCAAAAAAATCATGTCTGCGTTAGAAGAATCCATCTACACCGCAGGGACACAGAACAATCATCAAAGCGAAGTTTATCTGCCAAGAGCAAATCGCAAAAATCACGAAATGAGAATCTTTCATAGCACCAACTTTCAAGTGAGTTTGGTAAATGATACTCTACACAATGAGAATAACCCTGCAAGATACAAAATTAAGGTAGGCATAAAATTAGGCACTGCTTCTATGGAGTATTTCACAAGCGATGCAGTTATTTTGCCAAACGAAGGGGGGCAATATGATTACTCTTCCGTACCTGACTTACAGGGTTTTGATACCGATGGCAAGTTAAAATACAGAAGAATAAGTTTTGCTCTCGCCGGTTCATCGGGAACGACTCTTAAAATGACAACAGGCGCAGGAATTGATGATAAGTTATTTGAAAATGTTGAATTATTCACTAGAAGCGGAACAGATTTAGTATCTATTGGCCTATTTGATAGTAAGCCTTCTGCTAGCACTATTACTTTAAAGTCTGCATTAACAACAACTATTTCATCGGGCGACCCAATTTTTATCAAACATATTCAAGAACCAAGTTATATTAACAACACATATCATATTGCTTGTTCTTGGGATAATCAAAACAAAGTTGCTAATGTGTTCTTCAATGGTCGCTTGGTCAAGACTGGAACGCATACGCAGACAACTTCTTTTGCTATGGCCGCAGAAGATTTTTACATTGGGGCTAACGGTGGAGGCGCAACGGGGGCAAATTCGGCAACTACTAATAATCAATTCATGGGGGAACTCCATGAGTTGAGCATTATGAATATCAATAAAAGAGAGTTTAATGCCGTGAATAACTTAATGCCTAATTTAAATGATACTGTTTTGTATTTGAGATTTGAGGAGGTGGATGATTAATGGCACTAGATATAAAAGATAGTAATATCTTCAATGCACCCACTAACCCATATTTAATTGACACCAGCCCAACTGACGGGCATAGAATATATACTGCAATTACGACAGAAGACACTTCTGTTGCGATTACTGGTTGGGGCGGAACTATTACAGAAAATTCTAATCTAAATACAACGAAGGGATTTAGAATCAAATGCTATGATTCATTGACCACGACAGGGATTAGGTTTAACCCTACTGCTACAAACTTAACAGATAATGACTTTTTTGTTCTGATTTATTCTGATAAGCCTTATCAACATCACTTTGCTAAAATTACTGAAGTTTTAACAGAAGACGAATATGGTGATGCCTTTGAATTTGAACCAAAGTTAGGAAATGAAATCCCAAAAGATACCAAGTTCATTATTTTCCAAATGACCAAGAATGGGAGCGTTGTTGCCGTCTCAATGGGCATGCTCCAAGATGATAGTTTGGGTTCTGCATCAAATGATTTTGAAGGGGAGTTATGGAGAAGAATGGCAGTGGCAAGGCCACTATTTTATTTCCCCGCAAGAGAAAGTAATCTTGATGGCATGGATAAATCTAATGAGTTGAACCATAATCGCAAGTTTTATGCTATGAGGGAAAGCGGTACAGCCAACAGTTATACGCTATCAAATGCAGATAACTGCCAAGTTTTTACAACCATGCAAGACTTTGGTAAGTCTGTTGTAGATTACAGCAGGTTCTCATACAAGATAAAATTGACTGATAAATTAAGAGACTTGGATGCGGCACAAGTAGCAAGTCCAAGCACTTCTGCAACTAACGAAGGGACGATTGTTTCAGCAGATGATACTGACTATAACGACAGCCATTTTAATGCAAGAAGAATTGCCGATGATGTAATCACTTCTCCTGTTTTTACCGGCCCTCTAAGATACCTAAGTTATGATTTTTCTCCGACAAAATCAAATCTACTTTACAATGTTTATGACCACAACAATACAGAATCCATTGACGGGAAAGGTGGTTTTGCAGAAACATCAGTTATTGATAACGGAAGAATTATGCCAAGAAAGGTAAAAGAGTTTGACGCATACCGTGTAAGACATACCATCCATACTGGGGATATGAATGAGTTCTTTGCTTTAAAGACAACATACAATTCTTCTACTTCTGCCACAGTATTTTCATTCAATACTGAGTATGATTTGGGAACCGTATTGAACACAGGTGATGAAGTCAAAATTGATGATGAGATTTTGATTGTGAAGACTATCGGTTCGCTATCGGGAACAACTCAAGCCCTCACCTTTGAGAATGACACTTCAAACCCCTATGCAAGAACCGAGAGCGAAGGGGAATTTACCGCACAATCAATCACCCCCTCAAGTGGTGCAACGCTCCACAGGCGAGCATATAACGCCAAAGACGGGACACTTATGCTTGACACCACACTACTTAACGGCAGGTTCAGTAAAATGTATCTGTCGTTCACTTCTTTAAATCACAATGAAAGATTTGCCACTATTACTGCTTGCGATGCCACTAAGGGAATGATTACTCTTTTGTTTAGTGATGCTTCTTATAACACCAATCCGTTGAGTTTTGCTCAAGGAGAATACAGATTACACATTGAAAGGTTCAATGGAGAAATTGAAAATATTCAAAGTAAAAAGGAAGATGGTCAGACCATTATGGAAATTCAGGGGAGAGACAAGTTTAATAAGTTGCTTTCTCCAGTTGTGAATTTAAACAGTTTGTTTAGTGAAGATATTATTTATTCTACAAATAGCCCGTATAATAAATTGGGAAATGTTAGAAGTGCTTCAACATTTACCATAACACTAGGACAGGAAACTTGGCAAACAACAATTCCTTGTGATTCTAGCAATACTGGGCCTAACTTTGATAATTTTCCGATAGTGGGAACAAAACTATTTACTGCTAATGGGTATGTTGGAGAGGTTCTCACTTCCAGTCTTTATTCTCATGGAGGTGGGGCAGCAAGACAATATACCATTACTCCTGCTTTAACTGAAGCAAACTCAGAAGCAATCTATATGGACATTGAGAAAAATTATGTTCTCTCAAAAGCACTAGGTTCTTCTCACCTTGCTACGAATAAACCCTCTTCTCTTACAGGAGCCGCTAATAAGGGATTAATTTTTACATCAGGAAACAAAATCACAATGTCAAGCGGTGCTGAAAGTGATTCTTTAGTTTCAAGTAGTGCAAATGCAAGTGCTGGTGCAATTGGATATGCAATTAATAAACCATCATCTATTTCAAATGACTTTGCTTTCCAAGCGTTATTAAAAGACGAACATGGAAGCGCAGGGTCATCCTCCTTTGATACGGTAAATACTTTGATTGATTTTGAGGTGGTTTCTACTTCAAAGAAAGATAATATAACTCAAATAGAACTTGCACCATATATTCCCATTACTTTAGGAAGAAAAACAAACTATTTCACAGATACTAGTGAAATGACATTTACAGAAGTTGGGACTATTACTGCCTTTAGCAACATTAATGATAGGTACTTTGAAACTACAAATACTAATGCTTATTCACTTTTATTGGGAGAGCCTCTCTTTGTAGGAACTTCCAAGACATTTGTAGGTTTAGTTTTTGATATTGTTCATTTAACCACAACAGCGGCGGCAAATACTAGAATAGCATTAGATAGAACAATCGTAGATTTATCTACTGGAAATACGATTTACAAAGCAGCAAAGCCGACAAATGACCTTGTTTTAGTGAATGGTTCTCATTTATGGGGAGGCAAAATATTAACTTCGCCGCATCTTAAATTCTTAAATTCTCAAATTGTTCCCTTAAATATTGAAAGCACAACTATTGCAGGAGACAACAGTAGTAGATTCGGCCAAGCATACTATAAAACCCACGGTGTTTCATTTGGAAATTTTGGTTTAAATAAGCCGCTTGTTTTTGACTTAGGAAAGAAAATACCCAACTTATACGCAAATAAATCTAATTTTAATTATTATGCTAGCGCATATAATTTTAAACCCAATACAGGGTCAAGCAATATAAACAACACAGATAAGACTGACTCTTCTTATAGGGTTTTGCCACCGCATCAAAGAGGCTTAACTAGCCCCTACGGTTCTAATTTAAACAATGTAAGAATACACACCGATGGAATTGAAACAAAAATGCAGAACCAATTTACTAACGAAATGCAAATACAAGCAAGATACACAGACATAGATGAATCTAATGCAAGGCTATTTTTGTATATCAATAGCGATATTTTGCCTTATACTGCTTTACGAGAAGATAGTCTTTTACATGAAACATCTAATGCTATAACTAAAAATATTCTAAATTACAATCTATTTCTTTTGGAAAATAATAAAACAAAGGACTCTTCTATTGAGTCGGGTAATAGACTGCTTTTAAATGACAATTCCTTTCAAACCATCGGGTTTAGCACAGAAGAAGATATTTCTCAACTAAAAAGGTTTGGCTTAATGCGACTAACAGAATTATGTGTAGACTTCATGTTTAATCCTGTTAATCCAGAAAAAAGAATTAAGAAAAAATATGAAAATATTTTTAGTAGGGAATTTAAAACTTATGCAATCACAAGCGTTGGGACAATTAATACAATTAGTGGGGCTGCTATGGCTTTTACAGGAAGTGTTTCTTTAACAGATGGCGACTATTTGGTTGATGAAAATGGACTATTTCTTGGAATTGTAGATACAACACAAACTGCTGCATCCCACGCATTTAAATCAAATGTTATATTAACCAATAATGGGTCTAAAGCGACTTCTGCCTTTAAAGTGGTATCTACTGACAACAATATAAAAGGCAGAGGTAATAAAGACTCTTTTAGCGAATTAGCGTCAAATGAATTACATCCACTTAAATGTTGTATTATCCCAGAAGGTAGCACTTATGGGGGAGATTCTGGCGATAAAGCAAATGGAATATCGTTAGTATCAAATCAAGAAATTACTTTGCCCCTTGCTTTTACCTCAGACTTAATGGGCCTTTCAGCAGATGTGTCTAGTGATTTTAGACCCTTTACTCATTTAATAACACATGATTATGGAAAAGCGCATAGTGGACTTATAGGGGTTGTTTTAGATAGATTTGATATTGAGGATGGTGGGGAAAGCAAAGCAGAAAGCGGGAATACTACACAAGTCTTGAAAGGTGTCGCTGGAGGAATAAACTTCAACTCTATGTTCCATGCCGCTTTATCCTCTGATAAGCATTTCAAATCATTTGATTATCCTTCAGACACTTCCGAAGGATTCACAACAGCAAGACCATATGAAGTGGACGGTGCTTATATGGCATTTAAGCCTAGACTTTGGGTTGATTCTGGTAATTATTCTACTGCTACAATTACTTCGTCTTCTGGTAATTTGCATAAAAATGTTATTGATGTGGAAACTAGCAGTTTAGATAACAACTTTTTAAAATTCATTGATTTAACTGGTTGCTATTTAGTGCCAGAAGAGGGAGTAGATATTGATGGAACCAGTATTACAAAAGGCACAGAATTTTTATGAAAGAGTATGAATGGCGCAACTCCCTCTACTTCAGGCACTCCTAAGTTAATACACATTTATTCTCATGAAATTTCTAATTCAAATGATAAAGACCATCATTTAATTTGTGATGAGGCTTTAGTTAATGACACCCCTTACAGAATATTGCAGCCTAACCAAACTTGCTTATATGATTTTATGCCAGAAAAAATATTTTTGAATACTTTGTCTTCGGAATATACTAAAATGGCGAATGAGAATAAAGTGTATGATATGGAAAATCACTATCACTATAAGGAATCAAAAGACATATCAGGAAACACTAATTATAGGGACGATGCTGTATTATCCATGTTTGTTGCCATTGACCTAAACAATAAAAGCAGTGATGGAAATGTTATTATCAAATCACCTAATAATTTCGTCAATAATCTTCTTCCTGCTGGAGACTACAATATGTTGTTTAGTGATGGAGAAAACTCCGAAAAAATTTCAATACGAGCAGATAAAGATGACCAAACATCAGGAATTAACTTAGGTTCTCTTACCTTGTCCAAAGGATTTAATGGACAAGGTATTGTTTCTATTTCGGAAACTTTTACCCTTTTATCAAATGAAGAATTAAAAATTAACCCAACAAGAGCCTGTATTGGTTCTACTGTTAGCGTTGGTCTTGAAGGTGAAGACCTTATCAATGAATTACTTGAGCAAGAAGGAATTGAATTCACAACTACTTCGACGGACACACCGATGTATTTAGCACCCAACTATCAAGGCGTAGATTTGTATTCTGCAATCCGATATATTCTTGATAGAAAGGATATGAAACTTGTTGAGGAAAATGATGTGTTCAAGATTATTCCCGAAGATGAAGACTCCCTAAGAACAAATATTACTATTGACGACAGCGACGAATTCCTTATCATTGACTTTGATAAAGTATCTACCCTCTTTGATTTCTTCAATGAAATTAATGTTTATGGGAATGCTCACAAAGCAGTTCGTAAAGACATTCGCTCAATTCAAAAGAGGGGAAGAAAGACCTTAGAAGTTGTAGATAATACTCTACTAACTCAAGAAGAAGTGGATAAGCGAGCCACTAAACTCTTAAGGATTCATTCTCGCCTCAATCAAAAGTTATCTTTTACTTTACACAGTAGGGGTATTGCTCAAGTAAGAGTCGGAGATATTGTAAATGTCTCTATCCCAAGAGAAAACATTGAGATGAACGAATACATTGTTTTGGAAATGGAACATCAATTGACTGGCTTTATCAAACTACAACTTGGCCGATACAGCAAGGACTTGTCTGATGTCTTCTCCGAATTGTTGATTTCCAGTAAGGAAACGAAGGCGGCATTGAGAAGCAACGACTTAAGCACACAGGAAGTCTCCTTTAATTTCCTTGACACAGTGGACACCAAAGAGATTAAATTGTTGGTTCGGAAGAGAAGTGCGGGAGGCGCAGGTCGGACTCTCGGCTTTGGGACAGCGTTAGGATTTACTACTCCTTTAGGATTTACAGGTGGGGCAATCACAATTACTGATTTAGTGGAGGAAGATTTAGCATGATTACAGATGAATTAAAAACATTGATTGCCACACATATCAAAGATAACCTCTTTGATACCGCAGAAGTCGGTCTTGGAGGAAATGCCACAAGCCCAACCGCTACCGATTTAGATGTTCCTTTATCCGCCGCTACCACATTAACAATTACAAACTCCACATTAAATGTTATTGAGGTAAAAGTATCAGTAGCGGGTAGCGCAATTCAAGGTCAAGTTATTCGTGAGGTTGGTTTATTTAATGCTGGCAGATTAGTATATAGAGCCAACTTTCAAGGAGTTGGCCCATTTTCCACAACAGAAACACTAGAACTGTTTATATTGTTGGAGGTTGAGTAATATGGTAAGTAATCCGAACTTTTACGGGCAAAGCACACACGGAACGCCTAATCAAATTGAAGATGGTGTAGATTTTCCTCATACAGGGATTATTAAAGCCCTTTCAGATGGTTTAGGTCAAAACTATGCAATTAGTGGTTTTGACATTACTATTGATAGCGCAACACAAATTGATGTTGGTGCAGGAGTTATTTTCCGTGATGGTAAAAGAGTCGCAGTTTCAGCAGTTTCTAATTTAACATTGAGTTCAACATATACGAATGGTTATCATTTACTAATTGCTAGTAGTGCTTCTTCTCCTGTTTTAACGATAAGAAACCCTACTGCGGCGGATAAGGTCGCTCAATATACGGCAGGAGATACTATTATTGCAGTTATTACCCATAACGGAACTGCAAATGTAGGTATTCAATATCTTACTGTTAATAAAACTGAAAATTCTTTAAGCCTTGGCTATAATAATTCAGGATATACTGAAACAGGAACCTTAACTGCTGATGCCAATGGAATTACAATGACAGGATTACATAAACTAGATACTTTAACAACGGCAACTGCACATGGAACGAATAGTAAAGTTTTAATTCAAGATGGTGCTAACGGTGAGGAAATTAGAACCATTACTGCTCAATCTATTGCTGACCTTGCACCACAGGGAGATATTACTGGCATAACTGCTGGAGCGGGCTTAACTGGAACTGATTTGACCGGCCCTGTTCCTACATTAAATGTAGAGGTAGATGATTCCACCATTGAAATTAATTCGGACGCATTGAGGGTAAAAGATGATGGAATAACTTATGCTAAAATTCAAAATGTTTCTCAAACAAATGTTGTTCTTGGAAGAGATACTGCGGGCGCGGGCGTTATTGAAGAAATAGGTGCTACTGCTTTAGGCACAATGATTGGAGATACATTACAAACTATAACTACTCGTGGTGCTACTACTGCTATTGGTATCACCAATAATGGATATAGACACTACCAAATTCCATTACCAGCCGCAGGTTTAACCGATTTAACGGTTGGTGCGCCCCCTGTGTTTAGTCATTATTACATTAACGCTAATGCTGCGTTAGTGGTGGGAACAAACGGACAAGTTATTACAATCAAAAATATAGACACCAACCCTATTTTAATTACACATGCAACAGCGTTTGAAGGAGGTATTGCTTTTGCTAAAGACCAAAGACATACGGCTCCCGACACCATTACTTTAGAAAGTCTTGAAACAATAAGGCTTCAATATTTGTTAGATTCAGCAGGTGTTCCTACCGCTACTTGGTATATTACTGAAACTGATACTGGGGGAACTGCTGGAATTGCTAATGTTGTAGATGATACAAGTCCTCAATTGGGCGGTAATTTAGATGTTAATAGTAATAAAATTACTGGAACTATTGTTTTTGATGGTGATGTTAATATTGAAGCAGGACATACATTAAGAACAACCACTTTACCCGTTGTAGATATTAACTCCGACCCTAACCCGTTAGTCTTAGATACTCACGCAGGGAGATATTTATTGTGTAGTTCAAATATTACCTTACCTGCTACTTCAACACAAGGCGACCAATACTTTTTGCTTAACGATTCAGGAAGCAGTATTAGCATTTTAAGAAACGGAAATAACATAAATGGGGCGGCTAGCGATGCAACTTTAACCGCATATAAGGGTGCTACATGTATTGCTATTGGCTCAAATAATTGGATTGTATTAGGTGTTTGATTATGTTCGGTGGTTCCTGCGCTCAACAAAAAGTGTTGTCTAACGCTTATTCATTACAAACAATTAAGGACAAATATGATACCGGAAGCGAAGTCCCCTATGGGAGAAATTTTAATTTTACAGAACAAAACAATGGTTGGCAGACTGGAATTAGAGTGTTTGGGCAGGACATGTTTATTTCTAATAGAGGAAATAATAATTCATTTGATAGCGATAGCGTGTTTTTGCATAAACTTAAGATTGTAAATTCAAATGGAACATACGACCAGCGTTTAACTATTAGTAGCGGAAATGCAAATTTTACTTCCATTGATGGTTTTGATTTGGCTAATGGAACTAATTTGCTTATTTGTGGTTTTCATAGTAATAGTATAAAGAGTGCAACTCTCGCTACTCCATATGATTTGTCTTCTACATTTACAATAACTGGGACAAAAACCATAACTACGGGCATGAGAGGTTGTTCTTGGGGGAATGGTGGAAATAAGTATTTTGTGGTGTATCACGACCAATTGAGGCAATTTACTACTTCAACACCCTATGAAGTAGCAAGCGGAGATACAGAAGGAACATCAAAAACTCTTTCTTTAACAGCGGCAAGTGATATTTCTTTTAGCGATGATGGTCTTACAGTTTGGATTTCGGAACACGATGGAAACCTGCACCAATTTACCCTATCCTCCGCTTGGGACACTACTACAATCGGTTCTCAAATTACTGTTGATACCGCTACCTTTTACGGGAATGAAGGGTCAAGTCCAGCAAGAAGTTCCTCCGCCACGGGAACAACTCAATGGATATGCGGCATGTATTGGAACGATGATGGAACGAAACTGTATGTTAATTCTCTTTGGGGGATGACTGATACGAGCGAAGTAGTGGGAAGTCCAGCCCCTACAAATGTTATAGGAGAGGGTGGAAGTAGAACAAATACATTTGCTGTAATAGAATATTCCGTGGGTTAATTTCATGATATTTTATTTATTTCTATTAAGTTTTGCATTTGGCTTTGTTATAACTTGGTTCGCAATTGAACCAGAAAAAAGCACGACTATTTGGCTCTACAAGAAATAAGTTTTTCAAACGAATAGAATTTTGCGTTAGTTTCGGCCTAAAAATTGGCATAAAAAAAAGCGTCGGGAGGGGAATCACTCCCCTCCCTTTGTTTTCTTTGACCAAATGCCAAGGCATAGCCTACATTCCCACAAAAGGGCTTGACTATCCGAGCCTAAATAGAACCCTTTCATTCTTCTTGCGATGGTTTTTTCACCGCAATATGGGCATTTTTGCTTAAGTCCCATCACTTTCCGCCCTTATCGTCAGACATCAAACGCTTCATGTATTCTTCAACGCTTTCATCGGTGATAGAAGTACCACCGAATGCGGCAAAGAATAGAAGCATAAGAACGCCAACGAAAAAGATTAAAGAAAACCAATCCCATGTCGTCATTACCAACTCACCTCCAAGTCTTTATGTTCTCCCTTTTCAATAGAAAAGGCTTTTACAATTCCATTTTCTTGACCATGTTTCCAAAGGTCATACACCAATTGGGTGTCTTTTAGACAATACTCAACTACTTCATCATACTGGCCCATTTTCCAAAGGCGAGGAGCGTCTGCACTCTCCATGAGTTTAGAATCCTGCATTGTGCATTTAACTAAATTTTTAAGTTGAAACCTTTCACCATGTTCTTTTAGCAGAATTTTTGAAGTATCAATGTATTGTTTTTCTTTGATGTATTTTGTAATACAAAAGATGTCCATTGAGTCTCGCAATACGGGTAAGTCAAATGCGGCTAAGTTATGCCCAAGAAGAAGACCGCCCTTTTGGAAATGGTCATCCAAATCATACTTTAATTGCTTAAGAGGCTTGACTCCAACATTTGATTTTTGGAAGGTATCAAGGGGAGCATCAACATAAACTGTTCCTTTGTCGCCATCCCAAGTGGCAACAGTTGAGACTTGAAACATATGCGTGTTAGCAAATCCGCCAATTTCATAAGACATATTCTTTGTCTCAATGTCCAAGGCAAGAACAGACACTCTAATCACCGTTAGACCAGAGTTTGCTAATCTTCTCTTCTTCCTTGTTCACTGGCTCATCAGTATCGGTTCGTCGCTTAAGGAAGCAAACAATCTGCTTATTGGCTACAATCAATTGAGAACAACATTCCCAACCTTCTTCGCCATATGTGTTCAAAGACTCAATAATAGCCTTTGGCCCTTTCTCAACTTGAAATACCAAATAGGTGTTTTCCCACTTCATCATTCTACACTCTCCAATAATCTAACATACCAACTTCGGCCTTCTTTGATTTCTTCGTATCTGTGTCTAACCACATCATAATGTCGGTAAATTTGCGCTCTTGAGATTTTTGCTTTTGCTCTCACTTGAGTTAAATACAAGTTTTTATTCACAAATCCTGCTTCATCAGCCTTAATGTTGGTAAATTTTCCAGCCTTGATATCTTCATAAACACTGATAAATGTGGTTTCAAAGGACTTTTCGTGCATCTGCTTACGCTTCGCTCGCAGGCTTCGCTCTAACCACCCCACCAGTTGGCTATAACAGTTTTGTACGATTTTGCCGGATGCTTGCACATGTTCACCCCGAACAATGAAGCGTTCTTCGGGCTTCACAATATCGGCTGATTCTCCAATACAACAGAGAGCAGACAACTTAATCATCGTCTGCATTAACCTTGTTGTGAAGTTTGAAGCAATTTCAGCAACATGGGGAGGGCAATTCATCAACTCTTTGTTCAGTCGGTTGTATTCCAATAACAATGATGGCCTAAATGATTCGTGAAAAGTTAAGGTCTTCATTGGGTCTTGGCCGACATCATTCCAGCGTTCCCTTACCATTTGATAGATTTTGTAAAAGCCATCTGCAAATTTATCAATTGGTGCATGGACATCCTCAATTGTTCCTGCTTTTTGTAGTTGCTCTAATCGCATTTGGTGTTGAGTATGGAAAGGTACTTCCCACACATACAGAAGCATTCTTTGTAGAACACCCTTTTCTGCCATAACATCGTTAAGATTCTTTGGTGGATAGGTCATAGCAATAACAGAGCGTTCCGAATAGCAGTTCATTTCCATTCCTTCCATAGAATCCAGTGCCTTGGAAATAACCCAAGACTTTCCTGCAAGACTATTCATAAGAGTATTCAAATAGACGATGCTTTGTTCTTTATGCTGGCTTTGTTTGAAGATACCCGAATACTCAAATTCATCCCAATGGGCTAATCCGCTTCCTTCAAGAATACCGGCCTGTCTTTTCATTTCATCCTCGCCATCATCGTTCTTAAATTGCTTCCATTTGCCAATAAGAACTGAATCAGTATAGTCGGTCACCCCGAAAATATCGTACTTACGAGGCATTTCTACGCCATCCTTTCTTGTTAGAGAAGGGTGGTTTGGCCGGTTTGCATTAATCTTCTCAAAGGTTTTCTCTGCAACTGGGCCAACAAAATTCCATAGAGTAGATTTACCCGTTCCGCTTGTTTGAACCCAACATAGATGTATTCTTGAATCCTCAACATTTCTTCCGTTGGGGATTCTTACAAAGTCTTTACATATGCTTCCAAGAAGCACAAAGCCACTGATTGCGGCAGGGATTTCGTTCCGTAGGGAAACTTCGCTTGCTGATTGATAGAATCGCTCAATAATTGAGGGCAAACCCGATACTGCTTTAGCATCCAGTTCTTCCTTTTGTTGCATGTATTCTTCAATGTTTTCTTCTTCATAAAATTCTTCATTCATATTTTCACCTTCTCTTCTGAGTTTAATGTGGAGATAATTCTTTTGGCTAAGGTTTCTCCAATACCTTCAACGCCTTGAATTTCAAATTCAGTGCATTCACCAATTTCCATAATTGAGCCGAACTCTTTTATGAGGGCTTTCGCTTTTTTAATTGAAACTCCCTTTATGCTTGTTAGCAAATCAATCCTCAAATCATCTGTTGTAATTCTCTTGAATACTTGAGGTTGAATTGTTGTTCTCTTGAACGGTTTGATTTTGGAAACGCCCGTGATGATGAGGGCGGCTTCACTTTCAGTTGAAACCCAAACGGGCTTCGCATCCATATCAAGAATAATTCTTCCTATTGCCCCCAAGAATTTATTTCTTAACATGATTGCCCTGCCTTTTGGGGGCATTTTTGATTGAGAGTTTTCAATAATAGTAAGAATTGCATCATCCATACTACCGTAAATAATCACAACATTTGTTTGATAGTGCCTATCCATATTGTCTAACTGAGTCCAAAGCCTCTTTGAAAGGACTGAACCCAAAAAATCTACTGCTGATTTTGCTTCAAAACAAACATCATCATACACATAGTCGCCTATTTCAATCCACTTCTTTTCCGTGGCAATGTTTAGGGACTTGGCCTTTCTTTCAACTAATTCCGACAACTTGGAGTTTTCTCTTGAATCAATAATTAGCATCATGCATACCTCCAACACTTTCCAATACAGAACCCTTCGCTAATTAATTTTTGACAATGTGGTGTGTTGTAGTTATTATACACTGTGAACTTTGCGTGTTTCTTTGTTGTTCTTTTATCCCAATCAAGCCATACCGAATCCGATTCTCCAAAGACTCTTTCCAGTTCATCAACTACGAGGTTTAGCACTTCTTCTTTAAGTTGCTGTGTATTTAGGTCTTGGTAGCCGGACAACAAATCCCGATACCACGAAACCAAATATGCTCTTGCTATGTGGGAAGGATTCTCAGTCATGGTTGCATTGTGGAGACAGGGGAGGATAGGCAATTTGCCTACCGTTTTAGGCACTGATACTTCGCCTTCTACGGCCTCTATGGGTGGGGCTGATGGGAACACTACCTTAGCATTTCCTTGCTTGCGAAAGGGAATATAACGAGGCCCCTTAGCAAGACTTAAGATGCTTTCAACATCACCTTCTAAATCCTCTTTTAACAAAGGAATGCAAAAGTAAGGGTTTCCTGTTTCATCCGAAGAAGACATATTAACTGTGTTTGGGATTCTTCTAAGGCGGGTAATTTGTCCCACCCTGTCATCAAGCGTTATGTTCTTTCCAACTTGTTCAATCAAATACTGCTTAACATCACGGAAAAAGAATTGAATGCTTCTCATGCTTTCTGCTATTTCACCAAAAACAAATAGATGAAAACCTCGGCCAGAGAAAAATAGAGTGTGTTCGTAATCTTTCTCATAGACTAAACCCATGATAGTTTTCAAATCCCTCCATGCATCATGGATTGAATCGTCGTGTGCATCAAAATCAAGAAAAACCCTGTCAAGAATAACCGAGGAGTCATCCTTTGCAGTTTCATAGAAACGCTCAAAATCATAAACCGTCGTATAGACATTGGTTCTATTGTTCTGTGCGTTTATGAAATTGATGTATTCATTCCTTGAGGACACTATTTTTCTTTTCATTTGTGGGGCGTTCCTTATGTGGCTCCCCGCCCAAACTTCCCGTGGATATTTCATTTTTATTACCTCCAAAATTAACTGTGGCTTCACCAAGCATTGAACGAATTGTTTCCGCTATTTCTCCGCTTAGTGTTATTTTTACTGCTTCTCTCATACAGTCTTCGTATGTTTGTCCGACAAATACTTCTTGTATTCGTATCTCTCTAATCAATTGAAATCTTTCAGTGAATGTCATTTCCGAATACAATTCCGAACATAGTGAATCAATCGTTGCCTTGAGATTTGAGATTTCAGTAAATGTCCATTGTTTTGATAAGACCTTTGCTCTAATCATCTCTTCCATCATAACCACGAATCCTGTTGCGCTCCTTCGCAAATACCAAAGAAAGAACAATGGCTACAAGTTTTGTAATAAAACTTAGGCGCAAAGTGTTTATTTTCATAGGCATGAATTAATTCGGCAATATGATTCATAACAGAGGTCATTGTTCTTGTTTTGATAGGCTCAACTGTTATGTGATTTGCCACGGGATAATACCAGCCCCAATGAGATACTTCCATATCCTTTGATAGGCCATGCATTTGAAGAACTTCTTCTGTTGAGTTTTCAATCATCAATTGGTAGAATGCCATTTCCTTTCTCATACCCGTTGCTTTGTAGTCTTTCCATCCTCCGGTCTTGTATTCAAAGGGAATCAGTTTTCCGTTTTCAATAAATACTCGGTCAATAATTCCTTGGAGACGCACCTTGTAATCTCTTTGCAGAGTGAATTTCTTATGAGTGTCTTTAGGAATCATTACTTCGCAATCAAATTTCTTTTCATTAATGACTGGCAAAAATTCATCTGTCTTTCCTTCCGCTACTGCTTCAATAAAGCGTTGGGCTTCAAATGCCGCCACCGTTAAAGAAACATCGTAGTATTCATCTACTGGCATCAAAGAGTTGCAGTATTCCATGATTTCTGTATTGTTCATTTTCTCTGCCTTCTTAATGTCAAAATCATCAAAAAATGCTTCTCTGTGGTTGTGAAGAATTGTTCCTTTACGCATTGCTTCTGTTTGGTCTTGAGACAAACGCTCAACATAGGAGAACTCATATTTCTTAGGACACCAAACGAATGACATAAGAGAAGACTTAGAAATCTTCAAAATCGGTTCCGATGGGTCGGAATAGTTCTCCGGCATCCACTTATATGTGAATTCTTTCATTTCTCCAAGCGATGCTTCGTATGCTTCTTCTTTATTCAAAACCATTCCTCCAGTGTTGTTTGTCCTTTTATTGTTCTAATGTTGTTAATTTGCCAACCCATCGCTTCATAGATAGGTTTAGCCTTTCTGATAAGTTGCTCTGCATAGTGGTGATAGTCGGGCGTATAGGTGTTAAAATCCGAAAGGATTGTCCCCGAAACATACTCAACATCTCGCCTCTCTTTTGTCAAAGGGTTCGTGTATTTATCATTGACCCCCGACACCTTCAAGAAAATGTAAGAGTCATCAAAGGTAGTGTTCTGCTTTTCCCAAGCATAGAGAACGCCAGCAATACCGGAACCAATTGAAGGGCGTTTGTCTTGTTCGGTTGTGAAGTTTTTCGGATTCTCTCCGCATCTTTCACACGCATAGACATTTAACATATCACGCATATTGAACTTTGCTCGGCACTTTTTACATTTCAGTTTAAATCTCTCTTCTTTCAACCTACTTCTCTTTGCTAAGTCGCTGATGGGTACTTCTCCATTCACCACTTTTTTGTAAGTTTCTGCGAGATAGGTGTTTATCTCAGCAAATGTCTTTTGGTTTGCCCACATCTTTAACAAAGTTGTTTGGAACTCCTTTGCTAATTTTGTTTCGCTAACTCGCTTTGCAGTGAAGCCAGTCATGGTGAATTTTGGTTCATCCAAATAAGAACCATCTTCCCATGTAATCATTCCTGCGTTTCTGTTTTTGACCGTACCGACACCCAACGCTGAATAATACTTCTCAAACTCCAAACTAACGGGATGCTGTTCAAGTCCGAGAACATTCGGGAAACTTTTTTTGACTTCATCTTCAATCACCTTGATTGCTTTTTGTGCGGCTTCCACGGAATCAATTTGCACATAGATAGAATCGGTATGTCCATAAACCACTTTCATGTTATCAGCCTCGGTAATGCACGAATAGCATTCCAACGGGTTCACCTGCAAGTTTCGCTACCGTTTCTTGTAGTTCCGTAATTTGTGCTTTGATGTTTTGTAGTTTCTGCATATCAGCATACAGAGAATCCATTTCATCAGCAATATGTTCCTTCATTTGTTTAATTTCTTTTAGGGTTTCAAAATATAGTTTTTCTTCTTTCATAATACCACCACCAGTAAGGTAATAATTGTTGCGATATTGACGACATTTACCATCATCAAAATCTTGTTGCTTCTATTTATCATGGCTAGCAACTCTTCCAGTAATTCATTCGTTCTGTCCATCATCATTTTTATTCACACCTTGATTAATCTCAACTATTTGAGCGTGTCTTTTGAGATTATTCATCATGCTAAGAATCTCTTGGACTTCTTCTAAAGTAATATCCCAAGTTTCCTCAGTATCGTATTCTACTTTAACCAATACAAATTTAGTTCTCATTTGCCCATCTCCATTCTTTGTAGCATTTCCAGCAAAGTCCATGATTTGGATGAATAGCCGTTCTTTTTCTGCATCGTTTGCATATTTTCATACTTTCATCTCCTTAGCCTTAAATGCCGCTAAACGAATTGCTTCTCTTGCACTTGCAGTAATAGATGCGGCTAAATCTACATCAGCCCAACCAAAACCTTGGAAGGCAACGATACCATAGAAAGAAGCCATGAGTCTTTTAACCGCCATTTGATTGTTATACCACTTTTGATATTCTCCATTGTTCGTCTCTCTTGCTTCTTTCATCAGTCGCTTGTAATCGTTCCGCAACTCTTTCAACTCAAGGACGGCTCTCGGAAGAAGCCCCAGTTTATCAGTCTTATAGTAGAGCATATCCCGGTGTTTTACATCGCTGAAATCTCTTGGCGTTGAGATGTTCACGGCAAACTCTGTTGGTTCTTCCGACTTGGTTTCCCAAGAAATGTTTCGTGCAATCATCATTGAAGGGTAAAGTCCTGCATAGTCAAATGCGGCCACATTCAAATGAAGCCCTTGAGTTTGTTCACTCAATGGGTCGTAAATCATAGCCCCGTCATATTCTCGGCGTTCAATATCTCTGTTTCCTGTTGGTGCTTTCCAAGTAGCGTTTCGCATAAAATAGATTGAACCCATATGACTTGCATAAAAACAAGCATCAAAGGGTGCTTTCAACAAACGCTGTAATGAAACAATTGCTTCACTACAAAAGTTTGTTTCGTCAATACGCACTAATAATTCAACATCAACCACAGCATACTCCAAATACACTTCTGTATCTTCTAACCATGCTCTGCGGAAAAATTCGTTTTTGTCTTCAAATTTACCCTTCTTTACTTTACCTTCACCAAAAAGTGTTTGTGAAACATACTCAAGACTTAGAGAAGGTAATGTTCCTCTTTGTGAGTCATTCCATTGACGCTCAAAAGCAAGGTCAAGAGAGAGACTTATGCGGCCCCCTACGGGCTGTTCAATGGGTGAGAAACCCTTTTCAGCATAGGCAAAAGAAAAGCCTCCCTTAGTCGCCTTAACCCCCTTAACGCTGGCAGTTGGAGATATGATGCGGGGGTCAATTCCCAAAGCACAAGCCCTCTTGAGAAGATGAGGCAAGTCAAACTTATTTCCAAACCAAGCAATTAACATATCGGGGTCTTTCATAATCATTGTATTCAAAAAAGAATCTATCATATCCCTTTCACTGCTAAAAACAAAACAGTTTGTCTCAGTATTGGTTTCTTCGGGAAACCAAACCCACTGTAAATACTCTTTATCGTAGTTATCATATGCAACAATCGTTGTAATGCAATCGTGAAACTCTCCACCCTGTTGCCATTCCATATCCCAATACCACTTACGCATTTCATACTCTGGCATTTTGTTGATTTCATCAACAGCATACCTAAAGTGATAAGGAACATCGGCTTCATAGGTTTTAGAAAACTCTTCTTTTGCTTTACGAATATCAAAGGAAGATTCAACATAAACTTTCTTCAACTGTTGTCCTTCCAAATTAAAGAAGTCGCCTTCTTCATATTCAAATTGACGCTCAATGTATTTTGATGGCTTGTAGTGTCTAGGGGTTTCATTTTCATGAACATAAAAATATGGACGGAACGGAACGATGTTCCATTTCTTCTCGCCATTTTCTCTCCAAGATGTGTATATATTTTGACCTTTATTCATTTTACTAATTATCATTCAATCACCAATTTGTGGGGCTTTTAGAATCATTCTGTCTTCTGCTACAATAAGCAGGGGAAAGTCATCCTTCACATAGAAGTTTAACAACTGTTCTTTATCAAAGAAGTTATGGATGGGGCTAGTATAATCAAGAGAAGCCGCTTCACCAAGAACGCTTACTGGGGTAATTGTTTCCGTGTATCTGTTCTGCACATTCTGTTGTGAAGAGAGAGTAATTGTTTCCTTGTTAAAGTTAAGGCTATACACTCCACTCTTGACCAATTCGCAATTCTTGATACAAGATTTGAATTGGTCGGACACTAAAGAAAAGGCTCCCTCAAAGGTTGTCTTGCCAAAGGTAGGCAATTTATCCAATACAGCCGACCATACGATTCCTTTCGTTCTTTCCAAAGAGTTTTCTAAAGCATCCATAGCAGGATGATTTACAACTTTAGGTAGGCTCGCTTGTTTTCCTGTTTGGGTGATTGAAATAAAATCACCACCCGCCACAGTAATATTGTTCTTGAATGATTTTAAGTACGGTAAAACAACCGTTGCATCAACGACACAGTTTCCATTTTCTTCACCAATAACGGGAAGGGTAATTTTAGCCATGAAGATGGCTGAACCATTTACAATAGAAAGGGTGTTTCCTTCAAGAACAACATAGATGTAGTCGCCCATTGAAGCGTTGCCGAAACCCTTTGAGGTTAGGGACTTTCCTTTGACACGAATACTTTCAATTGCTTGTTCTAGTTCTTTTGCGCTAACTGTAAATTTCATTCTAATTTCTCCTTTAGTTTGTTCAATTCTAATTCTAGTTCTGCTATCTTTTGCAGGGTTTTCTTATTCTCTTTTCTTTTCTTAGCGAGAGAAACAATATCCGACCAAAGATGATTATACTCTTTATATACGACCAAACAAATGATTCTTAGTTTTTCAATATCCTTTTCTTTCAAAAGAAAATCTGGAGCATCCAAATTTATAGAACTCCAACGGTTAAATAGATAGTCATAGTTAGCCTTTCCTTCGTGAAGTGTTGATTTATGTCTCTTTCCCCGATTACTTCGTGTTTCGTAAGTATCTAAACAATATGCACAATCACAGTGCATAAAGCATAGGTCTTTGTTGTCGTTTAGGCACTTCTTAAGTCTGGTATTAAAATCCTTTACCATGACTTTACATCTGTCTCCTTTTTTAGAGCCACCACCACTGGCAGAATTAATACCGCAACATTGTTTCGGTTTCAAATTTTACCCTCCCGTAATTCGGGAATACCGTTCCAAACAATATTTGGTGGGGTTCCTTCTCGGACTGTCCAGCGTGTGCCGACCAAGTTTCCGTTTGTTCTTGAACCAATCAATTGTGCGACATAGTGCATTTCACCTTTGACATTCTTTCGGGTGCAGTGAATCTCTTGCTCAAGTTTTCCGCCCCAATCACGCCATGCTGGTTGAACACCAACAGGAACATTGTCCACATATTTTTCTGCTTCGTGAGTAATGTAAATCACATCACACTTCAAACGATAAATAGAAACCATTAATGCTTCAAATGTTTTATTTCTTGCACCGTATTGAAACGGCATAATTTTCGTCACCTTCGTTGGGTCAGGATTAACTTTGAGAATACAACTGTTAAACCAAGTGTCCACACCATCAAGAACAAAGATAGGATTCTCCCCTTCTTCAATCTTTGAATGAACATACTTCACAAAGTCTCTTGAGTTTTGCTCGGACTTGTGAATATCCAATTGTGCTTCTTTGTCTTGAACGATAGGGTCAAACACTTCAATTCTTTCTGTTGCGTCATGGCAAGTAATCCATGTAGATTCTACGCCACTATCCCAATCAAGAACATAGATTTTCCTATCGGGGAAATCAAGTGCCAGTCCAGTTTTTCCAGTCTTGGGCATGCCCCAAATACCTAAAACCATTCTTGATTTTTTGTTCTCTCTTTTCTTCTCCATTTGTTTCTTATGCATTTCCAAGAATGTTTCACTTGGTAAAGCATTTCCTTTACTATTTGTTAGTCCCATTTTTCATCACACCAATTTATTTTCGTCAATTCTAGTTTTTGAATTCTTACTCATTGTCCAATACTGAATAATACTACGAAGCGATTCAAGGTCATAACAAACATACCTCGCTTCTTTCTGTCCAATATGAAACTTCACCCAGTAAGTTCCAATTTCATTTTCGTTTTCTTTGTAAGTAATAAAATCTACATTTGCTAAATCAACAACATATGCATTTTTCTTCACTAAAAATCTTTCTCCGATTAAATCTTTCATTTTTTTCACCTTTTGGTTTGATAGGCTTCGCACCTATCCGAATGTCATTCTACCGCCAACATTTACACGGTTCCCAAGGTTTCCAGCGCAAGGGAGGAATCAAAACCAGTCAAAGTCTTTCTCCACGGGTTGGGCGGATTCAACGGGTGAACCCACACGCTCAACACAAAGCACACCAGCAACATTGATTGTTGTTGGTTCTGCTTCTCCATCAACCATTCTTTGACTTGTTCGGCCAATCACGATAACAGTAGAACCGATACCGAAGTCCAATTCAAGATGTTCGGGAATCCAACAAGTTGTCATGGCATCCGATTCAAAGTCAATTTCAGCATTGAGGTCTGTAATGTTGATGATTCGGTTTCCGTTCTTTGTTGGAGTCATGTTCATATTGCACACGGTTCCATCGGTAATCACGAAACGCTCCTTTGAAGCCTTACTCTGCAATAGAATGTGAGCCTTATCAATTTCAACCAAGGCTGAAATGTGGTCGTTGAAATGTTCCTTCAAACAGTTCTCAAAGGAAAAGTCGGACATATCTCGGTAGGCGTCGGCTTCGGGGTCAATCTCCGAATTGATGAGAAGACTCTTGAGAGTCGTATCAGTTGCTCCGTAAATGTCAGTCCCATTAGAACCGGCAACACAAATGAAGTGAACCCATTCAAAGGTACTTGGAGCAAAGTCAATTCCTCCTTGATTCTTGTAGGAGAAGAAATACGGTTGCATTTCTCCACCGGCAACGGAACCAAAGAAAATACCAGTGCGGCGGAATTGTTCTTTTGGTAGGGGCTTACCGTAATTGTTGTTTTTGCCACCATTCATGTAGGTTGCCGTAGCATCAAGGGGAATGTAGATTCTACCATCATCAAGAGTTTCTGCTCCTTTGGGTAAAGTACCTACAACCTTTTCTTCATAGTTTCCGTTGAAGTAGCGAGACACCGTAAATTTCCCAAGAGCGTTTTCTGTTGCTACTGCAACAATTCCATTCTCAAGAGCATTATCGGAATCACGAAGGTATTCTTCCTTTGCTTTGTTTCGGTTCCACGACATCATATCCCGTGGTGCATCAAGAGACAAAAAGAATCCAAATGCTGGCTTGAAAAGAGAATCGCTTTGTTGCTGTTGCTTTCCGCTTGATGCAGAGCGCTTCGCATTTGCGACATAGTTTCTCCATAGTCCAAGACCGATGGGGTTGTTCGTTTCAATGTGGCTTTCGCTACAAATCTCGGCAAACTTAGTGTTTGCCTCTTCAGTGGTAAGACCAAGAATCTTAGCACCTGCTTCTATTTCTTTCACAGTTTTTTCTTCCATGTTTTTTCACTTCCATTTTTTGTTTTGTTTTTTTTTGTTTTTACAACAGTTGTCCCACCATCCATGATAAAAGCACTTTTGGGGTCATACTATTGGAACGGTATTCACATTCTCCGATTGTTCGGAGAAATTTAAATTTCAAGGTGCTATCAAGCCCCTTTGAGTTGATGACTGAATCGTGTAAGCCGACACAAATTTCTTTTGTTGTTCGGCCTTTGTATAACAAATCATGTAATTCACCTAATACATTTGAATTCTTATTCGTAAGTTTAATGAGTATTTTATGGTATTCTTCCAATGAAACATCAATTTGTTTTTTGAGGGTTGAATTGCTGGCTTTAGCAGCCTGTATCTCGGTAATCGCCCTCCGCATATCACCGTTCATAGAGTATATAAAAGACCCTAACTCTTCATCGTTAAAACGACTTATTTCTTCTTTAAGAAGAATATCTTTTACCATATCTAACATATGGTCATTTGAAATCGCTTTGAAATGATAGTTCGCACATCTACTTTGTAGAGCAAAAATGATTTTGTTTCTATCATTGCAGGTAATAACAAAGCGAATATTACTTGCATAACGCTCCATAATTCTCTTTAAGGCATTTTGAGCATCAGTAGTCATTCCATCCATTTCGTCAAGAAGCATCATTCGGAAAGGAACCTCTCCAATAGTTCCGCTTTGGGCTACTTGACGAATAGTTGTCCTAACAGTCTCAAGCCTTCTATCATCAGAAGCATTTACTTCAAAGAAGTTATCTTTGAAGTTATCTTTCAAAAACTCTTTAGCAACAACAATTGCGGCAGATGTTTTGCCATTTCCAGGATTTCCGTATAATAGAAGATTAGGCATATCTTCTGTCTCAATCCAAGAACGAGCATCCATTACAAAGTGTTCTTGTCCTTTAATATCGTTAATTTTATTTGGTCTGTATTTTTCTGTCCATAGCATTTTAATCACCATATATAATCTTTCATGTGCATTTTACATTTAAATGCGGGTCTTCGGCATAGAAGGCAAAAAGCATTTCTAGCCAAAGTAATTCTTGTGTTTCCACAGTTTGGGCATTCTTTTATTTTCCAAACTGGGCGCACTACTCTTCCTCCATAACATATGTCCAATATGCAGGAGACTTTCCTTTCTTGCTGACCCTTACAAATTGAGGGTAAAGTCCCGAACTAAGGATAGAAGAGACTTGTTGTTTCGTTGGAACATTTCTCCAACGCTTTGTTTTCCCTTTGCGGGTATAGGCTAACAGCCCTAATAATCTATCAAAAATGATATGAGTGGGTAAAGTCTGTCCTTTGAGGACTTCCGTAATTTTCTCTGGTATTTTCTTTTGTAATTTCAATTTCATATAAAATCCCCCAATGAGGTTTGCTGAACCTTGATAGGGTCAGTCTTCTTTCGCCGTTTCTTTTCACCAAGTTTAAGCAGACGACATTCTGCATTGTTCAACTTTGTTTTTGCCCAAGTCTTGAAGTCTTCATCCTCAAATAACTGAGAAAGAAGTTTCGGGTTTCTTACACCGAGCCTTCTTGAAAGACTTGGGATTTTTGAATAGGTGCCTCTTCTTGGCATTTGAATGCGACCAATCATGTTTCCCACATGAGCATAGGAAAGCATTTCATAGAAGTATCGCTGGCTCCATCTTCTTCTCACGATACCATCAACGAATACTAAGCGATTTGGATGCATATTTTCCGAGAGCCAAGTTAGAATTTGGGTGTCGGATGGTTTGTTGAATAGCATTAACTCACAAATCATATCCCTATCCTTTGTTTTAAGATATTCCATCACCAAGGAATAGGTATCTCTTTCATATGAAAAGGGGGCCTCGCTCCTTGGAGCAAGAGTTTCTATGCTCTCTCTTAAATGGTTTTTTGAACCGGCCCTTTTTACTTGGCACATTGTTTTAATTTCCTTTGGAACGCTCTTTTCATTAACAGAAGTCAAAACTACTTGACCTCTATAATTTCTAAGAATGGTTAGGATAGCATCTTTCTCTGGTTTGTAGTGAACATCTTCAATGATAATTCCATTCTCTACGGGAATAGAGCCAATATCATAATCAATTGAATCAGCATAGAAAACAACTGGGTTTTCCACAAAGGTTTTTGCCTTTTGTGATTTACCTGTGCCTACCTTTCCTGTGAGAAGTATTGCTCTTTTTTTATTGAGATTCGTCAGTCCCATGTAATACACCTTTTAATTTCAGTATTTGTTCTAGTCCCTTTAGCGTCCGGTGTTGTTTGGTATCAACAATTGAAGCAATTTGCACGAAGGGATTGAGCGTATCATTGTGATTTAAATTATTCCAAGTATAGGGGGTTTCGCTAACAATGATATTTAGAACGCTCTGTATGTTTTTAATTCCCCTAACTGAGAGAATCGGACTTTTTCTTCTTACCGATTCGTTTCTTCTTACTTTACTTTCAACACCATAAGTAGTCATGGCTCTGGCAACCCCGCATAAAAAATCATATGATGGCATCCTGATGTCTATTGCTAATTTAATAGCATACCCGATTCTCATTCTTTCATCCGATTGAACACGGCAATGAAACTGCGCCTTGGAAAGTAAAATTCCTGTAAGCATCGCCCGACTAAACATTACTCTCAGTCTCCTTCATTCCCAAATAGTCTGCTTTGTATCTTAGATACTGAAAACCGTCCAAAATAGTGTCTTTTATTATTTCTTCATCAAGTTCATTTTCAGCAACGCCAAAAATTATTCTTGTCCCTTGATAACAGTTAAGGAGATTAGCCTGTTCTTCTTCTATGTTTTCAACAATAACAACAACTCGTTCCTTTCTTATTTCAGTGGCATGAACAATTCTAAAAAAGAGTCCACGATTAACTATTTCAATCTCTTCTTGGCTTGGATTACCAAATATAAAAAAGGTGAAAGTTCTCACCTTTTCAAACTTAGCAAGTAGTTCATTTAGTTCTGGATATATAAACATCTAATCAATCCTTGATGTATTTTTCGTTGGCTTTCCAATAACCAGCAACTCTTTCATTTGTTTCAAGCCAGTGAATATGGGCGGCAGTGATTCGGGCATCGCCTCGCTCCAATGCGTTTTGTTCGGCATTTGTTATCACATTTGCGATAGCGGTTTCTGCCCATTCATAGAGAAAGTTCTTTGCAGTTCTTGAAATCTGCAAGTCTGTATTTTCTTTCATTATGCTTGTGAGGTTTAATTTGCTTCGTGTGCGAGGCCTAATGACTACTGGTTTTTCGGGAGTAATTAATTTACCATCTGCCATGTACGGGCATTCCCTTACAGGGATTTTTGTTGGTCGCCCTTGGTCATGTAAAACATTCTTAAGGTGAGCAATCTCCTGTTCAATTTTGATGCAACGATAGGTATTTCTTTTCCCGTTATTTACGATAATGGTCAATCCACCAACTTCAATCATTCCATAGCCTCCAAGTCTTTGAGCGTATTAATGTCCGAAACAAATTTATCATCACGAATACGCTTACATCGTGGGAAGCGCAGACCGATGTTGTTTGCCGTATCTCTTGAAATCAAGTCTGCTCTTACTTCAAGAACAACAACAGGATTTACATTGTAGGAATTACCTTCATAGGAAACAATATTTCTTCGTAGGGTGTTGGTCAATGAAATTAAATCCATATCGCTGAATCCTGTTCCGACATATCCGATGCTTTGAAAACCATCATCCGTGGCCACAGCCATTTCAAATGTGGCAAAGACATTTGATTTCTTTCCTTCACCGTATTGGGCTGAAAGAACCACCACATCAAGTTCAATCAAAGGTGGCTTGTATTTTGCCCAACCCTTTGAGCGCTTACCTGCTTCATATGGAAGAGAAGCGTCTTTAACAATAATTCCTTCAAATCCTTCGCTAATTGCGACATTGTAGAAAGCCATCACATCTCCATCTTCGGGCATTCGTTGTGCTTGGTCAGGGTTGTCCTTAAATCGTTCAAGGCGTTGGTCATAGCGCAAGCCCATAATCGTCTCGCCAGCCCACTTTAAACAATCAAAAATGACCCATTTCACCTTAACCCTTTCCATGGCTTCTTCAACATTCTTTGAATGAACACGGGTTCCCATCCGTTTGTGTTCGGCAGGAGAACCGTCTTCATTGATGGGGTAAATCTCTCCATCAAAAATCACATTATCCACTTCATAATTGCGAACAATTTCTGCAACATCTGGGAATTGCTTTGAAACAATTTTGCCTTTCCGATTGAAAATAATAACAGATTCACCTTCTTTGTGAATTTGATAACGGTTTCCATCGTATTTGAAATCAACAATTTTATTTGCCGGCCACTTATTCATAGGCAAATCTTGTGCAAGCATGGGTTTAACAAAACTACCATGACTTAGAGTAGTCGGGGGCTTCTCTCCCATGTCGTAGTATTGTGAAACAATATCAACTGAGTTGAAATTCAAATCTCTTTTGACATCTGTAATTTTCTTGAGATAATACGAAGCCATGATTTTCTCAACGGTTCCCCGATTGATTCCGTTCCGTGGTTTTCGCAACCAATAGCGAACAAACCAACGGCGTTCATTTGCTGACATATTCAGCATGGCCTGTTGAATCATCCGATATTCCTTTGAATCAAATTTACCACAATTCAATTCTAAAAGGCGATGCACATAATTCAGCGTGTATTTCTTTTGTGTCTCTGCGGAAGGGTCTAACTGATAGACGACCTCCCCTAAATCATTGTGTAGATACAATTCGTTATCTATCTCATCATCAAACATATTAAAAATGCTTGAAATCCATTTCTTTGCTTTAGCCAATGCGATGCTATTTGCTTTCAAAGAGTCTTTATTCAAGATAGATAAAGCAGTTCGCCTTGGGCTGGTTTGAGTATTAAAACTCGCCATTCCCTCGGAAAACATTTTTATCGTTTGTGTCGGCTTCAATCTGTCCGTTGCTTGTAGTAGTCTCGCTAAGTTCGTCCATGTCATTCGTAATCATCTCCTTGTTATTGTGTATTTCTTTTATCAGTTGTTTTAGAAGGGTACTGATTCTTCCTTCGTGTTTTTCCGAGTATTGCCACATGGCTCTCGCCAAATAGTTCCAATCACTCTTCTTCATTTGTTTCCACATCCAATGTAGATAGTAGGCGCACAAAATTAATCATCATATTGTGCGCCAATTGTGCTTCTTGTTCTCTGTTTCTTTCAAGAAGTCTTTGGGCGAGGTGCATCAAAGACGCTTGAGTGATAGAAGGGGCTACCTTTGCTAAAGAACCGTTTCCATGTATTTCCCAAAAGCAAACGAAAGTCGCTCTTGTGTAAAAACCAGCATTTGCTGATTCATTGTAGCCCATGTTAAACATGTCCAAAAAGTGGCCTTCAAGGTTCTTCTTTTGCTTCTTTGCCCACTTCTCAAAGCGTTGGTCATTGGTTGCTATACGGTACAAAATTTCCATTATTCTTCCTCCTCTAAATTCCAACTTGCATTTCTCAATGCTTCAAATAGAGCAACCCTAAATCGGTTGTAGGCATTTTCAACATTCTCCTTTTGGATTCGTGTTCCACGGCCACCAAGAGGCGGCATGGATTGTTCAACGAATAATAAAAACTCATCAAGAATTTGCCCACAATAACGGTTGGCTCTACCAACTGCTTCATAGGTGATACTTCTTCCTTTACAACCATTTTTGATGGCCGCTTCTCTCATCGCTTGCTCAGTGTGTTTCTTAACTGTCTTCATCTAACTCTCTCCTTAATATTTCATACAGCATTTTCGCTTCTTCAATGTTTAAGCGAATGCCTTTTCTTGTCGGTTTATCGTTTTGAAACCAACGAATGTCAAGCACTTCAATGTTCCAATACATTCCACGCTTGACAATGATTTCATCCTTTTCGTTTCGGATAATTCTTCCTGTAATTTGTAAATCCGTCAATTCATCCACCCCTGTTTAAATTTGTCAAGTTCTTGTTTTGAGGTAAAGTATCTCGGCGTATCTAAATCATCTAAACGATTTACAATCCAACAGGCCCCACCAAGAGAAGAAATTTGAACAACTTCATATTGGCCTTGATTTACTTCAAGGACTTCAATGGTGTTCACTTCCGGCGTTAAGCCATACTTCTTGGTTAATTCCGAGGCAACTGTTCTAATGTTCTCCGCCACATATTTGATGATGTGCGCTCTTTGAATTGGTATTTTGGGAGCAACATCAATCTTTAATGAGCCTGTCATTTTACAGACATGGCATTTATTTCCCTCACAAATAGGGCATTTAATTTGAGCCTTATGTGGTGCGGGTAAAACAACTGTTATGGCCTTCTTCAATCAGTCCACCCCATGATTTTATTGACTCTTTCTTGAAGTATCTTGGAAACATCGGGCCTTCCCATCGTTGAAATGATGGCCATAGCATCATTAATTACGGCTATTAGCGTGTCCATGTTTATTCCTCCACCAATACTGCAACTTCTGTTGAATAGAACAACTGTGCAATTGACATAGCGGCAAGAAGACTATTCTTGGCAACCTTTACTGGGTCAAAGACTCCTTCTTCTTCCAAGTTAGCCATTTTGCCACTTAATGCATTAAAGCCCATAGGATATTCTTCGGGAGGAACGGGGGATAGATTACTATTCTCAAAGAGGGCTTCGTAGGGTGCGCTCATAGCGTCCTTGAACCAATTTGGTGCATCAATTCTTTGAGAAACTTCCATCAAAGCACGACCCCCACCAACAACAATACCTTCTTCTAAAGCCGCCTTTGTTGCATTCAAAGCATCGTCAAGGCGTTCTTTCTTCTCAAGCATTTCAATTGAAGAAGAAGCACCGACTTTGATTGTGGCTACCTTTCCACGAAGGCGAACAATACGGGACTTTAGGCGAGCCGCTTCAAAACCTTCCATTGATTTGACTTGTTCTTTCAAGTAGTCAATTCGGTTAAGTGTGTTGCCTTTGCCACCAATCAAAACGGTTCTTTCCTTTGAAATAATAATGCGCTCGCATTCTGCTAAATCACCCTTGACAAATTGAGAGGCACTATCCTTGCTTTCTTCGGTGAAGACTTTACCGCCCATCAAACATTGAATGTCTCCTAATTCATCCAATTGTTGGTCGCCAAAGTTAGGCGCAAGAACAACCGCACATTCCACGGTTTTATTGATGATATTTGCCAGTAGATTATTCAATGCTGAACCATCCATCCCTTTACAGAAGATAACCAACGGTCTGCTTTGATTAGCGGCATATTCCAACAGCCCGATAATGTCCTTGAAGTTTCGGAATTTCATGTTTGACATGAACACCAAAGGATTCTCAAATACGGCTTTACCGTTTGGTTGGTTTGCCATCAAGTGGCTGATGTAGCCTTCGGGAATCTGCATTCCTTCTCGCACAATTAATTCGGTAATATGGGTTTTTGATTCTTCAACAGTCAAAGCACCTTCACGCCCTACTTCTTCAATTCCTGCTTGAATCAAAACACCAAGGTTTGGGTCATTGTTTGCCGCAATTGTAGCGACATTGAGAATATCATCATCCTCAATTTTGATTGACAATTCATCCAAACCTTGAAGCATTTTTACCTTCAAGTCGTCAAGAGTTTCATAGAACTTGTGAGCGTTCATCTCAGGCAATTGAGAAATCTTGGTGCAAAGCATTCTCGCAAGAATACAAGCCGTTGTGGTTCCGTCTCCCGAACCTTCTTGTGCTTTACTTGCTAGATTTTGAACCAATTGCACACCCATTTGAACATAAGGGTCTTCGTGAGAAATGTATTTGGTAATGGTCACCCCGTCATTAATCACAATTGGAGGGTTGTTTTGTAGAATAACAGTTTTGGCTTGAGGCCCAAGTGTTGGCTGAACGGTATCAGCCACCAAGTTAATTCCCTGCAATAGTTTCTGCTTTACTTCTTCTCCGTTGATAATCATTCAACCACCGCCATAACCATTTCATAGGGTACGAATTTGTAGCCATCATATTCTTGAATTGTTTTTGCCATAGAGAAAATAATAGTTTTCCCAACGAGGTTTTCATCACAAGCACAGGACAATACTTTGCCCAGATTGTTCTCTTTCATGGTGATAATACCATGACTTTGAACTTCTTGCTCAACAATCACAAAATTATTCATGGCCTTCATTCTTCTTCCTCCGAAGGAAGTGCAATCCATCCACGGCGAGTATTTGAAATCCAAGTATAAACATGAGTCTTGTAAAACTCTTTCAATTTCTTATCTCTTTCAGTCTTCTTTGACTTAGCCCATTGAATGCCCTTTTCTGTTTTTTGTTCATTCTTATCATTCGGGTGGTTCTTCATGTGGCGTTCCTTTCTTTCCGTCATAGGCATAGACTCATAGTAATGATTAGGCCTATCAGGGTATTTTGCCGCAGTATCTAATCCACTTTTAATGGACTTGTATGTTTGTTTTGACGATGTAAATTCTTTCTTCTTCATTCTTCTTCACCTCTTGGTCTTTGTTGTGTTTGTTCCGGTTCTCCATTCTCATAGATTTCCAGTTCGTTTTTATTGTGCTTGCTCCAAAAGCCATAGTGTCCTTTCGTGGACATAAAACTCCCAAGAACATATGCACAATTCATATGTTCTTCCCAAATGTTGATTGTTCTCCAATCCGTTCCGCTAAAATATGCGGCTCCAAATGGGTGAGTGTGAATCCAGCACTTGATAGGTAATTTCATTCCAATAAGTGTGGATGGGTCAATAGTCAAGTAATCAACATATCCTGCTGTTCCCGTAGAAACATAGATGTTATTCTTTGAATCAATAACCGCTTGGACTTCCAAGTGAGGAAGTATGTTTGATGAAGCATACCAAATAGCATCATGTAAAGCCAACGAATGTTCAGCATCTTGAACAACAGTAAAGTCTTCCCAACCCACTGTTGATGTTGCTTCCATCAAACATTTATTCCATGTTTCTTCAACATGACGACACGCTTCAATTCTTGCTTCTTCCAATTCCTTTCTTTTTTGCACGATTATTTTTGCTCTTTCTTCATTATTCATTTGTTTCACCTCTTAGGCGCATCAACTTATCGTTGAGTTTGTTCATTTTAGCGATTATACGCTTCTCCTTACGGCTTGAAGGAATCTTGGGTATGTAAGGTTCCTTTCGTTCTCGGACGGTCATAGCGGCCTTCCTAACAAGTTCTATGTGGGTCAGTTCTGTGCTGTCAATCAGTTGCTCAAGACGACCAGCACATTCAGCATAACTACAATTAAACCATTGTCGCACTTCATCAATACTCATGTCATAGAAATTAACCAGCAAGAATAAATCTTTCTTCGCATCCCAATCCGATGAAGTTTGAGTTTCTTCAACAATAACTTTAGTTTGTTGTAGTTTCTTCCATTTCATTTTTGTTGCGTGTGCTGAACGCTTATTTCCAGAAACGGATTCAACCGCATAAGCGACTGATTCAAATTCAGTCGCATTGGTAATCTTCAACAATAATTCCTCTTCTTCCTTTGTCCATTTTATTCCTCGGCTCATACATTCACCACCATATATTCTCTAACTTCTTCGCCGTTAAACCAGCGTTGAATCCATTGTGCGCCCAATCCTGCAATTGCGACTTGCATGTAATGAACGCCTTTATTTGTTCCATCCCATGAATCTCCTTGACAACTAAAAGAACCTTCTTCTCCGGCTAAAAGCATATCATACATCTTCGGGTCTGCTTTATGACTCACAAGTGCGGCGTTCCTACCTTGCGCCCGTAAGTCAAGCCACTTAACATTTGTGTTGTAAAGGGTTCGTCGCAACCCGATGTTATCAACACAACAAATAACCAAATCAAATCCTTTCATTTGTGATTCTGCAAGAATAGGATAGGGACTCATATGAACAACAGACCCATACTCGTCTCTCATCACGCTTGCTTTGTTTTGCCCAATGTGTCCTTTCTTGAAATTTTGGTATGACATATTCTTTTTCTCTACCTTATCTGGGTCGGAAACTGAAATGTTATACAACCCTGCTCTGTGTAGAATAGGAATTAGAAAACTTCCAATTCCACCTGCTCCAATTACTAATACCTTTCTCATTATTCCCATCCTCCATTTTCTATTGTGTATTTTATTGTTTCTAAATCCCAAATCTTTTGACATTCAAGACATTCTGCTGTTTTATCTGTTGGTTTCCATTGAACCACCGTTGGATGGTCGCCAAAATGAACATCAGCGCAAAGGCAACTAAAGCCCAAAATTAATTTATCTTCTCTCATATTTATTCCTCCTTAAAACGATTTGCCATGCATAAATTCACGGCTTTTATTGTATTCAATCTTAGCGAGAATCGCACCCGCTACATCTAAGTCCATACCAAAAGCATAGTCCATAATCCGAATTATCACATCTGCAAATTCTTCTTCAACACTACTAAACTCCATGATTTTATTTGATGACGGATTTCCATCACGCATGGCTTCCAATGCTTCGGATAATTCCGAATGCATAAGAGCAACTGCTTCTCCATCATTTCTATCTACTTGCCAAAAGCCATGATTCACGGCATTGGTGTAAATTGTTTTTGCTAATTTATTCCATTCTTTTTCAAACATCTGTTTCACCTATTTTGTTTATATCTTTGCCTCTTAATTGTTTTACCGACTCTTTCCCAATCAAGGCTAAAAGGGATTTTGTCTGTTGATATATATTCTTTTCATCAAAAGAACATAACTTGCTAATTTCTTTACGGCTCGGTAGTTTTCTCTCAAAAATATTTGAGGTTATCCAACAAATCGCCGCATAGTAGCATTTGCCTTTTGTGAAATTACTATTGCTCACAATATTCTCAAATCGGGCAAGGACTTCCAAACATTGTTGGAGATAAATTCTATCCTTTGTTATCTGCAACACATGGTATTCTAGTTGATATGCAGGATTAACTTCGGTATAATTGATTTGATTACGATAAAGAGAGTTGAGTCTCCTAATTATCTTACGCACATTTTTTGGCTTGACTTCAAATTCTACCATAATTTTCTTAAGAGGTAGGGGCGTACCTCGCTCTTTCAAAGCATAGAAAACAACGGCAGTGGCTCTATCTTCAAAAGGAGTTTTACCGAACACTCCTTTTCTGTATGCCTCCATGTAAATTTTCTCAACTCTTTCTTTCAAAGACGGAGAAGGGGAAAAGTTCGCCAAAACCATATTGCAGTGTAGTAGAGCCTGTTGGATGTTTGTGGGTACAACGCTTCTTTTAAGGCGGTTAAACTTGTAAGACCCTTCTCCGGTGATAATGGAACCCAAATATCCCTTATCGGGAGAGCGAGCCACCTCACCTTTACTGTCCAAAATGTGAACAGTTTCTTCAAACATCTCAGTTATGAGAACAAGACCGCATGAATCACACACACGCTCTCCCATCTCTTCATCAAAACTACTATCCGTACTACCGCATTCTTCGCATTTGTTCATTTATATCCGCCCTATTTTCATTTGGTTCTCCTGTGATGTAAGAATTAATCGTACTCACAATCTTAATTGTAAAATTATCATTGAGTAATGCCATTGCTCTTGCGGCAAATTGGTCGCCAACAGATGAATGAACAGTCATATTGTCAATGCAAATTGGCCCATGCCACTTGCTTTTTTCCTCACCTTTTTGCCAAACATAAGTTGAAACATTTTGAGTTCCACTCGCTTTGTAGTTTTTACAATCAAGTTTCCAATCATAACCTTTACCCCGAACAAAGAGAGTGTTCAAGGTCTTATCGTCGTTCCAAACAGGGAACAATCTTTCCGGTTGTTTTTCCACCATGTCTGTAATGAGTTGAAAGGCTCTCCTTTCCACAAGGTCTTGCTTTCTGTTTTGTTGTAGAAAGGCAATCATTAATTTTAATTCAGCCGAAGTGGGTTCTCGCTTTACAAGTTTGGTAAAGAGATTTTTGGGGGAAGTAAAAGGCCAAGAACCTCTTTTCTTACCATGAACATAAAAATTACAATAACGGTCTAATTCTTTAAAAGATATTTCTCCCCAAACACCATCACTTACTTCTACTGCACAAGTGCTAGTTCCGGTTCGTTGAACATTTATTCTCACATCATGTTTTTCATAATCTTCGTAAAAAAAGAAAGGAAGACGATTCTCAAGAACATACGATACATTCTCAGGTATTTGTAAATTATTCCAAAGGACTTTATTCAGTTCTGTTGCCGAATCGGTGAAACAACTTCTGTAAATAACTCTAGCCAGCACATCTGACATGTTCTCAAGAGAAAGATAAATACCATTTACATGATGTCGCCCCGAATTTTTCTGTATAAATACAGAAAGTTCTTTTATTTGTAATACACCTGTGTAGTTTGCTGGTATGTTTCTTCTGCCATAATAAGTGCGCCTAGATTTTTGAAAAATGCCCTTGATGAAGTCCTTAATTCCATCGTGAATTGGATTTACCGAGCGACTCCCACCCCTACTTACTCTTCGGTGTACGGGTTTTTCTCCGAAAAGCCTTTCATCATTGGTATGATAAAATGCTTCGGAAGAGATAGTTGTTGTGTAGGTTCCGCCGGAATCATCGGGTCTATTTATTTCTAATCTGTAAGTTGGTATCATTGCATCACATCATATATATTTTGGTATTGTCTTTGTTGCATTTATCATGCATTTCATTTTTAATTTCGTCTGGTGAGTATAGTTTATTGCCGCATACTCGGCACATCGTGGCAACTCTATTGCCTTTTCTGTTATTTAGAATGTATTCAGGATTCTTTTCTTTCATAATTAATACCCAACCTTTTTTGGATTACTTGTCTATCTTGACAAATTAAGCATGGTTCTCCTGAACAGTTTTTGGAATGGTAAGCGAACACTTCCTCGTATTCTTGAATATGTCTTTGTAAGTATTTAGCAAAGCCTTCATCTATGGCTTTAGGAATAGACCATAAACAATCATATATCGTATGAGTTAATGAAAAAGAATTAAAATAATGGTCATCATGTTTTGCTAATTTGGCCCAACGCTCTATTCTTTTAAATTCTTTTGGAGGAAGGTCGTTGAAAAGTTTAGTGCAAGAAGATAAAAGAAGTTCCACTTCCAACTTTAACACCTGTATTTCTTTCGCATAGGTATTTTTTGTAGGGTATCAAAGAAGTAAAGAGACTCTTTACCATCTTTTGTTAAAACCCATTCTTTTTCTGCTAAGAAAGTCCAGTTGTTAAAATCATTGAGAGCGTATTTCCATTTGCCAAGTAGTTCTTGCACAGAATTAAATTCTTGGTCTTTGTATTGGATAACTGTATAACCTTTCGCCCAAATATATCCACGCTTTGCTAAAGCAATAACATGGTTATTGGGATAAAAGTCTGGTTTGAATACTGCTACATCCTCATGAATGTAGGGATTCATTAATTTCCAACCCAACACATCAAGTTGGATTTGGAGGGCTTTGGGCGATATAAAAAACTTGTAATCGGTTTGCATCACCCAAAAATGGGGATGCCTCCATGTGGTCGGACATGGCGACACCCCCAAGGGTAATAGGAAACATCGTTAGGAGGTTCAGTATTGGCCTCCAACGATGGCGGGGGTTAAGTCCACAGACTGAACCGTTTCCCAGTTGATTTGTTCAATTCCTTCACGGGCAACCATTTCACCGTCAATGAACACCCAATGCGTTGGGTGGTCGTAGATTTGGTCAATCACTTCGGTTGCCGCAAGGCTAAGTTCCGTATGTCCTGTTTCGTTCAAAATTCGTAGTGTAATCATCATTCTCACTTCCTGTATTTTCCTATGTTTTGTCTCCTATTTAAAGCACCCTATACTTCGGGGTCGTCGCCGTCTGCCAAAAGCCCGACCAAGACTATGCCTGCGACTGGTACTGTAATTGCTACTGTTGCGTAGATAATATCTTTTAAAAATCCCATTTTATTCACCTTTTAGTTCTCCAATTTTTCTGCTTGCGAATTGTTTAGAAGGTATTCTACCTTCCCAACCTAAGTCTCGCAAATACTTGACCTGTTTATTAGTTGGAGGGTTTTCCAACATGATTTCCTTCAATGAGTTTATTTGAGCATTGCTCAGTTCCTTTCTTGCAGAGAGTTTTAATTTCACGCTTTTTAGAAACTTGGCTTCCCAAGCGTTTCCAGCAAAAGATTCATCAAATTCGGGAATGCCATAAAAGCCACACATATTTTTGAACGATTCGTTCGGGGCCAATGCAAGTTCTAGTGCGGCAACTCTAAGTTCCTCTGCTTCTCGTTGTTGTCGGACTCTTGCTCGCCTAGCCTGTTCGTCTCTTGCTTTACGCGCTCTTTCGGGTGCGCCCTTTTCCCATTCAATTTGCTGTAATCGTCGGAATTCTACCGCCTCTGCATGTCTTCGCTCACGGTCAATTCTTTCCGCTTCCCTTCGGGCTTGTCTGCGGATTCTTTCTTCTTCAAGAGCAACTAGACGCTGTTTTCTTTCCTCTTTCCATTCTTCAAATGCAGGTCGCATTTGCACCGATTGAGCAAAGAACAGAGATAAGTCCATCATCAATTTTTCGTTAGGAAAACCACGGGTTTTGATTTGTGCCTTTGGATTATCGGGGTGATTCCACCGCCAAACAATAGAAGCCATATCATAATCAAGACCAAAGGTTCCTTTACCTTTCTTTCGCAAGACTCTTATTGGTTCGTAGCGATTATATTTTGAACTATATACTTGATTTTTGATATAAACATTGTGCCAAACATCAATTTCTTTTACAGCATCAAACATCGTTGTGAATGCCGAACCGTTTTCTTCCCACCATGCTTCTGCTTTCATTGAACCTACTCGTTCCTTGAGCCAAATCTCAACCTGTTCATCCGAAACTTCGGCAAGGTTGATTTGTTTCTCCTCTGCAATTTGCCGCATAATGAGGTATGAATTGATATGGTCGCTTCCAACAATTTCTTCAACTCCATTCTCAGTATTTTGAATACGGAAATGATAGACGATTGGATGCCCACAAAGACAATAGTTCGCATGAGAGGAATTGCTAACCCAATCAGGCATATCGGCGGAACCTGCCCACCAAACATCTCCGGTAGCAATCCATTCCTCTTTTGCCTCTTCGTAGTTATCAGCAACGGATAGTTCCGTCATCTTTCTAATGAGAATTTTATCCCATCGTCCGTTTCCTAGTTCTCTTCGCATTCATCTTCAACTCCAAAGTGTCTTACATATTTATTATTTACTTCAATTATTTGCTTTTGAAGTTTGTTCAATTGTTTATTTGTTTCTGCTTTGATTGCAGAAGAAAGCGTTTTTTGGATATAAGTCCCTACTTGGACATTGACCATACTTTCAATGATGACCTCAAGCATTTCGTTCTTCTTCTCAAGTTTTTCAATGCGTCGTTCAAGGCGCATTGTTTCAGTCTGTGATTTACGATTTGCATGAGCCACGCTTTTTTGTGCCTTTTTTGCATAATGACATTCATCGCACTTTCTAAAATTAGAATGCGCTTCTCTTTTTAGGCTCTTAGTCTTGTAATCTTTACCACAAACTTCACATTGCATCATTGTAAAAACTCCCTATCTTCTTTGATAAAATTAAACTGTTCTACAAGATAACTCTGCAAAATAGTGTCCATCTTTTCTTGAAGAGCCTCAATAATCCCCGCAATTGTTCTACGGTTCACACTAATCCAAAGTTTGTGATATGTGTTAATCACAACTTTAGGCTCATCATCTTCATTATAACTAATGACGATTGGTGGCATTTCTTCACTGTTAATCAGTCTAAATTCTACTTTTGTTTTTTCTGGTATCATTTTTATTTCTCCTTTTGTTTTGGAATTGGCGGGCGATACAGGATTTGAACCCGTGTTTTCGGCTTAGAAGGCCGAAGTGATATCCAAACTACACTAATCACCCATTGTTCTAATCAGTCAATATAAGCACTACAAAGTGCCAAGGCATTGGCTAATTCTTTTGATTTTATCATGTTCTCTATCCTATTTAAGTCGCCCTCTCGCTCACGATAGACCTTCTTCACAACGAAGGAAGAAAGCAATTGAGCCAACTTTTCGGGGCTTGCACCCCGTAGCAGACGGGATAGATTCTCTGCTACATTGTCTTGATAATTGAGTTCCGACAGACAATCCCAACACTCCACGGAAAGCGGAGCATCGGCATGATGGTCAAATACGGTATAACTAAGTCTTCCATTGCATTTTTCACAGTCCATTATTTTCACCTGCCTTTGCAGTTAATTCCGTTAGGCAACGGAAGCAATAGTGTTTTTTGTGTCCTATCACCACATTACAAGCAATACATCTTTTTTGCATTCACTCACCCATATATTCTTGGTGATAGTATTCGTATCCACATTTTGGACAGTGGCACTTGTGTAGGCCAATTTCAACTGTTGCGGCTAGAACTATTGCATTACATTTTGAGCATTCAATCATATTTTCATCTCCTTCAAAGGCATTTTTGGTTTTCGTGCATTGTAATCTCGCACATATTCATTGTATTTGATAGCGTATTGGTTTGCAGGAAACCATGCAGGTCGGCGGTTGTTTCGCCATTCGGCAAACTTCCACTTGCCTTCAAGATAATAGTGGCGGTAGGACTGAATGACATATTCCCATTCAGTCAAGAAGGTGTTGGGTATTCTGTATTCATCAAACATCGCAATGAAGACGGGAATGGCCTTGCTTGTATCTCCTTCCGAAAAATATTTGTTGGGGGTGTCAAGGATTCGTTTCTCTGCTCCGTGAACCTTACGGTAGCGTAAAGAATATTCTTCACAAAGAGCAACGGCATGAGCATAAAGCCATGCGAAAGTGTCTTGATTTTCCCTCGCCCAAATGGTTGAGGGGTGGTTAAGCATGGCTGGCTTCATCAGTTTTGACTGAGAGCAGGCATGAAATTGTTTCAAATCACGCAAGGAAGGCTTCGTTCCATACTTCTCAAGATACTGAAAGTAAAGTGTGTTTGTGTGCAACATTTGACAACTTTCTGTTGGCATTTTGACCACATGTTTGTCCAGCATTTGTTGTGCTGATTCAATCGGGCATTTTGATAGAGCAAAGATATTCATTCTTCCACCTCATCATAGATTGCTTTCTGCATCCAATACTGGTGCCACATCATCGCAGGAATCATGGTACTCCAATTAGAAGCACTTGGGTTTTCCAAATAGTTTTCAAAGGCTTGTTCTAAATAGTTGCGGCATTGTAGCCGGTAAATATTCACCGATTCCTTGTCCATGGGTTCGTGAGTCGCACCAAAAGAAGCGACTTGTGTTTTTCTTATTTCATTCGTATTCATTTTATCACCATTCTCTTTACGGATAGTTGGTATGCTTTCCAAGAGGGCATACCGAGTCCTCTCAATTCTTTGTAGATTTCTCTTCTACGCATTTCGTGTTTAATCGGTCTGTTCAAATATTCCGACTTGAACAGGCGCAGGGAGTCTTTGCGGATTATATCTTTCATATACTTCTTCATAGCAATCATCACATATTGGGATTATTATTTTGTCATTAGTGGGTTCTTCACCAATTGGTTGGAACCTAATTTGCATATGGCGGTTTGCTCGTAAAAAGCAAACACCACATCTAGTGATGGATTTCTCCACCACCTTGTACTTTCGTAGCCATTTGAATATCATTCAAAGTCCAACTTAGTTTGCTTTCCATTCCAAGTGATGTCAATTGGAATACGATAAGTCCGTTCACCAAATGAGCCACATTTTAAACAAAGGAAGGTTTGGTGAATAACATTGTATGGTTCTTCAACGAACAAATCTTCTCCTGCTAATTCATAATCATCGTGTTGGCAACTCATTCTGTTCCCTCCAAATTAGTGTATAGAACAATATCGTTCAATTGGCAGTATTCAGCGATGTCTCTAATGCTAACAACATCTCTCCAGTTATGCATAACAAAACGAAGTACCATTTCGTTCCACACTGGATATTGCATCAAAAACAATATCATATCGTTGTCTGACCATTTATCTGTAATTCTCATAAATTCTTCATATTTCATTTTTATCTCTCCTTTTTTTGAGTAGGGCTTCGCACCCATTTGAGCGTCAATTTCTCCATGACTCACGCTTACGCCAACTATACAGGGGAACAACTCCCTCGGAGTATCAGTTAATTCCGGGCCTTGGCCCAACAAAGAACACACTTTCTTGCGCTCTTGTGATTGCTACATAGCAAATGTTGTTCTCTTCACGGCCACCTTTGGGGTGTGGCATTCGTTCTGTTGCGAGAATATAAACTCGCCTTGCTTCAAGACCCTTTGACTTGTGAACAGTAGAGAGCATGATTTCTCCCTTATCGTTTCCATCAAACACACGCTTGATTTCTTCAATGATTCCACCAACGGTTTCTGCTTTGTTGATGAAGATACGAATACAATCACGCTTATCCTCAAGAGCCATCGCTTGATTCTTCTTATCTTGTTGCATCAAGCGATTGTAGTTATACTCAAAGTCTGCTTGGAACAAGCCACTGAATTCATCAACACCCATGTTGTTGTTCTTGGTAATCTTCTTGACAGCGTTAATCAACCCCTTGGTCATATCTCGTCCAAGAATGTAGGCGGATTTGCCTTGAGAAATCAAGTCATAAAACGCTGAAACCAAAGGCGCATTGTAGCGACATAGAACCATATCGTTTCTTTGAGGACTGAAAGGCGCATCAACAACGACCTTTCCTTCAATAGCATTCGGAGCATGATGGAAGTCAGGAACATATCGGTTAGCCTCTTTGACAACATTAGTTGGGCAACGCCATGAAATACTCAAAGGTAATTCAACGATTTCACGACTTGATTCTTTCATCAATCGCTGTTTGAACATGTTCATTGAGTTGCTATCAGCACCACGGAAACCGTAAATTGCTTGGTTCTTATCACCAACAATCACACATCGTCCACCGTTCACAACACGGGAAATCAATTCTCGCTGTGCTTCATTGAAATCTTGTGCTTCATCAACAAACAGAATGTCATAGTGAGGCATTGGGTATTCATTTACCAATGGTAGCCAAATCATATCATCAAAGTCAATCTTGTTTGTTTGGGACTTTGCGAGATTAAGAATTGCTGGAATCGCACCAATGGCTTGATTCTCTTCACGGCTTGATTCAAAGACAATGTTATATTGGTCAATCAATCCACGAATAGATTTCACATCGGTTGCTTCAACTAAAGAACCCTTGATTAGGGAAATGAGTTTGCACAAAGGAGCAGTATAGTAGTCTTTGCCCAATAATTCTTGAATAATGTAGTGAGTCTTACGACCATCAACTTTGGTTCGCACTCCGGCATTTCGGATGGCGGCGAAACCAAAAGCGTGGAATGTTTTTGCATCTACGCTATCGGGCAACCTTTCTTGCAGTTCAGTCTGAATTGATTTGTTGAAGCAAAGGAACGCCGCATTGGTTGAATCAATACGGTTAGCGGCTTCAACAATCGTTGAAGTCTTTCCTGTTCCTGCACCAGCATTTACAATTACATGGCTCTCAGTTTCCACAATACTGTGGAAAATCTCGTTTTGTTGTTCTGTGTATTTCATTTATTTTCACCTTTATTTTATATTTGAATAGGAGGGAAAGGAGAACAAAACCGATTGCTCGGTCATTACTTTTTGGCCCCTGTTCTACAACTTTCCCATGAGTGCTAAGGGCAGGATTTGAACCTGCGAACCATTACGGACAGGAGTTTAAGCCCTGCGCGTTTAACCATGCTCCGCCACCTTAGCAGTTGTTTGATGTAATGCTTACGCATTTAAGAAACAAATTGTATTCTTTTGGGTTTGCCCCCAACATCAAGAGGGGCGGGGCGGCACCCCTTATAAGCAGCCGACCCCCTTCGGCCCCCTCGGATATAGAGCCTAACTGAGCAGGTTTAACTCATTAACAGCGATTGCTGCAATTACGATAACAATGCCAAGGCTCCACATTAGCCTTCTTCTAACATTGTTTGGTGGGTTGCACTTCTTATTCAAGCAATAATGACTTACCAAGATATTGCCTTGATGAACATAAGTCTCTACTAGATGATTGGTGTCTTTTGGAATATCAATTCCACAGGTTTGGCAAATAGTGTTTTTATCTGCCTTAATATAGACTTCTTCAATTAATTTCATAGTGATACCCCTAAGAGGTGGGGAGAAAACCTTCGGGAAAGAACCGCAACCAGCGAAGAACCCATAGGTTTTTTTATTCTCGCCAAACTCCCCATGAGAGAAAGGGAGAATAGAGGGCCTTAGCCCCCTATCCCCCGTTGTTCAAGTCAGAGACTTGGATTTGGCTTTTAGTCTTCACTCTTCGGAAAGAAGAGACGAAACGCTACCGTCCCATTCGCCAGCCTTGTATTGCTTAACCAATGCGCTACGAGTGCGCTTCACGACGGAAGCGGCGTAGTCATCGGAAGTTTCGTACAAAGCACCGCCTCTAGCAAAAGAGACTTGGGCGATGATTTCGTCATGGTCGAAGTAAGCAGAAGCGGCTTCGCTCACAACTCCACAAATCTTGTCAATAGAGACTCGCACAGCAGTTGGAACCGATGGTTTCTTTCCCTTGCGGAAAGGTGTTCCATCTCGTCCCTTCAAAAGAGCCTTCACTGCATTTCGGCAGTTCTCTCTTTCTCCGGCGTCATTCGTTCCAATCTCAAGGTTGAGGCTGATGACTTGGCTAAGTCCAGCCTCAAGGTCTGCGGCCTCAAGGTATTCGTTCACATCAAGCACTAGGCTATCCCATTCGGTGTTTTCCATATTTTTCAACTCCATCCCCATTCGGGGGTAAGTTATCATGTTGTTATCCCCATATAAAGCACCCTAAAATGATTAAAAGTCGCCCTGATAGCAGGACTTGTGAATAATTACTCAGGTTGCATTGTAGAACAACCATCAGCCACCATCCGAAGACTGTTGATTAAAAACATCAAATGAGCACAATTAGCCCACAAAGCCAATTAATTCTATTTAGCCCAATTTAAATCGCATCAATAGAAGAAAATGCATCTCACCAACGGATGCATCTCACATCCATCTCAAAAATCGGCAAATCGTGAGACGAACACTTATGCAACACAACCCTACCTGTTAGACCCCATAACGACACCTTTTCCATAATGCATCTCATCCATCTCATATCTCACGCACCCTCTACTTTCTCTCATACCTTTTTTTCCCATAAGGACTCTCTCCTAGAAGCACTTATGAAAAGCACTTATGTAAAGGGTTTCATAGAACGCTCTCTCAGAGAGTATGAGATATGAGATATGAGATATATGAGATGTATTGATTAAGAATATGTAGTTATGATACATAACTACCCCTATCCTCATCCAATACAATCCATCTCATTCCCTGCTTCGGATGAGACGGATTGATTAATCTATATTATATGATATATTGGATATTAGATATGCTATGTTATTCTTATTTGAAATACATCCAATTGAGCACTACCCTTTGTTTGTGTTATTGTGGTCGGTATAACTTATTTTGCCGAGTAAAAGGGGTTCTTTAAATATGGAATAAGAAATCCTTGCATTCTTTCCTACCATATGGTCATAACTTTGTGGCTATTGGCCCGAAGGCCGTTTCCTGCCCCCTCAGGGCCTCTCAAAGGGCAGGGGGAGGGTATGGTCTTCTTCCCATTCGCCCTTCTCTTCGTTGTATTTGGGCTTCACCACGAAGTCTTCACCGAGGTTCCACATCAATTCGCTCATTTTGCCCCAATAAGCACCAATCTCCTTACGGGTCGCTAATCGGCACATTTCGCAGGCATTGACCTTGTATGGAGCGCACTTTTCACATGGAACAACGGCAACATACCCATAATTAGCAACATCTGGCGTTCTACCGATGGCTCGGAAGCAGAAACGGACTTTATCGTAGGGTGTTCGGCGCATAACTCGGCTCATATTAACACCATAATCGCATTATTCATCGGGTGGGACATACAAAGATGCCCCACCATATGGTCATAACTTTGAGTGATGACCCGAAGGCCGTTAGTAGCGGGGGGCTTCCTCAAGCCATCCCTCCAAATCCTCACGAAGCGAGTTGTAGCGAGTAGCGTCCCGCATCATCTCCACAATGATGATTTTTGCTTCTTGCGAAAGCGTGGCCCATTCCTCGGCAGGGAACTCCCAATCATTGACGACGGTAAATTCTGCCCGGAGGATTCGGTACTTTTCCTCAATTCGGATGATTTCATGGAAGGCATCTCCAGCATCTTCCTTTAGTGCATAGACTTCTTGGATTTCCTTTCGCTCTGCATCTCGTAATTCACGGAGTTGGGTGTTCATGCCAATGTGAGACTTAGGGGTTTTATGGGGTGTTATTCACAAAGTTATAACACCATATGGTTGGCTTTGCTTCAACCCCGCATCTTCGGGGGCGTTGCACACCTCACATGATTTTAGAGGGTGCTTATGGTCAAATGCTTCGCACACCAATGTTGATACTTCTTCTATTGTTTTCATGGTCTTCACCTGTGGATATATTGAATCGGAGACACACCTCGTTCTACCCTTTACTTCTTTCAATCGCTTACCGCTTTCCGTCGCCGTTTCCTTCGCACTTTTCCTAGGATTGTTGCGCCTTGTTTCTGCTTTCGTGGCGGGCTTCGCCTATTTCTGTCGGTTGATGTGTTCTTTTCGTCAAGGAGGGATGCATATCGCTTGACTACACTAAGGGCTGAATAAATCTGTTTTTGGTAAGGTAGAGACAAAGCCCTACCATATGGTATTGCTTTGTTATACCCGAAGGGGCCGAAGCCCCAACGATTCTACTCCTCCTCATCCCCATACTCGGTGTGATACACATAGAGAAGAACACGGACATCCTTCTCCTCACGGGAAACGGCTTCAAATTCGGCCTGTTCATGCCCTTCGGCATCAAGATTCACTTCGTAGGTAAAACCGTCATAGATGTCATTCCGAGCCATGGCATGAAATTGCATGAGCGTTTTGGCGGCCTTGCTCCATTCCTCAAGAGTAATGTTTCCTTCATCGGATTGAACCAATTCAATGAATTGCCGGTGATGAGTAGTCAAACCCCATGCAATACCCGAACCAACACGGTTTTCAATACCAAGCATCCAGCCGCAAGTGTTGTCAATCAAATGTTGCTTCTTTTTAGTTGTGAACATGGTAATGAGAAACATATGATATTTAGAATATGGTGCGACAAAGCCACACCATATGGTAATGCTTTGCACTTACCTTATCAAAAACATATCTGTTAGACCACTGTTGCTTTCATAGGAACAGCAAGCAAAACCCACCAAAAGGAAGTGAAAAATATGAAATTGAACAACTGGAACCGAAATTCCGCACTCGTCCGTCTTTTCTTGGACGAAGTGGAAGACGAAAATCTACACAAGGCCACACTGATTGGAACCCTCAACCTTGGCGACCAAGCAGAAAATGATGAAATGCGAACCGTGTACTGGACAGCCGTCCGAAACATGGGTAAAGGGATTGAGGGGTTTCCATCTTTCTCTGGTCGCCCTTCAGAGAACTATACCCCCGAACAAGAAGCGAACCTTCTCAGTGTTGTGAATACCCTTCGCTCTGCTTATGCTTCAGTCCCTACTGAAATGCAAGCCGTTCTTTTGAAGGTCAAAGTACCTCACGGACGAACCGGCGGCGAATTTGCCGACTACGAAGCCATGATTGATGATGAATGCCGCAAGGCGCAAAATGTCATGAAGGCGGCCATCAAAGACAAGCGATGGGATGCATTGAGCATGGATGGAAACATTCCTCAAATCACCCCAACGGCTGTTAAGGCTGATTCCGAGGAGGTTTCCGAGGAAGAGTGAGGTATGGTGGTTATATCTCGCTTGCTGTTCCTATGTTGGCCCCATTAGGGGCCACATGGGGATAAATGCAAAGCATTACCATATGGTAATGCGACTTTGAAGCATTACCTTATTAAATCATTAATTTCTGCCTTATCATGACCGACTATAACGGATGGACTAACCGAGAGACATGGCTTGTTGTTCTGTATTTTAGCGATATTGTTGCCCGCCCTAGTGGTTGGGATTTTATCAAGGAATCCATTCAAGAAGCATGGGACGAAATCCCAAAGGTAGGCTATGGCCTCTTTTTCAACGACTTCATCAACTTTGGTTTGATTGACTGGGAGCAAATCAAGCGTTCAGCGTATGGAGATGAGGAAGAATGACCGTTTATTGTCCTGAAATGTGCGGGCCTATGGAGTTTGACCCTGAATACGAATGTTATGAATGTAAGCGGTGCGGGTGCTTTGCTTACCTTGACTCTGCTCATGAGAGGTGAGAAAAGCGGCGGCCTTCGGGTCGCCTGCGTTATCCTCAAAGATACGACCATATGGTAGGAATGCTTTGCATTCAAATGAAATGATACCCTATCGTGCTATTTTCCACACCTCTACTGCTTCGGGGGAATGAAGCAACTTACTGTAAGGATGTGAAATCATGACAGGAATGAAACAAGAAAACTGGATTCGTAATACCAACCCCATTCGGGATTGGTTGAACAATCAAGAAGAAACGATGAAGACCATCACTATTGCCAACACCATTCAATTGGGCGATAGTGCTGAGAATGATGAAATGCGTAGCGTCTATTGGACGGCTATTCGGAACATGGGAAAAGGCTGCGACACCTTCCCACAATCCACTATTGGCAAACCATCTACGCTCCCACAAGGGGTTCAAGATGCTGTGCGTTCTGTGAAGAACCGTTTGGTTCGTGCATTTGTGGAGGTTGGTGAAGCCGATTTGATTTTGGCCACCATTTTCCCCCACGGGCGTACTGGCGGCTCCTACGAGGATATTGAAGCGTTTGCTGAGGCTATGGCCGACAAAGCAGAAAGCGCACTCGTTAGCGCCTACAAAGCCAAGCCCGAACAACGCTGGAATGGCGAAATGGTGGACGATTTGCCCACTATGACCCCGCCCCCAGTTAAGGCGAAGAAGGCCGAAGTCTCCGAGGTGAGCGAAGAAGAGTGATTTGCTCTTTCCCCCGTGGCCCCATTGACTTGGGGTTTTCGCTACGCTGGCAAAGCCAAACCATATGGTAGTGTGAGTCTTTGTATCACACTACCCTAAATTGGTTTGTTTTGCGTCCCTTTGGAGGAAAAAAGATGCAAACTTTTTACGAATGGCTTGAAGAAAAAACAGACAGGGAAAACCGATGGGTTAGAAACGAGGAAGGAATTAGGTATTTCTTCTCCGTGGACACCATCTACGAAACCTTTTGGGAAACTGCTGATGTTTCAGCAGAAATGATGGAAAAGGACGACTTGGACGAGATTCTCCCAATTTGGAAGGAATACGCTAAGGAACACAAACCATTCCACTACACTCAAAAGGACATCAACGAGCGCATTCGTGAAAACAACGCTGAAATGCGAACCCGTTCTTATGAAATGGGTTGGGGTGGAGGATTTACTTCAGATGAGCGAGGTCGGCACACTTACTTCCCACCCGACTATTGAGGCGAAAGCCGCCCTATGAAGCAATCGCTGAGGGTTTTAGCAAAGCACCAACCATATGGTCGTATTCTTTGAATAAAGGCCCGAAGGCCGCCAAATTAGGCGAAGTCCGCCTCTTCAGCACATTCGTTGCAGTAGTCGGCAATAATCATCAATTTGTCGTGGCTACACGACCAGAGGAAACCTAGAGCGTCTTCATTCCAAGAATACCATTTGGCATCGTTGTAGGTTTCGTCTGGGCTATTGGGAAATAGAAGTTCAATGAAATCAAATTTGTTTAGGCGGGTGAGAAATTTCAAGTCATCAAGGTAGTGTCCGAGGGTGTTCCAGTTCATCATAATAGGGGCGTTAATCATTCATTCATTTTGGGGTAGCGACAAAGCACAACCATATGGCTTTGTTTTCCAAATTTTTTTATTTGCATAACCATTTAATTCTATCGTTTTAATGTATATATTAGCCTATTAAACATATAATTAACACATTATAACCTTCTGCGCCGCCCACAATACCTCTAAATGGGCCTCGCCCTGCGACAAGTATATATCCGGCTTCTCGTTAGGGTCATTTGATAGCGGTGTCCTCGGCAACAGATGATATGGTGCTATCTACTATTCAAGCCATCTCCAAAGAAGCAAAACAACTCCGCCAAAATATGCTAAAAGCGAAGCGCAATACCAAAAAGGCCACTACCGAAGAGACTGATAAACTTAAAAGTCTATTAAAACAATTGAATTCTTTTAGCGCAGATATTAAAAGAATATACTTACATTTATATTCTAACCCTCAAACAAAATTAACTGATTATAGTAATAATGAATAGATTTTTATCCTGTTAATACAATGAAAAACTTTTTAATTTTTGCGCAAGTGCCAAAAAAATTCCGAGCCAATTTTTGAGAAAAGAGTTGATTAAAATGAAATGGACAGATATTGTTAAACAAGGGCCTGCTTTTTCAAATTTGAGAGAGTTGGTTAAAGAAATGTTTGATAGCATTAATAAGGGTGAAATTGGAAAATACCTAGATGAAATGGAAGCAAATCTTATGGACGAAAAAGTAGTTGATGAATTAGAATATTTTGAAATTTATGGTTCTGTGGAAGAGTTATACGAGCATTTAAACAAGGTTGAAGATTCAATTAAAAAGACGCATATGTTATTCAACCAACAGACGGATGAGATTTGAAAAAATTCCGCCAAAAATTTTTGAGAAACTTTAGGTGATATTATGTGGAAAGATGATTTAAAGAAATCTAATTATTATAACTACGGTATTCCGAGCGAAAGGGATAAAGCCGAAATGGAACATTACTCCGAGCAATACTCCGAGGATTTGAAAGGGCTTACGGCAGATTTAGTTTCGGAATTACAAGAAGTTCTTAGAGGAAAAGTGACCATTGGAAAATTGAGAAGAGTCTTTAAACGGTTCGGAATAGAATTTGATGATTATAACATTGAGTGAAAATTCCGCTAACAGGGTGTGATATTATGTGGAAAGGCATTTTGAAAAGCGGATTTGTCATTTGGGCTAAAGTGGATGATGGTGGTTCTTGGGTTGAATTAGCGAGGGAAGGCGGCTCAAGGGAGAATGCCTTTCAAGTTGTTAAAAGAGAGGCCAAAAAGATGAAGAGGGTTGCAGTAGGTAGTGCTTCGGAAGGAAAGGTTGTATCTATGGATGATGGTATTTTTGAGAATATCACGGAACAAGTCATCTATTATGTCATTAAGCCTTTGGGAGATTCTGCTCCCGACCCTTCATACATTCCCGATACGAGTGAAACTACAACTTCTTCGGGGACTGAACGCAGATTGCGTGGCGATTTTGGAACGAGTGAAAGATACTAGGTGAGATTATGTGGAAAAGCATTCTTAAGGACGATTTGCCAGATTATCTCAAAAAGCCCGATTTGGGTTTTATGGGCCGTTCTCCCGATAGGGGTGTGCCGGATATGGATGATGTCGTTAGACGCTACAATGAATTGAGCGAAATGGCTTTAGAAATTAGGGATATGGTGCGAACCATTCGTTCAAGTGGATTTGAGCGTGATATGCGGGGCGGAAATAGGTACAAATATGCAGAGGCCTTTGCTAAAGAAATTGAGGATGCTTTGGGCCAATTAGAACAATTGGATATTGAAACTCATGGTGGTAATTAAGATGGCAGATTGGAGAGAGCAACTTAGGGCTAATATGGGCCTAAGCAATAAAACAATAGAAACGCTCTATGAAGTGCTGAGGTATAATCCTAACCTCCCCCTACAATCCATTTATTCGGCTCTGCAACAAAGAGGCCTTAAGAAAATCACCACCAAGCGGCTTAGAAAATATATGGCTAATGACCCCAAAATTGGTAGAAAGCAGGATTTGAGTAGGTTTAGTCATAGACCTATGGTGTATTATTTGAAGGAGGAAGCAAAATGACATGGAAAGAGGTATTGAAGGCAGAGAAGCAACAGTTTGAGAAGAAGGGCGCAAAGCCCGACTACATAGACATTGACGGCGATGGAAACAAAACCGAGCCTATGAAGGAAGCGGCGAAGGATGCCAAAATGAAGAAGTCTAAAGCGGCTGACTCACTATACACGGAAGAGGAGGCACTTCAAGCGGCAAAAATAGAAGCCAAAATGACGGGCAAGGTTCAACTTGTTGGGTATGTAGGTGGAGACAAATATGCCGTGGAAAGCAACTACTTGGGTTTTAGTTTTTACAATCCAGATTACTCCCATGCCTATGATACCAAATACACGGTTTCGCCCGATGGTAAGGTTAAGCGGCTAATTCAGGGGAGATAAATATGACCCGATGCCGCTACCTTGATGCTTGGTTTGATGAGGAGTCCAAGAAAGTTGATAAGGCAGAGGCCAAGAGCAAGAAGTGTTTCGCTACTGGGGGGAAGAAGAAATGAGTTGGAAAGACATTCTCAAATATTGCGAATATCATAGAAATCCACCCGAACCTATTCCAGCAAAAGAAGAAGAAAAGATGGTTGGAGCAATCACAACCGCAACACCAAACATTACAAGAGTTTCATATTCACAAAGGAGGAAGAAGCGTGGTAAAGAAGACGAAGAAGAATGAGATTATTATTGATGGCAATACCTATACCCAAGAATTTAGTAATCTTGATTTTGTCAAGGATTACGAAACATGGGAAGACACCTGTAAAGGCGTTAGCGGGGATGCTATGTTCGTAGAAAATGTCCCAACTCTCTACGATTTTTTAGAGAATCACATTTTTGACAATGTTCGGGATGGCTCAGTTAATGCAGGTAAAGATGATGGAAGCATAGGTTCTATCGCTATCTTGAACAGCATTAAGGACATCATGGAAGGGAGAGTAATCACTCAAAAAGACCTTGAGGACATCAAGGAACTTTATTCGGATTTGCGAGACATGAAAGATAACGGTACAGAGGGGGCAGCCCTAGACCCCAAATTGATTCTTTTTACCGAAAAAATTTACGATAAGGACGGTAAGAAAACTATTGGTCAAGAAGATAGGTATGGGCATTACAGAACCCCCGAATATGTTAAAAGAAGAAATGCAAAGGATGGGGGCAGTAGAGAACCTGCGCCTTCCGGCTGGTATTCAGGAGCAGGAAACCCTCCGAGTTTTGCCCTATTTAGCGAAAGTGCAAATGAATTCGCAAACCCAAAGGGACTTGTCTATATTTTGGAGGACGCCATAGAAGAACTAGAAAAGGGCCAAAAGAACACAATTGATATTGGTCGTCTTTCGGGTAAGGGAGCAGTGGACAAATTAGCGGGTATTGCCTCAGTAGAAAAATACTTCAATAAAGCGATAAACAATAAAGTGTTTTGGAGAGGCGGCAAATTGAAAGTTGCAGGGCTTGGGAAAGATGTCAAAACCAAGGACTTTTCCGTAAGCCCAAAGGAAGTGAAGGCTCTTTTAGCCGCCGTGAATCCTCCCAAGGATAAGGTTCCTGCTGGAAGGATTACTGGTTTTACCATGTCTCTAACCGGAACCCCTCTTATTTTATTCATCAAATCTGCTTTAGAAAGTGCTAGTAAGAACAAGGGTGGAGATGGATATAGAGCATGGACGGATAAAGGACAGTTTGATTATCGTAAAACTGCAAAAGAAGTTTATGGTGAAGATACTGGGCGATTTAAGCCAGACCAAAAAGTTATTTCAAAAAGTTGGATGGAAATTCTTAAGCAAGGGCTTAGTGAAAGGGACATAGAAAATTTTGTTTATAGTATTGAGGATTCCATTGAAAATATTGTTGCAAAAATGTTTAAAAAGAAATACGAAGCAGGAAGGCATCCCTTTGGAGATTACATAGTTCATATTAGAAAAACTTCTTTGACTGTTCCTGAAATGGCGGCAGTTAGCAACCTTGCTTTCAAATATGAATTTGAATACGATGATGGTAAAGACTCGCTTGCTTTTGCTTCTTGTTTTATTGCAGGAACGGATGACAGGCAAATTAACGATTTATTCTTTGATGCTTCGGATTCGGAATTTGATATTGAATATAGTGGCGATTTTATGAAACTGCCTAATGTCAAAGAAAGAATGAATGATGTTAGAGACGGGTTGAGAGAACTTATTGATAGGTTGTGATATTTATGGCCGTTAATCGTAAGCGTTGTGGTTTTTGTCAGCATGAAAATCGTGCTGAATTAGAACAGGCTCTTGAATCAAGGGCCATCACTTGCGATGAATTAGATATGCAGAATGGATGGAGAAGCGGAACGGCGGCTCAACATCAACGAAACCACATGGGCGATTTTGAAATGTCGTCAAACCCAAAGTGCGCCGTCTGTATTGACCCTATGAGAAAGCATTATGAAACGGCTCTCCATAGTGGAGATATAACTTCGGAGGCAATCGCTCAAGCACTTGACACCACGAAAGCGCAAGTGCAACGCCACATGAAGCACCACTTGACACCGATTGTTCAAGAGAATGCGGCCATGATGATTGCGAAAAAGGAAGTTAATGAGGTTGATATGTTGGCTAACAATGTTCAGCGTTTAGACCACCGTTTAGACCAAGTGTTCAATGAATTAGGCAATGATTTAGACCCTAAGATGATTGATGCACTTACCAAGTTAGCCAGAGAAATCCGTGAGTCTTTGAAGTATATGATGGAATTTAAGGGCAAACTTGTTCACAAGAGGCAAGACACTATCGTTATCGCACAGATGCAAATTGTTCAAGAAGTGCTTGCACAGAACAATCCTGAGATTTGGCTGGATATTAAAAGTAAAATGCAGGAGAGATTACAATGAGTTGGCAAGATATATTGAAAAACAAAAATAATATGAATTTTATTACTCAACAAAGAAAGTATTTAGAAAGCACAACTGCATTGACTGAAGAACAAAAAGCAAAGTTAGAAGATGCTCTTGATGCTATGCAACCTTTTGTCAATAGAGAAAACTTTCATGACAAATACATTAAACCTTATTTGGAAATGCAGGAGAGATTACAATGAGTTGGCAAAATATAATTAAAGAAGACAAAACGGAATTAAAACGAAGAAACATTCAACGCGCTAATAGTTTGTTTAACCAAAAAGGCCGACAGTATGCTGATAAATTCGGAGGGCAAACTAACGCTAAATACGATGCTATGGCTCGGATGGTTAAAGAATTAGAATTTCCCAGAACTTTTAACGATGACGAGAAATTTTTTAAACTATTTGATAGAATAACTTTTTTATTAGCGTAAGCAGGAGAGATTACAATGAGTTGGGAAGATATATTAAAGAATCAAAGTTTTGCGTCTATTGTGGCCCGCCTTAAAAAACTAGATGGAGAAAATACAAAAACAGAAGTAAGAATTTCAGAAAACATCCCTAAAGAATTAGAAAATATGGTTATGGATATGATTAGAAAGAAAAAATATACCGATGTAAAATCTGTAAAATATAAAGATTATATTATTGTCTATAATAAACATACAGATACATCTATTGACTTCGCTGAGCCGTTTCATGGTTTTAATGGAGAAACTTTGGTAATTTCTAAAAGAACACCGGTATATTCTAATATGGCAGGGTATCCAATAAAAATTATTAAATTGGGAATTTTTGAACAAGATGGGCAACCAAGATTAATAGAGGAATGATTACAATGAGTTGGGAAAAAATACTCAAAAAGGATTTCTTGCAGGTTTCGGAGGCACTTAAAGAAGCCCAAAAAAGAGCCAAAGAAACAGGCAAAACCCAATATGTTATTGCTGAATCAGATTATGGTGGCTCAGCAGAATATACAATACATACAGAAGATATTTCCTTTAGAAGCCCTAATTTAGTATTATATGAAAAGGTAGAACCATAAATGCAGGAGAGATTACAATGAATTGGGAAAAGATATTAAAAGCAAATGATGCTGGAGTGAAAAGACTAAAAGGACTAGTAGGAAAAGAAGGAAAATTAGAAGATATTATGGAAATGATAAATAAGGAGTTTGGTGTTAAAACTAAAATTATTTATGATTCTTCTTCACAGCCTGTTCTTGGTTTTGAGTTGCCTTTTTATGTTAGATGTGAAATGGGAACAAGAGATAACCCCAGCACTACTGAAGAATTTACTGTCAAACTTGTAGGAATTAATGAAAGTAAAATTAAATAAATGCAGGAGAGATTACAATGAGTTGGGAGGATATTCTAAAGGTGGCAGAAAGAACTTTTGTTATAGAATCTTATTCACCAGAAAATGAGCCATATAAGGACATTGAATTAAACGCTTTTATTACTGCTAAAGAATTAGATATTGATGAAGATGCTACACAAGAAGATATTGAACATGAATTGCTTGAATGGATGGGTGATAATATTGGGCGGATTCAAGGTTATGTTTGGCATGAAATTACTACTGAAGGGAAGAAGCGAAATTGGTTAAACCCAAAAACTGATTACGATATGGTTTAAGGAGAGGTAAGAATGCAGGAGAGATTACGATGAGTTGGGAAAACATAATTAAAGGCGAAAGAGAATATTCTTTTTATTTAAAACAAATTGAAAAAATACAAGAACTACTGGATAGGTTGTATGAAGATATTGAAAAGGCGGCGGTTAAGATGAATCAAGAAACTGGCTATCCTTTAGAAGATGCAAGAAAACTTATTGAAGGGATGCAGGACGACACCATTAAACAGGCTGAAGCCACATTAGAAGAATTTAAAAAGAAACTACAAGATTCTATGAGAGATTGATATGGTTTGGGAAAGCATTCTCAAAAAGATGCCCAAAGACAGGGCTGATTTTGCTAAAATTATTACTGATGATTTTAGATTCAATAAATTGCTTTCCACTCTTGATAGATATGAGGCTGCTAATAGGCAAATTCCTGCAAATGCAACAATTAAAGATATGTTGCGAAGGTATGAAAATAATACCATGACTCCCGAAATAATTCTTGCACTAGGAGATGCAGAATACCCAAAAGAAAAGTTGGAAGAGAATATTAAAACCCTACTAGACAGAGTTTCATATAAAGATGCTAATATGAATAAAAGGATTCTTGAAGAAGGGCTGGAACTTTTAGAGAGAAGAGACTCTGGCGAGATAACAGAAAATGAATTAGACCGGCTTTCTAAAATTTATCAAGAGATTTTAGAAATTGACTTCGGGGAACAAGGGCAATCTTCAAGAAGAACAAGCACTAGAAATATGCAAGCACAAAGAAATACTTTTTTGAGCAACTTTTCGGATTTTATTTTGACTTTTGCCAACACGGGTGAGAATTTTGAAGAAAAAGTTGGCAAATTTGCCAGAAAAATGCCCCCTATTGGTGAAAATGGCCAAAGGGTGAGGCTTGGACAAGTCATTGATGGCAAACTCTTCACTAAATTCAAGGATGGAGCCGAATTTTTAGCCTACGCTAGACAAAATAAGGACGCATTCAATGAATTGGTTCGTCCTTTTGGTCCTAATTTGTCTGCTTTAGGAACAAAAGCACCAGAAAAGGGCGCAAAAGCAAAATTACAGGAACTTCATGCTAAAAAAGTTGTATTTGAGCCTGCCAACATCAACTCAATTACCGAAGTTAATGGTTATTTTGATGTTATTGCTCAATTACCTGGAAAAAAGGGCATATTTATGCCAAGAGGTTCAAAAACAAAGGGCGCAACCGCCTACATTCCACCCTCTGTCTTTCTTTTGAAAGAAGACGGGGCAGACATCAATAGGGCAAGAAGTGGAATATCAACATTAAGGCTAAACCCATATGCAAATCGTATTCTTTTGAGTGGTTTTACGAAAGACACTTGGTTTGCTGACTTGTTTAGGGGCGTAAAGATGAAATTGACTTCGGATAGCGAAGCCGAGTCCATTTTATATGAAGATATTAGTAGGGCCTATGAAAAAGAAGAAACAGAATATGTTGATGCGAGTGATTTTGTAGATTTGGAGAACTTATCCGACAATAAGCAAACTCGTAAGACCCAAATTGAAAGGTTTATTGAAAGAAATGATTTAAGAACCGAAATGAATGCCCTTCTTGGAAACATTAAAGAAGAAAGGTTTGGAAAAGATACGAAGAACCTTACAATCAGAGAGGCCAAGAGAATTGAAGACTTTTGGAAAGGATTAACAAAGGACACCATAGAAGACTATGATTACATAGATGATTTTAATGTTGCTGATAACGAAGATGGCGGAATTGGTGAACTTGATTTGAAAAGAGTGGGTGATTCTTTTGAAATTAAATATAGAGGGGCCGGAGAAGAAAAATCCGAAAAAATAGGGGTTGCCGAGTTGATGCAAGTGCTTGAGCCATTCGGCTATGAGCAAGAAAGCAAAATGAAAAGAGTCCGTGATTATTTGGGTCGTGAAGAACCCTTTGAATCTTACATGATGAGTCTTTCAAGTGAAGAAATTAACGAAGCGGTTGAAGCAGGGTCGGGGTCAAGGGCGTTTATGGATAGGATAGACCCACTCAACAGCCTGTCCTTTTTGAGCAATCTCAATGAGATGATGTATGGGCGAAAGGATGCAGGGTATGTCAAGAAAAACTTATTAGCGATAGCCTCCGAACAGAATCCATCCAAGAAGGGCGAACTTATCAAAGAACTAAATGATAAGATGTTGATTTTGCTTAGAGATATGACTGAATTTCTGTTTGAAACAATAGAGGATAGATTAGAAATTATCGGTAAAGACTATCTAAAGCAAAGTTCTGCTTCTCAACATAAGGCAATGTTAATGGCACTTAAATTATTCAAAGACGCGAATTTATTGACAGGAGGAGTTGAATTATGAAAACGGAAGACTTAACACCGACTGAAATTAAAGAATGGGCAAATTCTCGGTTAGACCGACCCCTAAGAAGAAAATTACAAGCCAAATACAAGGATAGGCTGCGCCAAACATATTCGGGACTGGATAAGAAAGGGCAAAATGAAAAAATTATTGATTTCTTTGCTGATTTGAATGCTCTTGCTGGCGAAGGTGGGACGCAAAGGGCCTCCCCATTTGCCCAAACAGGGTCAATTTTTTACGAATTGATGAACAAGTTAAGCCTCGTTGATGCTAAGGGAAAAGCCCTTACCAAAAATAAATTTGAGCAAGGTTCAGGGATTGGACTGAGGGGAAGAATTAGAGTGAAGAGTCCCGACCTTTCTATTTTTTCTAACGAAAGAGGGGTTATGTTCACCCGTAAAAATGTAGAACAAAACTACCAAGAATATTTGACGAGCCTTGAAAAGGAAAAGAGAGAAAATGTCATTTCTACGGTTCAAAAAATTAAAAATGCAATGAAAGATACTGCCGCAGTTGAAAGAGCAAAGAAGCGAAGTAAGTTGATTAGAATAGACAAATCTAAATTCTTGGGAGCAACGGACTTTTCAAAAGCCAGCACAAGAGAACGAGTTTATGATTTTTGGGAAAGCGTTGCCCCTAAATATAAAAAGGTGCAATCTACTCTTAATAAACTACTTACAGAAGCAACAAATACTGATGTTTATGCTTTGATGTTGGAAGATGTTGAAAAAGAAACGGCTAAATTAGAATCAATAGAAGACAAAGAAAGCAAAGAATTTCAGGCTCAACAAATTGTTTTACAAGATGTTAAAACCAACATTGAGAGAAAGAAAAGTCAATTTGATAGCGACCTTAGCGCATTAAAGCAGCAAATAGAAAAGGCCAACCTTGAATATTTGGTGAGAATAGACAAGGTAAAGGTTCCTTTCAAGGTTGGTGCATGGGACAGAATGCTTGACGCTATCGCTCGGTATGAAAATGCAGAATCAGTGATTGCATTTGGAAAAGAAAAGGGCAAAGAAACTTCCGAAGAAGGACAAGGCATGAGAACCATGGAAGAGGCGGCAATGGCTGGATATTATGCAGGTGAAACGGACGCGGGGGGAAAAATTACAGCACAGCCTTTCTTTAATGCTCCTTCCAAGGATGATGAGTATTCCGGTGCAACAATGCAAGATGCTTCAATTGGTGAGGAAGGGTTTCAAGCAGACGATAGCATAGTAGAAGATGCTCAAGACAGATTACAAAGAGCCTCTACTGAGGGTCTTGACCCTCTTCTCGCCATTGAATCTATTGGCAATAAAAAACTAATTTCATTGGATGAAGAAAGCAAGACTATGATGCAGGAATTGGTTAAAGAATTGCGACAAGGAACAGACTTGGAATTTATCTCTCAAGCGGATAAATGGCTTGATGAACTGGAAGAAAGTTATCTTTTAGACAGGGACACCTATGTTTTACCTATGGCTGTTTTTAAATCCGAAAGAGCGCAGGGGCTAAAAATTAAAACTTTGCCAACAGCAACAGAGGGAAAAAATTACAGCACTACCGAAGACGAAGTAGAAATCGTAGATGAAGTCGTTGCGCAAAGAACAACAGTGGATGGCAAAAAAGAAGATATCACAGAAGCAAAGGCGGTGCTTAAACCGAAAGGGGAGGTCATAACTGACTTAAATGGTATCTTTGATGCGATACATACTTTGTTTGTTTCCGAAAGATACTCTTTCTTACGATATTCCCGAACAGATGTGGCTGGAAGAACAACTGTTGAACGCAGAGATGCTCAAAAATTAGCGGGTAAGGCTTCAGTTGCACAGCAAAAAGTTCTTAGGTTATTCACAGAGGGAAGAAGAAAGTCTCCTACTATTCCCGCAAGAAAGGGAAGATTAATTTCGGGTGTTTCCGATACTGATGTTGGTAAGGCATTGGGTGAATTTATTATTGCCTGCAACGAATATTATTTTGAGCCTTTCCTAAAAGGAATAACTCCTTTAGCATATCCTAGATTTATGTCTGGTGCTGGAATTAAAGCCTTAACTGCTCTTGCCGATGAATTAGGGTATGAAACCATGTCTGGCAATGTGGCAAGGAGACTATCCGGTGTGGCGAATGTTCAATTAACTTCTGGGCAAATGGCTTCATTAACTAAATTTTTAACTAAAATGGATGAAGTAGTCGTGGTAGAACTTAAAACAATTGATTTAGCAGAAAAGGCAGCAAAGGTTTTAACTAAGATTTTTGGTGAAAAGGAAAAGAATTTGGATACCGTTTCTGCCATCCTTTATCATTTTATGGAGCAGACGAAAGAGGGAAGAGAACATAATTTAGCATCAAGAAAAATGAAAGGTGATGATGAAACAATTAGAAGTAGAGCAAAGAGTTTTGGTAAATCTAAGAACCCAATGAGTTATCCTATCTTCGCACTCTATTTGTTCTTAGAAACTAATCAAGGTCTTCTCACTAGAAATAAAGCCCTAGATACTCAATATCAAAAACTTATGAAAACTTTGACGGAAGTTGAGGATGAGATGCCTGAGATTCTTAACAAATTGCTAAAGGCGCACAATGAAATTAGAAAGGCATTGGGCAAAGAAGTCGTGAGGCCAAGGTTTAGATTCAATCACGAGGGCTTTGATAATATTGTGGATTTGATGCACAAGCAACAAGGTATTGATTTAAGTCATCTTGAAGTTGAAAATATTGTGAAGACTGTTGATTCTCATGCCAGTATTGGAAAGGAATACGGTATTACCGAAGAACAAGTGTACCTAATCAAGGCTCATGTTAGGTGATGTTATGCCCGAAAACTTCTCTCCATCCGACATTACTTTCAAAGAGATGTCCGAGGAGAAAGCGGTGAAGGAGTTTCAAAATGATGGCTATTTTGACTATGCAAAGAGGAGGATGCGATATAGAAGCATCCCAAGCGATTCCGTTTGGGCAACATCACCAGCAAGAATGTTTGTAGCCTATTATGAAAACAAACCAGTGGGAGTTATTGGATTTGCCAAACACAAAAATGTTTTACTTGGTGCGGGTGTCCATGTTCGTAGTGAATACAGGGGGAGAGGATTAACCACCATTTTGATTGATAAGTTGTTATCGGAGAAAGGCTCAACTACCCTTTACATTAACATAATGAATCCCAATATTTCGTCTTCTTACAGAAAAAAGGGGTTTGTTGATATGAACAAAGAAAAATTACCGGAGGACGCAAGAGAAGCCATTGAAGGAATAGGCTTTCAAGACCAAGTGCAAAAGTGGATGGTTAATTCATCGGGCGGCTGGTTTGGAGAATTAAGGAAGTGATAACATGAGTTGGGAAGAAGTTTTAAAGAAGAAGAAAAAGTCCACCGTAAATGCATCGGGTAATTACACTAAGCCAGGTATGCGTAAAAGAATCTTCAATAGAATAAAAGCAGGAACTAAAGGCGGTGCGGCAGGTCAATGGTCTGCAAGAAAAGCACAAATGGTTGCCGCAGCATACAAAAAGGCAGGTGGTGGCTATAAAAATTAATTGGCGTAGCATTCTAAAAGCCAAGTCAAAAAGGCAACGAGATTTATCTACTTGGACTGATGAAGATTGGGGAAGTGCTGAACAGCACAAAGCAAAGGATAAAGGCAAAAAGCCTAAGTCTAAAACCAAGGGACGCTATATGCCAAAAGCAACCTATCAAAGAACAGATAAGAAAACTCTTCGCTATCAGGATGCAAAGAAAAGAAAGGGCCGAAAGAAAGGACAACAGCATGTCCCAACAGGAAAGAAGTTTAGTCAAAAGTAAAAGAAAACAAAGGAGATGAGAACATGACATGGAAAGAGGTATTAAAAAACATATTTGAAGAAGACGCTGATGAAATGACGGACTTCATGAACATTAGTCCTAAAATGAAAACAGCAAAATTAGAGCGTCAAATTCTTAGAGAAATAGAAAAAGAAGGTGGGGCGTTAGGTATGAAAAACCTAAAACAATTCGGAGAAGAGTCTGAAATTAAAGCCGCACTATCCAAATTAGAAAAAGAAGGAAAGGTCTTTATGCATGAGGATGGAGACATTTATACGCATAAGCCGAAGTGATTCTATGAATTGGTTTTCTATTCTTAAGAAAGAAAAGTGGCAAGGAACACTTTCTTCAAAGAAAAAGAAGATACTTCAGCGAAGCCCCAAACTTAAATTAGATATTCCTAAAATGAGTTATCCAAAAGAAGAGACAGAAATTCCTGCTATTCTAAAGGTCATGGAAAAGAAGGAATTAGACCATAAGCAAATGAAAGATGCTGATTTGAAACCCGATGTTGAAATGTTTAAAATCGCTGGTGTTGATAAAAAAGAATACATGGATTTTATGAAAGACATTAACTATTATGCTCTGTCTCTCAAAATGAAATATCAGCGACCACGCCCATACCAAGTCTCGGACAAAATCTCAACAACAAAGACTAAAACAGACGACACACCAGCATTTCCCAGTGGACACTCCATGTTGGCGTATGGATTGGAAAGAGTATTGGGCAAAAGGTTTCCCGAAAAGAAGAAAGAACTCAAAGCGATGGCTGATAAAATCTCACTATCAAGAATGCAAATGGGAAGCCATTATCCAAGTGATATTCAAGCAGGAAAGAAAATAGGCTATATGTTAGGTGATGCTTATGAATGATTGGCAAAATGTTCTCAAAAGAAAGAAAGACCCTCGCCTAAAAAGGGCAGGAGTTTCGGGTTTTAACAAACCAAAAAGAACACCAAAGCACCCTAAAAAATCTCATATTGTTGTAGCAAGAGAAGGAAAGAAAACCAAGACAATTCGCTTTGGGCAACAGGGAGTAAAAACAAATCAAACTGCTGGACAGCGTAGAGCGTTCAAATCTCGCCATGCTAAGAACATCAAGAGGGGCAAACTTTCTGCGGCATATTGGGCGGATAAAGTAAAATGGAGTCCGAGTAAAACCAAGTCAAAGAGTAAGAAATGGAAGAAGGGGTCGTAAAAATGGTTCGTAAGATGACAGATGATAGGCTAAAACAAGATGGCCGAGAGTTGGTTAAGCAATTAAGCGAAATGGCCGACACAATTAACGACATGAAAGAAATCGTGTATGAATTTGTAGGTGGAGAGAATGTTGATTTAGAAGAACTTAAGAGATTACTTTTAGGTTTTGATGCAAGAGTTTCTAATATTGAAGGAGCCTTTGCGAATATTTTTAGAAGTGCAAGGGATTCGTGATGGAGTTAGATACATTCAACTTTGAACATGAAATGGATATGAAGTTATCCAAAAACTCTTTTCCATACTTCTTTCAAAATGTTCTTGGCTTTGATTTTCCTTCCTACATTCAAGAATGGCACGAATTGATGAACACCACGCAAAGAACAGTTATCATTTGTTCACGCGACCACGGTAAATCAGTATTCATGCATTCGTGGGTTGTGTGGAAACTCATTTTTGAAGAGCCTCCTTTTCAAATGCTTTACATTTCTTCTAACCAAAAGCAGACTCTCGTTCACATGAGGGACATTGATAAAATGTTCACCCATCCGATGCTCAAGAAATTCAAACCTGCGAGAGGTTGGGCTATCGGAAACATTACCCTCACCAATGGAAACCAAATCCTTGAGCGTTCAGTAGGCTCACAGATTCGTGGTTTGCACCCACAAGAAATTGTTATTGACGACCCTTTGAAAGAGTTTAGTATGACTGGTATTCAAAAGGTGACCGATTGGTTTTATGGTGATATGATTCCCACACTTCACCATACCGCTTCTCTCCGTGTTATTGGAACTCCGTTCTCTTACACGGATATTTATCAGCAACTTGCAGAGAATCCCGCATATACAGTGAGAACATACCCCTGCCTAAATTCTCTCAATGAACCGTTATGGCCTGACCGTTGGAACTATGAAGCATTGATGGCCCGTAAAGCAGAAGTTGGCTCAATGATGTTCACACGGGAATATATGTGCGTTCCAATTTCAACAGGAACTTCTCTGTTTAATCCTGAATATTTAGATGCGGCGAAGAACAAGGATTTGGTTCTAAAACCACATCGTAGAGAGGGCATGAAATACTTTGTAGGTGTAGACCCCGCCATTTCAACAGACGGAGATTACAATGTGATTACTGTTATTGAGATGGACGAAGACGAAAATAAATCTATTATTTATGTTGATAGAGCCAAGAATGTTCAGTTCCGAGAAAACATACAGAAGGTCAAAATTATCGGGCAACTATTTCGTCCAGAAGCAATCCTCTTTGAAACAAATACTTTTGCCAAATCATTTACTCAAGAATTACGCCAAGTCGCTGATTTAAATATTCACGACTTCAATACCACCAGAAGAAAAAAGCAAGAAATTATTCTTAATCTTCAAATGACCCTTGAAAATGGTAAAATGAATTTCCCCTACGGCAATGAAGAAAGTCGGCGGGTTTCTTCTACTTTGATTGAGGAGTTATCCATGTTTGCCATCACCGAAAGAGGCAAGTTTGAGGGTATTGGCGCACATGACGATATGGTGATGAGCCTTGCTTTAGCAAATGCCGCTACTTATCAAGCCACGGATAACTTCATACTTCTTGACGATTTGGGACTCTTTGAGGAGGCGAAGCCTGTAAGGACAGGCTATCGTGGAATCGGTTTGAACTTTTGAGGTGATATTGTGCCTACCGCAGAACAGTATGATAAAATCTCGGAAAAGGCCAAAGAACTGGCTGAACTTCAAAGAAGAGAAGAGGAAGTCAAGGAAGAAGCAAACAGAGATGCTGATACCGAAATTTTCAAGACCCTTTATTCGGACTTTGTTATGTCCGAGTATGATGAAATTAATACGCTGTGTGATGTGTTAAAGGTAAATGCGAGTGAAGCACGAAAGATGATTGATGAGTTTCCTCAAGAATATACCGTAGAAGAGAAGAATATCCCCGACCTCATTAAGCAGATGAGAATGTCTCGCAGGAAACTAAAGGGAGAGAATAGGGACAATATGGCAAAGGCTATTGATACAATGATAGATGCCTACTCCGACCATTTATTTAAGTGCATTGATTCAATTTATTGGCTGGCTCCATACAAGAATCCTCTTTTAAAGATGAGATACAACGAAAAAGACTTGAGAAAACTGCATAAGATGAAAACTGTGGAGCAAAGAAGAGAAGTAGTAGATGCTCTTTGTAAATACTGGGAAGCAGAAATAGAACAAAGTGGTATGGTATATGGCAAAGATTATTCTGTGCTTTCAAAAGAAATGAGAGTCGCAAAGAAAGCATTTCGTGAAAGTATTGCCAAGATTACGAATCAATCTCTCAATAAATCAAAAAAGGAAAAACAAAGAGAATTTATCTTGAAGACTGTTTGTGAAAACCACGGGATAGGGGCTAGAATGATTCATGAAATGATGCCTACTGACTTACACAAAGCGAGTAGTCCGAATGTCATTTCCCAAGAGATTAAGAAGTTAGGAATTGTTTCTGTAAATGGTGCATTTTACAAAATGCCCGATGAAATTAAGAAAAACATTTGGGCATACACGGCGGCATTTATTGACTCGGATGGCTACATTACTCTTGACCGTAAAATGAATCCAAGAGTCGGCTTAGTGGCTACGGGAGAAAGAGGAAAGGCTTTCATGCAGGAAATGTATAAGTCAATTGGATTTGGCCGTATGCACCTTGACCAAAAATCACCCCAAGATACTCGGCTTATCAATCGGCTAAACTTCTATTCTCAAGACGATGTAGCCAGCCTTTTGACGAAGTGCTTACCCCACTTCCGCTTGAAGAAAGGAAACGCACAATTACTTTTAGAATTGATTCGCATGAAAAAATCATATAAGAAAAGCGACTGGTATAAGAGCCGTTGTGATGAGATTTTTAAATTAATGAAGTGGGAGAATCACAAAGACCATGTGGGCTTTGACTGGGCAAAAGAGAACATTAACCTTGACGATATTCAAAAATATGCAGATAATTGTAAAATGTCTGTGATGGATTCAATGGAACAAATTGGAACGGTGTTGTAAATGCCTCGCCAGCACTATCATATTTTTAAACATAAAGTAAGAACCAAACTACCTAAGAAAATTAGATATGCTACCGTTTGTAGAAAGTGCAAGAAGACCAACAAAATTAGTGATTTATGTTTTACCTGCCAAATTGAACAAGCAAAGCATTGGGCAAAACCATATTGAGGAATTATTATGACTTGGAAAGAAATACTTAAGGCTAGAATTAGCGGAAAATTGAGAAGATACATGGGCTATGCGAAGGCTTCCCAACATAATATCCGTGATAGAATGTCAATGGAAACTTTTGCTGAAAGAGTCCACAGTCAGTTGAGACGGATTTTGAGTATTTATGGCGTTGAAAAGCCAATTGAAAAAGAAGTATTTGATGAAATTAATCAAATGGATGAAAGCGACCCTAATATGCCCTTTGAACTTCCGTTTTCTTATGAAGAATATATGGAAAAATATGGGAATAAAATTCAAAGCAGGGGAGAAGAAGACGCTAAATTCCTTGACAGTCATATTAGTAGTGTTAAAGAAAGAAGAAAGGAAAGGGCAAGGAAAATGCGAGAAAAGAGAACTCCTGAATATTACCGCCAAACTTTGCCACAACCCCTAAGAACGAAAGACGAAGAGGAATGAAGGGGCATCTTCATAAAGAGGGTTCAGCGTAGACAAACGAGGGGAGGCGGTCAGCGTGGTTGAAGAGAAGCGTCGTTTCAGTTTTACAAATTTGTTTAGGAGAACAACCCCAAAGCCAGAAGATAGGTCTATTTATAACATTGGTATTCAAGAAAGGCAACAGAATAACTTAATGACCGCACCGATTATTTATCACATCGTTCAAAATTCTGTTATCGCTAGAACCTGTATTACTCAACTTAAGCAAGAAATTTTCCGAAGAGGTTATGTCTGGGAGAAGGCCTACGAAGCAAGGTGCAAAAATTGCGGTAAAGAACATAAAAGACCCGTTCAAGAGTGTTCTCGTTGTGATAGCACTGACCTACAACTTCCCGATGTTAAACAATTAAAGTATGCAGAAGATTTTATTGAAGGTTATGTCAATAAAGCAGAACAATTATTTATTGATGTTCTTAAAGAATTAGAAGACGACCTCAACATTATGGATGATGCTTACATTGTCCTTGTTAAGGAATATTTCATTGATGGGAATCAAAAGATTAGAATGCATCGTATTAAAGAAGTTTATCGTGGCGACCCAGTGACCATGGCTATTTATTCCGATGAGTTAGGACAGCGAGGAACAAAAGGCTTTACTTGCGTCAATCATAGGCATTTCCTATCTACGGAACCCCATGAAAAATGTGAAGAATGTGGAAGCACTACTCACCCCGTTCATTATGTGAATCGGGTGGGGGGCAAAGACCAGTATTTCATTAAGGGAGAGGTGCTTCATTTCAGCAAGTATAGCCCTTCCCGACTCTATGGACTATCGCCTATCATCACCCTCTATAATCACATCACAACTCTTCTCGCTATGGAGAATTATGTTAATTCCTCGTACACCAAAAGCCGTATGCCGAGGGGCCTTTTGGCAGTGCAGACTCGCAACATGGATTCAATGCGTTCCTTTTGGCGTTCAGTCAAAGAAAAGATGGAAACAGACCCGCACTTTATTCCTGTTATGGGGATTGAAGCAGAAGGAGGAAAGGGTTCTGTTGAATGGATTAAGTTCATGGACAGTCTCAAGGAAATGGATTATGTCTCCGTCAAGGACGATTTAAGAGATAGGATTTCTGCGTTCTACGGTGTAAGCAAAGTCTTCATGGCTGACAACACTACAAGCGGTGGTTTGAATAATGAAGGCATGCAGATTTTGGTCACGAACAGAGCCGTTCAAATGGCACAAAATGTCTATAACAATTATGTGTTTCCGTTTTTGGTTAAGCAATTTGGAATCACTGATTGGAACTTAAAATTACCTCCAAGCGAAGAAGAGGATGAAATTGCTGTTCTTCGTAAGAGAGAGATTGAAGTAAATATTGCCGCATCTACAAAGAATCTTGGCTTTGAGGTAGAAATGGATGAAGATGGAAACTTTACTTTCAAGAAACCTGAACCTCAACCTGAACAAACCCCTACTGAAACCGGAGATGAGCCAACAAAGAAAGACCCCCTCGCAGGTTCAAACTTAGACCAAAGAGATTTAGATGAACAAACAAGAATGTTTGCAGAAGGAGCAGGTTCAAAGCCCCAAGAAAATCCACCAGCCACAAGAAATAAAAGCAGGATGAGCGTAGGGCCAGATAAGCGAATGACTGGCTTACCGCAAGAGGCTGGAAATCAAAATGTTGATACGAGAAACGAAAGGAGGATACCCTGATGAGTGAATGGGAAGAAATTATTAAAGCGGCAAGAGATAGAAAGGGGAAAGTTGGTGGAGGAAAAGAAATTCCTGAAAAGGTTATAACTGGAAAAACCAAAAGACCTGTCCAAACTAGAATGAAGGGCGGTAATCCAATTCAAGACATTGGCGCAAAAGACTCCCCTGAAAAAGATTTATTTGAATTTGGTAGAAAAAAGGAGAAGGAGTTCAGTGAAAAGATTGCTGACGAAGAACTTCAAGAACTTATGCAAATGAAAAGAAGTGAATTGATGGACGAAGTTATGGACAAGATAGGTTCTTTTAGTACAATGGAACTTATTAAACTAGTTGTTATGGCTAGAACAGGCGAATTGGAGGAGTGAATATGACAGAAGATATGAAACAAAAGGAAATGAGATTGCGAAAGGAATTGGCTAAGGTTAAGGCATTGAATCAAAATGCCGCTATGCAAAGAAAACCTCAAAGAAACTTAGACATTGCCGGTATTCCCGTAGATACTACTCCTAAGCCCGCACCCTCAAGCCGTGATATTCCAGATGTAATTACCTTGCCTCCAAAGCGCAGAGGCCGTAAAGAAAACATTCCATTTTGAGGTGATTTGTTGCTTTCTACTTTTCTTAAAGCAGAAGAGGGCGGGGAAGCGACGAGCAAAACATATGCTCAATATGTAAAGTTATTTAACGATTTTGACTTAGCAAGAAGAATGCTTGCGCCCCTAAAAGCCCTATCCGAAGAGATAGTTATTGAAGAGGATGATTCCGAACCTTCGGGCTTAAGATTTGAGAATATTCTTGAATATAATAAACTAGGCGCAAAGAAAAATGCTGAAGCCATTTCCAATCTATTGGCTAAGAGTTTAGATGAGAGTTGGAATCTTTTAGCAGATTTGCCTTTCACGGTTGAAAGGGAAGGAGATGTTATTTTGGAACCACAGGTTCCTCCTGCCTCAAAGAAAACAAGACAGGATTTAGGCGAGGTACAATCTAAGGATGGGAAAGAAACTCGCCAAGCCGGAGAGAAAGAAAGAAAAATTAGATTAAAGCCTGAGTTGAATCTTACAAAAATTGTCAATGATATAAAAGAAGTGGCAAGTAAGACCTACGATAACGAAGACTTAGAAGGAAAACCCTTGACCTTTGAAAAAGCCCTCATTTATTTGTATCATAAAAGAACTGGAGAAGTTCCTAGAAATGCAAAAAATCCAAAGTTAAGAGATGCTACTATTACTAATGCAAGAAAAAAAATAAAAGAAAAACTTAAGGAAGCAGAGAAGCAAAAGAAAGATGATTACGATAAAGTTTTTGAAGGTAAAGATAGAGCAGAAAAAGTAAAATTTAATGTTGTCTATAATAGAATGCAAAACTATGTAATCAAAGTGGGTCTTATTGAAGAACAACTGCAAAAAACAATTAAGGAGTCTAATGAAAGGGTTGCTGCCTTAGAAAGAGAAGCAGAAAAACCCGAATATGAAAAGGTAATTCTTAGAAGAGTGTCTGAAATTTTGCGTCAAAGATACAAAACTCCTCGCCAAGATATTTCCGAAGACCTTCCGCCACAACAACGCCTTGAAGAAGAATCTCTTAGAGAAAGGCAGGACTTAAAAAAACCAAGTGTTGCCATTACTGGGAGAGAATATGCAACTAAAGTCAAACAAATAAAAGAACTGAATCAAATTGCTTTAGAATTTAAAAACAACCCAGACTCTCTATCAAAAAAAGCAAAGACCCTTAAAGCACAAATAGACATAGAAGTTCAAGAAGCCATTGAACAAGAGAGAGAAAAAAACTTAGAAATTAAAAATACTGCTGAAGACGCTTTGCGATTTGTACCCAGAGTTAGAGAATTAGAAGAGTTTTTTAAGCAAGGTTCAGATTATCCAACTCTTAATGAAGTAAATGCAGAGATAAAGATTACTGACAGATTTATAGAGCAAGAGGAAGATAAGGAAGAACAAGACCAAGATAAAAATGCATTGAGGGACTTTAAAAAAGACCTCGCTGATTTGAAAAAATTCCATGAAGCACAGAACAATTTACAGAAAAAATTATCAAGGGCTCTTACTTCTCTTAAGGACATTGTTCCCATAGAAAGAAAAATGAAAGAAATGCTAAGTAATTATTCTGCCGATGAAGAGTTTAAATCGGCTATTGAGCAATTAGGCATTGCTGTTGCTCTTGAATCAACAAAGGATATGAAAATGTTCCCAGATTTACAGCCCTTACTTCAAGATAAAGAAGAAAAGACATTAAAAGAAATGTTGGGCGGGACAGAACTTGCGCCACTATTAGAAGACAAAGAAGCATTTAAAATATTAGAGCAGTTTGACGAATTTATTCAAGCAGTAGATAATCTTGATGATGGTTTTTCTGGTCTTGAAGAAGACTTTGAAGAACTTGCAGGAAAATATAGTAAAATTAAGTCTTTATTTGAATAATTGGAGGAAGAAAAATGAGTTGGGACTATTATGAAGAAGGCATAACCTTTGAAATCAGTAAGAAAGAAGCACCAAAGAAAAAGATTCTTGATTCTTTGGACGGCAAGCAAAAGAAGCGACTCAAGAAGACCCTTCAAGCCGCCGAACCCACGGAATTTTTCGGCCAAGACTTCACCAAGTTAGGCGAACTGATTGAGACTCTACGAGAACTTGACCTCACCAAGTCCGATAAGAAGTTGAACAAGAAGATGAAGTCAATGGATGAGCGCAACATTGACATAGTGGCTACTGCTACGAAGTTGCGTAAGGAATATGAGTTGCTTTACCGACAACTCCGAGATTTAGTTTATCCACAGAAAAAGAGAGATGATTGATATGGCAGAAGAAAATACAATTAATGAAGAAATGCTTCAAATTATTAAAGCATTAACTGAAAAAATTGAGAGTTTGGAAAAGGCAGTATATAACAAAGATAACCTACTGATGAAGTCTGGCTTTGTTATTGCTGAAACACCTACCCCAACAATTGATAGTTTGGGTGCTTCTTCCGGCGTCAATGTTGATTCAATGGAGTGGTCGGACATTCATAAAATGGTTGAAAAGGCAGGTGGTCAATAATGCCAGAAAGAGTGAAGAAGGAAGAGAGAATCATTTCAATGACTGTTGAAAAAGCAAGACAGGTAAAGGAATTACTTCGTGAATCCATGGAAGGAAACCGCCTACCCGATGAAAAAGATGACAGAATGGAACAGGTCAAGGTAAAGCGACCAAAAGCCGAGAAGGATAAGACCAAAATTGAGAACAATACTGGGACTCATTCGGGATATGGTTTGGCTGGCGAATCAAATTGAGGTGGCTAAATGCGCCTCTCAAACATTGAGAAGGATAAGCGTCCTTCGGAAGAGATTCTTCGTTTGTTTGAGAAAACGAGGGTGGCTTACCTTTCTGCCGCCAATGACCCCAATGAATACGGGAATCGTTGGCGTAAAACCGTGGATGTCATTATTGAGTCCTACAATGACTTGGACTCAGCCGCAAATGAAATAAAGGATTTTATTTCGGAAGACCTCATAGAAGATAATGACATCAAAGACCCTTCCTCGCTTAAGGCAAAGGAGTTATTTGAAGCCATTAAAAATTTGCGCTATGCTTCGGATTTGGTAGATGACCCATTCGCAAAGCGTTTCAAAGGCAAGGTTTTGGAGGCATTACTTGAAAGTCCCGAACAGATGGTCAAGTTTGTGCATTATGCTTTACGAGAAGACAAGGAACCTCTTCCCAAAGAAGTTTATGCAATTAAAGACATGCAAGAAGACGATATTACCTATGGTTTAGAGGGTCTTGACCTAGAACCAGACGATATAGCCCTGTATATTATTGAACATTACGGGGATGGAAAAGACTCCAAACGAACAGAAAGGGCTGTTAAAGCCGCTATGGAAATGTTAGACTTGTTAATGCTCTCAAAATACGATGAAGGCGACTTAGATGACCTAAAAGATATTGAGGGTGTAGAAACCCAAAGAGAGACAAAGGCTCTCTCTACAATTAAAAAGGAAAAGAAATCAGAAAAAGAAAAATCGCTGTCTGATTTTATTGTTCCAAATAAACCTATGTATAGAATTTTTGATATTGATGACATTAATCAACTAAAAGGTTTTAGTGGAGAATGGTTTGTTCAAGAAAAATACGATGGTATGAGAATTCAACTGCATAAGATTGATAATAATGTCAAGGTATTCTCTTACAATAAAAAACTTATTACAGATAAGTGCGGAGAAATTGTAAAGGAATTGAAGGCTAAACACTTTGGCGATTGCATTCTTGATGCAGAATTAATTCTTTTTGATGGGGAGGAATCCTTGCATCGGGCCGATACAATCGCCCATGTGTTTAAAAATAAATATCCTAAAGCAACCCTCAAGTGCCATGTCTTTGACATTATGCGACATGAGAATCAAACGCTTCTTGATGAAGAGTTAGAAAACAGAATGACAATTATGTTCAACAATTATGCTCAACATTCAGCCGATGTTCTTAAATTCCCCTCAAAGAAAGATACTCGTAGAGCAGATAATCTAAAAGATATTGCTGAATATGCAGAAAAAATTATGGAAATGCCTACTTCCGAGGGAGTCGTTATCAAAGATGCTACTTCCACCTATTATGTAGGAACAAAGAAGAACCCCAAGTGGATTAAGTGGAAGAAGTTTGTGGACTTAGATGTTGTCGTTCTTGACAAGAAGAAGACTAAAAGCAATCTATATTCTTATACCGTGGGTATTGGGCCTGTTGAGGAAGAAAACAAATTTACACAAGAAGTTAATGGCATCAAATACATGAATGTGGGTAAGGCCCTCAACACAAAAATTTCGGTTGATGTTGGTGAAATTATTCGTGTAAAGGTTGATGAGGTTAAGAATGCTGGTGATAGATATACTCTTTACTCCGCAAAGGTGATTGAAGTCCCCGAAGTAGAATACCCAGATAAAATCATCACTTTAGAATTATTAGCACAAGATACTAAAAAGTCTCTAAACTATTCTATTGAAGGATTGAAGAAAGGCATCACAATTACTGACCATATTCACGGTACTGCTACCATTATTTGTAAATCCGATATGAGTGGATTTACTGTTTATGGTTTTGAAGAAGACAATCTCATGTCAAAGAATGCCATCATCAATTTAGACGATTGGAAATCTCAAGCAGAAGAAATCATGAAAACAAAAGCAGGGACATTAACTACTGCTATTACAAATTATCTTCAAAACATGGGAGCAAAGACCGTAAAGCAAGTTCATAACTTCTTAATGTCAAAACATAAAGGTCTGTATGAAGATGTTGTTGATGGTGGCTTACAGGGTCTTAAAGAATGGGCAAATGCAAGAGAACATATTGAATTTAAAGAAAATAAATTGCATGGAGATGCTATCCTCAAAAGACTCTTAAAATCTCCAGTTTTAATCCATAGAGATGCCGAGCCAGAAGAAAAGGAAATTGAGGATATTACTATTGACTATTCAAATAAAGATGGTGAATGTTGTAATAAATTAAAAGAGGCTGTTAAAACAAACAGAATACTGGTTCTTGATGTTCTTTCTGACGACTATGGCACTTATGAAAACTTTCGTAATAACATAGTAGAAGAAGAACAGAGCAATTGGGCAAAAACATATGAAGAAGAAGTTAAGGTCATAGAAGATTCAATAGATATTTTAGAGTGTGATAGGTTATTAGGAGTGATAGATTACTTTCTCAATAATAAAGTTGGTGATGTAGATTATGGCCCATTAGAACAAGCCTTAGAAGAATATCAAAATTGCATTCAAGGTGATTCTAGTTTTACAGACAAATATGCTATGCTTAAAGCAGAATATAAAACACCAGAAAAATACCGAGAAGGGCAATTTAAGTTATACTCTCGCAAAGATGACAATCTAAACATGGTGATGAAACTTGGTGATGAGACAATCAACTGGTTAATTGATGTTCAAAACGAAGAAGAAATGTTTGACCTATTCGGAGCCGCAGGAAAGTACCCTGCTGAAGTTGCTCAAAACATTGACAGAGAAAAAACAGTTGATGCCGGAACGGTCAAGTTAGGAATACAGAGAAACGGCTACCATGAATATTTCTTAGAAGGGAATAAGTTTGAGACGAAGTTTCATGTGCGATACCTGCCGGTTGGTGAAAATAAAATGTGGCTTGCTTGGACTGGCTATGAACAAAAACCCGCAGATAAAGAAGGCGATGAGGGGTTATGGGATATCTATGAGGACAAATTCGCAAGCAAGAAAATACCGAGATAATCACGGTCTTTATATACCAGATAACACAACGAAGGTTTGTTGGAAATGTCCCTCCTACTCAAGAGAGAACAACTACAAGAGTTTCGGATTCTAAAAAGCGACAACCTAATGATTGGTGGATATGCAAGCATTGAAATTGTTGATAAGCAAAATGATTTAATCACACTCAAAGCATTAAACGAAGCAGTAGATAAATACATGGAAAACCCAAAGTTTAGAAATGTAATGACAAATCATTCAAATGTTCAAGTCGGAGAAGTAATAAAATCATACCGAGACAAAAGCGGAAAGTTATGGAAAACCGAAGTTGATGATGTAGGATTCTTTGTAGTAATTAAATTAAGAGACGACATAGAAAAAGCAAAGGAAATTAACCGAGGCATCAGAAAAGGTTCATTGAGGTCATTTAGTATTGGAGGACAGGCAATTCAAAAAATAAAGAAGAGTCATCCAGAATTAGGTCAATACAATGAAATAAGCAAATTAGAACTACACGAAATTACTATCTGCGAAAAAGGAATTAACCCCGAAGCAAAATTTGATATTTTGAAACAAGACAAAAAACAGGTGAAAAACATGAGCAAACTGGAAAAAGCACTGGAAGAGTTGGATGCACTAATGAATGAAGTGAATACTCTCCGAAAGGAAGAAGAAGAAGATATGGGCAAACTCGCTGATGAAGACGAGAAAATGATGCCTGAAAAGATGATGGACGAAAAGATGGAAGATTTGGAGTCTATGGAAACAGAAGACCCTGAAAGAGAAGCAAAGGCATATGTCTCTACTCTTGACGGTGCTGGTGTTGAAATTGGCGAACCTGCTGACAGAATCGTTATTGACAACGGAAAGCCAAGAGCAACGGATATGCCAGTTGTTAAGGCATTTGAGAACACTGAATTGGAAACCCTTGACCTAAGCGTTGGAAACATTGAGAAGGCTTACGAGGCTTTCCGTCAAGAACAACTTGAGAAGTTGGCTTATGACAACCTCCAAAAGCAATTTGCACATCGCTTTGAGGCTGAAAAGGGAACCCGTGAGAACATCCTCGCAAAGTCCCAATACGATGCCGCTTCCGAGATTGCATCTCTTAAGGATGAATTTACCGCACTTCGCAAGTCTTTGACTTCCGAAAAGGCCCAAATCATCAAGGCTCAAGAAGAAGCCGCAATTACACTCCCATCAATGGATGAACTAGCCGAAATGGATTGGAACACGATTCATAAAATGGCTTTTGGAGGAAACCTTTGAGGTGATAACATGGTAGGATACATTAACACTATTGCAGATTTAGAAGCACAAACTTATGGACTTAACTTCAACGGAGCAAACAATATGCTCTTGAAGACCGCCGGAGCCGTTAGTGGACTCCACGGTGGCCATGATGCCGCTACTCAAACCTCCCCAACTACTGGTATTGCTGGAAACCTTTACAATGTTCTTTTCGGACAGAAGGTTTGGTCAATGCTAAACCGTGAAGTGAACGCTCTTTCTGTTATGTCAAAGCGTCCTTATTCTTCAAGCGGTTGGAGAGTTCTTTCAAAGCGTCCTGCTGGTGGAACGGGCAACACCCATTCCTTTACCCAAACTGGAACGGATTTGGCTGGAACTGATGCTCCACGCCTTGACCATATCGGTGGTGTGCCAGAGAATGCTTCTCTTTCAACTTCCGGTGATGGTTTAATCGCTATTGCTCCCGAATACAGCACTCTTTTCATGAGTCCAAAAATCGTTGCTCATCAGTTTGATTTCAGCGAATTGGCTATGGAAATGGCTCAAATTGATGATGGTATCGGTGATATTAGAGCGCAAATGCGTGAAGATATGGGTAAGCATCACGCTGAATCCCAAAACCTCATGTTGATGGCTCCTCTTGAAGCATACCTTCAAGCAGATAAGACCAACGCCGCCGCAGAGATTGAGAGAAACTATACTTCGCTTTACAAGATTGTTTCGTCTAACGCTGAGTTAGACCAAATGGACGCAGATAACTTCCCTGTTTCTTCAATTACCAACGACATTTCGGAAGCATACCACATTTACGGAACCAACCGTGATAGTGCTTCTTTCCTTGATTGTGTCGTTAATGGTGCAAGCAGTTATGCTTCGGGTGGTTCTCGGCCATTTACTTTGAGCATTCTCAACGCAACGCTTCGTGAATTGCGACAGAACGGTGGCTCTCCAAAGGTTATTCTTACTGGATATGACACCCTTCAAACGCTTTCCGACCTCTTGCAGAGCCAAGAGCGATTTATGGACAGAAAGGAAATTGTGCCAACCGTGAACGGTGTTCGTGGTGTTAAGGGTGCAGAAGTTGGTTTCCGTGTGGCAACCTACTACGACATTCCTTTGATTCCAGTTGCTCAAATGCAAAGCACTTCGGCTGATTCGGGAACCATTTCGGATATGCTCTTATTGGACACTGACCACCTTTGGATGGCTGTTATGAAACCAACTCAATACTTTGAAGATGGTATTAGCAACGGAAACCCATTCGGCGTCGGACAACTCGGCAACCGAGCATTGTACCGAACAATTGCTGAAATGGGCTGTTCGTACTTCAAGGGTCAAGGCAAAATTACCAACCTTAAGTGAGGTGTTTTAGTTGGCACTTATCAAAGCAATTACGGTCTTAGCAGACCATAAAGGTATGACAACACCTAGAGTTTCGGGAGACGAATATTTCGTGGATGCAGTTATTGATATTAGCCAAGTCGTTGCGGCTGGTTCAGTGATTCCTGCCTCCGATTTTGGTCTTAACACCATTACTGCGGTTATGATTACAGGAGACGACAATCCTAACAACAGCACGAATGACATCGCTATCAAAGTAGAATGCAGTGCTACTGGTGCTTATGAATCAGCGACTTCGGTTGCTTTTATGCATACAACAATGGCTAGTGGAACAACGCTTTCTAACGATGCTAACGGCGGAAGTGTTCGTGTTCGTGTTTATGGAAACCTTTGAGGTGTTAATTTGGCTCTAGTCAAATTTTCTTCCCAATCAAATGTGGGGAGATTAGAAACACCTTTTGGTTTGCTCCGAACAAATGCAGAGTTAGAAGTGGGAACAGAATGGGCTATTGCTAAAATTGGCGATAGAAACCTTATGTTCACTTTCGTTGAGTCCGATAGAGAAGCCTTAGCAGAAACTACTGAAAAACAGTTAGTAATTTTGCGAAAGCAACTTGAAGAAGACCTTTCCGATGCTTCTGCGCTTTGTGGCCTATTACTCCCTAAAGCAAAGAAGACTCTTAAGAAGAAGACTACCAAAAAGGCTTCTTCTGCGCTAAAGGAGTAGGCGGAAAGCCTAAATATAGCCCCCGCAAGTGGGGAATGAAGAGAGGTTATGCGTATGCCACAATGCCGTTCAAGTGGAGTCAAGACAGCCAATGCCGCTATTTTTGCGGGCCAAGTTAGACTGATTTCAATTCATGCCGTCCTTACAGGAACGAAGCCGACAACAATTAAGGTCTTTGATAATGCTTCTGCCGCAAGCGGAACAGAGTTAGCAAGGATGATTGTTGCTCAAACCGACCCTGCCGACCCTGCCGCAAGAACAGGGCCGGAAATGATGGAGTATGATATGCATGGCGTATTGGCTGTAAATGGTCTTTATTTGAGCATTTCTTCTGGAACGGGAGAAGGTGCGGCAGTTTCCGTTGAATTTAGTTGAGGTGATATAATGGCGGCTCTTAATCAAGACACTCGCTTAGTTATGACAATTCTTTTTGTCGGGGCATTGAGTGGAGCAAATGTATATGCTTATGCTATGATTGGTCTAGGGTTTCCTTATGGGCCTTTAGCCCACTCAATATTATTTGGCCTTGGAACAATAGGAGCAATCATGGTTGTTAAAGCCCTCTTTGACTTATCCTTAAATGATAAAATTGAGATGTGGCTTCTTGATAGAAAGATTGCGGCATACTGGGAAAGAAAGGCTAGAGACGAGCAACAAAAACAAAAAATGCGAGAAAGTGCAAAACAGTTTTCAGTTCCATTTGCCTACTCTCAACCTGTTGAACAGGAAGAAAATACTCTTGGGACGGAATTCTTAGCCACACTACAATGAGGTGGTTAAGTGGTCTTTGGAGATTTGATGGGCTTTTCCGATTCGGATTACGCTTACAATGCTCAAAGAGCGCACTCTGCTGACATTTTCTTTTTGAAAATGAGAGCCGTTTTTTGGGGCTTTTGTGCCTGTCTTTCGGGTTTTCTTATTGGAAACATTCTTGGTGTTTTTGATATAAACATCATGGGTTTCCTGTTTGACACTTTGTTAAACGGGTGGGGGCATTGATATGTGGAAAGAAATATTGAAGGCTCCTGTAAGGACTAGGAATGAGGTTTTCTTTCAAGATAAGCCCAAAAAATATAGAAGTAAATTTTTAGATTCGGGAGAGGAATTTGAGATTTTAGATGATGTGGGAAGTAGAATCACAGACTCAAAATTTGAAGGTTTAAGAGCATGGGAATCCGAAGATAAAATGGCTAGAGGGACATTTAGAAAAGTTTCCAAATCTAAAAAAGGCCCACTTTGGCACATTGACGCATTTTCCGTAAATAAAAAATTAATGAATCAAGGCAAAGGAGAAGAATACCTTAGAGAAATGGTCAATGATTTGAAAGAAATAGAGGATTTGAAAATATATGGGCAACCTGTTCATAGAGCAGTATCATTTTGGAAGAGAATGAAAAGAAAGGGGATTGTGGATTTTGTTTTGCCACCCATTAATATGTATAGAGATGTGAGCGGAGGTTCAGTATTAAGGCCGCCAACTAGAGATTTAACAAGGCGTGGTTAAAAATGTCCCTAATGACGGGCTTTGCTATTTTAGTTGGTGAAGCAATTATAGGATTCTACAAAAAAATTCATGCGATTAACTTCGGAGTTTATGGTGCAACAATGGTTGGAAAAACAACACTCAGTCATCAATTAAGAACAAGAGGAGAAGTGCCACAGATTAATCAAAGAACAGTTGGCAAACATAGAGCATCAAGAAAGAATATTAAAATTGATGGAAACTCACACACAGTAAGAAGCGCAGATATTGGAGGAGAAGCAATTTACTGGAAAGAATGGGAAAAGGATATGAAAGAACGCCGAGTCAAATATGTTATATTTATGATTGACCATAGGCATTTAGATAGCACTTCAAATTTAGACCACCAATTAGCATGGAAATTTTTAATAGATACAATCATTTCAAACACATGGTCAAATGGCAAAAAGAAAAAAGACTCTGATTTTCCAATGGCAGTAGGTATTTGGGCAAATAAATATGATATATGGGGAAAGAAATATCCACTAGCAGAAGGGCAACAGATAGACAAACATGAAATATTTGAACCGTTTGCATACGGAATGAGAAAACTTAACGACAAAGGAATACCTTGTTTTAAATATATTGTATCAGCAAAGTCGGAACCCGAAATGGTTTATAGAGGAATTACCACGATGATAAAGGATTACTGATTATTATGTGGAAAAATATCTTGAAGGAACGCATTGTGCGAGACGGTAAAGAAATTGAATTTTCTAGGGAAATTTATCATGCTAGAACGGAAGAACAAATGTTAGACAATATTCGCAAACGCTTGAATGAAGTAGAGAAAAAACACCCAGTAATTGCAGACATTATTTCCCAAATATTAGAGTTAGAAGAAAAAAAGACCCTTTCCACTAAAAGAGCCTTTCAATCAATAGTCGCTATGTTAATTGAGATTGATATGAGAATTCATGTCTTTCCCCGCCGTAAAAAGAGAGCAAATTGGGACGATATAAACCCCATAGAAGAAGTACAAGAAATTGTTGCTATTCAAAACCTTATTGAGTCAGCAGGTTTGTTAGAAAAACACCCAAGAGAAAAGGAGTTGGTTTTAAGCCAAATTAAGTTAATGCGGAAAAGAGGGATAACTTCAACAGAAGCGCTTTCTGTAATTAAACCTCTTTTGAGAAAATTAAAAATTAAGATTGTAAATAGAAAGGGAAGACTTAGAGCATGGAAATATAGGGAGTGATTAAATGTATCAACAACAAATTATAGGACAAAACGCACCAACGGCATTCAACCCAATGTTGAATCCAATTGAACAGGCAAGAACGGCAGGTAATGTAATAGAATACCAGTTTATGAATATTAAACCAAAGAAGAAAGAAAAAGAATTAATTAAAGTTCTTTCTCCTGAACCAAAGTCCTTTCTTTTCTTCAAGTTCGGAAAGAAATTTAATCTCAAAGACCGTTGCGTAGTCTGCGGAATGCACCATATTTGGGAATCGGGCGACCATTTAAGACCGCCTATTCCCTTAGAAAAAGTGAAGAAGGGACGACCCCTTAGAGGAACATACTGCCCTAAACACGCATCAATGTTTAAACAATTAGAAATGCTTGAGCAACAAATTCTTGCTGAGAAACATGGCTTAGACTTCAAGGCATTCAAGCCAAGGATGCCGAAAGCCCTTTCGGGAAAACCCACTACTCACCTAAGCAAAACCGAAGTGGCCTCACTCACGGCGGCAGGTTATTTTATTAAACCACCCACTCTACAAGATAACAGGTCGGCCACGAATGAGGCCATAGAGTTGGTCGGGCAAATTAATATTTTGACGGATAGATTAAACTACTTGATGATTCAAAACGGAGTTAAAGCACCAGAACAACTTGAAAAGGAGGAATAAATATGGGATTTTTAGGAACAAGTAATGGAACTGTTTTAGGAGCAGTTCAAGCACAGAACGACCAGCAGTTTAAGAATGTAAATAATTTACTTTCTTTGCAGGATAACCATGTAGAAGAATTTTTCCAATACCATGGCGAAATGTTTTTGGCCGCACTAGAACAATTGATGGAAGATGTCGTTCAAAGAACAGTCTCGGATATGTTGGGCAAATTGTCTTTTACAAATAATGGCGGTAATATGACGGTTAATCCAGATACTCTTATGGAGTACCAAAAAATCACACAAGAAAATATTGATTTAGACATTCAAAAAATTCTTGGGGCGGCAATCAATACCGAAGTCATCATGCAAAGAAAAATGGCAAAACAGCAATACCTTGAATCTCAAGGCTTTGGTGGGGGACAACCACAACAACCCTCCGCAGGTATGGCTGTGGCAGGGCTAACGGGAAATACTCAACAATACCAACAGATGCAGGGAGCCGTGAACAATGGTTCCGGCTACCCTATTCCTCCAACTGGAACAGATGGCTACGGAAGGCCTTATTGGGTTGATGCTCAAGGGCAAATGTCATATGAGCCGCCATCAAGTGGGCTTCATTTAGGTGCGGCAATCCAAAAAGGTGCGGCTTGGGCTAAATGGTTAATGTGAGGCGTTTAACATGGAATATGGCATTTCTTGGATTGGGGGCGGAAGCCAAATTATGCCCAGAGATAGAGATGTTGTTAAACAAAGCATTGAAAGGTACATTCTTGCGGATTCAAAGGAACACAATACTTTGAGTCCTCAAATGTATGATACTCTTGATACTTTATTTGATGATTTAGAACAGGAAGAAGGCGAAGATTTTAAGCGAGTTCTTGCCGAGATTGTTCAAGAAATTATCAATGATAAAGAAATTTCTTACGATTTCTACAAGAGCGATAATTACGCTTGGTCGCAATACTTGAGGGGTGGCGGAAATGAAAAGGCAAGAGAAGCGTTGCGTGTTGCCTTGGATAACTACGCCAGAGAAACCACTCTTTATGAAGTATATACTGGTTCAAATGACTATCAAAGAATGAAAGGATATTCTATGTTTAAATTTGGCAGGGATATGGAAAATCTACCCGAATTTGCTTTAGAACGATTCTTAAGAGAAAACCCACTTACAGTTAAGGCAGATAAGCCGCCTTATGTTTTAGAGGTTAAAATAAAGAAAAAAGACACAACTAAAAAAACTATGAGTTTTGCAGTAGAATATAACAAATACGCAAAGGAACGGCTTAAGGGCATAGAAAACTCTAAAGAACTCTATGGTAAAATGAAAAAAGAACAACTTCTTAATTTATATAATGAATCTCTTGAAGGCGACGGTTTAATGGGAGTTGGACAAAGAACCATGACAAAACCACAACTAGTAGAAGAATTATCAAATAGAGAGAATAGCCTCACTAGAAATCCAGTATTTTCAAAGCAAATAGGAAAGGCATTGACTTTATCGTTTAAGTTAGTTCCCGAAGATGCAAGGGATAAACCCACTTTATATTATTCTCTTGAAAATAATCCCAGAGGAATACTACAAGCATCGGAAAACTTGGCTCAAGCATTTTTAGATGCGAAAGAAAAGCAAATCAAATCCAGAGGGGTTTTTTCTGGTGGGTTCTTAGCAACAACAGACTTAAAGTGGACAGAGGGAAAAACAGTAGAATTGAAAGATTTCAAGGGGGCAGTTTCTTTACTTGCTAAAACCACAAGTGGGCAACAAAAGCCGATTCTTTCTTTTACCTTTGAAGACATGATACCGGAGGATTTTTTGTCCAGTGATAAGGAAGAAGAAGTGTATTACTATAAAGTAGGGATAGATGAAATAATGGAGTCATTAAAAGATGAACCAGATGTTATTAAAATGCTACAAGGTTCCTTTGAATTAATTGATACTGTTTCAGTCAATAAAGTAGAATTAAAACTTTCTTTTCCCTCTCTTGCGAAATTAGTAGATGATGACATAAAAATATCAAGGGCTGGTGGAGATTTTGCGTATAAAATGAGAGGCTTAACAGAACAATTAAAGAGAATAAAAGCCGACCTTATTCCTTTTGGGGCATTAAAGGCTGAGTATGATTCAGGCCCATATGCCTCTGGTGGTCAATACATTTCAGCAGAGATGGCTAATCATATTGATTTAATGAAAGAGCGATTAGAAGACCTTGCAGATTTTGGTGTTGAGATTAAAGGCCAAGTAGATAACATGGAGGAAGATTAATGTCTATCATCTCATCGCCTAGTGATTACTCTAATTCCTATCATACTGGTTCGGGTGTAGCACAATCTTATGAAACTGGATATGGTTTTTATACAGATTTTAAAGCAGTTGCTCATTTACTTCAAGTGCCAGAATTTGGCAATACTACTTACCCAACTGTTAAACAGGTTGGAGAAATTATTAAAAGAATTGAAGGTACAGTAGATGATAAACTCAAAAGAAGTTATAGACCAATAATTACTAAAAAAGAAATACATAACTTTGAATTTAGAAATCATCCAGGCCAAACTCTTTATGGTGGTTATGTTGGGTTTATTCAACTAAGGCAGATGAAAGTTCGCAAAATTGTTTCTTTGTTGGTTTGGGAAGGAAGTCAATATAAGGAAATTGCATCTGCTCAAGCAAAAATACAACTACATGATGGTTTTAGAGATATGCATTCTATTATTTTGGAACTGCCAAATAATGGAGTTTCTTTTGAACTTGTTGCAGAAAATACCATTAGTGATTTGGCTCGTGCTGAATTTTGTAATACCTTTGGGATTAAAACTACCGCAAGTGAAATTTCTTCATTAGTAAATGAAGACTTTCCATCAACAGCGCAATATACTGGAGCAACTTCTCCTAAACGCCTTACTTCTTCTAATTTATCCCTTTCGGACTTTTTCTTTGCCCAAAAGGAGGAAGGAAATGGCGGGACTGTCCTCATCTCATCCCTACTTTCGGGAGATGACGGGGCTGATTGTGTCATCAAAGCCACCATAAAACAAACCTGCACAACGGTAAATACGAACACTTCCATAACAGTTGCAGACTCAAGCAAACTTAAGGTTGGGATGACCGTAAGCGGAACAGGTATCACGGGAACAACTTCTACTATCACTTCTATCACGGACTCAACAAATGTTGTTCTTTCTGCGGCGGCAAGTGGGAGTGGCACAAATGTTCTTACATTTACAACCACCGATGAAATTCCAGAAGTCTGCACTCTAAGTTCCTTTACGGACAAAGATAACATGAAACGAGATGGAAGTTATTGGCTATTAAATGAGGAGGGTCGGATTTTCTTCTTACAAGATTACCCCTACCATACGCGAAACTCTGTTCTTGTTTCTTACATCGCTGGAAATGCAAGGGTTCCCGCCGCAGTTCACGAAGCCGCTACGAAATTAGTTGCGGCAGAAATTATTCGGCATGATGACCAAAGTATTCTTATTGCTGAAACAGGAGCAAATATTTCAACAAAAGAAAAGTATGATATTCTCAAGAAAGAAGCGATGGATATTCTCAAAGGCAAATCCGATATTGTCTATTTTATTGATTAGGTGATAGTATGTGGAAAGATGTTATTAGAAAAAGTCGTTATAAGATGCCTGATGAAGAAAAGGTTTTTGCAGAGATTGACAGGATTGTTGATTACTATGAAGGTAGGCTCCATGCAGAGATTAGAAGTGCGGCTATGAGAATATACGAAAGAGATAGTCCCTATACCGGAGACGGGTTTATATTAGATACAATTAAGAAGGGGAATGTTCAGGTTGAGGCTTTGGGATTAGAATATAGAGACTCTAATCGGAGAGAGGAAGATGATAATTTAGTAGAATATCAATTTTATTATGTTGACCCACATTCTAGCGGCTATGATAAAATTAAAATTAATTCTGTAGTAATTTACGGTAAGAATGAAAAACAAGGCAATAGCAAAATTACAAACTATCCCGATGTTGAAGATTACGATTCAAGAAAGTTCAAAAGAAGTGCCAAAGGTTATGCTAGAAATAAAGCCATGATGATGGAACCTCCAGAAGAAGAAGGATTACAGCAATACAAAAAGTATGCAGATATAACAGAAGATTTGATGGAAAACATCGTAAGGGATATTATGGGGTTGTGAATATGTGGGAAGATATTTTAAAAAGAGTGGACAATAACTACGACAGATTAGAAAGTGCTATTGAAGATGCAATAGATGAAGCAGAAAATACAAAGAAACCCCAATATATCAAAGAGAGCGATGATGGGACATACTTTATAGACAGTAAAAAACAAAGATATTATGGCGATTACATAGTAGCAATTGTTAATGCCGATGGCAAAGTAGAAAGAAAGTGATAAAATGGCAATTGAAATTGACATGAAAGTGTTCAATGAACTATTGCAGATTCAAAAAGAAAGAAAACTCGCTATGGATGAATTGTCTCTTGTACTTGGTTATGATGTTTCATTTTCCGATGATGAAGTAAAGCAATTTGCTATGGAAGAATATGAAAAATACATCAATAAACAAATTAATGAGGAGGTGCAAAAATGGATGAAGTCTCTTTACTCATAGATTTACTTAGCAATAACTGGTCTTCTAACGCCACGGCTTTAGTCTCTAGTGGGGATATTGGTGCTTCTCATGCTGTTGTTCCCCAGTTTATTGACATTAGAACAACCACTGCAAATAAAGGTGTTCGTGTTGATTTGAACCAATCTCCGGCAACAATCGTTGTTTTTGAAGATTCTCAAAATTTAGAATACCCTACGGTTCATTATGATGTAAGGAATGAAACCTATTCGTTCACTTTACACATCCGAGTCCTTCATGATGAGAGGGGAGGACTGGATGCAAACTACGGGAAAGACAGGCTAAGGGCTATATACTTGATACTTCGTAGGGTTCTTGAGAGCAAGCGTACTGGTTATACTGCTTCGGACGGTTCCCGTTTCCAGCAATTATTTGTAGGTTCCCGAAGTGAGTCAAATGACCGAGCAAAGCGATTATTTGGATATAAAGTGAATTTAGAAGCGAAACGATTTGCAGTAAGTATTCCCTAGTAGGTTTGTTAAATAGGGGAGGAAAACAACATGGCGATTAA
>Ga0070750_10000013_pt1 | contig 62607 bp, 59 predicted proteins | sample VirMetDEL_Nov_24_FD_77013 | JGI IMG/M metagenome (GOLD analysis project Ga0070750, IMG submission 77013) | Aqueous microbial communities from the Delaware River and Bay under freshwater to marine salinity gradient to study organic matter... | ecosystem: Environmental > Aquatic > Marine >...
GACAACATCAGCGTGCAACCTCTGGTCAACTTCTGGAAGCTGTTGCTCCTGAACCCCGACCCGCAAGCACGCAACGATGCGTTCAAGTTCATGTCGCAGTACGACTTCCCTATCACGGACTCCGGTTACTTTATCGGCTACCGTTCTGTGAAGCGCACCGACAAGACGTACGATGCTGTCACCGGTTGGGTGCCGCAGAAGTACGTAGAGCTCAAGGCCACTGGTGAGAACCCGGCCAACTACACTGCAATGACCGACCCCGACGGCGGTGAGTTCGTTGCTGTCAAGACCGACGTTATTACCGACAATCATGGCAACTTCATCGACCCCGCAAACACCCTCGGCAACCTCGAGGAGATGTTCCAAAACCAAGTCACCGGCGTCACTGATGCACCGGAGTATACAGACCATTTCTCTGGTTCTACTTCCGTTCGTATTGGTGGCACGGTTTCTATGGACCGCTCTACTGTTGACTGTGACCCTGCCAATACTTGTAGTAGTGGTTTGCATATTGGTGCTCCGGGGTACGTCAAAGGATTCGGAGGAAGCGGAAGCGAATACATCGCGTGCCTCGTAAACCCGATGAACATCTGCGCTATTCCTGCTGACTACACGTATCAGAAGATGCGCGTGTGTGAGTACTACGCGTATGGTATTGTTGACCTGAACAACGACATGGAGATTCGCACTCCGTACTTCGAGGTTGACTACAAGACGTACGAAGAGCGCCAGCTCGACGAGCAGCTCAAAGAGTACGAGGCTACTATCGCAGACGGCGAAGTGGCTGAGGCTCAGCGTGCTATCATTAGCGAGCGTCGCGTGTATGCGTGAGCTCTATACTCGGTGGACTATCAAGAAATTGGTAAAGGACACCGAGCATCCTACCTACGCAGTATGCCGATTGCCCAACACCAAGGACACTCGGCTGCTGCAAGGTAGGCTTGAATTCATATTTCCCGGAGAGCTGAGAGACTTTAAGCTCTTCGATAAAAGCCATGAAGATTACCCCGGTTACCTAGTAATCGAGGTGTCTTCTGGCGACGATGACTTCCGACTGATTCAGTCAGACGTCATGTAACATAGTGGGGGAGGGTAGACGGCTCTCCCCCTACTATAACTCTTAACACAATGGAAAACGTAAGTTACTGGGCGTACCCCGGCATGGCTGTACAAAAGTCAATGCTGCAAACGTCAACAACAGAGCACTTGCCGTCGCCGACGCGAGTGATAGATGAAGTTCTTCAACAGTTCGACGTGACTGAGGAAGAGTTCTTTTCAGACCGCAGGTACAAGAAGATTGTACGTGCACGCCGCTTCGCTGGCCACATTCTCTTCCACTTCTGTGGGTGGTCCTTCGTTAAGCTTGCAAAGGTTATCCAACGAGACCGTACTAACATGATGCACCACGTGCGTGTGTTGGAGAAAGAGATGGAAGTATACCGCGAGGAGCGTGACAACATGTACAGTATTCTGGAACGGTTGGAGCTCGTCGACCTGTCATCCAGCGGCAACGACTGGTACTACGCGTGGGTGCATGACCAGCTCAAGGACCCCGAGACCTATACCAAGATTATCAAGCTTGATGCAGCCGATGCCCTTGCTGAGATTACAAAGGTCACGCATGCCGATGGTCGTATTGACCAAGCCAAGACAAACAAGATTGTCCGTGAGGGCACGTTTGTGTTGCGTGCTGTCGAGACTGTGGGCTCTATGAAAGAGCTGCGCCGCCGCAAGATGCACATCCACAAGCATGACTCGCTTGCCGAGTATGCAAAGACTGCTGACCCTCAGAAGTTTGAGGAGAAGACAATTAACAAATACAACGAGTACTAATGTTAGTATACGACCCATACTATGACATCAAGGCTGTATCTAACAGCTCGCTGCGTCATATCAATCCTGAGGAGGGCGGTTCACCCGCTCTCTTCAAACAGCACTGGGATGGCAACGGACCCAAGCTGGCCACGGCTAGCCTTGAGTTCGGTAACCTTGTGCACCTTGCTGTGCTCGAGCCACACCTGTTGAACTACCAAGTCGACAAGACTAACACCCCTGATAAGATTCGTGACATCGTAAGCACGGTGTTCAAGAATGTCAAGGTGGACCCGTTCGACCTTGAGAACTCTGAGTACAAGCCGTTCGAGAACTACTACCCTGCCATCATGAGTGCGTGCGACGAGCACAACTACGGCAAGACGTGGAAGGACGAGACGCGCATCAACAAGGTGCTCGAGAACGGTGGCGCTTACTTTACACTGCTGACTAAGACAGCAGAAGAAGACGGCTTCGTTATTACCAAGTCACAAGAGGAGCGGATGGACCGCTGCTTGGCTGGCCTGTCTAACGACAAGTGTGGTAACAAGCTGATTGCTATGGTAAAAGAGGAGGCAGATGGCAAAGTCAAGTACTTCAACGAGCAGGAAGTTACGTGGGAGGATAAGAAGTACAGCTTCCCGTTGAAGGGTAAGATTGACCGGCTGCGTGTTGACTTTGCAACTGGTGAGTATACTATCATTGACTTGAAGACTACTGCCAAGAACCTTGCGCAGTTCTCCGAGTCCTTTGAGACCTACCACTACGCCCGTCAAATGGCAGCGTACGAGATTGCTGCAGCCAAGTGGCTTTCGCAGAAGTACCCTGACTTGGCATTCAAGCCTAGCCACCGGCATGTCATCCTTGCCGTTGAAACAAAGGGTGAGTTCCGTGCCGCCAAGTTTATCATCAAACGTCGCACCATCGACGCTGGCCGTGAAGAATACTTGTCATTACTCGACCGACTCCAGCACCACTTTGAAACTGGTGACTGGGTTAACGATTACGAATACGCAAAAGATGGAGCCTATTACATCTGATATCGAAGTAGTGGATTGGCTGCTAGCCCACATCAATGAAAATGTGGACTGGTCTAATCCGTTCCGAGACGAAGAGTTTCAAAAGCTCAAGGCATTCGTAGCTGATGCTACCATGCAACCCCTTGACTGCGTGACAGTTGACAAGGACACCGACGGTGGGCGCTTGTTTAACAAGCTCCGCATCTTGGCCAAAGAAGAACGTCTCGATTCCATCGGAGCAGACATTCAGTTTATACGTATTGAGAAGTACCCGCACCTGTCCAAAGTTAGAGGGACAGAGCTGGCGTCTCTTGACTACGTGAAGAAGGTGCACTCAAACCGGCCCGCCTGCTCCCAAGTGGGGTATGGGGGTGCCGTGTTTACGTGTTCGTCTCAAGACCGAGTGGAGCGTGCCATCGATGCACACATGAATTACAGGAAGCGTATCCGCGTTTCACTTAACAAAGTTTCTTTTCAATGAGTAGCTACAAACAACCACCAAAGCCAGCGACGCAAGTCGGCGGCGACCACTACTCTAGTCTGAGTATTGAGCCTATCCAGTTCATTGAAACGAACGCGCTTGGTTATCACGAGGGTAACGTCGTCAAGTATGTTAGCCGCTGGCGTAACAAGAACGGACTGCAGGACCTACAGAAAGCCAAGTGGTACATCGACCGGCTTATCGAACTGGAAACCAGTAAGATGCCAGAGATGTTTCAAGACCCTAAAGTAGAAGAGTTCCTCGAGGAGCTCGACCAATTTGACCCAACCATTGACCCAGTATGAACGTAAAGCTGATTGCACACACGCCGGACCCAGAGAGGACGATTGTAGAAGTTGCACGGGTATCCAGCAAACGCACAGACAAGACCAGTAACTATGCAGGCCTAGTTAAATACTTAGCTAAGCACGCGCACTGGTCTCCGTTTGAGCACGCAACGTTTACGTTTGAGATTGAGACGAGCAAGGCAATCGGCATCCAGCTGATTCGCCACCGCTCGTTCTCATTCCAAGAGTTTAGTCAACGGTATCAAGACGTCAATCAACTCGGCAACATGTTCGAACCTATCGAGCTGCGTAAGCAGTGCGATGACAATCGACAGTCTAGCACTGAGGTGTTTAACCCTGACATTCGTCCCGGGTTTCCTGCTTCTGAGTTGATTGACCACGTGCTTAACGCTACTAGCCATGCTTACGATGAGCTCATCAAGGCAGGGGTAGCACGCGAGCAGGCACGTTTCATCTTGCCACTGTGCACTAGCACAAAGATTCACATGACCGGCAACGTGCGTTCTTGGATTCACTTCCTTGAACTACGCGATGACGAACATGCCCAGAAAGAAATCCAGCTTGTGGCAAAGGAGATTAAGAGCTATCTTAAAACCCTGCTTCCCACTGTTGCGGAAGCTCTTAACTGGTAATCTATGTGTGAATTTTGTGAAGCAGGAAACTGCACGTGTATCAAGATGAACTCTGAACTTGCTAAGGCAAGCGAGGAGAAGATGGCAGACGTCAAAGTCTGTGACCTCTCAAGCGAAGCAGGAGACTGCGAGGCTTGCGGAGCGTAACTGTGTTTGGAACAAGAGGGGGTTCGATTCCCCCTCACAGTTCGGAGTTTTACTCCATTGTGTTGAGAGAGAAGTCAGGGGGCCGGAGGTAAGAGACCGGCCCCCTTCTTCGTATCAACCAATGAGGTTCTTAACCTCGGAGTAAGCCATGTAGTTTGACGGAATGTCAATCAAACGTTTAGCGTGGTCGTACAGCGGAATAGCCTTACCTGTCTTAACAGCAAGCTTGCTCTTACCGCGATTCAGACCACCCTCGTAGACTGCGAACCCTTGTCCAGTAGCAAGGCGTGCCATGTCGACGACACCCAAAGTACCAATCTTAATCAGGTTCTCAATGCGAGCACCACCGGCCATTGGGTCCTTACCAATCTGATTGGTCAGGTTCATCAAGCCAATCGGCGTGTATGTGATAAGCTCCATACCCAAACGCTCGGTACGAGACAAGGCAAATGCAGTCAGCCAGTTCTCGTCATCACCTCCACCAAGGAGAGAGACTGCCAGTGCCGTACCTGCAAGCAGGGCTGCACCACCCATCACCTCGATGATTGCGCGGCGAGCATGCCGCTGCATGAACTGGTCCTCCGGAGACAACGTATCCAACTTCGCAAACAACTTGCGAGCTTCCTGCACATCTTGCAGCGTAGCAGCCAGCACCTCCCGCAGTGCGCGGTACGTACCAATCTCCTCACGCTCACGCGCCTCGTTGTAGTGGCGAGCAGTAAAGCGGGTCTTCATACCCATCGGCAACCAACGGCGGAACTGCATAGCCAAGCGGCCATACCATTGCCGTTGCAAGAGACCTGCGTCCTGCTTGTTGTATGCACCGTGCACGTACTGGTTCTGGTGGCGCACCTTGTTAGTAAACGCACCCATAGAGTTAGAGTCAAGCGGCACGTGGCGCGCACCGGACTTCATCTGTGCACCCTCGGGGAACGAGATAGCACCAGTCTTCGGGTCATGCTCGAGAGCATCGTAGAGGTTTGTCACCTCACCGTCGGCGAGAACAACTTCGGTGTCCATCATCATGGCAAACATCACACTGTTCTGCAGCATAAGCTCGCCGTAAGTCTGACCGATAAACGCCTTGCTCATAGCCTTGCTAGTCCCGCTCTCACGCATGTTGAACGGCAGCTCGCGCTGGTCCTCTGCAATGTCGAAGCTGTGGATGACGGCCATAGCCTTGTCTTCCAACGAACGCTTGCCAGTCCAGACATCAGACAACAGCTTGCTAGACCTAGACTGCAGCAACTTGTTGGCCTTCTTCAAAGAATCCTTAGAGTAAGCACCCTCGCCAAGGTTAGACAAGCGGTTCTGCACAACACCGTATCCGTAGTTGTTGACCCACGCAGAAGGGTTCAAACCAACACCCATCAAAGAGGTGTACGTCTGCACGCCGTCAGCAAACGAGTCAAGCGAACTCTTGTCGCGCCAGTTGTCCGCAATGGTACCCTCGAAGAACGCATCAAACGTCTTGATGATGTTGGAGTTACCTCCAGCTTTCCAAGCTGCCCCCTTCTTACCGAAGGTGTGCTTGCTATCAACCACCTTACTATCAGCGAGATAGCCGCGCGTCAGGTATGCCATGGCCTCGAGAGACCGACGACCTGTTTGCTTGTGGCTGTCGATGACGAACTGACGGATGTTGTTCTTGAACGCATCGTCGTCAGCAAACCCGTCGAACTCCTTGTTCTTGTGAGCAAACGTCCACGCACCATTGTTTGTGGTGTAGATGGGGTTACCCTGTGAGTCAACGCCTTGCTCGTTACCAATCATGTGCTCAATGTCCTTGAGCTCGCTAATGAGCTTGTCGCGTTCACCCTTATCCTTGAGCAAGTCAATCTTCTCGCGGAGCTTGTCGGCCTTACGCTTGAGACCCTCAGTCGTGGTCTCGCCCTTGTGACTCTTGTAAGTCGGGACGTAACCACGCTCAATCATACGTGCACCGTGGCTACCAGTAGCCCGAGCGAAGACGTCCTTCAACTCGTTCAGTGCACCCTTGACCTCATCGCTAGCTGCAGTCCACTCAGCATTGACGTGCTGTGACTTAGGCTTAGCCTTGCCGTCGAAGTTCTTGTTCTGGAACTCCTCTTTCACCGTGTGCTTGGCGTACTTGCCAGTCATCGGAGTAGCCTTGCCGTTAATCTCGGCAACTGCGTTCTCTGCAACGAACGAGTTCAGTGCATTGACTGCATCGTAATCCTTCTCGTAATCTTCGCCAGCCTCGCGTGCTGCGTCGATACGTGCAATCTCCTCCTCTTGTGTACGCTTGGCTTCTTCGTATGCAACTTGGAATCCGTCGGCCACCTCAATGTTGTGGTACTTCGGGAAGTCCAAAGCCATGTGCTCCAACTCAGTGGCCAGCTCACGTGACTGCTTACGAATCAGTGCGTTGTTCAGCTGCGGGTTACGCAGGCGGTTCTTAAGTTCAAAGACACGAGACTCAATGTTCATGGTGTGCTCGATGCCGAACTCGTTCATGTACTGCTGCGTCTGCTCCATCTCCGTGTTGGCCGCGTCGAACTTAGCAAGAGCAACAGGACCTTGGCGGCGTGCCTTCTCCCGTCCCTCGTAGTACTCGCGACTAAACTCAGTAATGAGATACTTACCGTCCGCAGTCATCAACTTATCCAACGGCACACTAACGCTGTCCAACAACTGGTTCACCTTAGCGGCGTCCTGCTTGGACTCAAAGTTAGATGCGTCCATGATGCCGGAGGCCAACTTGTGCGACAGCTGCATGACAGCGTTCTTGAGCTCTGCACCACCAAGTGTTGCACTGCCCGTGGCACTAGAGTCCTTAGCCAACTGCTGGGTTTTAGCGTAGTCGAACAAATCGAACACGTTGATACCGTCAAGGTCAGCCTCGGTCAGCGTCTTGTCTGTAGACTGAGCCAACAGCTTCTTGCTGATAGCCTCGCGTGCAAACTGGTCGAGCTGGTCATACGCCCGCTCCATCTCGTTGCGAGCTTGCATGAGCTCACCCAACAACTTCTTCTGCGCAGGACCCACAGTCTCGATGCCGTCGAACGAAGCGATGGCAAGCTTGAGACGGTTCATCTCCTCACGCAGGGTGTATGCTTGGTCAAGCAGCACCTGCTCTTCAGGGCGAATGCCCGGACGAGAGATGTTGCTATCCGCATTAGTCATGTAGTCTTCGAGAGACTCGACCACAGTAAAGCTAATGTTCGTCGCGTCCTGCGCTGCGTTCTTAACCGCAGCCATCTTCACGCCGTTGGTAGCCTTGCTCTTCAGTCGCTTCTCCAAATCCCATGCACGGTTCAGTGCATCCTGTGCCTCTTCAGACGTGCCACCACGACGGCGCATGTTCTGCAAGTGCTCAGCTACCTCACGACGAGAGTCCTCGATTGCAGTCTGCAGCGTATTAGTACGACGCTGGTACTGCTCGGTAACAATGTTGTTGAGGCTGATGTCGCTGATGTCACCGGACATGAGCTTTTCGGCGAGCTGCTCCGTAGCCTTTGGCGTGATGCCGAACAGCTTACCGATAGCCCGCATGATGCGGTTGTAGATAGTCTTAAACTTAGACTGGTTCTTTTGGTTCTCAAACAGCTCACTACCCTTACGGCCAATGGCAGTAACGAGTACCTCCATACCGAGGTCGCGGTCGTTCAGCTCAGGGTAGGCCTCCTCAACCTGTGCCCACAGCTCAGAGTCACGCAGCTCCTCGATACCTTGCTGCACCAGCGGGTTGCTATAGCCCAAGCCCTCGACCAAGATGTGGCCAAACTCGTGTGCGATAGTGTCGCCTTGCAGCGTGTCGGGGTGCAGGGTAATCTTAGCAGCTCCCTTGTCAATAACCACGCGGCCGTTCTCCGGCAACGAGCTATCGAACTCAACCTGCACGTGGATACCAGCCTTACGGAACCGGCCCTTGAGGTGCTCAATCTTATCATCACGAGACACCTCGGGTCCGTACTCCAGCTTGGAGTACCAGTTTTCGTTCTTCTTAGAAGTCTGGTGAATCTGGAAACCCTCCAGCATACGCTTACCGTTAAACTTCTGACCTTCGTTCGGAGACTTAGCGGAACCCCATTCAATCTCACCGTTCTGCTCGTGCGTCGGGAAGATGACGTGTCCGTCGTTAGTGCGGAACACACCCACCATACCAGAGTCAGCCACCTGCATCACAGCTGCAGACAAGGGCTTGTTGATACGTGGGACATTAGGATTCCAGATGTCCTCCTGTATGATAGCGTTAGGCTCAGCACGCATGGCCTCGTCCGTCTTACCATGTGCACCCGTAGCGCGGGCAATAGCCATAGTAATATCACCCGGCAAGATACCGGTCAAACGAGACTGGCTCATACCGTAACCAGAACGCTGCGCTTCGTACGCGTCGATAGCCTCAACGAATGACACGAAGTCGTCGTTATCCGAGTCGTACAGCTCTTGCACGTCTTCGGCAAGCTGGCGCGCCTCAACCTCATCGCTAATACCGACAAGCGTAATGTTGTCGAAGAAGATGCCCCGCACTTCGTATGGCTTGGGCTGCACCAGCAACTTGCTGATGACACGGCCCAACGGTGTGCTGTCGCCCTTAACTTCGTCGCTAGTGCGCAAATAGCGCAGCCAGTTCTCGAGACTCCAGTCCTCCTTGTTCTCAGGCAGCAGGCCCGGGGACATGTTCTTACGCTCACCCATCGCGGTGTACGTCACCTTGTCGGTGTGGATAGCAGCCGCTTGGTTACGCTTGAACGCATCCCACTGCGCCATCTTCAGTCCGCGAGACAAGCGGTCCTCTGAGTGCATAGTCAAGTATGTCAAGTAACCGTCACCCAAATCGTTCAAGAGCTTAGACGTCTCGTTGAACATAGACTTCATGCGGTTCTTAATCGGCAAAGCAGCTGAGAACTCACCCTTGGTTTCAGTCGCAGAAGTGTGCGGCCTACCCGGGGTAAAGAACGAACCGTGCACCAAGTCCTCGTTGCCCGAGCCAGTCAGCATGACTCCCTCGATGTCGTTCTTAACGTTCTTCTTATCCAAGCGAATCACCTTATTGATGTGACGCATCGGACCGCTAACCTGCTCACGCCACGTACCAATGCCTGCCATGAGCGTACCCATGTCATTGGTCGTGGTGTTCAAGTTACTACTGCCGCGTACAGTGAATTGGAACTTCTCTGGGTAATACTTAGCAGAGTTTTCTTTGCTGTTGTTAGCAGCCATCTGCAAGAACTGTTCACCCTTTTCCGTCTGAGCCATCACAACAACAGTGTCGTTGGATGCGTCCATAATACGAATGTGGCCTGCAGCCTCCATGCGCATTGCGTCAGACTGTACAAGGTCGATAGCCGCGTCAAGGTCTCCGTCACTAAGCATGACGAGCTCCATGAACATACTAAAGTTGTCGTCGGTAATACCGAGCTTACCGTACACCGGGTCCTTAGCGCCGTCCATTGCAGCAGCCACAGCCTCGGAGTGGATGTTCTTGTTGGTGTCGGACACCGTGCGGTAGTCAAAGCCTGCTCTGTTGCCGTTGATGGTAAGGGGAGCGCCGTAGACAAAACCGTTACGGATGAGGTCCTCAAAGATAATGTTGCGGTTAGCAGCCTTACCCTTCAGTGCAACACCTGCCATGTTATCGCTACGCATGCTGATGTGCGTGGTAAGCGAGAGCGGGTTGTGTACAATCTGCTGCTCAGCCTCCTGCGTACGGATAGGACGGCTCTTCGCCTTCGCGGAGAACGTGTCGAATCCTTGCGGTGCCATGATGTACTTAAGGTTGCGCTCATCTTCGAACACCTCTTTCATCAAATCAAACAGCTTGTCTTGCTTGCTGTTGTCGTTAGCACGGAACTGGAAGAACAGCTTGTCCACGTCAAAGTCAGAACCCATCTGAGTCACGAACTCGTCCGGCACAATCACGCCGTCCATGCCGTCAGGCAAGAACTCGACAATCTCGACAAGCGCGCCAGAGTTAATAGACTCGGACGGGATACGCAGCGTAATAGACTGCAGCACCTCCGGAGCCTTGGCACGAATCTCTTCGATGGTCATGTCCCGGTACTCCTTAGGCAAGCTGTCCTTAGACGCAGCAATCTGTGCCGGGAGAATCTTGTCCCCCTCCTTGCGCATAGGCAGCAAGCGGTTCTTGTTAGTCCGGAAGAACTGGCTAGCCACCTGAACTTGCGTACCACCGTTCACTTGAATGGTGTTCACCTCCTTCTGCACAGCAGAGAAGATACGGCCACGCACTGCACCAATCACGCTAGGCGCGGTGAACATGCCAGCCTGAATAAGCTTACGGCTAGAGTCTGTAAGCTCGTCCTCAGCCATCTCGCTAAGCAGCCACTCAGCAAACTTCTTGGGGTTAATCTCTCCGTTGCTAGTCTCGAACTGACCAAAGAACTTGTCGTACTGCTCCTTGTAAATCTCATCCATAGTCTGGACGAACTCGTTAGAAATACGAGCACCCTCCTCGCCCATGTTACGGACAGCGGCGGCAGTCACAATCTTCTCGAGCTGACTAGCAAGCTTGTTCTCGGAGTCAGAGTGCCAGTGGTCGGTGACGTTAACCTGCTTGCGGTATCCTGTCATCGGCAGCTCGTACACGAACTCCTCGTCAAACGCGGCTTTTTCTTCGTTAGTAGTAGGAGCAACGCCAGTGAACTCACCCTCTGCGTTACGCAGTGGGATGTTGTTCTTGTGCTGACCCACCTTGTGGGCCGTGCCCATCTGCACTTGGTCAACACCAGACGCGCGCATCCAGTCCTCAAACTTCTTAAACTCGGGGCTAAGCGCACCCACCACAGGGATGATGGAGTTCTTAATCTGGTACGAGCGGGACATGCCGAGGTCCGCATCAAACTGACGCGTGTAATAGAACGGCTTGTACGGGCGCAGCAACTTCACGTCGCTAGCGTCCAGCTTCTCACCCTTCTTGGCCTTTGCAATAGCAGCACCAATCTCAGGGGTCCAGTCACCGTGCTCCATCAGGATGTCCTCGTAGAACTCAAGGCTCACGTAGGACTGAGCGTCTGCAATCTCAACCTTCTTGTAGTTGTCGTCAAGAGCAAACGTCTGGTCAAGTCCTTCCCAAAGCTTCTGCAGATTCTCGACGGACTCAACCATCGTCACGCTGCGGAAGTGGGAGCGAGCAGTAACGCCTGCGTTAGCAACACCCGGGGACAGGATGTGCTTGTGGCGCTTCTGCATGTCAACCGTGTTCTTCTTCAGCTTAGAGCTGAACTCGTTCGGCGTACCTGCAAGAGACACACCAGTAGACCAGTTGCTCATGTAGCCCGACACAACCATCGTCAGTGCGAGCTCCATGTTATTGGACTCCTTGCGGTTAGACTTTTGCTTAGCGCGCTGGAAGTTCTCGTCAGCAACAAGAGCTTGCGCCTCCTTAGCAAAGGAACCCACGGCCTTGTCCACTGCCTCATTAAGCAACTCCTCTGGCAGCGTAGCCATGTCAATCTGGAAGTTGCCTTCCCCGTCTTCGTTCTTCCTGTTCAGCTCTTTGCTCAAGTACTCGTGCACCGCACCAATAGTAAAGCGGCCCGGCACGCGCTGCAGCTCGTAGAACTCAGACTTAATAGTCTTGCGCAGCTGCATACGCGCTGCTTTCTTGCCTGCGTCAGAGCGCATGTCGTAGATAAACGCCGGCACCATCATAGTGTTCGTAGCGTCAGACGGCGTAGTGATGGGCAGGAAATGGTACTTGCTGTTGTGCGCAACCTCAACCGGATTAGACACTGCAGAAATCAGCATACCCATCCACTCCTCTTCGGTCATCTCCGTGTACTTAGCTTGTGAGCTTTCGTTACCACCAAGACGATACGTGCGGATAGCAGCCATGCCTGCCATGTCCATCGGCTTGCTTGCTCCGTTAGGGAACAACAACTTGCCGTAGGTAGTGGCGTACATGCGCGGGTCACGGAAGACAGTCTCCCGCAGCTTGGCTTCGATGTCCGTACCTTCTGGGAAGTTCTGGAACTGGTCGAACCACTCCGTAATAAACGACGGCACTTGCTTAGAGAACTGACGGCTGCCAGCCACGTTGTTAAACGTAGTGCTAATAGCACCCATGTCTGCAGCTTGGAACTGCTCAGCAAGCTTCATCAAGTGCTTGTTAAACAGCTTGTCAGATGTCAAGTCTGTAACGTCTTTGGCGTTAGCTACGCCAGAGTACGCGCCCAGCACGTTAGCAATATTAGAGAACAGCTTAGCGCGTGCATCTGGGTCTTGTGTAATCTTAGCCAAGACAACACTACGTGCCTGCGGGTCCATAGTCTGGAAGCCAATAACGTCAAGCCACTTGTTAGCAGTCTTTTCAAACTGCTCATTCGTCATGTTAGGCACTTCCTTAAGTGCCCGTTGTGCAGCAGCTTGTGCGTCACGTGCAGTCTGCACAAGGTCCTTGCCTTTGGCAGCGGCAATTTCTTCCATGCGCAACTGAATCGGCACACGGTTGTGGTTAGCCAAGGTACCACCGAATGGGCCCCTGACCTCAATAAACTTGCGGTTGTTCACCACCAACTCAGTCGTGTCACCACGGCGGAAGCCTGCAAAGAACTGAGCGCGCACGTCCGGCGTCTCTTTCATAAGGCGCAGACCCAGCAACTTAAACTGCGGGTACGAGTCACCCATGCGGAAGAGCTCGTCAATCATAGCCTCAGGCGTAGCCTTGTTAGCAAGGCGCTCGCTCATGAACGAAAACACTCGGTCTACTTGCATCATCTGCGGCAGGCCAAAGTGTGTCTCAGTAGCGTTAGAGTTAACAAGGTTCTGCACCTCAGCGATGTGCTCCTGTGCCTTAGCAAAGTCACCCTCCTGTCCTGCCAAACGAGCAGCAGCCATGTGAAACTCAATCTGCGGAGAGTTCTGTGACAGCTCAATGCTGACCTCGGGCGTAGTGTTGATGAGGTTGCGGACGTTAGCCGACAGGCTGTCCTTCGGGTTCATCTTCTCAAACGAGTCGTTGTTCTGCTGGTGCTGGTTAGTACCGGCAGTGAACTCAGTATCAAGTGCGCTTTTGGTAAAGGCGCGCACGGTGGGGTGCTCAGACAAGAACTTGCTAATAGGCTCAACGTCTTGTTTAAACAGCTTTTTGTAGCGAGCAGCAAGCTCTGCACGATTAGGCGCAGTCTTCAAGACCATGTTAGCTTGGTGAACCATAGCCTGCATACCGAGCTGAACCATCTTCTGGTTAATCAGGTCCTCCTGTTGGATGCCGTCCATGTCCTGCGCTTTAGCCATAGCGTTGTACTCCTTACGGCTCATAGCGTTGAGCTGCTTAAGGTCGTTGTACAAGTTCATGATTGACGCAGGAGCCTTGCCGCGTTGTGCAGCACGGATAGCGGTAAAGGCAGCTGACTGCACATTCTGCACTAGCTCCTTTTGTACGTTCTCGTTGTAGTCAGGCAGGTTCTCTGCAATCAACATGTTACGCGTAGCGTACTCCCGCACGCGGGGGCTAGCGTTGTTAAACTTACCACGGTTGATTTGCTGAAACAACTTAGCCTTACGGTAGCCGGAAAAGCCTTCCTTAGTAAGAGCATTGATAAGCTCCATAAGCTCAGAAAAGAAGCGGCGAACCACAGACTTTTCGTTCATGCTCTTGCCGCTAGTCATCATATACTCACGGAAGTCCTCAGCCAAATCTTCTTCCAAAGCTTCTTCGCTCTTAGCTCCGTACAAACGCTTAGCGTCTGCCATGACCTTAGCCTGACGGTCATCAGACAAGAACATCTGGAACACGGCGTGGAATGCCTCGTGGTACTCCGTACCTTTTACAGCGCGGTCGCTCACCTCAACGGCACCTTTCTCAAAGATACCGTATCCGAGGAGACCATTACGCTCGATGATGCCCTTGACTCGCTTGAACGGGACAGAGCTCATGTTCTTGGCCCACCACTCTTCGGCCTCCTTCATGTCAATCTTGGTAGCTCGGTCTGCGTTGTTAGAGGACTCAGCAGCAGCAATCGTAAGGAAGCTGAAGTCTAAGTCGCCTTCTACGTCAAACGCCTTTTCACCTTCTGGGACAGTAGAGTCCTTGTCCATAAGACCGTCAAGCAAGTCCTTACCACTCAAGGTAGTAACAGGCTTAACCTCACCACCCGTCAACACGGTAGCAGTCATAGTCAACTGCGTCTTCATGGTGTTCTCGTTAGAGAAGCTCTTGTCCTTGTCGCCTTCGTTGTAAGGGTATGCCGGTGCAAGTGGGTGCGTCCAGCTGATGACGTTGCCGTCCCCGTCCACTACAGGTGAGTGACCTAGCTTCATCTCGGAAGCCACGAAGTCAGAGATGCCGTCGAACTTAGTACCACCAACGGTAAAGGACTCGTCGGTGTTAAATGCAGAGTCGCCTTGTGCAATCTTGACTGCAATGTCAACGTTCATGTTAGGCACAATCTCCTCAAGCGGAGTGCTCCATTGACCGTCGCGGTAGATAGACACCGCTAAGTTCTCTGGGCTTTCAGGTACCTTAATGTTACGATTGTCTGCAAAGATAGCAAACACACCGGGCTCAATCTCTTGGACAATGTTGCTACCAATAAGGTTCTGTGCACGCGCAATGCTGTTAGCCGTAGGATTCGCAAGCTCCGTAATAATGTCACGGGCAATGCGCTCGCCGTTGTTTAGCATGCTTACAGTCTGGCCCGGCATCTTAACCCAGATGACCTCGCCTGCACTTTCAATCGGCACAAACAATGCACCAGACTCGTGGCGGCTAAGGTTAAACCCGTCCTGCTGATGGCGCGTCTCATTGTACCCGTAAGGTGTAATCGGAGCAGCACGCTCACCACTACGCTTCAAGGACATTTCCTTGTTACCCGTGTTAGGCATCATCAACGCAATACCGTGACGGCGGATAGATGCACCCACACCATACTGCTCAGCCCGCACTTCCATGCTGCTGTCCATGATGAGACTACCCTGTGCCTTGTTGCCAAAGCTAGTCTCGCCAAAGTTAATGTTAACACGGAACGATACGCCGTCAGCGATGTTCTTTCCGTTAGCCGTGTGCAGCTCCCACAACTGCTGGCGCAGAGCGTGCATCTGTGCAGCCCGCTCAAAGTGCTCAGCCTGCGTAGGACCAGTCATCATGCGGTTCTCGTGCTTACGTACCTCGCCCACACGTGAACCAACGCCAAATCCGTCCTCAGATTTCTGACGGAACATCAAGCCTTTGTTCTTGCCGCCTTTAATGACACTAGTGCTCTCAGCCATACCACGTCTGTGTGCAGCCATCATAAGCGCACTCGTGTTTGGCAATGTGCCAAGTCGCTGGTCTCCTACAAAAATGTCCAGTGCCAAGGTGTCGCCTTTACCGCTAGGACGGTACTGACGGCGGCCTTTCTTGTTCTTCTCAGTAAGCAAGCTATCAGCAGCGTGCGTATCCTTAAGAGCGTCAAAAACCTCAACGCTTGGAATAGGCGTAGTGTCGCCTACAACACGGATAGTAATAGGCTCCGTGTTAGCGCCAGAGATAACCTCTTGCAACAGCAGCATCTGGTCCTTCGTCAGGCTCTCGTCCATAACGATAGGGCCGTTGGCGGTGTGCACAAGGTAGGGTTCGCCACGGTGACGGTCGTAGTCAACCGACAGCTTCTCCGTAAAGAACTGAATTAGGTCAGGGGTCTCGATGGTAACAGTACCCGGTTCCAACTCTACCGTCGTAACAGGCTGGTTATCCTGAGGGTCCTCGTCCTTAGTATCGTCTTTGCCCGGGTCCGGTGCGTCGTCCGGGTCAGGCTCTGCGTTGTTAACTTCAGGCTCAGTCAACCCGTTAAGCTTAGCCAACGGGGTGTGAGCAATCATGCCCAAGTAGTCGGCGCGGCCAGTCACGATAGCATTCAGCTCTTCCGTGCTCAGGCTGTCGTTCGTGTCGTAGCTAACGTCAACAGGGATAATGCCAATCTCAGGAACAGGACGTCCAAGTTGGTTCATCAGCATCAGGCGGTAAGCAGACAACTGCTTCTGGTGCTTCTGTTGCAGCGTAGGAGAGCCTTTGTAGCTTTTATCTCCAGTGCCGTACTTAGCCTTGCCGGTACGACGATTAATACCGTCGGTCTCGAAAGGCACAACCTTCTTCTTAGACGCAGCATTACGGATGGTCTTCATGTCATAGACACGGAAGTTACCTTCGGCGTCTACAGTCAACAGGTCAACCGTACCAGCAACACCAGACGCACTAGGGTCTAAGTTGCTGACATCCATGTCGTTAAACAGCACGACGTCTTTAGCAATAACCTTCTCACCGTTAGCAACAAACTGTGCCTCCAACTCCATGAGTTGCAGTGCCAGCTTCTCTTGATGCTCAACGGGCAAGTGGGGGTATGCCTCTGGTGCGCGCACATTGCCGTCCATAAAGTCACGGACAAACTCGTCAACAGAGTTACCAATGTTAGAGGACGGAATACCAAACGTGTCAGAGAAAGACTCCTCTGCAGCGTTCGGTCCCTTCATCCACGTAGTCGTGCGGACGTACCGCTGACCTGTACGGCTATCAACGTAAGCCGAGCCATCCTCGTTTAGCTGTACATACTTGCTGTTTTCAAGCAGCGTATCAATATCCTTCTGTACCTCAGTCGGAACTTGTACATCCTTACTACGCTCTTGTTCCTTCTGGGTCTCGTTGTTCTTAGCTTGGTTGACCATGTCCGTCAAGGCATCGTCAATCTCTTGCTCTTCCTCAACAGTCTCGGCAGTCTTCTTCAGCGCCTCGAGCTCCTCCTTTGTCTTAGCTTCTTCCTTAGCTTCCTTACGCCGCTTAGTGCGCTCTTTATCTTTAGCAGCCCTGCGCTCCTCAGACTTCTCGACCAGCTTGTCGATGTTCTCGTCACTCAAGAATGCAGCACGCTGCTTAGCAAGCTCAGCTTCTTGGAAGTCCAGCTCAATCTCGCTCTGCAAAACATCGTCTGCTTTGTTCTCACCAACCTCTTGGATAGGCGTGCCCTCGGTAACAATGTCTTCTGTAGTACCTGCCTTAGCAGTCTCGACACCAGCCTTTGCAGCCTCTACCGCAGCGTTAGCTTCAATCAACTCATCAGCCAGTTGACGCTTAGCAGCCTCGTTGTCTGACTGGTTAGCAACTGCAGCCTTAAGGCTTTCGACCTTAGCCATAGCAAGGTCAAGCTTTTCGTTTGCTGCAGCAACAGCGGCTGTGTCAACCGTAGTGTTCTGCTCAACCTTACCAACAATGCGCTCGGTCATAGCCTGCACAGCTTCTCGGCCGCCCATAGCTTCCTCAAGCCGCTCAATTACCTTGGCATCCTGCTCCTCTTCCTTATTCAGGTATTCGTTGAGGTAGTGCCACATAATCTCCCGCTTACGCTCTTCGCTCTTGGGCAGACCCTGCAGCTTACGAGTGTTAGCTTGGCGCTTGTTTGCAATCTTGTTAGCGACAAAGTCGTGTTGCAGGAGTTGGTTCATTACCTCCATGCCCGTGTCCTCATCGAGGCCGAGCTCTTGCACCACAAGCTGTCCCTTCTCAACAGACTGCTCAGCAGTGTTAAACTGGTTAGCAATGTCGTTAAGCGTCTGCTCAATCATGCGAGGGCTGTGACCCTCTTCGCGCAGTGCCTCCTCAAACTGAGCCAACTGAATCTCCAGCAGGTCAGCCGTTCCGCTGTACGCAGACTCGGCTCCCATTCCAAAAGCCTCTGCAGTAACGGCCTCACGCACAGCCTCACGCTGCGCACGAACGTCACCAGTCTTACTAGCGGCATCAACCTTTTTACCAATCTCAGCAAGGGCTTTCTTACGCGTCTCAATCTGCTCCATGATTTTCTCATGGTTACGCGTAGCCTTGCCACGGCCAACAAGAGAGCCGCCACCTGCCATCACGCCTCCACCGAGAGCGCCAAGGAATGCAGACTCCCACAAGTGGTCATCAGCAACGTACTCATTGAAACGGTCACCAAACTTAGTTTGCTCGCCTCCAGAAATCTGACGGCCAAGGTAACGACCTTCGTTCTCACCAATAAAGTTAACAGCTTCCTCAATACCCTCGGTACCAGCTTCAAACAACGTAGCGCTCAGACCCTTAGCCCGTGCGATGTTACGCTGCTTACGCGTCAGCTCTTTACCAGCAGCTGCTGCCTTTTGCTTAGCGCCTTTGAGCCCACGCCGCACACCCCGCGTACCCTTGAGGGCCTTTGAGAGTGCACCCATGTGCAGGAGGTCAAAGCCAATGTTCAGGCTGTTTACCTTGTAGGACTGCAACGAGGCTTGTCCTGCCACGTACTCAGCAAGCTCTTCCTTAGTAGGTTGGTGTCCCAACTCTTCAACAGCAGCACGCCATGCAGTAGTGCCCTTGAACTGCTCGACGCCTCCGTCAGAATTAGCAATGTCAGCGTAAGCCTGCTCGTACACGTCGTGCGCAGAACGCATGTTCTCTGCGTGACGCATGGCCACAGCACCACCAAACTGACGACCGACAGCAGAACCAATGTTACCAGCCTTGGCAACACTAGCCAGCTCCTCAGCCTTGTCCAAAGTCTTACCAATCTTGTTAATCTTGTTCAGCGTGCGTCCTGCCTTTGACAGAACCTTAGCAGCAACAAAGCCAGCACCCATACCGGGCACAAACATAGAAGCAGTAGACGCAAGAGACGGCAGGTTCTTAGCCCACCACTTGACGTTCATCACGTCCATAGTCTCTCCAGCCCGCAGGTCGTAGATTTCGTTGCCATCCTCAAAGCTACCCCGCACCTCTTGGCCGAGCATCTCAAGGAAGTTGCGCTCCGTGTTCTTAGGGTCGGTCAGCGTGTTCCAGTTGAACAGCGCACCGATACCTTCCATACCACCGCCGACGACTTCGCCCACAGCGTTCATAGCTCCACGGCCCAGTGCCTCCCAGCCAGACTGGTTCAGAGCCGCAGACTCAAAGTTATCATAGCGACCGAACTGTGTCGTGTCGTCCATGAACTCCTTGGTCTCGTCAAAGCTCCGTACCTGCTCGGTAGGCCCTTGGCTAAAAGAAAGGTTGTTAAAGTTCAGACCGTACTCAGGGGTATTCGATATAGAATTTCCTGATGTTTCTTGGTTCGGGGTATTAGTTCCCCCATCCGTGGTGTTCTCCTCAGACATTACTTAGTGTGCTGTGTAGGTTGGGTGTGCCGTCACTGTGTTTTATTCAGCTCGACACCAATGCCAGACAAGATACCAGCAAGTGTACTGGCGTCTTGTGAATTGATAGCGTTTGTAAGAGTAGCAGCAGCCGCTGGGTTGCTAGCCAACATGTTCTTGCCGTTAACGTTTACGGTGTAGTCACCGTCAGCATCTCGCACCAAGGTGGCCATGCCATCCATGCGGTTAGAGAAACGAGACAACGGGATAGTTACATCAGTGTCACCATTAAATGCGCGTGACGTTGCTGTACGTGCCTCTGCTCCAAGTTGCGGGTTGAGTCCCATAGCTGACTTACCGAGTTGTGCGTAGTTAACGTTCTTGCCGTCACCGTAGCCCTTTGCAATACCTTGATTGAAGCGCTGAGCGGTAAGACCAAAGCGGTCTGCCGGCATCTTAATATACACAATTTCTTCGACACCTTCAGCATTCTTGACCTTAAATTCTGCGTAATCTGAAGATTGTCCAAAGCCAATAAGCTCGCCGTCAGTGTACCCTGCTTCAGCAAAGTCTTCTTGTCCCTTCTTGACAGGCCTACCAGTCTCAGGGTCAAGCATCTCAATCTGTGCCTGACCAAGAAGCTGAGTAAAGGCGTTCTGACGAAGCTTAGTAACATCACCAGCGCTGTAGCCCATGTCCTGCAGAGCAATGTGCGCGTCCTCGATAACCATATTGGTAGTCGTGTTGGTGTACTTATCTGCAAAAGCATTACCTGCACCGTCGCCGTAAGCGTCACCAAACCAGTCGTTTACGCCAGCGCTGCTCAGCTTACGCTCAAGCGTGCTGCTAATATTGCCAACTTCTCCATACTTTTCAAGGTGCCACTGCTTGTAGTTAGTCGTGTTACCCATCTCCATCTCATGGATAGCGTCCATGCCATTCTGTTCAATGTACTCAACAAGGTGCTTGTCTTGCACGCTAGCAGCCTCTTGTCCGAGCTGGTTGGTGTAGAACTCAACAAACTCCTGCTTCACTACATCGTTCTCGGCGCCCTCGTCGGTACGCAGTTTGTTAATGATGTCTTTTGCATTCATGCCACGGAACGCGCCGTGCGTCTCGTCAACCATAGACGGGCCTGCGTGCGTAGCACCAACGCCAGTACCGAAGCCGCTACCACCGCTACCGCTGCCCTTGCCTTCCTTAGGAAGAGCTTGGCTTTTAATGTCGTACTGCGGGTTAGTAATAGCAGACACCTGCGGCTGAATCAACTGCAACGCGTATGCTTGCGGGTCCATGCCGTAGAAGCCAGCTGCCTCTTGGATTTGCTTAACAATCGTCGGGTCGTTCATCAACGTACCCATAAGCACCTGCGATGCTTGCTCGGGCGTAATGTACTTCTTAGTCTTCGTGTTAAGGAAGCGACCGTCAATAGTCTGGATAACGTCCTGCTGCTGCTTGATAGTCTTAGCAGCGTCAGTCAGCGTCTTGTTAATGTCCTTGTGCTCGTACAGAGAATCAAACTTTAGCTTGTCTCCAGCAGCAGCACCACCATAATTAGCAAGTTTACTAGCGGCAATACCGGCAACGACGTCGCCTCCAAACTTAGTGGGGTCCTCGTCAAACTTAGTCTGCCAGTCTTGGTACGCCCTGTAGTTACTACGAGCAACCTTTAGGTTGTCGTTGTTAGCATACTGACGAGACAGTGCTTTAATCTGCCGTTGGCTCTGGTGAGGGTTCTTAGAGAGCTCCTCAATCTGTGCGCGGATTTCTTTCTGCGCCTCGTTAAACATTGTGTCGTCCTGCTTGAGGTGCGAGTCTTGCCGGAAGGCATCCTCCAGTGCATCCTCTTGCGCATAGAACTGGTCAGCCCGCTGTGTGCGAGCTGCCATAGCTTGAGCCATTTCGTTGACGGGTGCGCCAATGTAGGTGCTAACGTAGGGGTTAGCCCGGAACTTGTCAAATACAGACATTACTGGTTGCGTTCTTCATCAGTTGCGCCAAGGTTGTACGGGTCGTACGCCTCACGCATGTACTTTAGTTTCTCACGGTCAAGAGCTGCACGCTGGAAGTCCGTGTACATACCGCCCAACGTCTGTCCCATGCTTTGGCGCATACGGTTCAAAGACGCAATACGGTCATTCTCAAAGTCAACGCCACGCTGCTGATTCTGTGCTTGAATCATTGCGTTCTGGTTGATAGTGTCGTTCATCATGCGCAGGTTCTGATTGCGCATCTGTGCTTCTTGCGTAGCCTCGTTGCCAAGCAGGTTAGCCATAGACCTCTGTGTAGCCTGCTGACCTGCACGCCGCATAGCAGCTGCAACCACAGGGTTAGATACGTTAGCCGCGATAGCAGCAGCACTACGTGCCTCTGCATCTTTAATCTGCTGCATCTGCTTGCCCACCTGAATGTCGGTGTTCATAGCCTGCACACGCTGCATCGGCATATCCACAGGACCCTCAAGGTTCTTCATTTGCTTCATGCTAGCCATCGTAGGCAACATCTGTGCAAGGCCACCGGCCAGCATACCAAGAGCCTGCGGATTAGCTTTGATACCGTCACCAATCTTATCCCGAAACTCACGCATGCGCGTAGTCTTTGTAGGAATAGCGGGGTCAGTAGACAAGTCTTGAGGACCACCGAGGATGTTACGTTGAACACCGCCGGGGTAGTACGCGTCACCCTTAGCAGTGTTAAGGATACGCTCAGGTCCAAGCATATCAAGAGGCTCGATAGGCGTAAACTCAGGACGCTGTGGAGCTGCAGCCGTACCACCAGTTTGCGGTGCAGGTGCAGGTGCTGGAGCAGGTGTAGGCCCCGGGGTAATTGTTACAGTGTCAAGTACTTGGTTGCCGTTGGCATCAACACCCGGTGCACCCGGAGTATTGTCTCCGCTTGTTTGTACTCCGCCAGTCATAACACCCTGATTCGGGTTTACGTTAGACTGCCTACGAGCGCCATACACGCCCTGATTGAGGTTCTCAAGATACGTGTTAAGGCCGTTATTTTTCCAGTCCTTAAGCTGAGGCTCTGTCAGAATGTTGGCTCCACCAGCACGAACAGAATTGACAAACATCTTGCCGTCGCGCACATACGCACCGGGAGTGCCGTCGTAAGGAACTGCCGTAACTCGGTCACTGTTAGTGATGTCTGAGTAAGGGTTGTCCTTACCTTGGGTAGACTTAATAACTTTGTCAGCTTCTCCCTGCCGTTGGTCAGCAAGGCGCTGCTCGTCAGTACGAACGTCACGCGGGATGCCATCAAAGCCTTTAGACGGGTCAATGCCCATCTGCTGTGCGGCATAAATCTTCTGACCCAAAGCGCTCATTGCAGTGAGCTCCTCTGGCTTAAAGATTCCCCTGCTAGTCTTACGAGCCTTCTCAAAGTTCTTGTAGCGAGTGTAGTCACTAGCTGTAAACCCTGCATCCTCTACAACAAGGTTGGGGTTATCAATAGTCTCTTGCTCATATTTAGTACCAAAGGTACCAGTAGACGTGCCGTCCCAGCCTTGGAGCGGGTCGATGCCTGCAGCCATAGCAGCCTCAAACAAAGGAACCATCGCTTTGAGGTGCGGGTTAGTTACAATCTCTCCATACCCCTGCTTGCGGTTGTAACGCTTATGGTCAAGGTAGTCTTGATACTGCTTGGCAGTAAAGCCGCCATCGTTGTACTTGGTCTTACCGCCACATCTTCTTCTGCTTGCCAGCTTCCTGAGCGTCAAACAGCTCGTCCATGCCAGCAGTCAGCTGTTGCAGCCTGCGGCTATAATCAGCAATACCGCTACGGTTTCCCGTGCGGTTTGCCTCTGCCAGTCCTTTTTCGTACTTGGCTTTCTTACCAGAGAGCTGCTTCATCATAGCAGCGTATGTATTCTTCTTAGCCATCAGAGCTTACTTAGCTTTTCCATAAGTGCAGCGTCTACCGTCAGCTTGTTGCTGTAGATGCGCGCACCTTTGTCGTCGGACATATCTACGCCTCCCTGCTTGTGGCTAGGTCCTTTGATTTCGTATTCCTGCGAGCTCACCTCAGAGATGCCGCCCTTACCAAATACCTTAGGCGTGTCGCCCTTCTGGTACTGAATCATCTCACCGCCTTCTGCCTCGTACTGCGGGCCAAGCGTCATACCACCCAGCTTGTACTCACCAGCCTGCATGCGAGCAAAGTCTTCCATGTAGTCATTCTGACCAGAGTAGCTCCAGCCAGACTTAGGGCTGTACGTAGGTTTTGCCTTCTGGTAACCGTAAGCTGCAATGTCGTTAATGTTTATGCCAGCGGGCAACTGCTTTGCAAAGTCCGTAGAAGGCATGAGCTGTCCGTCCATGTAGAAATCCATAGACGGCTTAGCGTTAGGGTCCATGCTGTTGCCGTAGTTAGGCATAGCAAAGTAACGCTCACCCCCGGGCGGGTCTGTAAGTCCACCCATGTTAAAACGAGGAGTGCTAGAACCCTTGACAGGAAATGCGTCAAGCGCAGCATTCATTTGCTGCAGCTTCATCTGCTCTTCCATAGCATTGCGACGGCGCTCTGCTTCCTGCTCTGCCTCTTCCTGCCGACGTGACTCTTCGTTAAACTTGTTACGCTGCATCAGACCGCCAATTGCGCCAATGCCTGCACCAATGAGAGCGCCAGCAGGACCAAGGGCCATACCCATAGATGCTCCCTTAAGAGCGCCGCTACCCAGTGCACCACCAGTTGACATGTGACCGTCAGCTTGGTCGGCCTGTGCAATAGCAGAACCAGCCATACCGCCGAACATTCCAAGGCCTTGGCCCAGTGCAGTACCAGTAAACCCAGCTCCTTGAGTAAACGCTCCCGTCGGCTTAGTTTGAGCACCGCCTGAATATTTCTTAAGTCGCTTACGCTCCATAGTAGTAATGTATATTATTAGCGGCGAGCCTTACGTGCAGTAGCCCCGACATCCAACAAATATAGGCGATTGCCATCAGTATTCAAAGTTTCAAGACGAATAACAAGGAACTCACTTACAAACCGCTGGCGCTCGTACCACTGCTTGGTATCATCCATAATAGCATTGTTGTCCCGGAAGTTTTCAAGATTAGTAAACCAACCCGTAGCTCCAGCAAGGCTGTCGTCTCGGAACTCGTTCCACTGCCAACGGTTGTCCGTCAGGCGGAAGTTGCTATTCTCAAACGAGCACTGGTCGTCGTTGTACACCCGAGCTCTGTCAAATGTAACAGTGCGGTCGCGGTTGCTTTCATCCTCGCCGTTACGAGTAACCCAGTTAAAGTTCTGCCAGACCTTGCTAGCAGCGCCGCCCATGTTAAACACGCAGTCTACAAAGCTTGTGTCTGGTGTATCGTTAACTGTACCGTCTGCATTGTAGTTCGTGCCCGGAACAGCTGCGTTAATCTTAAACACACCGCCTCGGTCATTAGTAGAAGACGACAAACTGTACCCTCCGTTGTCTACCTCGTTCCACATAAACAAGTTGTTATATGTCTGGAAGTATTGGAAAGGCCAGTATGTGTGGTTACTAACCCAGCATTTATTACGCAGGCTGTAGCTAAGAGTTTGGCCTTCAGTAGCGTAGGACAAAGCTCCGCCAGCTGCGGCTACAGAGTTAGTGTATCGTTTACTAAACAATAAGCGGTCGTTCTCTGGGTCAAAGCCAATAGTAAACCCACCGCCCTGACTCTCAAAGATGTTACTGTTATTGTTCATCAAGCCCTCTGCTGTAACAAACTCTTCGCGCATAAAGTTACGCAAGCCATTAGCAGACAGCTCTTCAAGGCCGTTAGTCAAGTTAAAGATACGTCCAGCACGCAAGTCTACCCACGTGTACCCAGCGCGAGACAACAGCGCGTGGCTCCAGTGCGAGATTCCTGCATAGCCAGCGGCATCCACAAACAATTCCTGCGGTGGGGCTTGGAAGATGTCACCCGTACCCACAAACACACTCATGCCAGACGCGTCAAAGTTAAACTTGCTGCGCGTCTTAAAGATAGCATCCTCGTGATGGATGATAATGTCACCTTGGTAGTCCTCAATGTTTTGGATGGGGCCTTTGCCGAGAGCATTGTCGTAGTAGTCCGCTGCTGCAAACTGTGTCCACGCCACCTTAGTAGATTCGTAGTTTTGCTTGTTACTACGGATAATACGATTAGGGTAGTTATTAGACTCAAGCGCCCCTTCTATTGCAGGGTACGCAGACTTTTTCTCGTTAAGCAAAGACCAGTGCTGACCAAAGTTAAAGTTGTTCAGCGTCTCTCCATTGTAGAACGTCTTACCAGAAGCAACACCCCACGAGTCTGCCAAGTCTTGCGTGTCAAGGTAACCATCAAGGTCGTTCTTGCTAGGCAAGATGTGCGTCCACGTAAAGTAGCTACACTTACCAATAGTATCAAACCCGGTTGTCGGGTTAGCGTCAACATTGGCAGTGTTTGCAGTATCACCGCCGTGCATAAACTCTACAACTACCGGTGCAATCCACGTGTCACCACCGCGCACGGGTTGGTTAGACTTGTACGTACCAGCCCCATCAACTCGCACCAAATCGTGCGTAGCTGCAAGCGGGCGGTTAGCATAGTCAACGTGGTAGCTGTCTTCGTCGCGGTACAAGACAGACATAGAGCCCATCATACCGCCCCAACCAAGGTACGCGGTATCAGGAAGGTCTCCACTAGCAGTGCCTGCATCAATAGCGTCTGCTCGGTAATACGTCGACCCAGAATTACCGGGCTGGTCACCATGCTCGTAAACAGCTCCGTAACTAACGCTGTTTTTACTAGGCATGTGGTCGTAGCCCCACTGTTGAACAGTACCGACAGTATTGTGGAAGCCCCCAAGCGCAGACGCAAAGTTGTCATTAACGACAGACAAACCATTTGAGTCTTCGGGCGGTGTAATCTTTTGGTCAAAAGAAGACTGCACGTGCCATCCGCCTCCAGCACGGGCTGTGACGCTAATTACTCCCAGCTTCTCTTGGTGCGTACCTGCTGTGAATCCCGGATAGCCTGCGTCCCACACAGTAGACGGGTCAACGTCAAACGGGGTACCGCCCGACACCGCAATGCCCAGCACTGACTCACGGAACTCATTGTCAAAGTCTCCGTAGATAACGTTGTTAGGCAGGTACGCGTAGTCCTCAATACTAGCAGATTGCATTGTATGACCGCCCTGCTCAAGATAAGACATACGCTTGTACACCTCTTCAATATCCCAGTCAGATACTTGAGGCTTAGTAAACAACAAGTACGGGTCGTAGATACGCAGGCGGTCATCGTCGTGACGCCATGTCGGAACGTATGCTTTGATGCGACGCTCTACTGCAGACTGCGGCTTAGCGTAAAACATCTTGTAGCCCTGCACCTTATTTGCAATAGACGCCGGAATAACAACGTTGTCAAAGTACAAACCTAGTGTCTGGTTGCACCACTCGTGGCTGTACGGGCTAACGTTCATGTCAGACTCGCCGCCGTAGCCGTCGTTAACAGATTGCCACAGCTGCTTAGCCGTTGGCATTAGGTGGTGACGCACGCCTGTGTTATCAAGTCCCTCGTCTACCCACACCTGCGCACTGCTGTACTCGTCAGCCGTGTTAACAGTGTAACCCGGACGTCCGGATACGTGCATGTTCCAAGTGCCAGAGCCTTGATTGATGTCTACATTCTCAATAGCAACAGTAGCTGTATTCAAACGAGCAGCACTGCTATAGTCTCCGTCGTCTCCACCACCGGGAATGTGAAACGCCTGCGTCCACGTGCCGTCTTTCTTAAGGAAAGCAATGTACAGCGCGTACACCTCACCGGGCATAAAGCCGCCAAGCATTCCTTGAAAGTCGTCAGGTTGGTTCTGCCCGCCAACGATGTTAAGCTCGTTGTCAGCACCGTTCCTATTAGAGGCAGACGGGGACCAATCAAGAGACGTGTAGTCCGTAATGCGCAGGTCGTAACTGTTAAGGATAACTTGCGAAAAGGGGTCAGGGCTGTCAAGCTGAGAAAGGTCCCAGCGGAAAGAATACAACCCCTCCTCGTCTGTAGTCCAGTGTACGCTAATGTTGTTAGCAACAGCCTGTCCTTCCTCGTACGAAATGTCGTCAGTAGACAGGTTAGCCAAGAACATGCGGTCGTCGCTAACAGCCACGGTCTGTGCAGACGTGTAGCTAAGCCTAGGAATCAACAAGGCGTCAGTGGTAAGGCTAGCAGTGTTAGTAACCTCCTGCCCAGTAAACGTCCACTCTTGGTCCTCGTCAGTAATAGCAAAGCGGTCGGCGTAGATAACAGTCTCGGTGCCTTGCCAATCACGAATAGCGTAGACACGGGCGTAGTTGTAGCTTGTGTCCAGTCCGTAGAACTTCATCTTAGCCGAACCACGGAACCGCAAGTTCTCGTCTGTATTGCCTGCGCCAATCTGGTACGAGCCCATACTAGGTCCGTACTGCGTCAGGTTATCAGAGCCGTCCTGCACCTCATAGGCAATCATAAAGGTGTAGTTGCCTGCAAGGATGTTACCGGTAGTATCGTTTGCGCCTTCTTTCACAGGGCGCGCCATAGGAAACTTAGCCTCTGGGAATACGAGGAATGGCTCAGTAGATGGCGTGCCAGTGTACTGAATGTACCTAGGCTTGTTAAACCCATCAGTGTACACGAGCACAAGGTTTCCTGCACCGTTGACGTAGCCTACGCCTTGGAACGGGTCACCCGCATCAAAGCCAAACGTACCCTGCGGGCCAAGGGCAATCTCTGTAAACGTGCCGTCAGGCAGCATCTCAAGGACCTGCTCTGCTTTGTTAGCATCGTACACGCTGTACTCTGTAGAGTAGCGGAAGTGGACTGCAAAAATAACGCGGTCACCCGGCACCTTAAACTGTCCACAGATTTGCATACTCGCAAACCGCTCGTCTGTGCCGTCAAGCGCAGGGAGCAGCTCAGGTGCGCGCTCGTTGGCCATTGCGCCAGCGAGGTCGTCGAGAATCATGTTGCGTGCCCGGCGGTAAGTACCGGCGAGCTGGTCTACATGCGCAACGTCTCTGTTAAGTCCTTTCAGCGGTTTCATCGTCCGAGTCGTCCTTGGGTTTCCTGACCTTGGAAGAAGTCCGCGTGTGCGTTCATGTTAGGCGCAAGGCGCACGAACATGTTCTTCAAAGATTCCATCTTGTCAATGCTTGGGTAGGCAAGGTCGTTGCCTGCAGCCACGCAGTAGTGTCCCCACTTCTGGTCTGCCACCTGCCAGTTAAACACGGGGTGCACGTAGCCTCCCATCATCATCTGGCGGATGATGTACCACTCAAGCGCTTGCTTGACGTAGATGTTGTCAGGAACCATAGGGAACCCGTCGCCGTCTACCGGGTATGCCGTGTAGTGCAGCTTGATGTCGCCCGACTCAAAAGACGTAACAATGTAGCCTGCATTCAGCAGGTAGTAGTCCGTGCCAAAGTTGGCGCTAGCAGCAGTCTGCGTGCCAAAGTTAGGCTGGCTCTGGTCGTCGTTAGGGTTGGTGTTGTAGACTGCAGAAGTGTAGACAGTGCCTGTGGTGTTAGGCTGTGCTGCTGTAGTGCGGTTGGGGTCGTAGCCTGCAGTGTCCGTACCGAACACAAGCGCCTGCCCGTTGTACTCTACTTGAATCAGTTGGTACAAGTCACAAGGAATTGCAGCTCGGTGGCTGTCAACCGTAACCGTGTCTACCTTCTTTTCAAAGGCACCGTGGTACCCAATAAAATCAAGGGCCTCGCCAATCCATTCGACAGCATCCATAGTCCAAGAAGAATCCTTGGGCTTCAAGTCACGGAACACTTTGCCGATGACTTCTTTAGAAGAGATAAACTTGTAGTTCATTCTGAGTAGTTCATGCCGGCAAACGGGTCGTTGCGCAGACGGTCAGTTAGTTTCTTCCGCAGTCCCTTTTTCCCACCAGTAGGGTCAAAGCGATATGCAGACTTGTTCTTTACGAGGGCCTTACGTTTGTCCCACGCCCAGCGGTAGTAGGTGTCGTCTGTCCAATAGACAAACCCTTCCTTCTTCCCCTGCTCCTCCCACAGCTTCAACGTCTCGTTCCAGTCAATAGTACGAGCGTTAGGGCTACGCTTAATCTTCTTAATGCGTAGTGTGCCAAGGCGTTGCCCCATGTTAAAGATTGCCCCGTTGAGCAACTCTTCTGCTAGCAGCTTTGAGAAAGACTCAAGGACTGCTCGGTAGTATTGGTATGTGACGTCAGTGTTTGGATTCGCTTTCTTGTACGCAGAGTACATGTCCTTAGCCCCAAACCTTTCTTCACTTAAGTTCGATTTGCTCATCGTCATCGGGTCTGTGCATACGCAGCTCAGCACCCATGATTGCCTGAGTAATGCGCTGCACCATATCCATAGTAATGGGGTACTCCGCGTCAGGGTCAATACAAGTAACACCGCCACCGCCTTGGGGTCCGCCCGTAGCTGGCGACTCCGCAACCATCTTAACATCAATGCACATGGCACTAGAGTTGATGATACAGATGCGTCCGTTCTTGTAGAAGTACTTAGGCTGGTTGCCTGTAAACTTGCCGGTGATTGCGTAAGGCACTTGTTCCGGCGTAATGTACTGATAGCTCTCTTGTCCGTCAACCGCACCAACGTACAGGAACCCACTCGCATTCTTAGTGTTTAGCGGTGTAGGTACCAGCTCCTTAGTGCAAAGGATTTGGCAGGGGAGAGACACCCCGCAAGCCTCGACAGCATTGACCCACTCCATCTCAAACGTCAAGTTCTGAGCAAGGCGGTCAGGCAAGTTAAAGTTCTGTGCGCTGTCACGGCGTACAAACAGAGCACGGTAATATTCGACCATAAACTTCAAGCGCTCGAGGAGCACCGTGTTAGTAGAATCACCCGCAGCCTCTGCGATGTTGTAGACAATTTGATTGAGAGAAGCCATTACTTACGAATCTTTTCGACAGTACGTCCCGCAAAGTATGCACCGAACGCAGTCAGCATGAGAACCTCGAGGAGGTCAATGTAGTTTTCAGGCGGCATAAACCGTGGGCTGGCGCCGTCCCAAATAGTCAAGGTCATGTAGAACGCCGTTAGTGCAATCAGCATAACCGGGCGGATAAACTTTGCCAGCTTAACATCCGCCTTAGCATCAGCCTCCCAACGGCGGGTAACCTGCTCCTGCGCGTTCTGCTCTTCCTCAGCGGCAAGACGAGCAAACTCCATCTTCTGGTCCGCAGTCATCCCGGGGTCGCCCGCGACTACCTTAGCGATGGTCTTAATCAGACCCACGCCCGGCACCTCGTCGGCAACGTCACCAAGGATGTGAGGAGCAGCCCCGTTCAGGAACTTCCCCACCTTAGTGTCTTTGAACTTTTTCTTACCGTCACTCACGGCTTAAAGGTGTAGTTCAGGATAGTGAAGGCCCACTTATTGTCTCCACGGTCCATGTAGAAATCAAGCACAGTCAGCTTGCCAAGGCGAAGCTTGAACTGATACTTGTCGTTTTGTTTGTTAGGATTACCCCAAGTATTGATAATACGCATCTTGTAAATATACGTTAGGTGCACTCAAAGGTCAAATTAAACTTAAACGCAATAGCTGATGTAGAGTCTTGGCTAGTAAACGTAATAAAGAACGCGTCCCCGTCTTCAGGCAAGTTGCTAGTGCAATCAAAGTCGATGCTAAACACAGCGTTGGTGTCGCTGTTAAACGTCTGGGTAGTAGAACCCATAAGAGAAATAGAGCCGTTATCTGTACCAGAAGTCAAAGAGTGGATTCTCCACAACTCAAGCGTTAGGTCGTTGGTATTCAAATCAGCGTCTCCTGCGTTTGCCAGCATGCCAACAACACGCACGTTTGTAAAATCAAACGGTGCAACAAACCCGTTGTGGAAATAGTTGTCAACCGCACCGTTAATAGTACCGGGGTCGATAGCGCTAGAGTGGGTAGACTGAAAGTCTTCCATAGCCCCCTCACTAGCGTCACCGTACCAACGGTTAGTCGGGGTAGCAAGGGTACCCTTACCCATTTTGCTAAAGTAAACTTTGTTACCACCGCCAGCACTACCCCACTCAAGATTACTAGGATTACTAGCGTTAGCAACAAGGACTTGACCGGCAGTAGGTGTGGCGTCAGGGAAGGCGTACTTGTTGTTGTAGAAATTAATACCATCGAGGTACGAAAACTCAAGCACCTCAGTCATAGTGCCGCCGTTCATAACTGCAAACACGGCTGCTCCTTCCTCACTTCCGCTAGTTACATCAGAGACTCCTCCAATAAACTTAACAAAGTCTGTGTCTGCGTTTGCGCTGTTCTTACCACGCATAACGATTGTGCCGGTAGCGTCGTCGGTTGCGGGGCTGGTAGTAGGGTTGTAGATAACAAGGTCGTCATTAGGCTGACCGGTTTCGTCGTGGTTGTAAATTTTCAGACCACCGTTAAACTCAGCAGCAATCTGAACCGTACCAGCTTCAACGGTTTTAATGCAAAGCATTGCATCCTCCGAACCCGCCGATACATCCGTAACGTAGGTGTAGATGTTAGCTGCTTCAAACGCATCGTTATTATCGTCCCGCGCCGTAAACGAAATAGACGGAATAAACTCATTGTCTGTTTGGTTTAGTGTAGCCAGTTGCAACTCCAAACCTACTGTTGCGTCAGCGTTTGGGTTTGAAATAGAAGACTTACACAAAACGCCAGCGTTTTCCGTAGTAGACGTAAGGCCTTGAATACCGGGTGCAGAAGCAGATGCGGTTCCTTGAACAAACCCGCCTGCAATAATACTACCCGTAGATGCGTTAATATTTCCTGCAGAGGCAGTAATACCGCCAGTAGATATTACACCAGTGGCGTTGTTAACAATTAAGTACTGAGTAGTAAGGTTGCCAGAGGCAGTAATAATGTTATCGAGGGTAAAGCCTTCATGCACCCACTCTCCGTCTCCGCTATCGTAAAGAAGAACGTCGTTGTTCGCAGGGGCAGCGCTAGTAACATCTGATAAGTTACCCGTGCTTACGTGGGCACCGACCTCGGTAGCCAAGCTTGAGTTAACAAACCCAGAACCATTATGGGCCAACACCTCACCATCTGCCCCAGTGCTAATAGTAACGTCGCTAAGGCCGTTAAGTTCAGACGCACCACTACTAGGCAACGCTTCAGGAACCCAAGCTCCGTCAAGGGTACGATACACAAGAACATCACCATCTCCAAAACCTGCAGTGTCAATGTCTGAAATGTCGTTAATCTCAACGTCGTTAGGAATGTCGTTAACACGTCCTGCACCCATAACAAGAATCTCACCTGTTGAAGCGTGAGAGCGTGTTACAATACCAACCTTTTGCACTTGGCTAGTAACAGCGATTGGTCGGGTAGCAGTAAGAGTACCTGCAGTAGTACCAACATACAACGCGTCGCCAGCGGAAAATGAACTGGTATTAAGGTTACGCTGCATTCCAGATACGATAACAGTGCCGTCAGTGTTGTTACTAATGCTAGCCTGTACCAAACCAATGCAGGGCATAGTGCCGCTGGCGTCGTTGTCAGCAAGAGCAATAGTGGGCTTACCACTAGCGTGGGTGCCACTAACGTAGACGGGAAGACCGCGAGCAATAGTAGCACCAGAGTCGTTGTGCACGTCAATGGCCACAAGGTCAATTGCCGCGTCTTCAAAAGAAAGGGTGCCGCTGCCGTCTGTAGTAAGAACTTGACCTGCAGTACCGTCGGCGCCGTCGTAAGTTACTTCGTCAACAGTAATTCCACCAACAGTGATTGCATCATCAGTGCTAGAGCCAGCAGTTACTACTTGAGAAAGATTAGGAGTTGCCGGAGTAACCGGAGTAACGTTAACCCACGCACTTCCGTTGTACTGCAACAAGTTGTTGGCACCCAACGTGCTAATGCTAACGGGCTCTCCGCCGATAGTACCTGCGTCAGCAACGTTGTCCTCCCAAGACAGCACACCTACACCCGCACCAGTTGCGCGAGTGAGGATTTGATTTATACCGGGGGCATCGTGGGGGAGCACGTAGCTCCCCCCGATGGTTGTCCCAGAAGTAGAAACACTAAACTCAGACGTACCTGCTTGATTAAACAATTCAAGAAGAACACCGGTGTTTTGGTCAGTCAACTTAAACTGCGTGTACGAAGACACGCCAGAATCGCTGCTTCCTTGTACCTCAAAAGGAGTAGATGCACCGCCTCCTTCAATAGTTAGCTTTCCAGTTACGTCGGTATTTTGTCTGATATCAGCCATGTTTCCTAATTGTATTATCCGTTAATCAAACGGTAAGTGCTCTTCACCGTGTATCCGTTAGCGTCAGTAACTTTGATAGCAAGGTTAGAACCGGAGGTCGTAGCAGAGAAGACAGGCTCGTCTGCGTCGGAACCGATTTGGTTTGTAGAAATGTCCGTCAACTCAACAGTAGAACCGTCGGTGATAGCCATCAACGTGCCCATACGCATGTTCGTACCGTCAGACAGAGAGTAGTGAAGCGTAATAGCACCGTAGCTACCAACAAGGCTTTCGGCCGTAATAATGTCAGAAGCTGCGTCAGTAGCAAGCGTTGTGCTGTCCTCTTTCCAATCGGTAAGAGTCGTAGCAATCAAGTTGGTGCCATTAGACACAAGAATCTGACCGCTAGAACCAACAGCAGAAACCTCGTCAAGCTCAGTAATGCTCGTGTTGCTAAGGTCACTAATGTCAGTAGCTGTAATCAGCGCGTTAACCTCAGAGTCAAAGTTAGTGATAGAATCGTGACTAATACTAGAAACACCAACAAGATTGCCGCCGCTGTTAACAATAATGTTACCATTGCTACCAATGTTGGTAACGTCGCTAAGGTCAGTAACGCTATCCGTAGTCTCAATGTAAGTGCTCAGGTCAGCTGGCTGCACTGCACTATCAGCAAGAGCGCCTTGAGCAGACGTAGCCAAGCCAGCCTCAGAAGCCGTTTGGTTAATCCACTGACTAGTACCAAAGTTGTAAGCCAACACCTCGTTATCTGCAGGAGTACCTGAGATAGTAGTGTCAGTCAACGAGCTGACAGAATCAGACTGACTCAGGTCGCCAATCGCGGTAGGCACCAAGTTACCGGAGGCGTTAAACGCCAACACCTTGTCTTCAGTAGTGTCACCACCAAGAGAAACGTCAGACAGGTCATCAATAGATGCAGCAGCAATCTGGTTGTCAACCTCAGTGTCAAAGTCCGTGATGTCAGAAGCAACGTGCGTGTGACCCGGAGTGCTGTAATCGGTAATGTCGATGTAAGCAGAACCGCTCCAACGGTGCACGCTGTTATCAGACAAGTCGACGTACAGCTTACCAGCCTCACCCGAAGCAGGGAAAGAGCTTTCGTTAGCGTACTCCAACACGTCGTCCACGTAGCTAGGCAGCTGAGCAGAAGGAACCAGTCCACTGGAGTCCAAAGTTGCAACACCGTTAGCAGCACCCTTCTGGCTCAGCGGAATGTAGGTGCTAGAAGCCGTGCTAGTCGTCAGGTAGTCTCCCGGGGTAAAGTCAGAGACTTGGCTAACCGTAATTGAAATGTCACCTTGGTGCTGCGTAATCATACCAGACGCGATGTCTGAATTCTGAATCGCAGAGTCAACCCACGCGCTACCGTTGTGGCGGAGGAAGTCTCCGTCAGCAGCCGCCGTGATGGTAACGTCTGTAAGACCAGCCAACGTCGTAGAGCCAAGGCTAGAAGCCGCAACACCAACAAAGTTAGAACCGTCCCACTTAAGGACCTCATTGTTTCCAATAGAGCCGGATGTCTCATCAACGTCGCTCAGAGAGAAGATAGACTCACTCGTAATTCCAGTAAGGAAACTACTAACGTCAGTGTTATCTGCCCAAGTAACTGTACCGGAGCCGTTGGTAACCAGAATCTGGTTAGCGCTACCGTCCCCAGTAGGGAGGGTGAATTGTGTAGTACCGGAGGAGTTGATAACCGCCAGTGCTTCTGCGCTCAGGGTACCCTCGACCTCAGACGAAGCCTTTGAGATTAACCCATTACGCAAGATTGTTTCGTTTGCCATAATGTATAATTTAATCGATTAAAACTCAAACGCGCGTCGCCTGCGCTTTGAAACTATAGCCATTTCCAAATACCACCTGCAGCGCAATATGCGTACCGCCAGACAGAATAGCAGTAAACTCAGGATGAGCGCTTTCTGTTCCCTGTGGGTTTGTAGAGATGTCGGTTATCTCGATGCCCGTAAGACCATCGTAGTCAACCATAACTGTGCCGGTACGCGAACTCGAACCTCTAAGGTTGTACGTGTACGTTGCTCCGGCAAAGTCTGCCACTGGCCAGCTGTCTACACTAACAGCAGAATCACTAGAGATAGCAACGCTAAGACGGGAGTTAGAACTAATAAAGTCAGTCCCATCATAAACGAGGTGGTCCCCAGCATTAAGGTTGCTAGTGTCTACATCACTGAGTCCTGCAAGTGTACTACCTGAGGAGCCAAGTGGTGTCCAGTTGTTAGCATCAGCCCACTCTGCGTCTGTAAGGTTTGCACCATCATAGACGTAAGCAGTCGTGCCAACAAATACCACAGTACCAAGGGCACGGTGGTTATCAAGTGAAGTGTCCGCGTTACCAATAGCATCACGTTCTGCAGTAGTGTCTACAAAGTAAATACCCTGCACGTCTCCGTCAATAGCAGAGACTGTAATGTAGTTCGCGTTGTTTTGCGTTATACTATCTGGAAACTTAATAGCCATTACGATACCGCAATTACGCTTCCGGATGCGAAAGCATTAGACACCTTAGAGCGCAGCATTTGCATACGCACCGTCTCTCCGTGCTGGTTAACCATGTCAACCTGACCAAGGTGGATAACCGCCGTAGTTTGGTCAGCTGTGTCACCAGCATACAAATTAATAGAAGTGTTCTGGGTCATGTTGCTGACCGTAAAGGCAGCTGGGAAAATCCAGTACACGTAGTCGTAGCCACCCGCAGCGGTAAAGCCAAGGTTACTTACGCTAGACATCAAGCCACTTTCAATTACACCAGAGCCTGTGCCATTCAAGTTAAGGTCTGCCCCGCCTAGCATAATAGTAGAAGAAGCAGTACCAAGCGGAGAGCTCAGTGCAGTAGCGCTTTCCACGACCCAGTAACGGAATCGAACAGTGCTAGACTTGGTGACTTGATTGACCGAATCTCCCTGTGTGTTCTGGTGACCAGAGACTGTAAGCGCTGCCGCTCCTGTTCTTTGCGTAGTGCTAACACCAGCATTGGAGTTTGTGACGAGCATGTCGCCACTAAAAGATGCCGTAGTAATAGAACCGTCCGCCGCAGGTACAACGCCCCCAACGTTAGTAATAAACGAGTCAGCAACACTGTACGTGCCATTAACTCCTGTATTGAGATTAGCGTCGTTAGTGAACGCCACATTAAACGTCGTATCCGAAAACGTAGAGCCATGTTCGTAAGTGCCTGTAGTCCAGCCAGACACAGACAACGAGGGGGCTTGGTATGACACCATCATCTGATTGAAGATGTCCTCGAAAGACGTGCCAGCTGTGAGCGTAGTGCCAGCCGTTACATTGCCCACCGTGTCGGTTACTACAATGTCAGACTGCAGCACACCGCCGCTGGTAGTGAGAGTAACAGCAACCCAGTTGGTGCCGTCCCATTGCAAGTATTGCCCTGTCGTAGCTGTAGGCAGAACTGCAGAAAGGTCAACGGCAATCCATTCGGTTCCGTTGTATTGAAGAAGTTGGCCTGTGGTGGCGGTGGGTAGGACGGCCCCTCCGCTAACATTTTCAGAAAGCAGCAAGCCGGCATTCAACTCTACTCGAACCTGAGTAATGTTGTTTGTCAGCTCAACTACGTTCTTCTGAACGTTCTGTGTTAAGTCAAGGCGGGCCATCAGTACTTAAGTTCCTTAACTTTAAGCTTGCCGTAAACAAGCTGAATAGAGGTATCGCCTTCTACAAGGTCAATAATAAACCGACCATCACGAAACCCAAGAGCCTCGATTTGAGCAGAGGACACTGTAATAGTAAAGGCACCGTCCGTGCCGTCAGTTGTAAGGGTTCCGTTAAAGGTATCCGTCGTCTCATCGTAGACGTTATCCGTAATACGGATGCGCGGAGTCTTGGCGGAAATGTCAATCGCGGTACCAGCGTTATCCTTGTAAACCAAGGACAGCGACAGGCCAGCGCCCTCAGATATAATAAGGTCGTACTTTGCTGCGGACATGCCAAACGTTTTATGCCCCGTACTTGTATAGCGTGGGGCTAGGTCAAATATAGGATAAATCCCCCAGCTACGCAAACGGTAACTGGGGGTTTGTCTTAGTCAATCAGTTGGTTAAACCGGTCGAAGTTAGTAGGACTTACAACCCGATAACCTCCATCGAGGACTGCGCACACACTAGTCTGAAGCATAAACTTGTCTTCAGGCAGGTCAAGCGTTATAATAGCTGTGGCTGCGTTAATGAAGTTTTCCTCAGTAGTAGCCTTCCAGTAGTTGTCTGTAGTAAGGTTAGTCTTTAGCATGTTCCACAGAGTTCATCGGTACCGCCAATAAAGTTAGTAAGGGTGGTAACCATAGTGTTAATCTCCAGCATGCTAGAAAACCCGACAGCAGTCTGTGCCTTGTACAGAATCAAATCAAGGTAAGCGCGCATCTTAATGTACCGCTGGGCCTTTGCAGAGTTAAGCTCGCAGTTGCACTGGCAATTAATGACGTCAGTAGCCGCTGCCTCAAGCGCATCCATAATAGTAGGGATGTACAGCTGTACGCGGAAGTCGGCGTTGTTGTACTCAAAGCCGTAAGCACCTTCACCAAAGGTAACTGCAGAACCTGCAATCTTAGTAGTGCTGTTGACCGACGCAAACAAAGACTCGTTATTGTCGTCTGGGAATCCAGCGGCAAGGTCAGAAGGGCGGAGGTCAAAGAACTCCCCGTTGTCTGCTGTGTAAAAAGTAACACCGGCTGCATTCCACAGGGCAGTATCTGCTCCCTCTTCGTCTACTACAATCTTTTGGTTTGCGGGTGTAGACACCTCGAAACGGTCATCGGCAGCTGTAGCGTCTGCAACGTCAGTAAAGTATTTCTGGATATACAAGCGGTCAGTGCTTGTAATGTACATTCTAGCTTCTGCCATAATTCCTAATTAAAAAGAAAGGGGAGGAAGCCATTGTAGCAACCTCCCCTTCCAAAGTTGTAGTTAGCTAATATTAGCTATTAGTCAAGGAAGCGCCGTCAGCAATGATGATGGTCACGTTCTCGACGTCTTGGTAAGAAGCACCAACGTTCTTGTCGAACTTAACAGCAGAAACAATCTGCTTCGTCAGCACGTCGTAGTTCACACCAGCTTGCAAACCGAGGTCCGTGTACAAACCGGGCTCAACAATTGGGAAACCAACACGGTTCGTGCGGCCAGCCTTAGTAACCTTGTTACCAACAAACTCAGCAGCTGCAGCAGCAGTCAAACCAACAGTCAGAACTGGAATCACGGAAGAGCCCGTACCGTCGTCGGTAATAGTGCTGTCCTCATTGGCAGCCGTCTTCACAATGCGGTCAGCAGCGAAGGTGATGGTGAGAACACCAGCAGCCTCTGAGCAAGCCAGCGCAAAACCGTCGCCGGTCTCAATCTCAGCATCGTTGATAACCGTAGCGAGAGCAGCGGCAGTAGCAGCGCGGAAAGTCTTCCGAGGGAACTGACGACGACCGTCGGTCACGTCGATGAGGGTCACGAAGAGCTCCTCACCAGCAGCAACGCCGGTGGTGTTCACGAGGGTCACGCCTTGCGTAGCAGCAGCGTAAGCAGCAACAGTGTATCCTTGAGCAGCAGCGAAAGTAGCAGCGTCAGCAGGAGTGGCCATGTCGAGGCCGTAGGTAGCGTCGGCTCCGAGAACCCGACCAGCGGCGTTCTTGGACTCGTCCATTTTAGCGTTAGCTGGGACGATAATAAGGGTGTCTTTGGTGTTAGCCATAAGAATGTAATTGTTTATTCAGATGTGAGTTGCTCAGCACTTGATGTCTGATAGCGCGGAGACTCAATCGCTTCAAGGATATTCTTGACCGCGATATCGACAATCTCCTGATGGGTGTGCTCAGCGAGCTCACAATCTTGACCGAAAGATAAGTCAATGTTTTGGGGAATCCTAATGTAGTCAGCAGTAATGCCTTCTAATATATAACTTTCGGCGTCCTGATAGACTGAAACGTCGTCCTCAGAGATGGTGCAAAGGGGTGAATTTAGCTGTGCCTTTGCAAAAGGATTCTGTTGCATAAAGTAAACTTCGGCGTTATCTACCACACGCACAGGCACTTGCGCCTGCGGGCTTGTGATAGTAACCTTACCACAGTTGTCCTTACGGATGTCTGCGCGAATGTTTACAAGATACAGGTAGTCTGCGGGAAGGTCAACCTGACGCCACTCTGCAGCGGTAGTCATGTTAAACGTGTCCGTGTAGTTCTGAACCACAATAGTCCGGATATCGTCTAGGCGCTTTTGGTTCCCTTCGAAACCAATGCGCTTAACGTCCCCCGTAATAAACGCGCGGTCTTTAATAAACCGCTCTTGTGCACGGTTTAGCCAATGGTCGCGTTCTTCTGTTGTAAAGAAGTCATACGCGTTTGCATTAACTCGTTGAAGTCCTTGCAGCAGTGCGGTGTGCATTTCTTGTGCTGTCATGTTAATTAACTTAATCCGGTAATTGAAACTGTCTGAATGTCGTTGTTCGACATGCTGTTAAATTGCAGCTTAGTGTTGTTCTGGTCTGAAGGGTATACTTCATTCCTAATGCCATTGGAATACGAATCTGAACCACCGTCTCCCATCAACCAAATCTGAACCGCACCATAACCAGTGTTTTGGTTGCTGGGCGTGTAGCCAGAGTATGAAGTAGAGTTAGACCACCTAACAAACTGGCCATTGCGATAATCGTCTTCCCACTTCTTAGGGTCGGTAATCATCATCTTAATCTCGGCATCGTTAGGCATTGCAAGATTGGTCCGCAGAGTAGTAATTACCATGCTTGCTATCGTGCCGTGGAAGTTTCTGTTGCCTCCCCGTCCTCCAATAGTAAGGGAGCCTGTAACACTGCGGTCCATCCGGACTCCTGTGCTGCCTGCAGTCCAGTTAGAAGTAGTAGACAAATTACTACCTAGAGTAGCGAATTCATCGCCATCACCGCTTGACATTAGGCGAATGTCGAAACAATCTGCAAGGTTAGCAGCCGTGGCGTTGCTACCATTTAGCCTCTCGCCTGTGTGCGCAACGTAGACACCCCACCATTGGGAACTTCCGAGTGAGGAGATACCTCCAAACTTACACTCGTTGGTGCCTACACCTTCACGTCCCCATCCAAAGTAGAGGTTGCCATTTGCGTCGTGACGGATGTAGATATTATCGTTATTTGTAGAAGCCCCTTCACCCATATTCCAGATGTGCTGGTTGGTGGAATTTCTATCTGATTTGAATACCATTGCAGTAGCCCAAGGACGCGCATTGCTATCGTTAGAGGTGTTGCCCCCTGTTGTAGGTGCAGCAACAGTCGTAGACAGCCCACTCATTGCAATAGGCATGTGGGTTGCGTTGTATCCTCCAACCTTAAGTAGGTGCTCGTTGCTTCCTGAAAAGTCAACGCCTTTGGACCAATTAGTCAAAATAGTGGGCGGAGTTGGTGCATTAAACTCACTAAGTCCCGTTGAACTAATATCCATCTGCGTGTTAACTGCAGCCACTGTGATAGTCTTGTTCCCCGTAACACCGGTGTCCCTACTACCAGCAATAGTCCAAGTACCACCGTCAGCGTCAGACAGTTCAGAATCACCGCCTTGGCCGTTTTGCTTTGCAAGCGCCTCAACTACTCCAGTGTCATTATTGAAGTAGTAGTTAAAGTTAGTGCCGTCTGTTGCATTGTGGGATTGGGTTGTAGCAGAGCCTGCAGTTCCGTTGTTTACAACAGCAACTCCAATCGAGGTAGCAGATACGTACGTGTACTTAAAAGCAATCTCCCAGTCAGCATCATCGATACTGCCCCACGTAGCGGTGCTTTTAGCAACGCCTATGTACACAGTGTCGTTAGCTTCCGTAAGGGCTGAAATAATCTGGTCTCTTCCAAAGAACTTGTTAATCTTAAACCTGCGACCATCCCCAACCTCATCGTTAAAGGTAACAGCACTGCCATCATCTAAAGTGTCCGAGTCTACAAGCCCGATAGAGCCAGTAACATGCGACCAACCCGTAATCGGAGCAGACGGCAACGTTAGGTTAGTTACCGTCAAAGTTAGCGTACCAACAGACGAGCCGTAATCATTAGCCTTAGTTATCGTAATTGTGTACTCATCACTAGGGCTGTCTACGTTGTTACCAGTCACTTCAGGGGCTGTGCCTGTAATAGCACCAGAAACAGAGTTGTAAGCTAGCCCTGCGGGAATACCTGTTACGTTATACGTAGCAACTTCACCAGCCGGCTTAATCTGAAAGTTCACGGTGCTGTTCTCGTCTACGGTCAAAGTTTGCGTACCGTACGAAGCAGGGGCGTAGTTTGCGTCATCACCAGTAGTAATCTCGTTGTACACAACACCCGTAGGGGGCGTAGGTGCAGAGCTCTGGTCGTGGAACGCGTAGCTTTGTGGCATGTACCACGTCTGAGACGTAGGCGTCTCGTCTACGTAAGTGTGCGTGTGTGAAGCACCAGCGCCATCTGCAGCTGTACCATACTCCTCGTCAGCGTAGTTAGCTTCAAGCGGCGTAGCAAACAGCGGGTAGTCAAAGCTTCCGTCAGGGGACTCAATAAAGTACCACGTCAGGCTAGGCGCAGGAACGATAGTATTTACCGTCATGTTACGGATACCCCGAAGCTCATTTGCCAAGGGCATTACAGCAACAAATCGGAACTCAGTTTCTGTAGCAGCGGCCGTCTCTGTACGACAAACCAGAGTCCACTCGTTATTAATGTATGCAGAAATGTACGGACGGTTGTCAGCATCAAGACCAACACGCCACTGCTCTACCGTGTTTACTGTAGAAGCAAAGCCTTCCTCGTTAAGACGGCCAAGCGTAGAAGCAGGGTCTTTAAAGGTAAAGGGAGTGTTCTTAAGACGAAGGCGGAGGACGGACTTAACTGCGTTACCGGCCACGTCCTCATCAAGGTCAGCCACATCGTACGTGGTCTCGTCAAACAAACCAAAGGTCAGTCCTGTAGTGTTGTTCCAGTTGCCACCCTCTTGGCTAAACTCGTAATACTCTCCGGGCTCGTTAATCGTTTGATTAGAGTAAAAGCCATTGGACGTATCGAAGTTTCCAGCCTCTGCTGTAGAGGTGTAACCAAGCCGCGTGCCAGTACCAGTCTCAGTAATGCGAGAACCGTACACAGTAAACGTAACACCGGCAGACTGAGTTGTTTCCTCAGAGCTAGCGTTGCCCAAGTCAGACGTGATAGTACCGCCAGACAGCACCTCGTTCAAGCGGTCTACCGCAGCAGCGACTGTGTTAAAGCCTGTAATAGCGCCGTCATTAACAGACGTGTTGTAGTAGCGGAGCTTGGTGTAAACGTCTTTGTTACCGCGAGCAGTGTGAATAGTAATAGTACCATCGTTTGCAGCAAGTGCCGTCAAAGAATTTACAGCATAGATATCGCCGTTGCTGAAGAGCACCGTAGTGTTAGTGTCTTCGCGTTGGGCGTCAAGCAGGTCATTCTGCGAAAAGATAAACGTACCTGTGTTAGACAGGACATTGGCGTTATCTGTAATGTACTCGGCACACTCTGACGCGTTCTCAAATGCGTTGTTGTCCTTATCTACAAACGAGGTATACGGAAGGTTAAAGAACTCGTATACCGTGGCGCCTGACTCTTCTGAGCGTACGCTGTTAATTACGTTAACGTTGTTATCGTTGTCCTCGTTAATCTCACCAACCAAACACGCGTTCCAATAGGTAGGGTTGGAGGAGCCAAAGAAGTTGATACAGTTACCCGCATCGTTACGTGCAATTCTAATAGCCATGTTATCGAATGATTGTTACCAGCATACCAAGGGGCTGGATGGTGATTGGGTTGTCAGACTTGATAGCAGGCAAGGACAGCGAGTTAACGTCTTCTTCGGATGCAATCCAAGCGCTAAGCTCTACACGGTTAAGGTATGTGTTACCTACCGTACCTGTTCCGTAGAATACAGGCTGTGAAGTCAGGGGAAAAGTAAACGTGATGTCGTCTGACGCATTACGGTTTGAGTACCAGAGGGCTGGCTCAATCGTAGTGTTTGCAATCTGTGGAATAGCGTTAAAGTCAAAGCGCACGCGAAGCTGGTCTCCGGGACGCAAGTCGCTAAGGTCAATACGACCAGTGCTTCCTTCATACCCAGTGCCTGATGAGGTAGGATACTCGGTGTCATAGTCATAGTCAAAGTCAAACAAACCATTTACCCCATTGGGCAGGTTTGCACCTTGGAACAGTCCAATGCCTGTAACGCCTGTAGGAGTGGGGTCAGTCCAGTACGGGTTGTCTACCGCTGCGTGTACTGCGCTGCTAAGGGAAAACACCTTGTATGTACCTGCGTCTACTTCTGCTTGCGAAATATTAATACCACCTCCGGCTTGCCAGACGTAGTTATTACTAAGGGGTTTGTCAGCGAATGCGCCCGTGTGTTCATAGCCAGCTTGCCCCGCAAGCCCTGCGGCTAACGCTGCGTCTATTTCCGTTTGCGTATCCCGTGTTCTTTCGTTGTCACTTGTTGCAGTGCCATCGATTAGGTCACGCATTAAGCGTGCCTCATTAGCATCATCAAAGTAGATGGGTTTACCCTGATAGATGACTTTTGAGTTATTTCTTGCCATCCTGAAAGTATTACGATTCCAGCACTAAGGTACACAAAAAGGGCCCGCCAACCAAATGACGAGCCCTTTCCACTGGAACCTATAGGACTATTAGCTAAAAGCCTTGAGCTTAGCTTTGATGTCCAACAGCATAGAGCTGTTCTTCTTGAGACCAAGGAAACGAATTGCCTGCTCCATGTCATCTCCAAGAACTTCGTCACCAAACAAGAAGGTGTTGCCGCTCTTACGAATCACGCCGGCCTCGACGCAATCCCAAATCAGGGCGACAGTGTCAAGGTTCTTGTCAGTACAAATGCGGATAAACTCGTTCGGGTTATCTTCTAGCATGTCTTCAAGCTCCAACTCAACCTGTTGCGGCGTCAGGTCAGCGGTGCGCACACCAGCGGCCTTAAGCACAAGGATAGCGCGGTCAGCGTCATCGCCCAAGAGAATAAGTTGCTTGTAAGCATCCTTACGCAAACGGGTATCTGCAACAGCAGCAGCCTCTTCTTTCTGCGGGTCGGAAATAAAGTAACGTCCGGCGTTGCTGTTCTCATCCGTAGAAACGTGCGGATGGTCCATAGCGAAACGGTACTTGATGTAGTCAACCACGTTGATAGGGTTGCCCTCCTCATCCATAGCGATGTTGAGCGTAACGCCTTCAGCGGGAACTTCAATAGTCAGGTTTGCAAAGTAGCGGCGAGCCTCCTTAGCCCAACCAGCTTCGGTCGGTGCAATGCCAAGAATTTCGGGGAGCCACTTCTTCTGCTCAGCGATGGTCAATCCCTTGAGGATGTCACCACCTTTGGTGTATACGGAGCCAATGCGTCGCTTAGCTTCCACGTAAACATCGTCCGGGAGATTAGTCGTGTTCGGACGACGGTAAATAAATACAGTCTTCTGCATATCTAGATGTTGCTATAAAAGACCCAACAGGGTCATTCTGTGCAACTAAGATACATAAGCTGTATCAATATACCAAATTACTTCTTACGGGTGCGGCGCTTAGTGGAAGACACGCGGTCTGGCTTCTTGCCGGCGTTTGCTTTACTAGCCTTTTCGCGAACCTTGCTACGCTTCTCGGACTTAGACATCTCACCGGACGTCTTGGGGGTCTTAGAATTAACACGCTTGCTTGGACGACAGTATGGGTACGGCCGGTCCGAGCCACCCTTTGCAGACTTACGCCCACATGACTTACCAGTACGGACATCTTTCCAGTCCTCCTTAAACCAGCGGCGAAGGCTCACTTCTTCCGCTTCTTTTTGTAGCCAGAGGCCGTCTTCTTCTTACCAGAAGAGTCAGGCTTAGTACCCTTGCACACCTGCACAGCATAGCCGTTGGCGTACGCAGACGGGTACACTTTGTACTTACGCTTGGCGGCAGCCTTGCCGCGTGCACACAACTTACCCATTACTTCCCGGTGTAGTTCTTAGGACGAGGCTTAGCGGCGCTCTTGGTACCACGAGTTCCAACGCCGTTAGCGTCAAACTTGTAGCCCGTCATGTTCTCGCACATGTTACGCTTCTCGCAACGGTGCCCGTTAAACTTGCCCATAGGCTTAGTGTTGCCGCCGTGCAGCATCATCTCTCCCTTGGTCATGCCGCCGTACTTGTACATGTCTTTAGCAGACTTGACTTGACTAATCTTCTTTTTCATGCTGTTAGCATTTCCAGCGCTTACGGGCTTTGCGCAAACGTGAGTTAGGGTTCTTAGCAGCCTTAGGAAACTTCTTCATTTGTCCAGCAGAGCGAGCGCAATAAGATTTCTTGCGAGCGCCTCCGCCCGGTTGAGGAGCCTTAAGGTTGCTACCAGTTTTTCGATTGATGCGCTTGCGGCCCTTAGCAGTCAAGCCGCCCTTCTTAGACTTGCAACCATTCTTGATGTTGCAGCCTTTCATGGCGCCTTTCTTCTTACTTGAAGATTTCTTTTTAGCAGCAGGCATATACTAATATAAACAAAAAAGGGGAGAGTCCAAACGACCCTCCCCCTTTTGTAAGAATTAGACTACGATTAGCTAGCCACGCACTCGAGGTGCAGGCAGTTCGTAGCGCGGCGGATGCTGATACCAGCTTCCTTCAGGAAGTGGACAGCGGCGCCGTCAACGTCAGTAGCGCGGAGAGCGTTACCACCGAATCCGGGAGGCACGCTAGCACCAGCAACAGCCCAACGCATGAGCTCACGGCCCTTACGCGTTACCATTGCAACGTTGTTCTCTCCGTCGTAGACAGACATGTCGAGGAACACCATGCGGTAGCTCTCCATTGGGAGACCCGTAACAGGGTGACGCTCGGAAGCCAAGGCACGAGCACCGTGGTCGAACAAAGGCAAGTGGCGCACCGTGATGGTGTGTCCGTCGATGTGCTGGTACTGGGTGAAGAATCCACCGAGGCTCAGGTTACGACCGCTTCCGCTGATGAAGCTAGCAGGGTCAGTGTTCTTGATGTAAGCACCAGTAGACACTTCTTCCTTCATAGCGTTGTCGAACTCCTCCATACCACCGAGGCCGGTGAAGAGAACGATGTTCATCTGAGCAGCGTCAGAAGCTCCATAGAGAGCGTCACGCACAACAGACTTCAACTTAGCAGCAGTCAACTGGCTGTAAGTATCAACGTTAGGAATCTGCTCGAGCACACCGGAACCGAGAGGCACAGGCTTTCCGTTCTCGTCAGTCTGGTGGATAACACCGTTAGCGTCGCGGTTGTACTTGCTGTACCACATGGCAAGCTCGCACTCCTCCTTCCAACGCAGCATGTGCTGGTACTCCTCAAAATCGTACCACAAGTTGGTCGTGCGACCACCGACGTTGAACTCGAAGTTCACAACGCGGTCAGGCATGTTGCCCTCGTAGCGGTAAGACTTACGCAGCAGAGAAATCTGGTTGCGCATTTTGGACGGAGCCACCCAGTTGCTCTCGGTGCCACGGCTTCCGGAGAAGGCGTTAGCAGCGAACAGCTGAACTGCGAGGATGCCAGCGAGGTCGGACGAAGAAACCGTAGCAGAGCTATCGGACGTCACGAGCTGGACAGGATACACGAATCCGCCGGCACCGGGGGTGGGGTCACCCGTGATACGCAGCTGCGTGTTGTTGGTGTCACCGAATTCGATAACGTAGTTCTTGTTGAACCAACGCTCGGCAAAGGTAACCGTACCACCAGCAACAGAGATGTCCGTGTTGGCAACAGCAGCAACAGACTTGTTGATGCGTCCCATCACCGGGTAATCATACTCGATGTCGTTGATGTACTTAACGTTTCCGAGACCCTCAGTGAGGAAGGACAGGGGGAAACGCTTGTCTTCACGTCCGCTGAGGTGAGTAATCACCGGGGACAAAACGTCGGGTTGAGTAAGGAGAGCATTAGCCAACGAGTTCTCGTCGGTCATACCTTCGCTGTTGAAGGTATCCTCATACAACCGCAACTTCTTCAGATTATCAGCCATGACTGATTATTAGATTTGCGGGCTTACAGCAAGTCCTTCAGAGAAGGAATCGTGTTCGCCTTAGTTGTGCCCGATTTAGTGCGGGACTTCATACGGCTACCCGCACTCGGAGCAGCAGTGAGTTTAGACTTAAGAGCCGAAACCTTCTGAGTAGACGCCGCGTTCGACGCCAGTTTCTTCAGGTCAAACCCTTGGTAGAGCAAGTACTCTACGGCAAGAGCCGTCTCTTGGTCAATATTTTGACGGTCGAGGTCCCGCTGCGTAAAGCCCTGCTCGTTTACTGGAGTGGTCATCCACTCGTAAAACTTGCCTCGCTGACGCGTTGGAATCTGCATACCTTTCAAGTTGCCTTGGTTGATAGTAGACTGCACATTGTTCCAGTACTCTTCTGCAGCCGCGCGTTGCTGAACCGCCTCCTGCTCTTGCTGAGCGAGAAGCTGTTGCTTGCGCTGTCCCTGAGTAGCCTGCAGCTGACGCAAGTAAATGTTTGCGTTATCAGCCAAAATGCCGGCGTCCTCGTAAGACTCTACCATACGTGCGATGTCCTCGTCACCAAAGCCCTGCTGCCGCATGCCGTCAATGAGAACCCGCTTTTGGATTGCTTCATTCTGGATGTCTACGTTGTGGTAGTCCATCTCGGCTTGCTGTGCCTCAAAGTACTTGAGCGGGTCACCATTGTTGGCGCGATACTCGTAGTACTCCTTGACGTCAGGCATTGTTGCGAAAATCTTCTCCAGCTGCTCGTTAGCAATCTGTTGTCCTACGGCGGTTGTGTACTCAGCGAGTCCGTCGTAGTCCTCAGAGAAGTCACCCTCCACTTCATAACCCAGCTTAGCGCCGAGTGTGGCGAACATGCCAGCGTCTTCAACGCTAGGCTCAGCTGCTTCCGCAACTGGTTCATCTGCCACAGGCTCATCAACGGTCTCTTCGACTTCGTTCTGAACCTCGGGGGTTTCTTCTACGGGGACTTCGGTGGTCGGCTCTGCTGCCTCTACTTCCGTCGTCTCAGGGGCTGCCTCACTGGGCTCAGCCACTTGCTCTTGTTGGGTCTCCGCCTCTTTGGGTGCCGGAGAGCTGTCATTTAGCCAATCGACGGAACCGAGGTTGTCGATGCCCAGACCTTTGTTTTCTGACATTCTGTTGTGAAGTTAACACATACGCTCCACTCATACAAGCGATTCGTATGATTTATTATCTATCGGACTTTTAATCCGTCTTTCCGTCGTTATCGTGGTCGGTATCTTTAGACACCGCGTTGATAGTAGCGACCTGAATCTTATTGTCTCGGTCCAGCTGGTTTTGCTCACCTTCAAAGGCCTGCTCCATCTGAAGCTTATTCTGCTCAGCCTGCGCTTTAGACTGCTCCAGTTGCTGAGCTGCCTGCTGCTGCATCTGCTGCAACTCTTCCTGCTTCTTCTCAGCTTTGTTAGCAAGCTGCTTGATGCGTGCAAAGTTGTCAGCGTCAAGAATCTCAGCAATAGTACCAGCGCCCGTACCGTTCTGTGCAAACGACATAGCCATCTGCCGCATGGTGCGAATCTTCTCGTTCTCCTTGCTAGCGTTCTTGGCAAAGATGCCGAACTCGCTCTCGCTGTACTGTGCGCCGTCGATGTCCAACCACTTGTTGCGGTAGTCGTCAGCGATGTACTGAATCTTCTTGCCTTCCCGGAACGCGTGCTTACTGACATCCAGCAGGCCCTGCATTTCCTTCTGCTCGAACTTCTCGAACTTACGGAAGATTTCCTCGGTCATTGCCGTGGACTGAGCGATAGCATTCTCCGTCGTACCTGCACCGTCAGAGGCAGTAATCTGTCCCTTACGCTGGCGGCTAATGCCAAGCAGCTCCTCCCACTCCTGCTTGATAGCTTGGAGCAGTTGCATCTGGGCAGCGATATACTGACCGAGGGACATGTCAAGAACTTGGTACTGGTTGAAACTAACCCGCTCGTTGTTCTTGCCCTCCGCAGTGGAGTCAATGAACGCGAAGCCCATAGCGTCAGCGTAGTACATAAACTTCTCCTCGTCCCAGCCATGGCGCTTCGGGATAGTGTTCATCTCGATGAGCGCAATCTTATCTTTGTTCTTGGCAATCGTGAGCTCCATGCGGTAGTGGAACACGTTGTACAGAATCTGGTACGGCATGCCCATGCTCACGATGCTGATGTTCTCAGCGTGGCGGTTGCTGTACGCACGTCCGTTGTACGGCAGCTTGCACTGAGAGATATTACTCATTGCGTTACGCTGCGCCTCCACAGGCTCAATGCCAATAAAGATATCACCGTCAATACGGTAACCTTCCCACACCTCGTTGACCCAGAACCATTCCAGCTCCTCTCCGCTATCCTTGTCCATCTTGTAGGTGTCGTCAACCATGAGCTCTTGAGCGACACCAAACTCGTCAACGTACGTCAGCACGCCAACCTTCTTGAACGACTTCCAGCAAACGTGCATCACTTCGACAAAACGCTCGTCATCGCCGAAGTTTTCTTCGACGCGCTGGAGGAATGGGACAGAGAAGCTACCACTGCGATTGCGATGGGGGCTTTCAATCTGAGAAACCTGCTGTTCATTTAGCAAGTCATAGAACTGGTCGAGCACAGCATTGCTGGACATCAGCTCGCGCCGAACTGCCCAGTCTCCGTCTTCGATAAACTCGATGCCGGGAGACTTGCTGTAGTCGAGGTCAAGGGGGGACACCACGTCATACTCAACCTCATCCATGCACACGCCCTTGTAGGTGTAGACATATCCTGATACCAACCAGTCGAAGAACGCCGCCTGTAACTTGTCCGGCAAGTCGAGGTAGTCACGAAGGTAATTGAGTACTTGCTGACCCACGATAGCACGTGAGTCTTGGTACGTGGTGTCCATATACTTAGCTACCTGCTCTGGCGTCTCCACCTCTTGGGAGTCAACGCCCGTGTTCATACCCTGAGCATTGAGCTCGTTGATGAACATCTGTTGCAGGCTCTGGACAATCTGCTTCTGCTTCTCTTCTTCCATCTTGCTCACAGCGTCACCATTGGTCACAGTCACTGTATAGTTAGATGGGCGCTGCGTCTTTTCACCCAACAGCAGGTCAACGACCGGCTTAATGATGTTGTAGTTACGCAGCTTAGCGGGGAAGTTCCGCTTCTTACCAGCCTGAGAGTTGTACGGGTTGGTAACGTAGTTGTAGTCTTTCTCGTTCAACGAGCCGTTGTAGGCTTCGTAGTACCGCAGCAAGTCCGACTTGGAGTTCTGCAGGAACGTAGATTGATTAATATAACCTTCCACGCAGTCTTTGCGCCACTGCTTAGTCTTCTTAGTAGACTTAAGTTTCTGACGTGGAATGTGCTTGTTGTTGTCGCTCATGTCTTAGGTAAAAAAGTCGCGGCTAAAGAAAGAGTCATGGGATTCCTCCACCTCCTGCTTTACCACGGGCTTTGATAACAGGTCCATCATGTAGAACATACCTACTAGGAGCGAGGACGCACGGTCGAAGTTGCCCCTGTCGTTCCATTTGATAAGCTCATCGATGAGGCCTACGTCGTAAATATAATGCAAGTTTAGCTTACTATCACCATTTTCGTCCATACTTCTTTTGGTACGGAGCCAGTCACGCAGGTACAGAACTGCCTGAGCCTTACGGTGTTTGCTACCCATAGAGAGTCCGTAGTTACGTCCGAGGGCTCGCGCCTTGAAGTTGTTACTCTTATCAAACAGCGCCACCTCTTCCATCAGCATGTGCAGTTTCTTGTGCTGCTTAGCGTAGGGAATGACGTTACCTCGGTCGTTCTCGAATCCAATCTTGGCGTTGTAGTATTCAGCAAGCTTGAATAGGTTGTCGTTGTACTCGTCCTGTGTCTCGGGACGCCCCACGTAGCTAGCAACAATCATGTCGTCTGGCTTGCTCCACGGGTTAGCACGCTTCAGCACGTAGGCAGAGCCCAAGGAGTTACCTACTGACGTGTCGTGCGCGTAGGGGTCATGCGCGATAAAGTACAGGTTGTTAGGTACCTGCCCCTCGTCGTCCCTATAAGGGGATTGGTAGACTACCACGCACCCTGTAATGTTGTCGCCCTTCTGGTGAGGGAACTTCTCTACAGGTCTTACTTGGTCCGACGGCTTAAACTTAAGGCCACCTTGCCCATCCACGAGTATACCCGGTGTACCAACTTTAGAAGTCGTACCCGAGCGGACGATAAAGTTCCTTTGATTGACCAGCTCCGCTGTGGGGAAAACGTTGCTTCCTGACTGTAGGAACGCTTCACGGGGTTTCCAAGGATATTCAGTGATGAGCTTGTCGTAGACTTTCGCATCCTTACTGTTCCGCTTAGTACTTTCCCGTTTAGTTGATTCTTGGAATTTGGCATCTTCAATTAGTGAGTTGCCCTCCTTGTCCATGAAGCCGACCTTGTTGACGTAGCTAGGGAAGAACCAACCGCAGTGGGTTCCGTGACCGCCATCGTCCCAGACGTTCTCGACAGGGAGGAGATTATAGGGTTCGGGGTTGTAGAACATCGACTCAAAGTCAATGGTACCACCCTCCATGTCACCACCAGTACCGAAGATAATCATCTGGCCAGTAGTGATGCCACCGTCCTCAACACAAGGGCGAGTGGCCATATACGTATCCTTCAGGTTGTGGAATGCTCCAGCCTCCTCAAAGATTACAAGGGATGCGTCCTTACCACGGGCAGCATCCGGATTGTCCTTAAATGTAATAGCCTCTACCTCAGACTTGTAGCCCTTCTCGACAGGCTGGTTGTTGATGTACTCGAGGTAGCTGGCCTTCTTGTGGTTCTGCTTGTCAATCACAGAGCGGCGCTTAGACCACCCAGTGTGCTCGTTCAAGAAGTCCATGTTGGCCGCAGCCATTGTCATGATACCCTTGGGGTACAGGTACTTCTTGTCGTGTGCGCACAGCAGCGTGTAGCTGTCCTTGATTGTATTGAACTGGTTACACGTGATAGCAGCGTTCTTGTACGAGAAGCCCTTACGTCGCGCCTTAGCCACAATCATGTGGTGCCCGCCGTCAAGCCACTCGTCGTTTACACTAGTAGACAGCTTGAGGTCAAGCATTGCTTGCTTCTCCATGCCGTTACGTGCAATCTCCATCAACCAAAAGTACTCGTAGTCGCCGTCCCAGAACCCCGGGAAGTCTACCTTCTTGACAGCACCGCCTTTCTTATTACCGTTATCCATCACCTTCATCTGCACATAATTCAGATAGAAGTAGTGATTGCCGGTGATAGTGGTGTCGCCAACAGTGTAGCCCTCCTTACAACGACGCAGCTCTTCCGTCCAGAACTCGTAGAAGTCCTGTGAGCCGGAAGGCGCGTCAATGTAGTAGCCCTGCTTTTGAAAATCTAAAGCAGCCCTACGGAACTCTTGCGTATTAGTAATCATTAATACAGGGCCACTTATCTGCCACCTTGAATGAGGGACATGCTTTGTGGGGTGAATACTGATTGTGACCCGAGACTGTCAGCTCCCCATACACGTTACGCAAAGTCTCCACTAGATTCAAGAATGCCTTCTCTTGTCCGTGGTTCATTGTGTCCTTGGGCTCCATGTTCTTATCGCACCCGCCAATGTAGCAGACGCCGATAGTCCCTTTGTTGCGGCCCTTAACGTGAGCTCCTTGGCGACTAACCGGACGGCCGCCTTGAACTGTGCCGTCCAGTAGGATACAATAGTGATATCCAACATCCGACCATCCGCGACCATCCACGTGCCAACGACGAATATCCGCGACATCGTGGTGCCTGCCTTCCGGCGTAGCGGAGCAGTGCAGTATGATTTCATTAATTGCTCTCATGACCTTCTAAAGTTGCCGGTGCCACCATTAGGGCCCTTGACAAAACCTCCTAGTCCAGACTTGGTCTTAACCTCGTCCATCTTAGCGCCACATTCACAGATGTCAATGCGGTTGTCGTTGGCGTCAAACTGCTGAATCTCGCCATCGCGGAAACGCATAGTAAGCACGTCGTTATATTCCTTTTTGCCGGGGCAAATAGTACACTTAAACTTAGCCATTAGTCTTCAAATAATCCTTTGCTTCCACCGCCGCGTAGCTTAGTTTCGGCAGCTTGCTCTTTCTTAACCTGCTCCTCCAAGTCACCCACAGTCTTTACAACGGCAGGCAGTTTCTCAGCGATACCCATGAGCTTTTCAATCAGCTTGATTGCCTCAAGGGTACCATCGCTTTCGTCCTCGTCATCACCAGCCAGCAACTCGTCAATCTTGCGGGTCATGGCCTTAACGCCACGTTCTGCAGATTGCAGCGCCTCGCGGGTAGTACGCAACGACCGAGTAGCAGGGGTGTCCTGCAGCTCCCGGTACTTAGCAATAGCAGCCTTCATGCGGGTAGTCAGCTTGAAGTCTGGCTCTATCCTCAAGTCCTTAAGGATGCGGATGTGCCGCTCCTTCTCTTCGTACATCTGGTACGGGGACTTGTAATCACAGAAGTGGTAGATGTATGCAAACCAGTCGGACGCGTTCTTCTTGTCCCGGTTCTTGTCTTCAGCAATGAGGTCTCGGAACGCAGCAAGCTTGCGCAGCTCCGGAGATACCTCAACCTTGAACCCCTCCATCGTAAACAGCTTCATTTCTTCTTCTTATTCTTCTGTACTCGCTCAAGGTTTAGCTTGTGCAAGCGGTAAGGGTTAACGTAAAACCGGCCAAAGAATGGGATGCGCACAGAGTCAAAGGCGCCATGCTCTACAGTCTTGCGCAAGAATTCAAACTGGGATTCTACAATAGAGCGTATTTCCTCTACCGTAGTTCCGTATTCTTCTGCAAGCTCTTTGTAAAGCTTCTCCTTTAACTTGTTAGCGGCCATTATCAGAGGTCGTTCAACCCGAGTGGGTTATTCCAATCATCTTCGTTCATCTGAAATTCAACTACAGTTTCGTGCTCTCCTTGCATAATCTTGTAGGGCAGCATTGGCTGTCCCTGCTTTTTCAAGACCTCTTTCTGCTTAGTCAGGTATGGGAACACAAGGTCAAACTCATCCGGAAATCGGAAGACTACTTGAAGTGATGAGCGGTTCATTCGGGTAAGTCGCTAATAGTAAACTCAATACTCTCTAACTCCATGCGAGGAGAGACAATATCAATATACTTATAGCTACCGAATTGGTCTTTGTAGATAACACCTTTGTCCTTCAGCGACTTTACGTAGTTATTCAAAACAGCTACGTTCTTCATGCCAAGCTTCTCCGCTACAATGCGGCGGCCTTTCTTAGTCGCACAAATAAAGGCATCCACGTCTAGGAACGCTGCAAGTACATCTAACTCAACGGCTGTCAACTTGAGTATGCCGTTGAGAAGAGAGAGGTAATCGCGTGTGCCGCCTAGCGTTACAGGTACTCTTACTTTACCCTTCGCCATTTGTCCATTTCTTTACGTTCTGAATCTTCCTTCCTAACCTACGGCGCAGTGCGCCCTTGATTACATGCAGGAGAGACAGAACTAGTTCGTTTTCGACAGACCACGACCGCTGTGTCAAATGCTCAAAACGGTCAATGAGCATCTCGACTACTTCTTCGTTGGTCGTGCCGGGGATGTGTTCTCCATCTACCTTCTCTGTAAACCGCACAGTCTGGTATGACCCGGACTTGAAGTTATAGAGGCGGTAGAATATCCCTTTCTTTTCTGCTTCCATGTGTATAAATATACGCTGCTCATATCATACCTGCAAATAGTAGCAAAAGAAAGAGGCCCCCTTTCGGAGGCCCCTGACTTACAATGTAGAGCTAGATAGGCTCTGGGGGTTAGAAGTTAACCATGTATGGATTAGAGTACATGGAGTCTGTTTCTGCAACTATCAGCTCCTCTTCAGGGGCTGACTTGAAAACAATAGTGTTATCAAGACGGTGCTCTACCACCGTGAGTCGCACATCAATGCTGTGGATATCCTCACGAGTCTTTTCTTGGAGGTCAATGATTCGCTCCATGCTAGACTGCATCTGCACATATCCAGCGCCACCAGCAAGACTAAGAAAAGTCACGGCAAGGTAAGCGCCTTTTGACATTGGAAACAATGACTGAATGGTGGGCAGCATCTTAGACATTTTATTTACAGAGGTTGCTAGGCAGTGTCTGTCCGTAGAACGACAACAAGATAGTGTAATCTGTAATGGTTTCCAAGCCGTCGCAGTTCATGTCGATGAGGTCCGTGTTCTCATCAACGTTACCGTCGAAATACCTAAGAAACGTCTGAAGGTCTACAATGTTGACAACACCGTCGTCATTGATGTCCGCGTTACAAAAACTGTTACACGGCTCTTGCGCCAGCCCAAGGGCCAGCAGGGGGAGAAGGAGATTAAACATGTATACAAGCTAAGCAAAATAAACGACGAAGTCAATATGCCCAGCTTGCAAAAGTTACCTACCCCTAGAAATGGCAAACCCCCCAGCCGTTGCTGGAGGGCGCCCTAAAGTAACGAAACACCTGCGCGAACCGGTGTAACGCACTGTCACTCGCTCACGAGCGACTCCATTGTCTCACGAACTTCGGTCTCCTTCTCCGAAATATCGTCCGTAAGTAGGTCGTTATAAGTGGCAATCTGTACTTTAATGTTATGGATTGTCACATTGAGGTCTTCAGAACGCTTCTGAAGATTCTGCAGCTCCGTAATGCGAGCTTGCAATTCTTTCTGTGCCGCTTCTGCGCGGGCTTGGATAACTTCAACGGTCATGCTACAGTTTCCGTAAGGTTGATTCTAACTTCGCCGTCTGTCTCGTCGGTCTCGTACGCAAAGTCCGTAAGAGTTCCCTCTCCGTTTTGCACAAACGTGATAGTGATGTGGTCGTTAGTATACGACGTAGCAATGACTCCATCCATTCCGATGAAGCATTGCGCATCGTCCCACGTAAAGAGACCATTATTCCGACGCTTAGTTGGCATAGGTCCTAAACTAAAGAAAAAATCCCCGAACGGCAAAACCGAACGGGGACTTTATTCACATATAGACGAAGTCTACTACAACGTCGGTATTAGTTAGGAGAATCCATGTGGAGATTCTGGCCTATCCCCATACCGATGGCGTAGCTCACGGTCATGGCGAAAAACCCAAGGGCCTTTCGTCCAATCTTGCGCCTACTTGCGAACTGACCCTGACGGGCCTGACCGGGAAACGGGAGTGCAGTAGCCACAACTATTGCAGGTGCTCCTACTTTCCAAGCCATACTTTGGTCTTCTGCCAAGTACCCAATGCCTACGCCAGTAAAGGCGAGGATTGCGCACCTTTCCAACGGAAAGTCTGGCGAGTTAGACCGGCGCCCACTCCCCTGAAAGGGGTTGAGCCATACAGTGCCACGAGGCTGGGTAGAAACTACCATGCCTTTAGGCAATCGCGCTTTAGTCGAAGACCAACGGCCACCGGGGTGACTGTTGACTTTGGCTAATGAAACACTGGTGCGATGCCGGATTACATTCACACCATCTGCGCACTCCTGACCAGCCAAGGACATTGCGAGGCTGAACCAGAAGAGCGTAAGGAGAAGAGAGATAACGCGCTTCATACTACTAATGTCGCGAAGAACCTATCGAAAAGCAAGCCCGTTATACGACGTAAGTCTCCTATGGACCCAGTGAGTACGCAGGTTTCGTCGACAAGTGTAAGAAGCGTCTGACCCCTTTGGGGGCTCCAAAAAAATCAGGAACCTATAACCCTACAATATACAAGTTATGCCTTTGAAGAAAAGCGCTTGTCCTTAGTAGTGTCATGTTTGTAGGCCTTCCACTGCTCATTCTCCCTAATAGCTCTATTGCGCCAGATGTTACGCTGGCTTATAAGCGCCGCTTGGTCGTCTAGTTGCTTACGCAGCTTCTCGTCCTTGCGCTCCCGCCACCACCTGTACTGCATAAGCCCCATGCCTAACAAGGCCATGGTCTCTGCACCAAGAATTACGTTGTACACGCCGAATACCTCTTCCATAAGCACAATATACAACATGACAGCGTGTCATGCAACACTGCCATACTGTCATGCTTATACCTGACACAGACATGACACACCTGACAATGTGGCCACTTCTATGAGATTCCTTGCCGTAAACTTGCGTATGTCAGAATTCTGTGTAGCTTTGCTAAAGTGTTAGCGACGCTGCTAAGCAGCTAAGAGCGACAGGCGCAGCCTGACCTGCTAACTGCTACGGCAGTAAGAAGCTAAAAGCGATGGCGCAGCCATCCGCGAGGAGTTAACACGAATCCCTGCTCATACTGTACATTAGGCATGTCTGCCGTCTAGTGCCTCTGGGTGGAACCCCGTCCAATACATGTGGCCAAGAATCCTAACGGGATTCGCGCACTCCATAGGCTACCTCCTATATAAGGCCCCCACCCCTCAGCTCCCATATATGAACCCCCCGCCCTTTACTGGTACATGGGGAAATCTTCTGGGGAAGCGTAAGTGGGGACCACATTAGGCCAAGGCCCCCCACAACAAAAGACAATCAAGTACCCCCCACTAGATTCTGTGAAGGGGAGCTAAAACATCCGTACCAACTATCTATGGATAGTTATACTCTTGACCACGTTATCGTGGAGGATTGCTGTGATGTACCAGCTACGCTGTACTCAGTCACAGAAGTATACACCTGTAATACTACAGGCGTAACCGATATTGACATGCAACTTGTAGACAAGTGTGACATGCAAGCACACATGGACAAGTATCCCAAGGATACCCTTGTTAAGGTCCGTAGGTAAGGTAAGTAAGGTAAGGTAGGGCACTGTATGTGCTCTACTATTACCACTAATGGGGAGCTAAAACATCCGGGCTAACAGATGGAGGGGTAAACGTGGACAGTTACGTGCATGCCAAGCCGTGTGCCCTACTTTCCACCCCTTTCCCCTGTCTGTCATACTGACATACATTCCACCACTATGTGACAAGTTGTCACCCCATCTCTCAAACATCCATACAAATGTCTGTATCTGATTGCCGCAAAACTGCAAATACTGCCGTAAGTCACGTTCACTACGCATCCAAGACTACCCAGTTCAACATGTCATTCGACAAGGATGCAGGTCAACATGTCCTCTTCTGCATGAACGATGACAACAAAGCAACATGTGAGCTCTTCATTGGTGCTCACCAAACCACCGCTTACATGGTCATCTCTGACCTCGTCAAACTCGGCTACAAGCAAGTATTCTAATCACCGAGGGGTGCACACTACGTGTGCCCCTCAAACTCTCTTTCTCATGCCTTTCCCTCCAACCCCAACCACACCAACTCTCAAGTCTCTGTACAAAGGGCCATCTGTTCCCTGTGGTATCACAGACTTCAAGAACGCTCGTTCCAAATTCATCAACTTTGCCCAAATCAAGGTCAGAATGAACTACTACAAGCGTATGAACCCCTAATCCTCTCTCTTATGTATCACGAAGACAACTCCGCTTCCGTATGGCCAGTAATCCTGCTGTTCGCTGTACCTCTCGCAATCGCTGTGCTCGTCAGTCTCTGACTGATGGGCATATGCCCTGTGGGGGAGCTTCGCTTCTCTTCTCGCTGTCTATGGATATTTCTACTCTCATCGAACAATACAACAGTGGTCAAACCTACATCGAGGACGTTCTCGTTGACCACAGTTTTGATGGTACGTCTGTTCACCTCACGTTCTGTGGTGCGTATGGACAAGAATTGTGTGACGACACCATCAGTCACAATGAGTACCTCGCTCTCAAAGACAAACCAATCGGTGCACACTTCACCACCGACTTCTAATCTTCGGAACCCTGCGCATAATAGCGTGGGGTTCTTCCCCTTTTCTTTTTTCTCATTTTTCAATTTTCGTCCCATGGACATCATCACACGTACCCTCAAGCTCCTCTCTATCGTTTCTCAGAACATCGCTGACAACGTGTTCACGTATGACCAGTTCGTCATCGAGTACACCGAAGAGGGCGCATACTTCTGTTGGTCTGTCTCCTACGCGGCAGGCAGCAACCAGTGCACTCAAATCGCTCACGGTTTGGTTCCCGCGTTCGAGTGTTTGGCGCGCGAGTTCAACATCCCATTCGCGGAGATGGACTTGACCAAGTAATCTGCAAACTCATACGCTGCCCTTGACGGGTGGCGTGTGGGTCTGTGGGGGGAGCTCAAGTTCCTAACTCATGCTACGCATTCAAACACATATTCTATGCAAAATCTCTGTAAACTCCTCGTCAAGCTCGGCACAGTCTCTGTCACGCTCAACGCAATGCAAAACCGAGCAGTCTCACATATGCTCGCAGTCCGCGTCAAGCAAGCTTCCCGCTTCATCAACGCAGACTACCAAGACATCGCAGATACCTGCGCTGACTACATGGCAGAGTACCCGAACGACTTCTGCGAGGAAGACCTCGCTCGCCTGCGCACCACTGCAATGCTTCTCCAAGAGGCAAACGCCCTGCTCCACAAAGTCCAAGACACCGTCCTCTCAGCTTCGTGCTGAGGGGACACAACCCTTCTCCCATGCAAGATTTCACTCCATACCAGCTCAATTTCATTGCAGGCTGCACACTCACAGTGCTCATGCTCATTCCTTCTCTCATCGCTTACCTGCGCTCTTTGCGCGGGTAAGTTCAACCCTTCTCTCATGTCTTACAACATAACTTCCATTGACGACGCTCAAGCAGTCATCGACGAGGTCAACGACTACTACACCGGTGTCGATGTTGAGTTCTCCACCTATGCACCAGAACTCTCTGCCAACGACACCCTCGTTCGGGTGTTCGCCGACAACGACTACGACGACGACGGCAGCAAGATACTCGTCCGCGAGTTCTACATGACCGGCAACACATTCAATTCTCTCAATGTCTGAACAAGAATCCCTTCTTCTCGACGTCGGCAACATGGCCGGCGTCATCGTTATTATCGCCGGGCTGTTTGCTATCGCAACGCTCGGTGCAATGCTCATCGAATACTATCGCAACAAATGAACGACTACACTTCCTTCTTCCGCAACCTCGCCAAGTCTCTCTTGGCCACGTTGCTCTGCTGCTGTGCCCTGCACTCCTGCGCACAGACGCAATACCATGCTCGCATTCAGGGCCAATACGTTGACTCCTCTGTCATCATCGACCCTGTCAACGACATCGCTACTGTCCACGATTGGAACTTTGGTTCCATCGGCACATACCCTACGCTTGTGGGGCAAGACGGCTTCATCATCGACAACGAAAACTTCCCCATGTTGTTCGAGCACGTCGCCGGCTACACCTACGTGGTGTCCTACATTATTCTCGGCGAGGTGTTCACTGACACCGTCACGTTCGAGATTATCGACTAACTATCCTCCGTATATGGGTTGGCGCTTAACGCGCTGACCTATATGCCGAGAGGGGGAGCTTAGCAACTCTTTTTGCTTGTGGACATTCAGTCACAAATTTCTCTTTTATCCTCAATACACAATAGCATGAACGCTAAAATCACCAAGGTCTTCGGCGCCACTAAGTCCGAGAAGAATGGCAAGTTCTACGTTGCCGCACAAGCCACGATGTCCACCGGCGATTCTGTCCTCGGCCAAGGCGTCGAGTCCAACGCTCTCGTCAACATCGCGCTCAACTCGATGTCCGAGTACATCGCAGGCCTCCTCACGCAGGACGAGTCCAACCCCAACCGCTTCAATGCCACCGACCTCGAGTCGCAGGCTCTTGGCGAAGACGGCGAGGGACTCCAGATTACCCTGCGCGATGTCCGCCCGCACGCAGAAAAAGAGGGTGTCTTTTGGGCCACCGTCTGATTCTCTGCAATCCCACTCTCACAGTTACCCTTCGGGGTAGCTGTGCAGGGTAGGGGGAGCTCCGGGTCTCTGTTTGCTTCTTGAATAGTGACGCGCGCAAGACGTCACCGCTATACCCCGCTAAGCGTTAAGGGGACTATCCATAGTCATGCCCAGCGTACGTTCTAAAGCATGACTCATATTCAGCGTACCGGTGCCAGCTTGCACTGCATAGTCATAGTTAGAGAGTGTGTAGCCGTTCAAGATGCCTACGGGCACGGTGCACACTCTCGCTCTCATTCGTAAGTTCAGTGTCGGGACACTCCCTAATCCCTTGGCTCAGCCTTTGGAGCACTGACTTACTCACATCCTGCTGTGGCAGGAAGAGGGGCTCGTTGGGAACTGCGACCACAGTCGGTTTAGTACCGCGACTCCTCTTAGTTCTTTAGAAAGGTCGTACATATAGTCCAGTCAACGCGCTCTAAGGTGGCGGCCAGTGTGGGCGACGACGTAATCCAGCAAGATGACAAACTGCTAAGCACCGCAGGTATGGTTATACCCTACTAAGACATCTAGCGCACCTGCGGTGCTTTCTATTCGCAACTCATATTCTCTACATATTTCATGCATCTCGCATTAATCTTTCCAATTCTCGGCGTACTCACATTCGCCTATTCTTTTCTCTTTCAACGTTAATTCCACAACATCATGTATCTCAACATTCCCGGCAACAAGCCATCCACAGTTGCAACCACTACGGTGCAGCCCCGTCCTCGCGTGTTCTCTGCCATCAACGGCGTAATCGTTGTTGCCAAATGAGCCGTCGCGACTCCATCGACAGTATGACCGCAGGGGAGACTATTCTCCTCGCGGCCAATACTGCTGCTCTGTCTGTTCCTACAAGCAAGAGCCACTTCGCAATGATGGCTCTCGTGTCTGTTACCAATTGGGTACGCGAAGACATCTGCCAGCCTCAGCACACCAATATGGTGCGGGCTGCTGCACACATCGGCGAACGCGCTGAGTATCTTCTCAAGAAGACTCAAGACGAGTACGAGTATCAAGTGTATGCCGCTGTAATGCAGGCTGCCTACGACTTCTCGGAGACTCTTGACTACAACCTCTCTATGGAGGCACCAACCCTGCCATTCTAACCTTCGGTACCCCTGCACTTCGGTGTGGGGGTACTACCCTTTCAGGTTCGGTTGTTCCAACCGATTTGTATCGTATATTGGTATCATGTATATGCCATCTCAGCATCCATTCTTTAGGTTGCAATGCTCTGACGAGCAGAACATTGCGCAATATGTTCACGCCGGTGC
>Ga0070750_10000014_pt1 | contig 62323 bp, 92 predicted proteins | sample VirMetDEL_Nov_24_FD_77013 | JGI IMG/M metagenome (GOLD analysis project Ga0070750, IMG submission 77013) | Aqueous microbial communities from the Delaware River and Bay under freshwater to marine salinity gradient to study organic matter... | ecosystem: Environmental > Aquatic > Marine >...
GCACTCGATGTAGCAGGTCGTCTCGTCGCCCGTTGTTTCGTCGACCTCTACTTCGTCCTTGAGGAAGACCATCGTCAGAGCCTTGCGTCCGGCGACGATCTCCTGCTCCCAATTTACAATGTCCTCCGCCATGTAGGTCGTGATGTATGGAACGTCGGCGACTGTTGCGAATTCAGGGAAGTCGAGGAGCATACCGTAGCGCCCGAGCGACAGAACCTCGCGGATGACCTCGTCGATCATCACGTTGATCGGGGTCGCGTCGGACGTCGTTGCGGCGATCATTGGCTCGAGCTTGTCTGGCACGTTGATGATCGGGTCGTTGCGCATGGCAAGGCCGACCATGCCGCGCAGCGTGCGCTCGGTAGCCGGGAAGAAGTACGAGCGGGTCTTATAGGCTTCGTATTGCTTCGGCGTGAGCCCGGAAGGCTTCGGCAGGTAGAGCTCGCCCTGTTGCTTGACGGCGTCCTCGCCCTCGATCGCCTCGCGAATCTTGATCCACTGCGACAAGCGGGTTCCGTAGGACGTGTCTGTCAGGGTCGTGCTCGTGATCGTAGCCATTACGGGCTCCTAATTGTTGAACAGGGGACCGAGTCTCTCTGCCCGTCTGCAGCTGTCGATCAGCTTCTTGATTTCCGGCACAGAATAGCGCCCAGAGAGCCTCGCGTCCAGAATTATTGCTGCCGCCGCCATATCGACGGAGAATTCATCGCGAATCCTCGCCTGTAGCTTTGCTCGCGCCGTTCGATTTAACCGTGATGTCGACATAGTTATTCACCAGATCGTAAACCTTGGAGAGGAGGAAGCCGAGCACCAGATTCGCCCAGCCGAACAGCTGCTCGGGGACGTGGCCGGTCTTGGCCAGTGTGCCGAGCGCCACGATCAGAACCGACATGCACGTCACGATCGACAGGAACCATCCCGACAGGACGATGATGTTCGTCCACTTCATCCCTCGAGCTCCTGACCTGCCGATGTGGTGTAAAAATACCGCATCCGACCGCCGGAGCCATGCTCGACGCGGGTCAGCTGCCCGATTATCACGTCGTCGTGATCCTTCGTCGCCTCTGCAGCGAGCTCCGGGGTTGCATAGCCGCTCGTTCTGTGAACCGGATACTCGCCGAACTTTCCGGTTCCCTTGGAGAAGGGTTTCAGCTCGTTCTTCGTGACCTTCAGAGGGTAGAACTCATATCTCATGGAATCAGCTCCATCCATTTTCGCACCTGACCGATCTTGATGTCTGCCAGCTTCAGGTTCTTGCGATTGACGCACTCCGCAGCCTGATTCATCGTGAAGGCCATCAGCGTAAACGCGAGAGGACTGCTCTCCCGGAACGCTGGCTTGATCTTGGCCATCATCTCGGTCAAGAGATCGTACCGAGCCTGCTGCTCGTCGTTAGGGTTCCCGGCGCGTTGTCGCAAATGGTTCATCATGGTCTCCTTCTAGCACTAGGCGTCCGTTATCGTCCACGTACGACCCGTTGATTGTCCTGAAAACGGCGAAGTTGGTTTGAGGTGCTTCTTTTTCGAGCTTGGTCATCGTATTTATGGCTTCGTTCACTGCGCCGTTCATCGTGGACGCCTTGCCCCAGCCGTCGCCATGGAAGGCAAAGTAAACAGGGCGGAAGAACCAGTTGACCGCGTCCGCGACCGTCATGAAGACACGCTTCATCTGACTGCCGTCAAGGAACTCGATCCGATAGCCGAACGCCCACGGCCGAGCATAGAATCGAACGCGCCCGCCGATAGCGACGGACCCGTGAGCTTGATCATACGTGAAGACAATGTTCGTCATTGAACTGGACCTCCGAACCGGGAGAGTATCCCGGCTCGGCTTGAATGTCCAGTGTCATGCAGGCCGTGAGATGATGGTCTGCTTGACGCCGTTGCGCTCGCCGTGCTCCTTGACGGTAGCCTTGACTGTGAAGGTCTCGCCTTCTTCGCCCAGAACCTTGGAGCCCTTGTACACCACGTCGGCACCTGTTTCGGTGTCGGTCATCAGGTGGATGTAGCAGACGCCGAACTGGCTGTCGAAGTCGAGGAGCTTGTTCAGGGTCAGGGTGAAGTCGCGGCGAACCTTGATCTCGCCGATCCACTTGCTCGTCGCTGCGCGAGCTGCGTCGCGTGCTGCCCACTCCTTGACGCGTGCGTCGGCGTCCGAGATCATCTTCAGGGTTGCTGCAGTCTGCTTCTCGGTCAGGCCGCCCCACTCGTGGAGAGCTTCGACCATGGCGTTGAACAGGAAGCCGTTGAACGCAGCCTTGCGGGTAGGGTGCGGGTTGCTTGCGACCCACTGGCCGTCTTCGATGACCTTGGAGTCTTCGAACTCGCCGTAGCCGTGCAGGAAGGCTTCGATCAGCTTGGCTTGCTCGCCATAGGCTTCGTGCCAGCGTGCAGCGCGACCCTTGCGTGCGTTGTTGCGGATGTTGCGCTCTTTGCCGTTTTCGTAGGCTGCTGAATTGTGGATCATGGTCATGGTCGTTTTCCTTTTCTGTGTTTCGATCTGTCCACCATAGCGAAAAACGGGACCGTGTAAACAGTCCCGTTCGTCCATGGTTAACAAATGGCCATGAGTGACATATACGTTACTATCCGATCGCCGGGGTGATCAGGCAGCGGGGTCGCATCATCGCCAGCCGGGGTCCGTCGGGGTGCGCCTTCGTCAGGCATATCCACCAATGCTCGTCGATCCCCATGGTGGTGTCGTCGACCGGCCATCTGTACGTGCGATCGCCGTACACGACGATCCAGTGCTCGCCATCGAGGACAGGGTCGACCTTGACACGCTTGCAGTCGCCATCCGGCTCGCAACAGTCGATCGAGTTCTTCGGGTGCGTCATGGTCTGGAGCCACTGGTGCGGTCCAGTGCTATGCGTCAGAGCGTTCGATGCCGCCCATGCCATCAGGAACAGTGCCAGAGCTCCGACGAACACCAGCTGAATCAGTGCGAGCATGATCAGGCGGAGTGCGAGTACCATCACAGGGGAGTCCTTGTACCGGAAGGGTTGAATCTCCCGGACCTTACCAGAGGCAGGTCTCCGGGTCGATAAGTAAAAACGCCCCAGAGCGTGAGCGCTGGAGCGTTGTTCCTTCCTGTGGTTGTTTACGTTACGCGGCGGACGTGGCGATCTGCTTCAGGAACAGGTTGTAGGCGACGCCGTGGCCTGCTTTGACCTGCTCGCATACCTTGAGAGCGTTGAAGCCGTATTTCCGAGCCACTACGAGGACTGCGGTGGTGATCTGCTTGCGTTCGGTGTTTGACATTGTCGGTCTCCTTGATTGATTTGATGCCCCGATCGTAACCACGGCCGGGAGGAGATTGCAATCAATGCCTGCGCATGTGGTTAATTATTCGTCGACGACGACCATCTCGAAGTGTCCCGCGAGGCTCGAGGCAGCTGTAGCCGTCGCCCGGAGATGTATGTTCGTCAGCTCGGTGAGCCGGTCGATGAAGGCCGTGGCGTCGTGGCTCAGTTGCGGTGCGCCGGTGCTCACAGTGCCTTCGATGATGCGCCGACGGGGAGCCCATGAGGGGTTGCCGACCGTTGCGCCCTGTGCAAGCTCGGCGATTTCGATGAATACGGCCGCCGTTCGTGCCGACCCGGTCGTCGCCGCGCCCATGTACGCCTCATAGTTGTTGATGTATGCGACCTTGCCAGACGGCACGGTGTAGAGCGCCTTCTCGGTTTGCTGCGCTGCGTTGGTGAAGTCGATCTTCGCGTGAATCTTGGTTGCCGTGTCAGGGACGCCGGTCGTCAGGGTGTCGCTCTCTGCGATGTAGACGTCCGAGCCGGGATCGGGAGACGCCGAGACCTGATACGAGCGGTTGATGCGGAGCCATGTCTGCGCTCCGCCCGCTGCGTCCTTGATCTCTGCCTGCGCGGTGCCGTTGAGGGTAACGAAGCCGGTCTGCGCCTTCCAGTCAGGTCCGAGCCCTTGAACGATCAGGACTTGCGTCGCTGCGCCACCGGCGGACGCGTACATGGTAGCCGCCGTTGTCAGGAGGGTCTCCTCGCCGCCTTGGTTCCAGAGGTCTTCCTCTGTGGTGGAGACGGCAGGGTTCGCGCCGAACTTGCGGACGACTTGCACGCCGCTGATCTCGCCAGCCGAGACGCGATAGCGCCAGCTCTCAGGGTACTTTTCCATGAAATCGAGCGGGGAGTATGACATCAGGCTAGTCCTTCGACGGTGTGAAGACTGCGATCATCGAGACCAGCGCCGTGTAAACGCAGCTGAAGATCACAGCGCCAGAGAGCGTTGCGAATATGACTGCGAGGGCTGCGATTATTGGCTCAATCATTGCTGTAGCGTCCTTTTCTGAATCGGCGGCGCTCTAGCATGTACAGCACGAAGGCCGCCACGAAGGCCGCCACGGCCACGGCCATGAAAGCGATGATCGTGAGGGCCATGATGTTGAGAACGGTCATCATCAGCGCCGAGCCCATACGTCCGCGATCCATGTCTTGACGCTCTCGATTGGCTTGTCGGACCATGCCGGACGCTTGAAGAATATCCAGCCGATGCCGAATCCGAGTGCAATTAGTGCGATTTCGTTCATGGTGAGCTCCTAGTAAGCATTTTCGATGGTGTGCGATCTTACACCAGCATCTCCGATCATGCAATGCGTCAATGCCCAGACCATTGCGTCGAGCCTGTCCGGCGATCCATCGCCCGAGAGGGGTTCCCATGCACAGAGTTGATCCTCGAGCGTAGGCAGTGAGCCTGCGATGTGCGCTCGGCTTTGCTCAAACAGTGCTGCGACCGGCTCTGCCCGAGCGTATTTCCCCCTCGATGCGTGCACGATGGTCACTGGCACGTTGCGATCGTTGGTGTGGAGGGTGTGCCGGACCATCTCGCCGCCTTGGTTTCCTTCCGCGACGATCCGATCGGCTTTCCATGTGGTGTACGCGTGGATCGCCTTGCTCGACCACTCGGCCGGGGAATAGACGCCCGAATAGTCTGCCAGAACGTAGCCATGGCCCAGATTCGTGATACCTGCGACGATTATGCCGCACTCGTTGCTCGATCCCTTGTTGGCAGTGATGGCAGGATCGACGCCGACCACGATCCGGGTGAAGTGCTCGCCTTCTCCGGGGTGCTTCCGGGTCACATCGAGGAGCTCCCTGTTCCAGAGCGCGCCCTCCGCCTGCTTGAGCATCATCCCGAGGAGCTCCTGCTGTCCGAGCCGGGTCCCTTCGTATTTCTTGATGATGTTGTCGAAGAACGATTGCGCCAAGTTGGAGCGATTGGCGTATGTCGAGCTCGTCGTCATGTGCGTCGTGGGGTCTTCCATCAGGTCGACGATGAACTTCTTCGGCTTCGGTGTCGTGGTAGCGAACGAGAACGGCCGCCGACCGAGGCGTAGGCCGAACGCTGCCAAGTCCCACGTTTCCGGGTATTTCCATGCTGCGATCTCGTCTGCCCAGATGAATTGGTGCTGCGGACCACGTAGCCGCTCGGGCTCGTCGGCCGAATAGAGGGTTGCGATCTGCCCTGTCTGCCATGTGAGCCGCCGCTTCGAGGGCTCGTACGTCGGAACGCCGAGCATCCGACCGAGATGATCCCGATCCCATTTCTGGCACACTGCAAGGACGCCGGATTCGCCTTCCACCATCACGTCCCGAGCATCTCCGGCCGTTGGTGCTATGAGACCGAGCCTGTCGTAGCCCTTCGCGATCATTTGGCGAACGAGCTCGGCTCCCGTGCGGGTCTTGCCGGTGCCTCGGCCGCCGAGGTATAGCCAAGTCGACCAGTGCTCGCCTTCGGGTAGTTGTTGAGATGGCCGCGACAGGAACGTCCAGTCGTGCAGGAGCTCTTGAAGCTCGAACGGGTCAAGGGTAGCGAAGAACTCCTCCGCTTGCCCGCTGTCCAGTAGCTCTTGCAGCCTGCTTCGTTCGAGTGTTTCAGTCATAGTCCTCGTCCTCGTCGATGTCGGTGTCAAGGTGGCCGTTCAGGAGGATGTCGTTGAGCTTCTTCAGAGCCACGTCGACCACTGCAGGCAGCATCGAGGCCGGGAATTCCCCGTCGGTGGAGAGGTATGGCATAACACCTTGCTCGGTTACGAGGACCACGTATGCGGCGTGGACGTTCTCGTCGCCCGACTCGAGCGTGCGCTCCATGTCGTCGAGGAACGCCCGAATGTGGTCGATTCTCGGCTGCCCGCGCGGCTCCATGCTCTCCGGGTTGAACCGGTGCACAGTGAATCCGTTCTTGTACCGCACTGTGGCGATCCTAGTCCGCGCTTCCTTCATCGTCGTCCGCCCTCCGTAGGATCAGGTCGAGCTTAGCCTGAATCGCTTCCTTGTCAACCAGAGGCGTCTCGTCCTCGATCTTGGTGTGGAGCTCCTGCGGTGGCTTCGGTTGCGTGTACTGGATGACCGTCTTGGCGGCGTTTACACGCAGCTCCATGTTCACGCGCGGCGATGCAGCGACCAGAGATAGGAACAAAAGGGGATCGAAGTGCTTTCCGAGAGGATTGCCGGGGAACTTACGCGCCACGGTCCGCTCGATCGCCCTCTTCGCGGCGTCGTGCCGGGTCAATTGGGTCTTGAGATCGTATCCTCGGTCCGCCAAGCGTTGATCCTTGCGCGGAATATCGACCCGATCGAGCTCGGCTTCGTGAATCGAGGCGTCAAACACCTCGACGTCGAGCCCGAGATCATCATCCGCGTCCTCGTCGGTGTCGATCCAGACGTCAGAACCGCGCTCGGGAATTCCCCGGACGACGGCCGTGCGCCGCGTGGCGCGCATATTGTCGACCCGATCGCCATCATCATTATTTGCCATCACATCCTCCAGATGTTTCCATGATGTAATGTTATTACATGACACGCCGCCAAGCGCAACAGGATGATTCATACGCGCCGCCACCGTCCAGAAAAACCTTACCTTGCGTCGAGGTCCCTTAATATTCACGCCTGCGTAAAAAAGTAAAAAAATAAAAAATCCTGCGCGCACACGTTATGAAGCGAACTGTAGAACAAAGGCGGAACACTGTATCATTTCGAGAAACCCGGAAACAACACCGGATTCCGCCCTGCCCATTTCACTTCGCCCGATCGCCCTTCATTTGAGCCAGAACATTGAGCCTTGCCTCCTCCAGACCGTTGAACCACTCGTCGTCGTTCACGCTCTGACCGCACGCTTTCGATAGTTCGGACACCATCTCCTGCGGTACTTGGAACCGCCTCACATAGAACAAGGCCGCCGACATCGTGGCGATCAGAACAGTGTCCGCGATCTCCCTCTTGTCCCTCCCGTTCGCCTCGAGGAAGTCCGCGAAGCTCGTCGCCTGCGACACGATCTGCAGTGTCATCGAGTTGACATCGCTCGGTGCTTCCATTGTAGTTTCTTTGACCATATCAAGTCCTCCTGTGGTTGTTGATCCACGCGTCAATCGCGTCTTCGTCATCAGTACATGCCTCGACCATCGCGATCGCGATCGCCAAGAACGTCGCCGAGACCATGCCGACATGATGATCCTCTCCTCCGAGAGCTTTCACCATACCGAGAGCCGTCTCCCGACCACTTCGCTCCATCTCTGTGAGCGTCGCCATGTCGTCGTCTGAAAGTCTATGTAACACCTTCGATCCTTCCGTAATGCCCCTCCATCAGGAGCCTGATTGTCGCCGCGCACTCTCTGGCACTTGGCAATATTTCGACCTTATCCTGCCATATGGCAAGAGGTATTCCATGGTAGGCTTCGTCGATCTCGTCATGGCCCGAGAACAGCGCCCAGCCGTCAGGGACCCGAGCCCAGACGATCACGAGGCCGCCCGCCCGGTGCCGTTGCGAGGCCCAGACATTTTGCTCCCGTCGTATGCCGACCCGGACCTTCGAACTCCCGCGCTTCGGGTACTCCTTGAGCCTCTTGCCCTCCAGCCAGCACTCCATCCCTTCGGAGCAGAGGTTCGAATCTGGTATTCCGGCCGAGAACTGGTCCTCGAACCGTTGAACATGCCCCTCGAGATGCGCTCGAAGGGTCTTCCATGCGCCGGACTCAGTTGCCACGGATGTCTCCACTCGTCGCGAGCGATATGAGCTCCTGTACGCGTTCGATGCCGAGCCTTGCGTTGATCCTGACACTGCCGACGATCACGTAGTTATTGAGCCTCTCGATGCCGGTCCCGCACAAATGAGCGAACACGGACTCGACCGTGGAGGTGTCCCACTTACGGACGACATTGTCGAGCGCCGCCCGGATGTTCGGGTCGTCGAACATATACTCCGTGAAGACGAACTGATTGTAACCGCCGCGCTCCTTGACGATGATCTCGCGCCTCTCCGATCGCAGGGTGGCGTCCGTAGTTGGCCAGCGCCCCCGCACTTTTTCGAGGAAGTTCCTCTTCGAATTAGTCTCTACAGTCATGATTATTACTCTCCTGTTGCTTGGTGAATTCTTTGACTACACTTGCCTTCGATGCGTTCTGCCAAGCCCGGACCCTTCCGATCCGAGCCATCCAGAGGCCGCTCCTCCCGCTATATGGACCCACGCCGTAGACGATCGGCTCGAGCTCTATGCGACACGATCCTCGCTTGAGGGTCGTGCCGTAGAGGCGCAGGCCGGGGATCAGCTCTTTGAGCTCCCGCACGATCCGAGATAAGTTGTCTCGATCTCCTTGTCGTGCCACCGGAGAACCATCGCGGGCTCGGCGTCTTTGCGCAGCCGTTCGATAGCCGTTCGATGCACTACGTTCACCTTGAACTGTATCCACGCGACATTCTCCAAATGCTTGATTTGCTGCTTCAGCTTGCCGACCTTCCAGAGCGCCCAGAAAAGGATCACGGTCTGGATCACCAGAACAGCGCCGGTCATTTGACCACCTCGATCCTGATGTCCGGCAGCACACGAACGCCGTGACCGTAGACGTACTTGATGTCGCCGGAACGCCGAGCCTCTGGCTTGCCGTCCGCCAATACGCAGCCCGCTTCGGCGTACGTGTTGATTGCCTCCAGCGCCGCGTTGTTGCAGGCAAGCACACGATCGAACGCGTGCTTCACCTCATAGTCGCCGCCCATGATGGCAGCTACGATCAGGACGAACTTCATTTGCGCGCCTCCCCGATTTCGCCGCCTTCATACGGAACGGGCTCCTTGGCGGGTGTGGCGATGACCGCAGTGTAGACGACGCCCTTGCCGAGCATGCACTCCGCACCAGACTTGCAGGACAGGTGGCGGATGTCGCCGCTCTCGATACCAGCCAGAGCGTCCGCTAGGGCCATCTCCTCGCCGATCAATACCTCGCCGAACTCCATCTTGTGAGGCCCGGTCAGCAGGGTTAGGTTGACGTACATTGTCTTCTCCTTGGTTGTGGCTTGGCGGGATGCCTTACCGAATTATTTCCTCGAGGTGCTGCTTCATACAGTCGATGCAGTCGTCCTCGAAGCGCTTGCCGTGCTCACAGAGCTCGAGAGCCTTGTTCATGGTGCCTTCCGTGGACTCCCGTGGGTAGTTGCCCGTGACGGCGACCGACATGGCGATCATCACCTTGTCGACCTCTGCCTGCAGAGCCTCGACAGACGCCTCGAGCTCCATCATGTAAACCTTCTCGAGCGGTGTCATAGCCACTTCCTCGTTTTGAGCCCAGCGATGATCGCGTCGCGGTGCTCGGGCTCCATATCGTGTAAACGCTGCCGGATTATGGTCTGCGGGACCATTATCTCGATCACTTCCTCGTCGCTCTCGTCAAGGTAGGCCGAAACGTGCAGCTGCTTCTTGATCTGGTCGGACACGAGGGTCGACACGGCGTTCAAGGCATATTCAGACATCAGGCTTCTCCGTATGTGGCGGAACGGCGTCAGGGATGCGCTCCATAATCCCGTCGACGGCAGCCTGCAGATCGGTGCGCAGCGCGTCCATGTCGATCGCAGGAGGTCGATCGTCGACCCAATTGCCCCTGATCATGCTGTCACGCATGACTACAAGCGATGCGATCGCCTTGGTGATGTGCGATAGGCCGCTGTCGGCGTCGATGTCCTCGCCCTCCCAGAACTGCCCGATGTGACCTACGGCCGCGTCGACGTACACAGAGGCCCGAACGCCAGCGTCGCGGTAGTTGTGCCGCCCGTACTTGCGCGCGCCTTCCAGTAGCGCAACAGCGAGCTCCCATATAACCGTCATGGGGAGGACAGAGAACTGCCTCCACTTGCCGGTCCCGACCGCGTCCTTCGGGTTGGTCTTCTTCTTCGAAACCACCTCGGCGAACTCCTTGTCGATCTGCCGGTTCAAGGCAAGGTCTTCGACCTTCCGGGTAACCCTGCCGCTATCAAGCAGCCACTTTATACCGTCGATGCAGCCCGACGGGATGTTCGGCCGCGAGTGCCACTGCAGCTGCATTGCGCCGTACGCGCAATAAAGGACGCCGTCATCGTTTGGCCTGCCGTGACGATACTTGCTCGCCTGAACCCATTGCGACGCAGCAATGTCGAACAGCATTTGGCTATTTTTTGGACCTGCCTTAACGAGAATCACTCGATCGTCCTCGCTAGACTTGCGGAACTCGACTTCGTTCTCCTTTTCGAAGTTGCCCATTCGCTCGAACTCTGACAGTGGAACGTAGTCATCGCCAAGTATGATCGAGCGGTCGTCTTCCTTGATCTTCTTGAAGAACGTCAGCACCTCGGGGATGTCGCACCAGCCGCCGGTCGTGAGCGTGCCGAGCCGCCTTTCCTTGACCGTGTTGATGAACCGAACCCTGCGCTCGGTCATGTACCAGTCGCTCTCGGGGATGATGAAGCAATCGTCCATGGGGATCGCCGCGCCGCTGATCAGGTCACGTTGATCGCCGGGAACCTTGCAGACATAGAACCGAGCACTTGTCCCGTTCTTGCGCTTGTCATCTCTCAGGTATTGCAGAGCCATCTAATCGTCCTTCCTTCTTGTGTAGCGATGCGACCTCGAACACGAAGTCCATCAGGTGAGCCGGGAACCTGTCGGTGTGCGGGTTCGTCGCGAACTCCGCGACCAGCAGGTCTTGGTCGGGTTCTGGATTGCAGCATAGAATGATCTTCCCGAGCCGCAAGTCAAAATACAGTTTAAGGTAAACCTTACGGGTCGACGGCTTTACGACATACTCGTCGATGCACTCCCGGAGCTCACATAGCTGCTTGTACTTCTCGTCCATGCCGTCGATCATCGCCACGAACCGCGCGATGCTGCAGGTGTAGTTGTAAGGCCACGCCATGTCAGGTTGACAGTTGCCGCCTTCAAGAACCAGAGCGCGCCACGTCATGCGTCAAGCCCCTCGAGGTATGCGTTGCCCTTCTCGGTCGGTTGGCCGTTCGGGTGGACGTAGCCGTTGCGCCGGAGCTCGGTGTAGGCGTGCCATGTGGCAGCGCCGTCGTTGCATAGCGCCTGTCTGTCGTGCGTCCCTCGGTCCGCCAATAGCTCGAGAATTGTTTGCTCGAATTCAGTCATTGCTTCACTCCTTACACGATGTCGATCAGGGTGGATTTCGCGCGCGTGACCGCGACATACTCGAGGTTGACCTCCTGCGCCATCTGCCAGTCTTGGCGAGCGAACTGCGAGGGGTTGTACTGGTCGCGGTGCAGGATGTAGACCGTGTCCCATTCCAGCCCCTTCGACTTGTGCTGCGAGCACAGGGTGATCGTGTCCTGCAGGTTCGATACGTTATCGCCGAACATGCCCTCGATCAGAGCGCGCAGATCAGCGACGGTGTTACCGTTCTGTTCGCGCACACGGTCGATCAGGACCTTGATGGTGGCGACTTGGTCGGTGATGCGATCAGCGCGATCTTCCTGCTCCTTCTCGAGAGCCTTCTTCACTTCCTTCTCGAGGTAGACTTCCAGCTTGTTCTCGAGAGCGTCGATGGTCTTGATCTTCCAGCGGGTCGCCAGCTTCACCAAGCCCTCGCCAATGTTGCGCCCTTCGATCTTCGCTGCCTTGCCTTCGCGTATCAATGCGAAGCACATCTCGACCAGTGGCTTGTTGTAGCGGCACAGGATCGCGTCGCCCGGTTCGGCTTCGGCGTAGGCCGTCGCGAGGTCGACGGTCCTGTAGGTGCCTTCTGGAGCGCCGGGGACCGACGTGATGTGCGAGACCAGCTTCCGGGCTTGAGCGACAACAGCCTTCGGGCAGCGGAACGAATCGGTGAGCATCATCTCGGTGCACTTGAAGCGAGCCTTGATCTGATCGAGCGAATCATTGTCCGCGCCAGTGAAGCCGAAAATTGCCTGATGTGGATCGCCGACTGCGATCAGGCGGGACTCCCTCCACATCATCCGGGCAGCCATCTCGCGCCGGGTAGGGTTGGTGTCTTGAGCTTCGTCGATGACCACGAGGCCGTATGTCCAGAACTTGCAGCGCTTGAGCAGTGGCATGTAGACCATGTCGTCGAAGTCGATCACGTCGAGCATGGTCGAGGACTTGCGCAGAACCCAATCCGCGCCCTTGAGCATACGAGCGACGTCGGCCGACTCCGGCAGAGCGTCGAGGAGGTCGTAGTGATACGCCATGTCCTCCCAATCCTGCAGCGTAGGGTTCGGCGTGCAGCCGTCAATATAGAAGCCACGCTGCTTGGCCATGGACACGACCTTCGCAATTACTGCCGTGTACTCGCCGAGGCTCGGGTCGTTGACCTCCAGCGCGTCCATGATCTTGAGGACCTTCTTGCCGTCCAGCTCGAGGTTGAACGTGCCTTCGTATGCGCGACGCAGAGCAGTGAGACCGGCCGAGTGAAACGTCATGCAGAAGGTCTGCTTGAGTCCGACCGTCTTCTCTTTAAGCTCCTTGGCCATCTTGGTGTTGTAGGCGACGATGCAGGAGCGACCGTCGAAGCGCTTGGCAGCCTCGACCATCGTCGTGGTCTTGCCCGCGCCCGCGACTGCGATCAGGATGCCGTTACCGGTGCCAGCCTCGACGAAGTCGAAGACCGCTTGCTGCATGTCGGAGGGGATGAAGTTCGTCATGTTTTTCTTCCTTGAATTGATTGAGGCCCGAGAATAGTTGTTCCCGGACCTCCTTGTCAATCGCTGATTTCGTTATGGTTAATTCCCCATTTAGAATCCGACCTGCGGTGCGTTGTAGACGTCGACCGCTGCGAACAATAACAGAGTCACGATGGCGATCGCGCCGAATATGATGATGATCTTCGAGTTGTCGTTCATGAGTCGCCGCCCTCCTGATGGACGATCTTGTTGTAGTGCACTCGCTTGTCCTTCGTCAGGAACAGCGTCGTGAGCTGATCAGCGAGAGCGTCGCACATTATGTCGATGACCTCTGTGTCCCAGAGTTCGCACGGGTCGAACGGTAGCTTGAGCCTGATCATCTCAGGAGCGATAGAGACCTCGAAGAACTCGGCGTTCGCCGTGCGTGCCACGTTGATCGCTTCGACCTTCTCGACGACCCGAGCCGCGAGCTTGGTCGAGACCGAGTTCAGATTATTGAGTAGCTTGCCGACGATCTCTCGATTCAGCTGCAGCTCCTCGCGCATGTTCTTGAGCTCGGCCGACAGAGCCTTGAGCTCGTCGTCGTCAATCTTCCCGTCCTTCACTGCGTCCTTCAACAGCATCTCGATGCTCTTGCTCATGGAGTTCTTCCCTTAGTTTTGCCCGCCTGTCGGCGAACGGTTTCGAAACATATTCTCTCGACATGATGATCGACTTTGCAATCGACCGCTTCTTCGGCGGCTTCGACCGCCGTATCATTTGCCATCATCCTCGAACAGTGCTTGCAGCTCGCAGACCGCTTTTTTCAGAGCCTCGACCTCCTCGGCCAGCGTGGTCCGCTCCCGATCCTGTCGTTCTCTTCGTGCGTCGGCAGCCAGCGCCAGCTTCTTGATCATCCGCCGCGCTCCTCGGTGTAGCGCAGGAGCTCGTTCGAGAGCTTGCCCTCATAGCCGTGCGGGTTCTTGATGATCTCCGCGTCGGTGTTGTCGATGCCGACCAGCGCCCACTCCGCGTCGATGATGTCCTTGTTGACCTTCTTGCGATCCATGAGGACGCGATACGATGCGAGGAACGCGATGCCGTCTTCCTTGGTCTTGAAGGGAATCCGCTCGACCACTTGCACGGTGTTGAGGGGTGAGCCGTTGTTATATTGAAACGTGATTCGGAGCGTCGGCATATATCCAGACCTTCAGTAGGTTGCCCTCGACGACGATGCGCGAGGGGATGTTGAGGCGTTTACACGCTTCGCGGGTGTGCACTGTCCACCAAGCGTCGGATTCAGCATACCGGTCGCCCTTACCCGGAAACAGCATCGAGAACAAGTTGTAGTCTTTTTCGGCTTGGCCGTCCAGAGCGTAGGTCATCAGCTTCGGACTACACTCGTCGACGATCGGGCAGGTGCCGAGCACGGCGACCTCCTTCTCGGTGATCACGAGGTCGTTACCGCAGGTCGCGCAAGTCATGTTGAGTCTCACTTGGTTTCTTCCTCCTTTGGCATGTCTACGCGGTCGAGCGCATCGTGCATGTGATTCGTTGTCACCTCCTGCGCGCGGACGTCAACGCGACAGTGATGCAGAAGAAGGCCGCCGTGCTCGTGGTGATCGGCACGTTGTGGCCGAGCTGAATTGTAGACCACCTCCTTGATCCCGGCCGCCGCTATGTGCTTGCAGCAATTGTCGCACGGGTAGAACGACGTGTAGAGCGTCGCGCCGTCGGTGGAGACGCCGTTCTTCGCGGCGATCAGCAGAGCGTTCATCTCGGCGTGGACGACGAACTCATACTTGAGAGGCCGCTGCCAATTGTGCGAGGTGTCGGGGAACCCTGCCGGGAACCCATTGTAGCCCATGGACAGGACTCGGTTGTCGAGAACCAGAACCGCGCCGACTTTCGTCGAAGGGTCCTTCGATCGCATGGCCGCCATCTCGGCCATGAGGAGAAAATACGTGTCCCAGTTCATAGCATAACCTTCCCGAATAATTCCTCGTCTATGTCCCAGCATCCGGCACTCTTCGACTGTTTCTCGATCGAGATCACCTGCGCCCGTGTCGCAATCATCCTGATTATCTTCGCCCGGTCGACTCCCGGCGCTGCCGTGTACTCGAGAGCGTCGATCACCTCGCCCAGCTTCGCGTCGTATTCACCGAGCCCCTTGCAGGCGACATACCGCACTGTCTTGAGCATCAGATCGTAGAACGCGTCCTTGCGCAGCTTCGCGTCTGCGCGCTCGATCTGCTCCTTCGTCAGGAGATCGCTCTTACCAGCGTGGGCGGACGTGATCAACAGGAGCGCGATCGGTATAGCATACAAGAGAGCCTTCATGGCGAACCTTCGCTTCTTGCCCGTTCGAGCAATTCTGTTTGTTCCTCACGCAGCCGCTTGTTGTCGGCCACAAGGTCGTTAATGTGGTCATTGGCGTTCGCCAAAGCCATCCAAATCACGCAGCAACAGTCCGGTCCCAGCTTGTCCTTGATGTCAATCATCGCCTTCTCTTTTCTCGGCCAGCGCGGCGCGGGCTGTGTCACCAAATTGAGGGTTGTCCCAGCAATAAGGATGCTGTCGATCTGCATAGTATTTCAACGCCTCCCGCAGCCGCTCGTTGTCGGCTTCCAGTCTGTCAATGGCCTTGTGCAATTCAGCATCAGCCCGCCTGCGTCTCTGCTTGTGGACGGGTAATAGTTCGTCAATTGGTTGCCACCATTTACTGTCAGCCATCACTTGCTCCATTAGTTTCTGATTCATTGCGCAAGCGTTTAATCATTCCATGCCAATCTTCAAGTTGACCGACAGTTTTACCGTGCTTAGAAATCCGACGCATAAATGGTCCGGGGCCACCGGCACTAAATCTGTCGCGTTCTTCGCGGGTGTGGAAACCCACAAGACCGTCCTCTGGCTCGTCACGATCCCACCAACACCAGACAGGCTCGATTTCACCAGAATATTCGGGTGTCCATGTCATCGCTTGCTCCTTTATTCTTCTGTCGAATTTGCCGAAGGCACAAGCCTATAGAGCGGGTCGCCTTTTTGAAGGTCGGTGTCCCAGCAGTCGTCGTGCACTTCTGGATCATAGCCGCCGGGAACCTCCTCGGCGACGCCGAGCAGTAGAGCGCGATCTTGCAGCTCCCCGCCGTCGATGTCGAGCCCTTGCCAGCTCTCGGCCATGGCCCAGATCACCAGCTGCTCGTAACGCTTCAGACGGTAGAGTTCATCTGCCTGCAATTCAAGTTCACGAGCCATTCGGTGCGCGAGGACGACCATGTTGTTGTAGACTTCAGCGTTCTCGTGCCTATGATCGACGGTTTTCTGTATGCGTGCAGCTTTGATCAGCATCTCAGCAGGTGTTTTCATTGGGTCCTTCCTGTAGGGGTTTGTGTAAAGCTCGCCGTCAGGGAAGTGATACCGGCCGCACTGCTCGCAAGCCCATCGCTTATAGATCACCTCGCAGGTCGGAACTCGCTCCGAGTTAAGCGCCGCCTCTGCCTCACTGTAAACTGGTTTGAACACTGGATTCAGAGTTTCGTAGCCGCACCTCTTGCAGATCATTGTTGCGGTCCTTTCGGTAGGGGTTGCCATGCTGTCGGGTAGGCTAACTCGCCGCTGTCTGAATAATAGCTGCCATTGGTGCCGCGCCAGCCAGAGAACACGACTTCGCGTTGGTGCCGGGTGCTGCCATGAAAAAGTACATGATCAGCGGGACAGGTGTTGATGGGTTGCCATGTGCCATCGAGAGCGGCCACATTGTCCGCCAGCCTTGTCCGCAGCCGGTCGTTTGCATCCTGCAGGTCCGCAAGCAAGCGAGCGAGAGCCTCGACCTGCTTCACATGCGCGTCGATAGCGTCAGCGCCATCGTGCAGGAGCTTCATCGCCGGTGCGTCGTGCATCACATAGTGTTGACGGTCGTATATGATCGCCTCGCGCATCCTTGTCGTGAGGGACTTAGACATCATCCACCGCCTTGAGCATGTTGTTCGCTTGTCCCTTTATGAATTCCTCGAGGTGCCGCGTCCTTCGGCGCAAGTAATTTATCTCTTTAGCTGCTTCGATCAGCAACTTCCTCGGGTCGACTGCGGTGTTGTATGCAGCCGCGTCAAGTGCACGGTGTACGATGTCGTCTGTCATTACTTTGCCTCGTCCCAATTGCTGCCAGTTTTGTGCGATGCCAGAACCGGAATGTTCAGGGTTCTGATCTGTTCCATGATCTTAACCGAGTGCTCGAACGCGTCAAGCCCCTCTTGATTGTTTGGTAAACTGGAGTCGAGCTCGTCGTGAACTATCAGGTGTGGCTTCAGCACGTCGAAGACTCCGTCGTCCTGCATTTTCACCATCGCCTCCTTCATCAGGTCCGCGTTAGAGCCCTGCAGGAGCGCGTTCAGAGCCGCGTGGACGCCCGCACGGCCGACCTTGGCCCCTCGCCTGTCGTCTGCCCACTCCATGCACTCCTCCTTCGTCCCTTGGAACTTGTCGCCAGTCTTCCAGACCTTCGCCTCGTACTCGTTGAACCTGCGCCGACGTCCAGAGATCGTCTTGATGTAGCCGCGCATGTCCGCGCGCTCGAGGACGAACTGGTACGTCTCTTTGAGGTAAGGCATAGCACTGTGGAACTTCTTGAGAACCTTCTCGGACTCGTCGAGCGACTTTCCGAGATTCTTCGCCATGGTGTCCTTGCCCATGCCATAGAGAACACCGAAGTTGATCCCCTTGGCGTCGCCTCGAGGCAGCCCGGTGATCTCGGCAGCCGCGACGTGGAAGTCAGTCTTCGGGTCGCTGATGTAGTTGTCGCGAGCCCGCCGAGCCGAGTCGTCGATGTCGGGGATCGTGTTCGCGAAGTGTATCAAGAGACGATACTCAATCTGTGACCAGTCTGCGCAGCCCCAGAGGCAGCCCTGCTCGGGTAGGAACATGCTCCGCATCAGAGGCCCGTAAACGGGATCGCGAGAGGGGATGTTCTGTAGGTTCGGTCCAGAGGAGGAGAACCGCCCGGATACAGCGCCGCCTTCGTCGCTGCGAAGCGGGTGGAATGAGCAATGAATCCGGCCGTTGACGTGCTTGTCGAGGATATAGGACTTGATGAAGGTCGAGCGTATCTTGTCCATGGTCCTGATATTGAGAACCTTCGCCGCTGCCTCGTTGCCGTTCTTAGCCTCTGCCTTGAGCCACGGCTTCGTGATCGACGGGGTGCCTGATGGTGTGCTCGGCGTCCAGTCGAACAGGGTCGCAACAGACGCCGCCGACCAGACGTCAATCCCGCCGAGAGCTTCCTGCGTGTCCTTGATCCCCCGGCCGATCCGGTCATAGGCTTCGTTCGCCTTCTCGAGGTCGATCGGCACGCCCCGCATGTGCATGTCGACAAGGATCGGGATCAGCTTCGACTCGGTCTCGAACACTCCCATGAGTCCCTCGCGCTCCAGACGCTTGAGCTGATGGTCGATCAGGTCGATCGGTGCGGTGATGTCCCTGATCGCATACTCGGCGACGATCGCCGGAGGGATGTTGATCATGTTCTTGATGCCGCCATGCGGCTCGAGGATGCTCGAGAGCTTTCCTTCGAACCCATTGCGAGCGAGGATGTTGTCGAGGGAATAGGAGTATTGATTCTCGTCGAGCAGTGGCTCGGCGATTTGCACATCTCTGATTGACGCCCGAGGGAATATCACTCCCCACTTAGAGCGGAGCATAGAGAGATCATATTGCAGGTTCGCGCCGACCAGCTCGCCGGTGAAGGCCGCCGCTTCCTGTTGTAGCCACGCCCGGAACTGCCCCTCGTCCACGAGCTCGCCGGAGCCGTAGGTGGAGTGCGTGGCGTAGTAGGTAGCGTCGTTGTGATCGCGCGCCAGCCCGACTCCCAGAATCCGCGCTGCAGGGTCGAAGGTGCCGATCCTCGACTTGATGTCAGGGTCATGCGTCTCGATGTCCAGCGACACGCGTCCGGCGAGCTTGAACTCGCCGATCGCCGGTGCCGTGTAAACGGGGACGTTGGAGATGTTGGCTCCGCCCGTGAGCGGGAGCTGGTCCTGCTTCGCCATCAAGGCCGCTCCTCCCTTCTCGAGGAATGGCATGATCAGTTAGCCCAGCGACCAGCCGCCGCCCGTGCGCGCTTGCGCTCGAACTCCTTGACCATTGCCCGTGGCATACCTTGATGGATCGGCGCGCCATAGCTGCCGTCCTTCAGGCGTATGCGGTCGACGTTGCGCTTGATGATGATCAGAGGCATCTTCTCGGTGAAGAGCCGGAACAGCGCCGGGGTCTTCCGAGTATGTGTAGCCCGCGAGGCTTGTGCGAGTGATGTGGTTCCCGGCTTGTCTTGCCCGGTTGCTTCGATAGATGTAGGCGAAACGGAACCGGTAGACATTCTCTTGATGCGTGAGGTCATTGTGTAGCTCTCCTGTTTTGGGACTCCGTCCCGTTGCTATTGGATGATGTTTCCGCCATCTTGTACAGCCCAATAAACGGCAGCGCAAGCCCTAACGTCGACCATTGCATCGTGAGCGCCATCGAAGCCCGCAGGATCGACCAGCGCCTTGTAGGCTTCCATGAGCGTGGGCCACTTATAGTCCTTGTATTTCCCCGGCAGCTTCAGGATGTCCTTCGTCAGCTGAATCGTGCACTCGCTCTTCGGCACAGATAGCGCTCCGACAGGTCCGCCGAATCTCTCGTACGCCGATCGCAGGATTGCAATGTCGAATGGCATGTTGTGCGCGACGATCGTGTCCGCCCGCGTCAGCAGGTTGTTGAAGGCCGCGAGGCCGACCTTGTACGGCACGCCGTAGCGGTCGATCATTGGCGTCGTGATCATGTGGAAGGCGCAGGCCGACTCGTTGCCTTCTATGTGGCCGCCTTCGTGCTTGCGTGGGTCAAGGATGAAGTTGACCTCGCCCACGACACGCCGATCCTCGTTGAACAGCTGCGCACCAATTTGCACTATCCACGGTTGCGTTTTGTGGTACGAAGGGAGATTCTTCTTCATGAATCCAGTTGTCTCGGTATCAAGAACGAGCGTGCTCAATGTGGTAGCCCTCCGGTGTCGTTTGGCTCGCCGTCGAGAGCCGTGTTGTTGTGTTCGTGGCAGCCGAGCACGTAGGCGTCGACCTCCTTGCCAGACAGGAACCGGAAGTCGTTCACGCCGTGCGCATCGTTCATGTGCTCGATTATCGTCAGGCGGAACTTGTTGAGCTCGTCTTCGTTGAGCGCTGCCCGGAACCGCATTGTGATGACCGGAACCGTAATTTCGGCAAGTCTTGATGATGGATAGAACTCGTATCTAATCCGCGAATCTTCCGATGTGACGCTATCGCTTTCCGTAGCAGGAACGAGTTCGGCTTCACTAGGTGCAGCCTTGTCGGCTCGGGCCACTTCCAGAAGGAGCAGACTCCATAGCCGTTGTATCTGATCATACGCCATATTTGTCCGTTGACCTCCTGTTGCGTGTTGTTGAACATTGCCCGGAGCTCCGGCCATGTCGCGCCATCTGGCCGAGCCATAGCCTGCGCGAAGTACCACTTCTTCGTCCCGATCTTGAGCGGTCGGATTTGGAAGTCGGGCATTGGATGGTAGTCGATCCGACAATAGAGCTCGTCGTTGCGGTGTACCTTTCCAGTCATCGCTTCTTGCTCTTGATCATCACGATCTTCTCCGCCGCGTACGGCTTCGCCGTAGCCTCGAGCGTCGACCAGATCGTCCCGGCGATGTCGTACTTGCCGCCGTGCGTCGTCAGGCTCCTGTCGTCCGAGATGTCGATCAGCTCCACGATGTTGAACTTCTCCGCCAGCTCCTTGACGCTTCTCACGATCGTCCAGTCGCCGGGTCCGAAGTCTGTTTGACCTTCTTCTGCGGCGTGGACTTTCCAGCGCTTTTTATAGTGTCCGACTGCATACATTGCTTGAATCTCCTCATGAATTGGAAGGCCGCATGTGGCGGACTCCAGTTAGTACCTATAGACGGATTGTGGCCCGGAAACAAGTCATCAGTTGGCCACTTCTCGGGTGGCTCCGACATGAGAGCCTGTTCAGCTCTCAGGATTGCGACGTCGACCTCGTTCACAACAGGCGGGAACGGGTAGATGAATCCGAACTTCTCCGCAGCGACCCGCTCGACCTCTGACTCGAGGTCCGCGAACTCCGGTCCCACGAGAGCCTTGAGCGGGCGCACCAGATCGCCGACGTACGCCTCTGCGCAGTCGTGCATCAGGCCGGTGTAGGCGACCTCGACCGTGTCCACCTTCAGGAGGTAGTCGTGAATGTGGCAGCAATGCTGCGCGACGGAATAGAAGTTCTTGGTGTGGCCGTTGTACCGGCAGGTCTGCGAAAGTGCTTGAGCGATGTCCCGGATGTCGAACATAGACGTCTTGACCGGGAACGAGAACTTCTTGCCGCTGTAGGTTTGCATCCATTTATCAGACATTGAGATCATCCTTGTGGTTGTAATAAAACAAGCGTTTTCGTGCGCGACTCATTCCGACGTATGCGACTCTCGCCTCGGTGTCGGGGTTGAGCGCCATGCGGCTCCTTATCTTGTTCGTGATGCGTCGCGAGAGGATCACGTTGTCGGCTTCCGCGCCCTTGACAGAGTGAATCGTCCCGAGCGTAACGGGTGGCTTGGAGTCGAAGGTGTAGCCGCTATCGAGCAGTCCCTTGATGTAGTCGATGTCGGTCTGACGCAGGTCGAGAACCTTCCACCAAGGCAGGTCGAATCGCTTCATGATCATCGCCGGATATATCGGCCGCCGGGTCATCTTAGAGATGCCGAGCTCCTCCGGGCTCCCCTTGCGAACGTCCGGGTGCAAGTAATTGAGCAGTTGATACGCCTTCGGCCCGGAGATGTCCTCGTCGTTCTGGACTGCAATGTAGCTCTTGATCACGTCGCATAGAGGGGTGTCGAGCGAGCTCTGCCCCTTGTCCATATAGAGCACGCCGAACGTCCGTAGCACTCTGCGCCACTTCTTCAGGAAGTCAGCGGTCCGCGCAAGCAAGAACCACGTCTCTCCGTTGTTGAAACCGCCGAGCGTGGCATGTCTGCCCAGCGACAGAGCGATGATCTCGTCGTCGTTGATCGAGTCGATCACACCGCCCTCCTTGTTCGGCTCGAACTCCTTCGTGATCCTGTTCTTGATCCCTTCGACCGCGTACGTCGTGCACTCCTTCCAGATAACAGACGGCAGCCGGTGCGACTTCGGGAGGACTATCTTCTCGCAGGTGTCACGCAGCGACAGGAAGTGTCCGACGTCCGCGCCGCTCCACTCATAGATCGCTTGATCATCATCGCCCGCGTATATGATCTCCTTCGCATTGATCTCGAGCTTCTCCACGCATCGCCACTGCAGGAGCGATAGGTCTTGCGCCTCGTCGACGATCAGCAAATCGAAGTCAGGCGATTCCCCGTCCTCGACGTAGCCCTCGAGGACGGCAGTGTGGTCGATGTAGCCCTCGTCGAGGAGTAGGCGGTATTCTGCGTCGCGTTGCTTTGCGTGCTCGTAGGACATGCCGAGGAAGTCCGTGACCTGCTTGAGGTCTTGCTGCAGGACCCTTGCGTAGCCGGAGGCAAAGAGCGCGGCGTCGTCTTCGGTAGCGTAGGTGACCTCGTACTCTAGAGAAATTCTGCCCTTAACGGCTCGGCTTTCGGGGTGTATGTCGACCGCCTCACACCACTGTCTGTACCTCGAGTGCGTCAGGAACTTCTTCGTCTTGTCGCGACGCAGCCGGGTCGCCATCGAGTGCAGCGTCCGAAAATACGGCAGGGGATCGTCGTCGCCCCGACCAGTGAACGAGTCCGCGTCGATGCCAAGCTGGTCAAGAGCACGCTCCCGCGCCTCCTGTATCGCGCGCCGTGTAAACGACACGAACGCGATCCGGCTCGGGTGTCCTCCGGCCGCGATATATTCCTCGACCCTCTTCAGGAGGTATGTGGTTTTGCCGCAGCCGGGTCCGCCGAGAACAATACTAGAACGAGGTCGAGTCTGTCGTGGTTGTGACATCGAGTTCTCCTTGCTTGAAGTTCTGGTTCTCTTTTACGTTCAAGCACCAGACCAGACCAGTGAATCCGCCTTCGTCAATGTGCCGCTTTTCGGCAGCCGAGTCGATGTTCAATAGATGACTATGCAGGGTCTCGAATACCATGTTCGGCTCCTCTTTTCGAAGCCATCCCATGAGAGTGCTGTCGGAGACCATCAGGAGCCCGTTGTGGAGGTACGGCCGCCCGTGCTTCATGTGCCTTGTGTTGAAGGTGCCTTGTGTCAGAACCCAATTCCCGAGCTTCTCCTGAAAGCGCTCGAAGGTCGAAGCGCCCTTGACGTAGACGACATTCTTCTTCGCGAGCTGCATCAGCCCCGTGACATGGCCCTGCCATTCGGGCTCCGACATCTTGCGAGGGAACGCGAACAAAAGGGGAACGACGGCGCTTTGATATTCTGCGAACTTGCCGATCCGATCGCCCGAGAACGGACCAAGACGGGTCTCGAAGTTGGAGAGGCTCAAATAGTAGGACTGCTCGCCGGGTCCGTATTCATAGATTGTGATCGCGTTCGGGAGCATGGCTTCGTCGTTCGCCTCTATGCCGAACGGTAGCTTCCGACAGGCCGTCGCACGGCAATGTTGCTTGAGCTGATCCCTGTTGCAGCGATAGTGGTAGTCCTTCTTGAACAGGGTCTTCATTACCGTGTTCTTGATCTCCTTGTCGCCGAGCCCGAACGCCGGAATATGCTTCCCGTCTATGGTCGCAGCGCCTAGATCGAGCTTCACCAGCTTATCGAATACCGTGTCTGTCGTCTCGTACTTGCGCTTGTAGTAGAGGCCGATGTCGAAGAGGAGCTCGTTGCGCGGTGAGCCCTGCGAGGACCCGTCCGCCACGTAGCCCCGGAGGATTGATTGAAGGCAGGGAGGCCCGTCGATGAAGTCCTCAGAGGAAACGGAGCGCTTGGCCTTAGTTGCGTTGGCCAGTGGATCATAGTCGTACTGCTCGAGCCACTTGTCGACCCATGGCTGGTCAACAGATTCGACCATGTCGACGAACTGCTCGAGCGGCACGTCGTAGAACGCGTCGTCTTCGGGAGAGTAGCCCCGACATTTGCAGATGTCGCCATAAAACGGAATGTTGATCCAATTGCCGACGTCTTCGTCGTCAATGCGAACCGTCTGCTTCGGGAACACCTCCGCGTTGCCGTAGCCGAGCTCGCCAGCGAGCTCCCGCATTGCGCGGAACGCCAGCGTCGCTGCAATAGGCTCCTTCGACAGGAGCCAGACGTGGCAGCCGCCGGACTTCGATCTGGTAACGAATAGAGGCCGCTCGCCGATAACCTTGACCACCGCGTCGATGATCGTGTCCTTGTCCTCACCCTCGGCAGGATAGACGTCGATGTCGATCGCGGCGAACCTGATCGACTTGCCGTCGTCCATCAGCGGGACGATGCCCATGCGTTGCTTGCCCTCGATGTGCGCGACATAGTCCTCGAGGGTCGGCCCTCGGCCGAGCGTCTCGGCACGCCCTTCGTGCTTGTTCTTCTCTTTGTTGATCCCCTTGACGGTGTACTGCCCGAACCGCTTGGAGAGTCCGGTGTATATGTCTGCCAGCTTGGCAGCGAGAGCGGGTGTATTTTCCATGAAGTTGTCCTTCGAAAATATGTGGTTGGTGAGCCGACCGCGAGCCCGCCGGGAGCTGGTGCGATCGGCTCGGTATCAGGTCCGCAGGGGAACGGACCGGATGGTGCTTAGAACGGAACCTCTTCGTCGATAACCGAGTCGTTGTCACTAGGCTTCGGTTTCGCGACAGTATCGTCCATCGACTTCTCCATGTCCACCTTGACCTCGCCAGCTGCGAGAGCTTCGGCGAACGCCTTCGCGTCGAGAATGTCGTCCTTGTTGGCGAACCCAATGCGCTCGAAGTGCCAGACGTACCACTTGTCGTCGCCCTTGGTCTTGAGGACCGTCGTGGCCTTGAACTGGTGAGCGTAGCGGATGGCCTTGCCCGAGATCGCGTTGTCCATGATCAGGCCGTTCATGTCCATGGACGGCTTCAGCTGCGTCTTGGTCATGTTCATGACCGCCCCGACAGTGTTGCCCGACTTGTTCTGGAACCGGATGACGTGAGTGTGCGTCTTCAGGAGATGGTTGCCGGGTGTGAAGCAGTCAGGAGCGCCCTTCTGGATCACGTCGTTGTTGCTATCGTCGCGGATGACAGGACATGCCTCGCCCTGCGCTACGCTGTACTCTGCAACCAGTCCACCACCTTCGCGACGGGGAACCCATTCGACGTACGAAACCTTGTAGGCGCACGGCACGAACAGGAACCCTTCACCCTTCTCGTACAAGTCGCCCGTGAGCGTGTTGACGATCATCCCCGGCTTCGCGCCTTCGATGTAAGCAGGATCGTCCTCGTCGACCTGCGGAGAGAGCTGTTGCAGGATTCGGAGGTATGGGATCGAGATGTCGTCCCGTCCGAGCACTTCGCCTTCTGTGTCGTCTGCCAGCTTGGCGAGGAACTCGGCTTCTGCCGGGAGCCCCGCTTTTTCGGTTTTAGTCACTTCTTGCTTTGCCATGGTGTTTTGTCCTTCCTTGGCGTTGATGAAACAGGTTTACTTGATGTCGACGCGTTCGAACTCGAACGCACCGAGCAGGGAGAGGTCCGTCGGCTTGTTGTCCTTGAGCCGCTCCCTGATCCACTTCGAATATGTCGGAGCCGCGATCGACTCGGTCTCCGAGCCCTCGAGCCCGAGAGCCTTCGCTTCGTCCAGTATTGCAGCGACCGCATTGGCCTTGCCGCGTCCTGCGTCGATGGTCACGATCTGCTTGATGATGTCCTCGCCACCGTTCTCTCGGACGTACTTCATCACCTCGTCGGACCGAGCCTTCGGGAGCGATGCCTTGAGATCGCTTGCCAGTTTGAGGGTCTGGCCAGTCGAGAGCTCTAGGCTCCTGATTCCGATGTCCTTCATCATCTTCGGGAGCTTGTCGAGAGCTATCTCGTTCACCTGCTTCTTGATTGCCTTGGCTTCCTCCTCGAGGCGCGACAGTGTGCCTTGTAGCGCCATCAGGTGATTGCCGTACTTTGTCACGGCAGCAAGGTCGGCAGGTGCAGCCTTCTCGCCTTCGTCGGCCGCAGCCAGCTCAGCAAGGAACGGATCGAGTTCTTCAGTCGTCATGGTTCTCTCCTTCGGTGTCGTCAATCTGCAGGTCGATCGGACTGTACTCGCCGAGCGACGGGTTATATGCGAGCAAGGTCAGCACGCCGTCGTTCATGTACGTGAACAGGGAGCTCGCGATCGCGTTGTTCAGGAGCGGTCCGGGATTCAGGATCATGAAGTTCTGCTCCTCACCTCCTACACCGTCCAGCTTGGCTCGAGCATAGTCGCGCATTGCGACCATCCCGCGTTTGCCGTTGCTGCGATAATTAGCATCGAAGATGTACAGGAGCTCGCCGAACTTGGCCGCTGCCGTGTAGTCGAATTCGTCTCCGTCGCTTTCCGTAACTATAAAAACTGCCATTATGTAGTCCTTCTCTTGTTTCCGGTTTGCACCATACATTCCGGTTCTTGCTTATGTCAACCACTAAATAGATCGACCTCGTCCGGGGTTAATATCCAATTTTTGACCATGTCGCCGACAAGGTGTGCCGCGATCTCGCGCCGTTCTCGTAGCACTTTGATCAGCTTCGAGTCCATCGTCTTGTATGCTGCGAGGTCGGTGTAGTCGATCGAGAACTTCTGCCCGATCCTGTGAACACGGTCCTCGGACTGCAGCCGTTGGCCCATGTTGAAGCTGTTGTTGAAATAGCAGACGTGCCGTGCCGCCCGGAGGTCGATCCCGGTTCCACCGGCCGCAGGGTTCGACACGAAGAACCGCTTCTTGCCGTCCCGGAAGTCCGTCAGAGCCTTGGAGCGATCGGCCGGGGATGTTCGCCCGGTGTACATCGTGCAGTCGCTCCCGAGCGCCTCCGCTATCTGGTCTTGGTTGAACTGGAACGTCGTCCAGATCACGCCCTGCCCGTGGCAGTCCTCGACCCATGCCATCAGCGCCTCCATACGGGAGGAGCTCTTACCAAGCAGGTGAGGTTCGCCATCGTCGACCTTGACGAAGCCGCAGGTGATCTGCTGTAGCCGCAGGAGGAGCGTCAGAGCGTGCGTTGTGGAGACGATCTCGTTCTCGCCGACCTCGGAGATCATCTCGTCCTTCATCGCGTTGTAGACCTTGCGCTCGTCGTCGTTGAGCTCGAACGGGTGCGTCCGGTAGACCTTGTCTGGCAGGTCGAGGCAGTCCTCCTTCATCAGGCGCGACGTGCACGCCTTGAGCCAGCCACTCAGCTCGTCGGTGTTCTTGTAGCCGACCACCGTCTCGATCGGCCGCTCGATCGTCTTGCCCGACTTCGTCTTGCGGGAGTATGTCATGCTGCCCAGCGGACGCTTGATCGCGAACCGCTTCTCGAACGTGAAATAGTCGAGGCCGTTTACACAGGATGGATCGAGGAACCGCAGCTGCGACCAGACGTCGAGCGGTGAGTGTGGTGTAACGGTGCCTGTCAGGATAGCCCGCTTGACCGCCTTCGGTGCGAGTTTGTGCAGCGCCTTCGTCCGAGAGCCCTTCGGCGACTTCATACCGTGGCTCTCGTCGATGATCAGGAAAACCTTCCGGTGCTCGAGCATCTCGGAGGCGAACGCGAACGCCTTCTTGTGGATCAGTGCGTCGTAGTTGATCGCTGCGACGATCAGCTTGTCCTCCTCGAGGAAGCCAGCGTCGCGCCGCTTCTTCGTGGGCCATGCGAACGCCCGGTAGGGGATCGAGAGGTTCTCGTCGAGGTCGGTCGTGATCCATTTCTCATGAACGCCCTTGAGGGTCACGATCAGGATCGCGTCGATGTCGCCCTCGGCGAACGCGTGCGCCGCGATGTCGAGCGCAGCCTTCGACTTGCCGAGGCCCATCTCCCAGAGCAGGCCGAAGAACTTGCGGTCCTTGTACAGCTCGAGCGCCTTGCGCTGATGTTCCATGGCCGGAATCTTCTCGACGTTGACCGCGTGCTCGACCGAGCTCTTCGACCGGGTCTCGATGCCCGTCGTGTCGACGCCCATCTTTTCGACCAGCCGCAGGTTGCGCCGGGTCGTCGCGAACGTGACACGGTTGCCAGTGACCTCGACCAGCGGGTCGAAGTGCGCCTTGATTGCCGAGAGGTACTTCGGCGGAACGTCGGACAGGATTGCCGTGGTTGCCTGCTGTTGTGTCAGTATCATGTTTAGAGCTCCCTTAATATTCACGCCTGCGTAAAAAAATAAAAAATAAAAAAATCTCGCCCGTACACGTAATGAAGCGAGGTTGAGAACAAATCGGGAACAGGAGCCTCCGGGACCGTTTACACGATCCCGGCTCCCTGATCCTACGCGTCGTCCATCTTGATGAAGCCCTCGCAATTTCCGTCCGGGCAGCGCATTGATTCGCCGATCCGATCCATGTGCGCGCGTGCCATTCTGAAGATCAGTCCACATTCTCCGCACTCGCATTTGCGTTGACGGGTCTTCTGTTTTGCAGGTCCCGAGCCCTGTGATTTGAGCTGCTTGTGAGGGTACGGACCCAGCGCGTTGATCGTGTCAGCGAACAGGTAGTCGAAGCGCTCGCCTTCGGTCGTGGCGGTCATCTTGCCCTCGAGGCCGAGCTCGGTGGCGACCTTCTTGAACACCTTGCCGTGGCCTTCCTTGAGGCCGACCATGACGTGCACGTTCTCGTGCACCAGCACGCCAGCGACGCGGCGGGGATCGTCGAGCAGGTTCGAGATGATGATCTCGGAGGTCTTGTCGGCCGAGACGCTTGAGCACCATGCTTCGCCGATGCGCTTGCCGCGACGACCGGTCGAAGGGAAACCGACGCCGATCCTGATCTTGTCGGTCTCGAGAGTATAGGCACCATCGAGCACGTCTTCGATGATCGGAGCTGCCAGCTTGTTGAACTGGTGCAGCCATTCTTCGCGGTTCTGAATTGAGTTAGTCATGTCTGTCGTCTCCTTGTTTCGTTTCGATGTCCTCACCATAGAGGAAAACGAGGCCGTGTAAACAGCCTCGTTGAGTTGTGGTTAACGAACTTGATCGGGCAGCGCTCTCGCCACTCGCCAAGACTCCGCATCCACGTCCGCGCATATACTATTGCGGACGGCGATCGCCACCTCCTGCGCGACGCGTACAGTCTCGATCGCTGCCATGGACGCCTGTTCGCGAGTGAGCGCCCACGAGTCGCAGCCCTCGGACTCGTCGAAGCCGAAGCTCGACAGGGTGCGCATATTATCGCCCGACGTGGTGAGACGTATGACGAAGTCTCCGCGCAGGTGCGAGTTGTCTTGTGGCTTGTAGGCGATTGTCAAACTGATCATGGTGTCGTTTCCTTGTGGTAGTTGAGGGCGACGTTACCGCCGCCCGGTTATTGTTAGCGAGAGGCAAATACCCACTCGGTGTCATAGGCGCGGTGGCCCTTGATGTCCCACTTCTGCCGATCGGTCAGACCTTCGTCGGTCTGGATGTATGCGACAGTCTTCAGGACGTTCGCGAGGCGGTAGCCGCGATCACCGACGGCGATCATGTGCGGGAGGTCCGGGAACAGCGACGCGGGGAATATGCGGTCGTCACGCTCGAGGAATTCGAAGGTGTTGCCGAATTCCTTCTCGATGAACTGCCCGAGGATCAAGGCCGGAGCCTTGTCCTCGTTGCCTGCGATTACGTGACGCTGGACGTCGGTGTTGGTGTGGTCGGCGAAAGCCATGTCGTCTCTCCTTCGTGTTAAACAGGACCCGACCATATGCCGTCGCCGACGCCGTGTAAACGCTCTTTATTCCTGATGGTTAACTGGAGCTTACAGTCGTCCTGATCGACGTTCGACTTCCAGCATACCAGCCACGTCGCCCGCATAGGGTCAGGATCGTCCTCAGAGGCCACCACCACGCCGCCATTGCCATCGAGACGTCGTATGGTGGCTCGGTAGACGTTCGGGTCGTCCACGAGCTCGAGGTTGAGTATATGCTCGCCCTCGTGGAGCCTGCAGAACGCTTGCCAGCACTCGCGCACCGGAGCCTCCTCGAGGGTCATTGTCTTGGCCACCGAGGCGATCGTTGCTCTCGGGTTCATGAGGAACTGGTTCGCGATCGGTTGAATCCATCGCTCGTTGGTCTTCTCCATTATTTCATACTCCTTGCTTGATAGTCGGTCAGGCGATAGCCGAACAGCTTCGCGTCACGCTTGGCACGCGAGATCGCCTTGTCGGCGTCGGCGTCGTTGTGCCACTGGAAGCAGATGATCCGAATCTTCTGCTCTTCGTCGTATGCGCTGATCTCTAGCATGTCGTTTCCTTGTGTTTGGGAGGAGCCGAAGCCCCTCCCGGTTGAGTTAGGCTGCCAGCTTCTTGAAGGCAGCTTCCGAAGTGAACTTGCCGTCGACATATATGCGTGCAGGCCACTGGCAGAACGGAGTTCCCTTGTTGGAGACCTTGAAGACCACCTGCTGCTCGACGAACACCTTGCGATCGCCCAGCTTGCCGGAGATGGTGAACTCGAACCGGCCGCAGTCGATCGAGGTCAGCTTGACGTCGGTCAGGTCGACCAGCTTCTTGTTCAGCTTCATGGTGAAGGATGCGATCTGGCCTTCAGCATGTTCGGTCGAGAACTTCTCGAGGCGAGCTTCGTCCAGTCCCAGAACCTTCGGGTCGGAGATGTAGTTGCCGCTAGTGCTCTTCTCGCGTTCGATCAGGTGCGTGATGTTGGCCATCGCATTGTAGAGGGGATCGTAACGGCTCGCCTGAATCTTGCGGCGACGGTTGTTGTAGCTCCAGTCACCTTCCAGAGCTTCGTCCAAATACTTGAACGTGTTGCGAGCGCGATTGATGTAGTTTGCCTTGATGGCGGGGATCAGTGCTTCGAACTGTGCTGCGATGTTTTCGATCTTGTTCATGTCCGTGTTTCCTTGTGTTCGTTTCTTCAGTCCGATCACCATACGCAGAGACCGAGGCCGTGTAAACAGCCTCGTTCTCCTATGGTTAATTTATGCTGAACCCTTGACGATCTCGTCCCAGACCTTGCGCTTGAACTTCTTGCGTGCGCCGTAAGCTCGGACTGTTACCCACTTGTGTCCGAGGGTCAGAACTTCGACGTTGCGCCAGCCGGAGCCGATCCGGGGAGCTTCATCATTGAGGTGAATTCTGATCTTCATTTTGTGTTCCTTCTGTTTATTAACAGGTCAGTGGAACACATCCCGGAAACAAAGTCAAACAGAACCACTCAACATGGTTAACAAGAAGTTAACGGCGCGACTTCAGATAGCCGACGATTGAGTTCGTCATGTTCTGCAGGATCGGTCCGCCGACGTAGCCGCCGACCGCGATCGTCGCCATGGTGTAGACCCACTCGAGCAGAGCGTCGCCCACGCGAGGAGCTGGCATACCGAACCACGCGACCAGAATCGGCGTTGCCAGAGCGTACCACATCACCACGAACCAAGCCGAGAACCCGACCATCGCACGCCATGAGCGGACGAACCAGCTCTCGGAGTTGAGCTCTGCGAGCACTGCAGCGCCTTGTTGCTTGAGCCCCTCCACGATCGCAGGACCGAGCATACCGGCGATCTTGGCCGCCGCTTCCTCGCGACTGATCTCCTTGTTGAGGTACGCCTTCGCGATGTCGAATATCCCGTCGAGCAGGGACCCTGACAGTATCTTGGCGATGATTGCGAACATGATGCGCTTCTCCTAGCTCATTATTGTGTACGTCGCGCCACGCCCTGCAGGCAGTGCAGGGCTCGCCGGTCCGGTGGCCGTGTTCGGTGAGGCGATGACTTCCGCATACATGCGGACGACTCTGGCCGCCTTGTCCGACGTATCTGTGACAAGGACGTCCGCGCCGACTCTGCTTATCCGTACGGTCATGAAATCACCTCGTATCCGATCTCCATAGCGTTGACGGTCGTCGCCGTCCATGCAGGTGTCCCCGCGCCGGGGTCTAGCGTCTGGACGTGGCGGTATGTGTCGTAACTGGTTGTCAATGTGAAGGTCGCAGAGTTAGCCTCGACAGAGGAGCTCCTGACGACGTTCTGGAACGTGTTCGAACCGTCCGTCCGGCCGTATGTCTTGACGCTCACGCCCTTGATCGTCGTGCCGAAGGTCAGGTTGTCTACGCCGAAGGTGTCGGTGTCGAGCGCCGTGTTGCTCGAGTTGTAGGTCGTGTCGCCGTCAGGTGTGCCGCTCTCGTCGACCTGCGAGATGTTGGTGCTCGCGAGCGGGGTGAAGTCGGTGTTCGTCCCGGCCGCGTTCACAACAAGCCCCTCGACCCGGTGCTCGCCCAGCTGCCCGGTGAAGTCCGAGCCTCCGTCGTCCCAGATCACAATGTCGTCGAACTCGATGTCGGACCCTGCGCCGCCGGATGCTCTCGGCAGCTTCAGGGACACAGTGTCGAGCGACGTGACGTCGCCCGATGCTGCGTTGCTGGTGTCGCCGGTGAAGTCGATAATCTTGACGCCGTTGTCCCAGACCTCGATCGTCCCTGCAGCGAGGTCAGCGATCAGGTTCATCTCGACGTGGTGCCATAGGCCGTCGTTCAAGCACGTCTCTCCAGTGGCGCGCGTGCCAACGAGGAGCGTGTCGTCAAAATAACCCATGACTATCTGACCGTCGGAATCGAACCACATCTTCCACCACCGGTCCGTCCTGTTGCCGAGGATTATAAGCCCGTCATTGCCCGATAGATCGGACGTCACCCAATTGTTAACTCGGACCCAGAACGCGATCCGCAATTGGTTGGTTGGCATGTTCGTCCCGGCTTTGTCGATGATGTAATGCGCCAGCTCGGACTCGGTTGTCGCCCAGAGGTATTGGTAACACCCGGTTCCGAAGGGTCCTCCGTTGGTAATAAAGAACTGATGGACGCCCGCCGTGCCGACAAGGTGCTCCCAGCCGTTCGCCGCGAGGTCAGCGTCGGCCGCGAAGTGCTTGTCGTCAAAACCTTCTACGAAGAGCAGTGTCATCTATACGACCTCCAAACCGATTTGCACGTCCGCGATGTCCGTGTCGACCCAGACCGCCCCGGTGCCGGGATCATATGGCAGACAGAACTCGTGCTCTGCATGTGCGATTGTCAACGCTTTCGCAGCGGACTGGACTTCTGTCGTCCCGTCGCTGATCACGTTCTTGATGCTCACGCCGCCGACGTTCGTGGCTCGCGCGCATGTCTTGACGACGACGCCCCAGACGTCAGTTGCCGGTTGTGCAGCGATCGAGCCCATGGTCGTGACCGTGTACAGGTCCTTGTGGCCGCTTGTCGCGCTCTCGTTGTACGTCGTGCCGAGGTCTACGCTCGCCTCGTCCACGTTGAGATAGTTTGATCCTGCAGAGGGTGTGAACTGTGTCGACGCGCCTGCGCCGTCCACCGTGAGCCCGTAGATTCGGTGCGCTCCGATCTGCCCGGTGAAGCCGTCGGTTCCCGAGTCGTCCCAGAGAACCACGTCGTCGAACCGCACGTAGTCAACGACGCCGCCGCTCGAGCGGGAGTTCGACAGGTGGATGGTGTCCAATCCGATAAGGGTTAGAGACCCTGTGTTCGTGCCGGAGACGTTGATGTCGAGTGTGCCGTCGACCCACATCTTGACCGCGCCCGCCGAGGCGTCGCGCGTGAACTCGACTTCGATGTGGTGCCATGCGTCGTCCTGAATGTCGACCGTGCCGGTTGCTCCGGCGACGCTCTTGCTCCCGAACGTGTCGCCGACGGTCAGGAAGCCGCTCGAGTTGACGTACATATTCAGGAAAGTTGTCTGCGCCGCGTCCGTAAACCAGACAAGCCCTTGAGACGAGCAGGTATAGCCCGACGGGATGTAGACATAGAACGCCAGCCGGAAGAACTCGGTCGTGAACGCCGGGAACCGCTTTGTCATGGTCCCGTCGGTGGAGTTTGCGATGATCTTTAGGCAGCCGCCGCCGAACTTGCCGTCGGTAGCGTGCCAGTTGATGTCGTCCGTCAGCTGCCCGTCGGTCTTGAACCATCCGCTCGAGGCGATCAAGTCGGCAGTAGCGCCGAAGCCCGCAGCGTCGAACCCGCTCGAAGTTAGGAAGGCCATCAGTCGCCCCTTGTTGCCACGAGGTTGAGGTACAGGTTCGCCAGTGTTGCGTCGGCCGAGGATGGCGCGACGATGTCAAGGCGATCGCCGGAAGCCAGAGAGAAGGCCGAGATGGACACGTATGTCGCCGTCGTGCCTGCAGCTGCGAATCTGATGGTGCCTTGAGAGACGCCGTTCTTCTGGACGTCGAAGTCTGCCTGCGCAGTGGCCGCCGTCGTCGCGATGACCACAGAGTTCGTCAGGGATGCCGGGAAGTCGATCGCCTTGCTCGCCACGAAGCCGAGCACGATCGCCAGAGAGCCCGGTGCGCCGCCGAAGGATGTTCCGATGTCGTAATATGGCGAGGCGAACTCGATCGCCGTCTCGCCCGTGTTTACGCGTGCAATCTTCAGGCCCGAGCCGGTGAAGTTGGCAGGGGTGTCCGACAGACTTACGAAGTCCGACGCGCCGCCGCCGCCTGCGCTGCCTGCCTCGTAGACGTCGTCCGACGTGACCATGAACAAGCCAGAGGCGGTCGTCGCCAGTGTCGGAGGTGAGACGGGTGAGGTGCCGGTGATCTTGATCGTCGCAGTGTAGGACGTGTTGTTCTGGATGTAGACCAGCCCACGAGCCACCGCAGGGAATTCAAGGTCGAAGTCGGCGACCGGAGGAGTGCCGTGGTCGTCGAGTGTGAAGAATATGTAGCGGTCCGAGTTTGTGGCTTGAACAAGCACGACGGGGTCGGTCGTCGAGATCAGAATCGAGACCTCCTTCGCAATACAGCCCTCGAGCTGCGCGATCGCGTTGTTGGCCGTGACTTCCTTTTGAGATTGAGCCGCTGTGATCTCGTCAAGGGACAGGGTTGCAGTCGTCATGAGTTAGAACCTCCTTAGAGTCCCGTTGTGATTGACTTCATGGTCATCTGCCGACCATTCGCTGTCAAAAATGCCGAGTATTGATAAGCTGTAGCATAGATCGTCGCAGGTGTCGACGTACCGTACACCGTGTTGAGCTGCGCCGCCGTGAACGTGACCTCTTCAAGGCCGCTTCCGTTCTCGGTCGTTGCCTGCGCGAGCGAGTTGCCGGTGCCGTCAGCGTTCTGCGTCAGCAGGATGTTGATGACCTGCGTCTGCTCGGTGTTGATGATGTCGCCGGTCAGGTCGCCCCACTCGGGGACCGATCGGTCGCGCCGGTGGCAGGTCATGACCATGTCAGCGCCCGACGCGACGCCGTTCACGTTTACAGGCTCCAGAGGGATTGCGGACTCTCCGGTGAAGGTTGAGAAGGATGTGATCGCGTCGAGCTCGTCCTGACCGTTCGAGACGAACCTGTAGGCGAGGTTCGTGTCCTTGCTGGTGAGCGGGACCGCATAGAAGCGCATAAAGTCAGCGTCGAGCAGGAAGACATACTCGCCCGCATAGTGAGGGTTCGTGCCAGAGCTGAATTCAGGGTGGCCAGTCATGTGTTCCGAGCCCTTGCGCCCACGCAGCAAGTGCGAGAGCGTGTAAACGCCTCCACTTACGGACACGTCGCGGAACTGAACGACCTCCCAGCCGGTGCGAGGATGCCCGACCACGGCCGCGTTCTCGCCGTTGAGAAGCTGCAGATCGGTGCAAGTTGCGATCTCGCTGTTGTAGTCCTCGTTCTGTAGCCGCACTGTCATGGTGTTGACCGTGTCGGCCGACTGCGTGTTCTCTGGTATGCCGAGTTGATTCATCATCCGCCCGACGACAGGAGCTCCGAAGAACCACTCGAAGTCGGTGAATTCAATATTGTCGAGCGAGATTTGTGCATATCCGCCCGTCCACCGCTCGGAGAGGGAGAGGAGCGGGTAGCCCTGCCCGTACAGAGTGATCGCCGCAGCCGTTGTGAAGGTCGAGGCGTCGTCCTGTGCACGCAGAAGCACGCAATCAATGGGAACGAACAGGCCGAGGGAGAAGAACGGCGTGCTTGCCTGCAGGTAGGTTCCGGCGTCCGCCGAGATCGTGATCGGCTCGTCGACAAGGTAGCCGACCGCCTTGAACGAGACGCTGTAGTCGGCGTTGTAGGACGCCTCGACGATGCGACAGGTGTATGTGAAGTTCGTCGCATTGCCGACGACCTCGACCGTCCCAATGTCAGAGGGCTCGAGGTATATGAACTCCTGCGGGACCCTGAACTGGTACGTCACGCGCGACGCCCACGTCAGGAACAGGGCTCGGTAGGCGAGCGCCTTCGCTTCGTCCGCTGTCATGATGATCGGGACCCGGACAGTCAGGGTCGAGTTCGAGTACATGGTGCCGATCGGGTTCGCCGTCCGTTGGAAGTTCTGCGAGCTGTAGCCGTAGTCGCGGGTCTTGTCGACGTATGTGATCTCGATCGAGCGTGGCAGTGTCAGGTCCATCTCGCGCCGTGTCATCACTGCGACCGCGTTCGGGTTATCGTTCTGCGCCATGGCGATGTCAGTCGAAGCGAGCTCGAAGTCATAGTCCACCGAGGAGATCGAGGCAGGCTTCCGCACCAGCTTCAAGGCTCCACCGCTCTCGATCACGTCGAAGGCATAGATCGTCGAACAGCTATCGAGCAGAGCTCGGAAGGAGACCCGCTCTGTGATGTACGCCCCGTCGATCAGGTCGTCGATCTCGGGGTCGACGATGAAGTCAGTCCCGACGGTGTAGCCAGCCATCGTCGCCGCAAGCTCGAGGAACGCCTTCAAGGTCTGTCGCTCGTCTTCGAGCAGGTCGTAGCGATAGCGCTGCGGGTCGCTCGATCCACTGTTGACGCCGTAACCAGCGCGACTCTTGCTGTCGTAGGTGAACGTAAGGGAGGCGTTTGACGCGCCAGTGAACTCCGTGATGCTGCCGTCGCGCAGGTCGATCTCTGCCCAGCCGCCACCGACGATCGGGTATGCCATGATACCGCCGGAGATGTCGCTGTATTGCATTGCGTGCGGCTCTTTGACAACGAGGTCGATGTCGCCGGTGTCCCAGATCGTCGTCTTGCTCACAGGGTCAAACTTGAGCACGCCCTCGCCGGTGCCGTTGTCGTAGTTGATGATCAGGGAGTCGTCGAACTTGTCGTAGAGCATAGAGCTGATCTGCATGTTCGAGTTGCCGAAGTCATGGTAGACCGCGCCCTCGGTGCCGCCCTTCCACAGGACCGCTTGAGCCTGCAGGCATTGTAAGCAGTAAATGTGGCCGTTGTCGTCGCCGTAGTAGACGTCGAGCGCGCCGTAATACTCCGCGCCGATTGTGACGCAGCTCCAGTTGATCGACGTGATGGCCGAGATGTTCGAGCCGTAGAACCACTGCAGCGCGCGAGAGGTAGGGTTTACCGAATAGATGACGATCGTGTCTTGGAATGTGAATCCGGCGATGATGGTCTGGTTGTAGGACAGGTTGTCGAGTTGCCCTGCAGTCATCATCTCCGGTTGATCGCCATCGTCAACGCCGAATGTTCCACCGCTGCCGGTGATGTTGAGCGTCGAGATCACTTCGCCGGACCATGCGTCGACGAAGTTGCACTCCTGCGAGGCCGACAGGGACGAGTCAGCGAGGAAGAACGCTTCCTCCCACGGGATGTATATCACAGAGCGGTCGTTGAACCCGGAGACGTATCCGGTGTCGATCGTGATCTCCTGTTCAAGAGTCCAGCCGTCGGAGATGTTGTACTTGTGAATCTCGTTCGACGTCCCGAGGTTGACGATGAAATACGCCCGCTGGTGCTGCAGGTCGATCATGTGGTTTACCGACTCGTAATTGTAACCGGTCGATGTCAGCGTCTCGGAAGCGAGCGTCGTGTTGTCTCCGATCTCGCACGAGAGATTCGGCACACGGTCGCCGAACTCCTCGACAGGGAGGTCGTCGAACACGACATACATCAGGTCGCGGTAGCCCGGAGTCGGGATGCCGTCGATGTCGTTGTAGAACTTGATGATCGGGTCAGCGCCTTGCGTCGCACTGCCGTCGTGGAAGGTGTAGCGAAGGTTCTGGAACTTCGTCCCGCGCGATCCGAGCCTGCGGTCAACCAAGAGCTGCGAGTCCGCCCATATGCGCAGCACCTCACGGTTTCCGACTGCAGCCGGAGCGGTGCCGAAGGATGACGCGAACGTCGCGAAGTATTTGTAGGTCGTTTCCTTCTTCTTCTTGCCGCCGCCGCCCTTTCCGCCGCCGGACTTCTTCCGGTTCGTGCGCTCGGTCAGAGGGTTCGCCCATATGATGCTCGAGATCAGTCGGCGAACGCCGAAGGTGATCGGGATCGGTGCGCCATAGACGGAGTAATTCACATCGAGAGTCTTGAGCCGTGGTCCGACGTATGTCTTCTTGCCGTTCTCGTCGACGATCGAGTAGCCGGGGAGGTAGCGATCGTCGGGTGGTGCGACGATCGAGAACCTATAGACGCCGTTGCCGGAGGCTCCAGAATTGCGAAGCTGATTCTCGAAGTCTGCGCCCTCATTCCAGAGGCTCGAAACACTGCTTTGAGCGGGTGTTGATCTTGGACCGATATATTGAACCATTACTCTGTCCCTCTGAATCGGAAGGCCATGATCGCGCTGTCGACCATGATCTCCATTGCAGTGATCGAGACCTTGCGAGCGTGCGCCTCTGCGTGCACGATATACCGTCGGCCGTCACTGTCGTCCGTGACCACGATCCCGCAGTGGTGCGGATAAGGCCCAGACTTGAACATGACCACGTCGCCGTTGCCGACATCCCGGAGAAGGACCCTGTCCATGTGCTCCTTGAACGGTTGCAGGAGTTCGTGACCGCGCGAGTCGCGACTGTAGGCGATCTTGTCCGGGTAGGTGTGCAGGTCGAAGGGCTCGGCGACCTTGAGGATAAGCCCGACGCAGTCGATCCCGTCCCGGTTGCGCCCGAGGTGCCTGTAGCGTACGCCGACCCATGTCCGAGCCTCCGCCGCGATGTCCTTGCGCTTAACCAGAGACATATCCGTTCACCCAATCTGCTCCCGGCTTCGCCGGTTCCCCTCGGAAGTTGAGGACGTTGCTGAATTTGCTGTTGCACGTCGTGATGCGCTTGTCGCAGCCCGCGTATATCGTTGCGGTGTCACCTATCTGTATGTCAAAAGGCATTGGAAGGGTCATCCGAAGCGACTGCGTCGTCCCAGAGGCAGAGCTGCTCGCGATCTCCATCTTGACGCCGCTGTTCAGGCCGCCCGTCCAGACGATCAGGCCGAGGGAGAAGTATCCGGTCGCCAGTGTTTGAGCGATTGTCCCGGCGAAGTTGCTCGAGGCGCTGATGACAGACGTCACGGTGAGCGTGTCCGTGATGGTGCCGGTGTCCACTAGGCACTTGCTGTCGCCGAGATCAGCTCGACAGGACGGCATGTATATGTTGCCGAGGACGAAGTTGGCTCTGTACAGCTTGCCCCGGAGCTCGATCCGGCAGAAGCCCTTGTGAGTGTTCTCGATCGCGCCGATGTTGCCAGAGAAGATCGTCATCAGGCCGTAGCTCACGGTCGCGTTCTCGTAGTCCACGAGGTAGACATCGACCGACGCGAAGTCGAACAGGCCGACGACGACGTCCTGCTCGTTGATGAAGCTCGAGTCGTAGGACAGGATCGCCTCCGACGTCTGCGTGACGCCGCCGATCGTGCCGTATATGGCCGACATCAGCAGGGAGGCTTCTGCGTAGTACGTGTCGCCGTCGTAGACGATGTCCGCGTCGTGGTCGGTGAACCTGTAAATGTTGCCGTCCGTCCGCGTGATCACATACAAGCGAGCGAGCGTGGTCGCACCTGATGCAAGAGCGGTGCGGAGGTTGGCTGTTGTGGTTATGCTCACTCGCGGACCTCGATGATCGGCAGGTTAGGGATTCGACCTGCTTCTGCCCACTCAAGTTGCACAGAGATTGCGTCCGTGTCAAACCGCATTGGCACATCGAACTCGAAGTCGGCCGTGACGGCCGCCGCAGCTGCCGGGGTGTTCGGCCCAGAGAATGTCACTGTGCCGGTCGTGTAGTTGATCGTCGCAGCTGTAGGCACTCCGGCGACGTAGACCGTCACTGTGCCGTTGACCGGCCGCGTGATCGTTCTGGTGTACGGGAACACCGTGTCGTCGTAGACCTTCACCAGTTGGAAGACAGTCTCGACGCCGTCGCCGGTGCCGATCGTCCCGCCGACGACGCTGTAGTCAGACCAGTCCTTGAACAGGAAGCCCCGAGCCTTGCCGCGTCGTGCGCGGAAGAACTCGATCAGCTCGAAGTAGGAGTCGCGCTCGGCGATGCCATATCCGATCGTCCCGATCCAGCGAGCCTGTGACCAGTTGATCTGCGACACCTCGTAGCCGCCGTCGAGGGTCGTGACGTTCGTGCGATAGGAAGGACCGCCCCGAGCTCCTCGCTCGATCGTGACCGGCAGCCGGACTGCATCTACTGGAATCGTTGCCATTGCTTATCTCCTCGACTGCGCATTTTTGACCATCGAGGCGAGCTCGTTCTCGATTTGTGCAGAGCTCTCCCGGAATGAGTTTGCGTCTTGCACGCCTTGCACAGTCATGTTGATTGAAAGCGACTCGTTGTTATCCCGGATTCCCGCGTCCATGGTCGCGCGTGCCGCCGCAAGCGCCTGTCGGTCCTGTGCGGTGAAGTTGGAACCGTCGCGGTTCTTCTGGTTGCCGTTCTTGTCGTACATGGTGCCATACGCCGCCGAGCCGTTGTTGAACTCGCCCATGCCGCCGCGAGCTTCAGCGAACGCCGCCTTGTAGTCGACCAGAAACGCGTCCTTTTTCTGCCGCGTCTCGAAGTTCTTCATCTGTTGAATCAGGTACGCGAACGCCTCGCCCTGATCCTCCAATAGCAGACCGCCCAGCCCGAGATTCTTAGCGATCAGAGCTGGCATTTTCTTGATCGACTCCTCTGCCTCCTTGCCGAATATCGACCCAGCCAGCGAGGCTGCCTGCCCCTTCAATGCTTGCGTCTCCGAGCTCGCGCTGAAAGTGTACTTTCCGCCGCCTCCCGAGATGCCACCCGCGCCGACGTAACCGGCGAGGTTCACCATGTCCTTGTTGTAAAGGTCAGGGAACAGGTTCGACCCGAACGCCTGATTCCCACCGGTCAGGCTTGGCGCTGTCGAGTCCGCTCCGCGCGAGACGTTGGTGGTCAGCGCCTTCCAGTAGTTGCCGGGTGTTACTTGAACATTCTGCTCCTTGACGAAGAAGGGGTTGTTCACTGCGTCCGTGATGTTGCTCGCTGCTTGATAGGTCTTCGTCGTCATCCCCTCGACTTTACGAACGATCGTATTGCCGGTGCTTATGGTGTTGTCGACCGATCCCAGAGCTGCGACGATGTTGAACGAGCCACGAGCGACGCCCTCCGCGATGTCCCGTACGGTCAAGCCGCCGTCGCGTGGTCCCGCGTACTTCTTAGGGGTCACGTTTAGCTGCTCTCCGGGCATTAGGTCGACCATGGCCCGGAAGTTGTCGGTGTTGCCGTTGCCGGGTACAGTGAAGCCCATACCGCCCGCAGCTCGGCCCATGTAGTTGATGGAGCCGCCTCCGGCCATCTTAGAGGCACTTGAGCTACCCGCAGAGCTCGAACTCCCGCCACCGGCCGCCGCAAGCCGTTTAAGCGCGGCAATGGCACGGTTGACGCCGTCGATGATGGCGTTGACCACGCCCACGATCGCGGAGACGGTGCTTTTCACTATAGCAATGAATCCATCCCACGCGCCGGACAGTGTTTCGATCGCGGACGCGCCCGCCGTCTTGATTGCATCCCACGCGCCCATGACAGTGGCAGAGAAGGCTTCGAAGGCCGCCGCCCCGCTCTCGGTCTGCGTTATCCAATAGACCAGCCCAGCAACGGCCGCCGCGATCAATGTGGCGATAAGGATGAAGGGGTTCGCCATGAGCGTTGCAGTTAGCACCTTGAACGCCGCAGTAACCTGCGGGAGCAAGGCGATCAGCTGAACGAAGGGAGCGATGAATGTCGAGTAAGCGAACGCCGTCGCCCAGACGCCCGCGAGCGTCAGGACGATCGGCGCGATGATGTTCATGTTGTTAGCGACAAATTGGATCGCCTGCGCCAGCATATTGGCCGCTGTACCGGCCGTCTGCGAGCTCTGAATCCAGATCAGTATCGCGTTGTTGAGCTGTGTAAACGCCTGCGGGATCGTGACCGACATCTTGTCAGCCAGAGGTTGCAGCTGCGCCGCCGCCTTTGCCAGACCTTCTGCGAACGCCTTCGACGTGACCGTTCCCGCCACCACTTCCGCCCGCAGCTTTGCGGTGGCTCCCGTTGCGCCATACATTGCGGTGGCCACTGCCTTGACCAGATCAGGCATAGTTTGGACGACCGAGTTATACTCTTCCGCCCGAAGGATGGAGTTGCCCAGACCTTGAGTCAGCTGCATGAGCGCGCCGGAGAGCTCGCCTTGTGTTCGGCCCGAGACCTTCGCACCGAGTGCGATGGATTCGAATATCTTGTTGACCTTATCGCCGCTGATTCCGAGGTCTGTTTGAAGCCGGTTTATCTTGGAGTAAACCTCCGCAAGCGCACCGAGCGGCGCGGAATTCTGTTGAGCGACCTTGCCGACGTAGGCGAACTTCTCGTTGAGGTCTTCCGTGCTGGTGGAGACCAGCTTGATTTGGTTCTCGACGCTCTGCATCTGGCCGAGCAGGGATACCGCCCACGTCAGGGACACGCCAGCGCCGATGATCCTGATCATGTTGCCGAAGGATCGGCCCGCGCTGTAGGCTGCCTTGTCAGCTCGTTTGAGCTGCGCTGCAGTCATTGTGGCCGACTGCCCGAGCCTGTCGACGCCCTTCGCACCTTTCGCCGCCTGTGAGCCCGTCTTGTCAGCCGACCGCCCGAGCTTCTCGAGTATTTGAGAAGCCCGCTTAGCGCCCTTTTCGGCGCTGGTTGTGTCGATTCCTAGTTGGAGAACTGCGCTCTCGGCCATCGTTGCGTTGCCTTACCTTCTCGTCGATCATCGAGATGTAGTTCAGATCGACTGCTTGAATGATTCGAAGATACTCGAGTCGGTCGTCAATGTCGACGATATTGAACATATCGAGCGCCGCAGCGATCTCGGTGATCGCGATTGATTCGGCTCCTCTGTCCGTTATGCCCCGGCATTGATGCAGTGAGAAGTAAACCTCGCTGTAGCGCTGGAACTGATCCTTGATCTTAGGTCGGTTTAGCAGGCTCTTCGGGATCGTCCCGGAGGTCTGCGCCCTGTCGATCAGGAATTGCTCGCGCCCTCCGAAGTCGATTCCCCACCGGAGGTACTCGGTGAGTTTTTTACCGCTGCGGCCTCGTGCTTGCCTTGGAAGTTAGACATCTGACCGGACTCCTGCAGTATGCGTGCAGTGAATCTCTCGACCTCGAGGAAGGTCTTCTTTGCGACCGCCTCGGAGAAGTTAACAGGACCCTCGTCATCTTCGACGCCGTCCCAATCAAGCACAAGGTGCTTCGCCATGCCTTCCGAGACGATCGCGTTCATCTCGTCGTTCGTTGGCTCCTTGCCCATCAGGGCGTACGGCTTCTTCTTGTGTTCGACGAACTCCATAAAAGGCCGGTAGCTTGCGGCGCGCATCTTGACGCGTACGCCGGGGAATATGTCTTCAATCCAGACGCCCTCGTTCTCGAGCTTCTTGTCGGTCATGAGTTCTTTGAGGTTCATCAGTCGGGTCCTTTGCCATTGCCTGACGGTGGAGGATGTGAGAGCACCTCCCGAAGGAGGTGCGCCCGGTTAGCTGCGCGACACTTGGATCATGTGAGTGCCTGCAGTATTCAGTAGAGCTTCGAATTCAGAGGAGACGAAAATGTCTTCGTCCGATCCGCCTGCGACGATCTCGGCCGAGGTCAGCTTCGCTTTCGGGAGGTTTACGATGTAGTAATTCCCGGACGCGTCCATGGCCATGAAGGTCAATTCGAAGGCCGTCGCAGCTGCGAACTTGTCGTACAGTGTCGAGTCTTCGAAGTACAACTCCATGCTGCCACTGATCTCGCAGCGACCGCCGACGACGCCGACGAAGCCCAGAGTGCCGACCGCTTCCTGTCCGCGCACATTGTTCGCGATGTTCAGGTCCAGCGAGTTGAACGAGAATGTCGTACCGCCGGGATCGCCGTCGAAGGTGATCGCCGAGATGTTCGACACTGCGTTCAGGACGTCGTTGGTATTGGCTGCCGGTGTAGTGGCCGAAGCGAACTGCGTCTCGGTCATTGCGCCATTCAAGGCGATGAATCCGAAGGACGTGGTCAGGATCGACCGGGTTGCGAGGTTGAGGTTCCAGCTGTCCACGACCGAGCCGACGAAGTTGTAGTATTCAACAGTCGAGAGATCGGTGAAGCCCTTCTGCAGTGTGAAGGACTTCTTCGTGACGCCGTTGCGAATGTAGTTGAGCGGGGTCAATGTGACACTGTCGCCAGCTGATTCCGACGCGACGTTGGTCAATGGCTTGATGCCGATTGTGCCTGCAGCGATCGAGGTGATCTCGGCGTAGAAGGTGCCAGCGACGGCGAAGCCCGTGACTGCCAGAACTTGCCCAACGACCCATGAGTTCGCAGCGAGGCCAGAGCCGGAGTCCGTGATCGCCCATGTGTTCGGAGTGCCGCCGGTCTTGACGATGGCTAACGTGGTCGCAGGGCCAAGCGCCGAGCCTGTAGTCTGCCATGTGCTGAAGAGAGCCGACTCGATGAAGTCGTCCCACGTAGAATATGAGAACTCTCCGTTGATGGAGCCGTCCGCAGACGCGCCCACGAGGATGGTGTCGGTCGTTGCTCGGTCGGCTCGGAGCTCGTTGGAGCGTTCGAACTCGATGTTATAGTTGAGGCTCTCGTCGGTGAGACGGAGCTCTTGAAGTGCAGGTGATGCGGGTGTCGTGCCGAAGGTCACTTCGGCGACATAGCGCACGCTGATGTAGTTAGAGGCTGCAAAAGTCATGCCGGAGTTCTCCTAAAATAGCTCGTCTCGTTCAAACGGACAGGTCACGTTAACCTGAAACCAGTTTCCATCCGTCCCGATACGAGAGACCGAAGGAGTAAAGAACCGGGTCTTGGTCGCGGCGTGCTGCCACTTTCGAAGGATCGAGGCCACCTCGTCCGCCATGGCCAGCGCCAGACCGTCACCCACGTTCAAGGGTGCGAATATATTAACCATAACCACGCCCGAATGTCTATAGGTGTCGGAGTTGTTGGTGGCCGCCCCGAAGGACGCCTTGAAGGCTTCGCCGTCCAGTATTGTGACGCGAATCCACTCGTCCTCGCTCGGAGGATCGAACTCTGCGTTCGACCATGCGATCGGGACCGCAGCATAGGCTCCGGCCGTCCAGTCGGTGTTGATCTTGCTCCGAATCGCGTTGTGCGCTGCAGCGTAGCCCATAGCCTAGCTCCCATATTTCGACTTGAACCGCGCGACGTTGATCGCGACCATCCCAGCCGGTGCTTGCTTCGACCAGCCGTTCTCTAGCCGGTTTATGTATGGCAGGTTGTTTGCCATCCAGATCGTGTCGCCGAGCTTGAGCTGCGCGACCGCCGCGTTCAGCTGCCCCATTGCCTTCCCTGCCGAGCCGCCTGCGCTCACTGCGCTCGACGGGTTGCCGATCGTCGTGAACCAATTGCCACGAGCGCGACCGGTGTCGACAGGTGTCCCGAGGATGACGCTGGAGTCGATGTCGAGAGCGATCTTGCGGAACACCTTCTCGAACGTCTCCTCCGACTGTTCGCCGAACTTCTTCAGGTCGAGCTTGAACTGCGTCGTGTTCTTGAACTTGACGACCATCTAGTCCTCCACCAAGAACTTGTAGACCACCGCCGTCCCGCCCGGTCCGACCTCGTTGATGTCGAGGATCGCGTAGACCTGCGAGCCGAAGACGACCTTGTCCGTCGCTTCCGGTGTCACGCCCGCCGTGGCGAGCTCCTTGGCCGACACGAGCAGGATGTAGGCCGCCCGAGCGACCAGCTCCTCTTGGAACTCTGTCCGGTTCCCGAGCTTGAGCTTCAGGAACTTGATCGCGGTGTCGGTTGCCGCGTTCGTGCTGATGCCGGTCGCCTCGTCGTATGTCGGCGCAAGTTGGCGCAGAACGCCGTCCATGCCGAACTCGGCGATCAGAGGTGCCGCGTCGTTGTCCCGGAGGTCGGTGTAGAAGGTCATGTCAAACTCGCTTCAGAGAGCCCGGTGCCAGTACGACGCCCTTGAGCTTCTTGTAAACGTGGACGGGGATCGCGGCGACTACGCCGTTGGAGTAGGCGGTGTCGTACTTGATGGTGATCACGTCGACAGTCTTCTCGGAGATCGAGCGACCGGTGTCGGCCGTCAGGATGCCCTCCATGTCGAGGGTCCCAGCGCGATAAAGCTCGGCGATCTCTGCCATGGCTTCCTCGACTTGCCACGGCACTTCGTCGACTGCAAATACATAGCCATCGTCGTCCTCCGCGCCAGCCCGAGGCCAGCCGAGGCGCTGCGCTTGCGTGTAGCGCGTGCCGCGCCAGTCAAGGTTGCGATCAAGCCAGTCTGTAGCCTTGATGATTGCGATCTCGCGATTCGCCGTGGTGTCCGCTGCCCACGCCGTGCCGCCACGATCTGACCAGTACGTGTCGACGTTGGCGAGCGTGTCGTATGCGTTATTTCCGACTGTGAGAGTAGGCATGGAAGAGACTCCTCGTGTAAACGTGCTCCACAATACCGTTTCTGGCACAGGAGAGCAAGCAGAGGTTCACGCCCGCCATTTGCCTTCCCAGAAGGTGACAAGGGTTCGTTTCCCGTTCGGGTAGGTGATGATGTGCGAATATGACCAGCTCGAGGGTCCCTTCGCATAACCGGGTTGTAGAGCCATTACGCCGGACTGATACAGCCCGTCGACGATAGCCGCAGAGTGCGAGTGTCCTATATTGCACCGTCTGCCGATCTTGTACAGGTTCATCGCCGAGCCGCGTGATCCGTTCGGACCGAGATCGCCGTGCATACCGAACTCGATGTCTGCGAGAACCATGGACTCGTCTGGATCGAGGAAGACCACATCGTCCACGCCGCCGTATGACTTCACCGCATCCTCGAAGAGGCAGGTCTTCTCACCCTTCTGGATGCTCCTGTAAGCGTGCAGCTGCCACGTCAGGAAGAAGACCGCGTTGACAGGGTCGAACCTGTAGTCCACCTCGTGCAGCCACCGTGTAAACGCCCTGTCGTGGTTACTGTCGACGACATACGTCTTCACCCAGTCTCGAGTCCCTCGGCCGAGCAGGAACGCGTTGACGTTCTTGAACTCTGCCTCGACGCACTCGTGACCGCTCACATATTTCTCGAAGTTCAGGTGAGGGTTGCCTCGGTCGTGATGGTTGCGCCTGCGGAAGTCGAGCAGGTCGTGCATAAATTGGTGTTCTGGCTGCAGCGTGTCGAGCATACCGCCCTCGCCGAACGCGACCTCCATGGGCTCCTCGTCTGCGATCTCGAGGTGTATGTCGCCCCAATTTATCGCGAGAGGCCGGTGGCCGCTTGTCACGATGCCGCCCTTCACCTTCAGGTCGAGCTCGTAGAATGTCCCGTCGTCTTCTCCGTTTATCTGCCTGACGAACCATGTCCCGTTGTCATCGACCTCGACTAACGTGGCTCCGTAAGCGTGATGGAACTCTGCCTTGATGCCTGCCTTCTTCTGCAGGTAGTTTCGCAGCGTGGCCGAGCCCGTCGTGTATTGCAGCTTCGTCCCTTGCGATCGCATGGTCGGGACCGACTGCATGGCGATCTTCGTATGCGGGAAAATGGTTGAGTCTCGACCGCCGTACGTGTCCATCCCGGACAGTGGCCGCGTCGCCGTTGGTAGGATGTTCATATGACCGCACCAGAGAAGGCCGGGAGCGAGCTCGATGTACTCGTCGTTCGCGTGCGCCTCGACCCAATGGTCGAACCATATGTCGGACAGGTCTTCTCGGGTCGGATGCTTGTCCGGCTTGACGGACTTCTTGCTGAATTTGTTCTTGTTGTAGGTGAATCTGGATGCCCAGAGCTCGACCTCGTCGACGTCCTTCCGCTTCGAGAGGTGCGCTGCGAGCGCGCCGAGGTTGTTGGTAAAGCCCTCATGAATGTGAGTGTTGTTCTGTGCTGATGTCAGGATGAATATGTTGACCTTTCCCTTCGCCGGGAGCGGTAGCTTCCGAGGGTCGAGTGCGTTGATCGCTCCGAGGAACTCTGGAGGCTCGGACTCTACTGACTGTTGAACCCACATCTGGACGTTCGATCGCGGGATGCCCAGAGCGCGAGCCACGCCCCTGATCGAACGCAGCTCGGCATATAGCGCAAGAGCCTTCTTGCGCCCTGCCTTGTCGGCTTTTTTGACCATGCGGCTAGTTTCCGTTATATGCGGGAGTCCGCGTCAGGAAGAGCGGATGACACTTGTGCACTGATTCGATCACGAGATTCTCCTTCTTGAACATTGGGAACGGGACCGAGATATTCCACGGTCCTGAATCATGGCGTCCGGGAACGCGGGAGAAGGGTTCTCCCTTGGCGTCCAATTCGGTATATACCACGTCGATGGACTTCGCGCCGATCCCTTTGAAATCGTAGTAAACATTATTTCTGATGAACTCGCACGGCCGAACCTTGTTGAATACGACCGACAAGTCCGTCGTGCCGTCAGGTGCTTCCACGGCCGAGGTGACTCGGAAGCCGATCACAACAGGAAGTGCGCGACCCTCCCACTCCGGGAACCGCTCCCAATTGGTCATCACGATGACCGACCATACCAAGGACAGGCCGACGAAAGTGAGCAAGGAGAACATTTGCATGACGATGAAGGCCGCCTGCATGTTGATTTTTTTGCCGTCAAGGTCAGAGTATTTCATCCGCCCACTCCCTTCGAGAGCCACTGGAAGAATCCTTCTTTTGCAAACGACCATATGATCATGAACGCCGCAGGGATTCCCAGCATTAGCAGACCATACAGCCCCTTGCGCATTAGCTTGCGAGCCTCGTCTCGCCCCTTCCTCTGAATCCGCGCATAGTGCAAATCCTCGCGGAGCTCCCTGATCTCTTTCACGTTGTCGAGGTCGACGTCGAGCAGAGTCAGGAACTTCCGCAAGGCCGCTTCCGACGCCGCCTCGGCTACGTCGTTGAGGTCACGAGGATCGTGGGCCAATCACTTAGTCCTTCGAGTAGGAAGAGCGCTTGATCGACGATGGCTTGACGGCTTCAGTCGGCTCGACTGTCTTGACCGGTTCCGCTTTCGGAGCAGGCTTCGACTCGTCCCAGACGACATACATGCCGGGGTGCTTTTCGAAGAACTTCTTCGCGCCGAGCGACGGCACGAGGCCGAGGTACTTGGTAGGTGTGATCGCCTTGGCGACCTTGATGAAATCGGAATCAGACATCGGAATCTCCTTGTTGAACGAAAAAGAGAGGCGAGGTTTCCCTCGCCTCTCAAACACTAGCCCGAGACCCTTACCGGGTCAAGGTGTTGTTATACTAGGCCGGTGCGATCGAAGTCGCGCGAAGCGAGCGGACTGACATCATCGAGTCGAGGGTCTGTACACCGTACAGAACGTCGAGCGCGACCATGTTCTTGGCCAGATCGCCATCGTACCACATACGAGCGCGGACGCTCATACCGGTGATCGGGTCGCGTGCAGTGGAGATCACTGCGCCCTTGCCGTCGCCTGTGGAAGGAAGGGGAGCGAATACCAGAGCGAACGCGTTCTGGTGGAACATGAGGTTCTGGTAATGCGCGGCTTCCTGTGTAGCCGACAGGTTGTCGAAGGTGATGACCACGTCGTTCGCGACCGCCTTGCGGAGGCCGGGATAGAACGAGATCGAACCTGCGCCACCGGAGAAGGTGGTATTCGCCGTCAGGATGTAGGTCGTGTCGTCGCCTGCGAGGGTGAAGGTATCACCAATCTCGACGGTTTCGATCGTACCCATAGCGTCGATCAGGATGGTCGCGTCGTTGATCGCGTAGCCAGCCACGAGGTTGACCGCACCAGCTTCGTCGCCGGAACCGTCAGACGCGGTGCCGGTTGAAGTCATGGCGGCGTTCGTGATGTCGGCGTTCTGCGAAACGAAGGTTTCAACACCGAAGCGAGTGCCGAGAGAACCCTGCATCAGGGCGCTGCGGTTCTCGCCGTCGCCTGCGATCCGTGCAGCGTGGAAGATTTCCAGCTCAAGGAACGCCTGCTCGAGGCCCGTGTCGATGCCGTAGTAAACGCGGTCCATTGGGACCTTGTTACCACGAAGCACCTTGCGAGGCTCGGTGATGAAGCCGGTGTCGACTGCGCCCGTCAGGGTCGCCTTCGGTCCGACCTTAGCGCCGAGGCCGTGCAGAGCAAGGTCGACGTTGTCGGCGATGGCTGCAGCTGCCGGAGCGATGTGATCATTGATCAGCTTCTCCGAGGCGTAAGCCAGCTCGACGTCTGTCACTGCGAATTTGACTTCGTAGTGCTGGTCGAGGGTGATGGCGACGTTCTGGCCGCCGACGTCCTGTGCAGTGGTGCCGGTATTGGCGACGTGCTGCGCTGCAGTGAAGGTCACTGGACGCTTGGTATTGACAATCGAGCCCTTCTCGTTGCCAGCGCTGTTGCGCTCGCCTTCGAGAGAACGGTGGACGCGTGCAGCCATGCCGAGTTGCTTGTAGAGCACCTCGAGAGCGCTGTTCGCGTAGAACTGCGGGTTATAGTTACCGAGAGTGTTAGACATGGCTTTTTGAGCCTCCTAAGTTGTGCGCACGACGCGCGCGATGAAAAGTCACCTTACAGCGTCGTGCGCTTATCGGTGACGCCGTTAACCATACATTAACCGGGAACGACTTGCAACTCCTGACCTGCTTTTTCGGCTTCGGCTTTGCGAGCCTTCCAAAGCTGGTGATTCTCTGCTTCGCTCGAGGTAATTGTAAAAGCTCCCTGACGTCGACCCTGCGGGCTCTGTGTTCCGCCACCTGACGGACCTTCGAACCAGTGCGGAGCCTTCTCCTTCATACCGTCCAACCATTCGACGACCGAGAGCGGCGACTTGGCGTCCTTGCCCACGAGGAGCGTGCCGTCAGAGTTGCGAGCGACAGGCTCGTAATTCTCGTTCAGCTGGAACGTGGTCTTCGCCCGGAATATGGCGTCTTCCACCGCAGTAGGTGTGAGACCCTGTTTCGAGGCAGCGTCGCGAACCATCCCAGCGATGGTCAGGTCTGCGATCTTGTTCTCGAGGGCCGTACGCTTCGAGGATTCTTCCTCGAACTTGGTCTGCGATGCGGTCAGCTTCGCGTCGTGGTCCTTCTGATAGGCTTCAACACGCTTGTTGATCACCTCGTCGAATTTCCCTTCCGCGATCATCTTGGTCTCTTCGTCGTTCTGCATCCTTGCGACAAGGTTCTGGACGACTTTAGGGTCGAGATCGCCCCATTGAGATTTCAGCTGCTTGAGGTTGTCCTCGAGAGCCTTCTTCTCCTTGAGAATCTCTTCCTTGTTTGAGACCAGTCCTTGAGTCTGCGACTTGAACCATTCCTGTACGTCAGGGTTGTTTGGATCGAAGGCTGCAGTCTCGGGAGGAGGACTAGATTCGGGTGCAGGTGTCGGGGTAGCTTGAGGATCGGCCATTCTTGGCACTCCCATGATGTCCGCAGCGGCGACGTCCGGTCGACCGATTTGCGGATTGTTTTATTGAGCGGAGATCATCTCTGCTCGTGTAAACGCACCATAGCCAATTTTATGGTTAACAGTCAATAGCCGAGCGGATCGACTTCTGCTCGTCTTCCAGTTGCTCGAAGGCTTCCGCGAACTCGCGGCACAGGCCCGAGCGGACGATGTCGGCCATCGCGAACTTGCACAGGAAGCTCGACGGCAGCCATCCGCGAGAGTGCGCTCGGAGTAACCAAGCGAGACCGGACTCGCCGGGTAGGTCGGTCTGCGAAGTGTCGCCGCATACGATGATCGTCGAGTCCTCGCCGATCCGGGTTGTCAGAGCCTTGAGCTCGCCGGGTGTTGTGTTCTGCGCCTCGTCGATGATCACGATCGAGTCCTCGAAGGTCAGGCCGCGTACATGCTCGATCGAGCCGACCTCGATCCGCTCCTCCCGCAGCGCTTGCTCGTAGCGCTTCGCCGAGAGCGTCTGTTTGAAGACGTCGACCAGAGGACGCGCCCACGGGTCGAGCTTCTGCCCGAGGCGACCCGGTAGGAAGCCCAGAGAGCGCCCGACGCCGACGGTAGGCCGACAGAGGACAATCCGGGAGGTCTTGATATTGAACAGCTGCTCGGCCGCCCACGCTGCGGCTATGTAGGTCTTGCCGGTGCCAGCAGGCCCGACGGCGATCACAGAGCTGCTCGTCTGCATCGCGTTGATCATATGCGCCTGTGCGGCGTTCATTGGCTTTAAGGGGTCTGGTCGGAATTCGCGCTCTGCTTTACGTTGCTTGCGTTGTGTCGCCATTCCGAAAGTACCTCCGAGCCGTTCTGAACAGCCCAAATGATGAACGGACCAGACCGTTAAGTCTAGCCCGTAATTTGCGCAGGGTGTCAATAAATTGGTTAACAGATCAGAAGGGGAGGTCTTCGTCGTCGGCCGGTTCCCACGCGGTGCGCTCGGTCAGGGACTTCTTCCACTCCTCGAAGGAGAGAGGCTCCTCGCCTGCGTCCATCGCTTCGAAGCAATGGTTGCAGTGGCCTTCCTGATAAGGGTCGAGCTCGGAGGAGGCATACGCTTCGCGGACGCTGTCGTATTGAGCGTTGAGCTCGTAGTCGGCGTTCTCGGCTGCCTGATCGCCGTCGAAGTATTCTTCGTAAAAGCATGTCATGTCTTCGTTTCCTTGTGGTAGTTAAGGGCGACGTTGCCGCCGCCCGGTTGAGATTAGATTGCGATCGCTTGCGCGAGGTGGCGGAGGAAGTGACGGACGTCGCCGTTGTGGAAGTCGATCTTGACGATCGTCGTCTTGATGCCAGCCTGCTCGTGCTTCGGTGCGCCCTTGATGGCCGCGACGACAATGCCGTAGCTCATGTGGTTCGTGCCGCTTGCGCCCTCGACTTCGAAGCCCTGCTCGAGGTCGATGCCTTTTTCGGTGATCAGGGTGTTGAGCCAGTTGGAGAAGGTCATGTCGTCGTTTCCTTGTGTTTGTTTCGATGTGATGACCATAGCGAAAAACGGGAACGTGTAAACGCCCCCGTTGCTATATGGTTAATATTTACACGTCCTCCGCTGTAAAGGTTACGCGGTCAGGGTCGATGAAGCGCTGCGCCAAGCCGGACGCGGTGGCCAGTGCCGAGTAGGCTCCGTCTGCGAACGCCGACGCGAGATCGTACGTCGTGCCCTCGTCCTGTAAGTCGCTCTCGAAGAACTTGTAGGTCGTGCTGCAGACGTGTCCGAGCGGTCCGATCTGGACGGTGAAGATTGCGCGATCGTCGTCGCCTGTGGTGCGGGTGATGTTGATGTTCATGTCGTTTACTCCTTACTTGATTGAGGCCAAAGCCACGATGAATCTGTCGTCGTCAAGGTTGACGCGAGTCGCCTTCAGCTCATAGTCGTCGCCACGATAGCGAACCACTGGAACACCGTCGACCAGACGGCAGGTGGAGCGCGTGATCTTGATGTGGCGGACGCCGTTCCATGTGCGACGATCGAGAACCTCGCGAGCCCAATGCTCGAACGATACCTTCTCGCCGACGTACTTGGCGATGACTTCTTCGCGGGTGGCTGGTTGTTGGCGGCTCATGTCTGTTTTCCTTGTTTGTGTTTGTCCGATCAGGCAAGCACAAGCCGCCGCCGATCGCAAGGCGATCATACGAACATGGTTAACAGCTCGTTGATAAGCAGGATTATCGCCACGACCGCCACGTACTTTAGGACGTCAGAGATCGACATTCTTGCCAGAGATCGAATCCTCGACCCTCGCCTTGACGACCTTCCGGTTGTTGTACCAGATCATGATCGCCGTGCCGATAGCGACTGCGCCGAGCACTGCGAAGATCAGGTTGTTGTCGAGGCCGAACGTGGTGCCGATCGTCTGCGTCTTCTGCTTGGTGTCGGTCACGATGTCGATGACCGTCGCACCAGCCGCCGGGACTCCGAAGATCGCTCCGAAGAACGCCTGCAGCTTCGCCCAGAACGTCGAGCTCTTTGCTCCCTCGATCGTGCGGGACTTGCCTGTCAGGTCCTTCTCGACCTTGGCGCGATCTGTCGCCCGACCCGAGCCCCGCATGTCGACGTACTGCGACGGCGCTGCGTGAGCGTAGCCTTCAAGCTCGAACAGTGCGAAGACGTCGTTGTACCACTGGACGAACCTGTCGGCGTGCTTGCCGGTGCCGATCGGGTACTGCCGGGTCTTCCACCTGTTCGACGCGCCGGTCTGCTTGTACACGCCACCGGCGTTGTAGGCAGCCGCGACCAGAGGAGGGTCGAAGGAGGTGTGCTTTCGCTGGAACGCGATGTAGGACGTCCCGGCATAGATCGAGCCTGCAGGTTGCAACAGGTCCGCTCGGACGATGTCGCTGCGCCACATACGAGCGGTCGAGATTAGTGTCTGCATCAGCCCCGCAGATATGCGGTGCGGCGTTGAGCGGTCGGACTTGTAGCCGGGTTCCTTGCGCAATGCACTTGCATTACCTCCGCTCTCGGTGGCGATCGTCGCGATGATCAGCTCGACGGGTACGTTGAACTCCTGCGCCGCGCCCAGAATCTCGACCTTGTAGTCCTTCCAGATACGCGACACAGTTGCCGGGTAGCCACGCGTTCGCGGTATCTGACCATCGACCTCGATGCCTTGCTTCGTGAGCCGCCACTCGACCGAGCCCCATATGCTGTGCAGTCTTGCGATTCTCATGATTCGACGTCTCCTGAATCTATGCCCGGTGCGAACTGCGTGAACTTCTTGTTCTCGCGCTTGCCGACCATTGTCATCGTACCGCTTGCCACACGCAGGTCGTAGTCCGCCTCTGCGTCCTTCGCCCACTGCGGCCGGTTCTTGTTAAGCAGTGCGATTTCTGCCTTGTCTTTTGCGCTCAATGCCATGCCTTAAACCTCCTCGAATTCGATGATCCATGAATCGTTGCCCTTGTCGGTCATGCCGACGATGCGCAGCTTCGTCCCAGCCTTCAACAGCACCTCCGCTTCGTTGGCATGATGCGACGCGATCTGGATGTGCTTGCCGTTCTTCGACCTGATGTGCATCCGTATGTTCGCGCCGAACGCCTTGCCCGGACTTGCCGACGTCGATGTGAACGCCTTCTCTGTGACGATCTCGCCAGCCGCGAACGCGTCCTTGTACTTCTTCAGGATCGAGCCATCGCCATCCCGGACTCCCCGGAAGACCATCCCGCTGTACGTGTCGAGCTTGTCCAGCGTCTTGTTGAGGACTTCCGTGAACGCGTCGTAGGTCTCCTTCTGATCGGCCGCGATCCTGTACTGCTTGCCGCCGCGTAAATAGTCGTTGAGCTTGGCATAGTAGCTCGACGTGTATTTAGAAACAGTAAACAGCTCAGTTGAGGCGAGCTCCTGAATCTTGTCGATGTTCGGGACCTTGAGACCGCGCTCGAAGTTGTTGACGAAGGTGCGGTGCGCTTCCTTCAGGGAGTTCTCGTCAACGAGGCCGCTCTTCGTCAACACGTCTTCGGCAGCCTGCGTGTCTGGTGAGATAGGGAGACGAACATACGAACGCGTGCGCAATGTAATGCCCGCGTAACGCCGCTGGTTGTCTGTCAGGTCGTCAACAGTGCGTGTAAACAGGTCGAGAGCGTTGGTTGCCTCCTGCCCCTTGTCGACCGCCGTCTTGAAGTCATTAAACGCGTTCAGGAGCGAGCTCTGGTATGCGTCGCTCTTTTGGAGCGTCTTGTCGGCGTCGATGGCCTTGATCTTGTTGCCGACGATGTTCTTGATCTCTTCAGGGACGTTCACGAAGCCGGGATTGTCCACGCCGGGTCGTTCGTAGCCGTTGCCAGCGATCGCGTTCTTGAGCTCGGTATATGACAAGCTATCAGCACCGGTGGCTTGCGCGGCAGTGATGCTCGCCTTCTGGTGCGCTTCCTTGATAATCGTGAGCTGATTGACCTGCAGCTTCTTATACTTGTTCAAGAGAATATCATTGTCGACTGTTCCCTTCGTGATGTAGTCGACGATGTCGTTCAGGTTCTTGTTGATCTTGTTCGCATGGCCCACGTCTACGCTCTCGGGGAGAGCGTTCAGGAGGTCGTCCATACCAGCCGGGAGCTTCTCTTGAACCGATTCGAGGATGTTGAGCGTGTTGTGCTGTATCCAGCCAGCCTTGCCCTTCGCGGAGAAGGTTGTCAACGCCTTCTGCTTCACGTCTGCGGAGACCTTCTTGATCACCATCTCGGCGAAGTTCGACGCGCCCTTCGCTGCGTTCGCCGCTTCGGTCAGCTCTGTGAGCGTCGCCTTGTTGGCCTTCAGGTCAGCGTAAGCGGCGAATTTCGTGATCATGGTCTCGATTGTCTTGAACACGTTCGAGTTCTGCTCCGCCGACATCGCCGACTTAGCAGGGAGAAGATCAAGGTTGTCGATGTCGAAGAACTGCTCGACGACGTCCTTCATCTGTATGAAGTCCGACTTCTGGAACGCGTTCAGGTTTTGCGACGCCTGTATTTTCGTCGGGTACACGATACCGTCAGGGACCTTGATCTGGATCGTCTGCGCTGCCGAGGCCGCTGCGGTCTTGGCCTTCGCCGCCGCGAGTTCTTCCTTGGTCAGGAGCGTCCCTGTCCAGTCTGCCTTGCCTTCCTTGTAGAAGTCGGTGAACGTCTTCTGCAGGTTGTCGACGACCACTTGCTGCTTCGCCACCTGCGACGGGTTGATCGCTGCGATCTTCTGGAGGATCAGATCATAGCCGGGAGTGTCCTTCGGGACCATGTGCGCTGCGTTGTTCTTGAATATCTGGACCTTCTCGAGGTTAGCCTTGAACGTGTCCACCTGCTTTGGGAGAGACTTGATAAACAGATTCAGGTTCTTGATGTCGCCCTTCACCGTGTCCTTGAGCTTTTTCGCGTAGGCCGCGTCCTTGCCGAGGAGCTCCACGTTCACCGCCTTGTTCGCGGTGTTCAGCATCGTGTTCAAGAGCGAGTTCAGTTTGTCCTTGTCGGCGAGGCCGAGCAGAGCCTTGATGGGGAGCTTCTCGAGTATCTTGTAGCCGCCGAGCTCGTCCATGACCGAGGAGACCTCGAGGAACGTCGTTTTCTGGATGTCCGACAGAGCGTCGCCGCTATACTCGAGCACCTTGAGCTCGGTCGTGGCTCCGCCGAGATCGGCGACCGGCTTCGCTTGCGCGACCGGAGTGTCGATAGCCAAGAACGGGGAGTCAGACTTCGGTAGCGGTGCCGGTGTGACAGGCTTCGGAGCGGCGACCGGCGTAGTCGGTGACAGGGGTGCCGCTTCCGCGCCGGTCTTCTTGAACGCCGAGGGTGAGAGCTTCTTGAGCTCTGCCAGTGTCAGAACCTTGCCGGAATCGTTCACGAACTTGTCAGGACTGACTCCGCCCTTCTTCCACAGGTCGTATCGCACCGCCCCGAGGACGTCCTTCTGCGTCGATGCCGACTGTGTAGCCAGCCACTCGTAATATGTCTGGTTCGCTGGCACCTGCCCGTTCATACTCGCGCGCGTGCCGGGAGAGACCTCGTCGATGTCTATGCCGAGCTCCTTGAATGATTTCGTGACCGCCACTGTCGTCGACCTGCAATTCGGGTGCGCCGGTGGCCGGGGTCCATCGTTGATCGGGAATATCTTCCCGTCGCGATCCCTGCAGATCGGTGTCGTGCGAGTGTCAAGCGTAGCGACCCAGCGGACGCCCTTCATGATGTCCGCGTTCGCGGTCCATGCCGATTGCCTGCCGAGATTCGCCGCGTAGTTGATCGCTGTACGTGAGAACATGGCGACGCCGTTGCGCGACGCCTGCCTGACGCCGTCCTTGTAGCGCAGCCCCTTCGTGCCGATCAGACGTCGAACGATCGAGTCTGTCGTCTCGCCTGCGACCATCATCTCGTTGATCGTGCGCCACGTACGGGTGAGGTCTGACCGCTTGAGCTGGTCAAGCCAGTCCTTGAGCTGCAGGCCGTTCATTGGGACCCTGCGGAGCGACGTCGCGATCACACCGGCGTTCGGGGTCGAGAGGGAGAGCGTGACGTCCTTCGGGATAGTTTGCTGCAGCGTGCCGACTTCGATGTCGGCCGAGGCCACGGCAGTCTCGAGAACGTCCTTGTTGATCTCGGTGCCGATCGCCCCGTGGACCTGTGACAGGATGGCGTTCACCTCCCTGCGCACGGCTTGACGCTTGGCGACCGAGAGCTCGGTGCCAGACTTGAGCAGGAGCTTCGCGAGCTCCTTGTCTGCGCCGTTGAGTAGCGCGAGCATGTCCTTCACAGAGGCGTTACCCTTGCGCAGCCAGTTGATCTGCTGTCGCACGGCTTCGTTCAGGAGCTTGTCATTGACGGATGCCATTTATACGGCTTTCGACTTGAACTTGATGTAGCGGAGTTGCACGCCCCTCCAGTAGTAGAGGGTGTCGTCTGTCGTGTCAAACGCTACAGCGTTGGAGGGTAGGCCGACGGGAGCTGCTCCCGTCGACTGTAACACCAGATTGAAAGCCGACTGCGAGTCCTTCTCGATGTCGACTAGGCTCCGCATCAGCTCTTGACGACGACACGGTACTCGTCGAGCGCCGGTGCCACGTTGAACTCGAGGTTGATGTTGTCAGCATCGACCCGGACCACGTTGCAGATCACGTCGTCGAGGCTCACCGTGTCGTAGACATGGACAATCACGTCGAGCGAGTTGAGCAGGTGAGCGACAGGAATCACCGTCAGGACGCCGTCGCCGATGTTAGCGGCGAACGATGTCGAGGACAGTGCGTCGACATACGATTTCGGGACCGCGTCGCCGGGGTCCACAGGGGTCGGGACGTTGATCGGCTTGGAGCCGTTCAGGAAGTCCAGATCGACGAGCACTTTTTTCGCAACCATGAGCGTCTCCTATATCATTTGAACCGAGCCGGTTGTCGGTTCGTTGAACTCGACCTCAATGGTCGACGTGGTTATATTTACCACGGCCGGGATCACGACACAATTCCCTGCGTCGAGTATCTGGACGATCGGTATCCGCCCGAGGTTGTGAGTCACGACCCACTTCTCGGACGGCACCGTCTGCCAGTGTTGCGCGAGTTGCACCTAATCGGAACAGGAGCGAGCGCCGGTCTGCGGGTCGAACGTGCAGGATTCGCCTTGAGGCTCGTCTGCAGGTTGCTCGACCTTCGTCAGGATGCCGAATCGCTTGCCAGCTGCCCGGAATGTCGTGCAGCCCTTCGCTCCGCCGTCATATGCGGCCATGTACACCTTCTTGAACTCCTCGAAAGTTGCGTCGTCGCCGATATTACACGTCTTTGAGACCGCACTGTCCACATATTTTTGAGCGGCGACCAGAACAGAGACGTGTTCCATGGGTGTGAGCTCGTCGGCGCACTTGGCTTTGACGCCGAACTCGCGCCAGCCGTAGTCCTTGACGCGAACCTTGATCGGACCCTCTGGCATGTTCATGATCCGGTCCTGCTCGAGAGCGAACACCGGCTCGATCCCGCCCGAGATGTTGTCGGCAGAGAACGCGATCGTCCCTGTCGGTGCCATCGAGGTCAAATGTGAGTTCCGTATCCCATATTGTGAGATAAGGTCCCGCACTTTGGGATCGAGTTGCTTGACGAAGTTGCCGTCGAGGTATTTCTCCTTGTCGAAGAGCGGGAACGAGCCCTTCTCCTTCGCGAGGAGCGCCGACGCCCGGTAGGCTTCGTTCATGAGCGTCTTCATCATCTTGTTTTGCGTGCGGATGTACGCCTCAGAGGCGTACGGATGCCCGCAGGCTTCGATCGCGTTCGCCAAGCCAGCGAAACCGATCCCCATGCGCCGCTTGTTCTGTTGCTCGAGCTGTTGCTGCTCGAGCGGGTATTGCGTCAGGTCGATGATGTTGTCGGTCGCCCGTATCACGTTCGGGATGTCAGCCATCAGTTGCTCGTAGTCGATGTTCGTCTTGCCGCCCGAGCGCTTGACGTACTTGACCGCGTTATGCGATCCGAGCAAACACGCGCCGTAAGGCGGCAGGGGTTGCTCGCCACACGGGTTAGTCGCTGCGATATGCTCGCAATAGTAGAGATTGTTCATCCGGTTGATCGTGTCGAGGAACAGGACGCCCGGTTCGGCGTAGTCCCACGTCGTCCGCATGATCAAGTCCCAGAGCGCCCGAGCGTCGACCGTAGAGACCGACTTGCCCTCGAACAGGAGGTCGGTGGCTCCGCCCTTCTTCACCGCTGCCATGAGACTGTCGAGCACGCCGACGGAGATGTTGAACCCTGTCAGCTTCGACAGATCAGACTTGATGCGCACGAACTCCTCAATGTCCGGGTGATCCGAGCGGAGGACTGCCATCATAGCGCCCCGACGATTGCCTGCAGAGGCGACCGTCTTGCACATTGCATCATATGGACCCATGAACGAGACCGCGCCAGAGGCCGGTTGCCCCTGCGACTTGATCATCGCGCCACGGTAGCGGATGGTGGAGAAGTCGTAGCCGATCCCGCCGCCCATGCGCATGGTCTTGAACGCCTCCTTGAGGCGGTCGAAGATTCCGTCCGTACTGTCCTCGATTGTCCCAGAGACGAAGCAGTTGACCGCAGTCACGGCGTGGACTCCGCCCACGGCTCTCTGTGAGCGTCCTGCGGGGAGATAGCGCTGGTTGGCGATGATCGACTTCATGGCGAGGCGGTGGTTCTCGTCGTCGGACGTTGCCCCGGAGAACCGGTAGACGAAGTCCATGAAGGTCTCGCCCGGTGCTCTGTATTTTTCCGCGTGGGTTCGCGCACATATTTTCTCTTGTGGTCCGTACTGTTCCATGGCGTGTAAACGCTCCTGTGTGAGATTGAGATGGAAACGGCGACGCCCGCAAGGACGCCGCCGAAAGGTTGACTGTAGACTACTGGTCGCTTTTGGCAATAGCCTCGGCTTCCGCAGGATGGAAAGCGAGCCTATTTTGTGCGCGGGTCGTTCAGGGATTCCTTCGCTTCCGCGTGCGTCATGCACTTGGTCTCGACGGAGGTAGGCTCGCCCCACTTCTCGATCCGACGCAGGACAGGCTCCTGCTTCAAGGCTTCCTCCTCCGCCACCGGCGCGGCGATCTCGCAATACACCAGAGGACGGGGTGGAATCAGCGCCATGCCATAGCACTCCGGCGAGCCCGATGCCCAGCACATCATTATGACCGCGAAAAATAGCTCCACAGGTTAGTCCTCCTCGATTTCAGGGGTGATCGAATCGTTCGTAGGGTTGTCGATCTCGTCCGGCTCCGCTACGTCGAGCGGGTCGGGTGCGTCGAGCAGGTTGACCTCGTCGGTCATGATCTCGTCGACCTCCGCCTCGATCGTGCGCTTGCCGTCGACGATCTCGCCACGCTGGAGGTTCTCGTGCAGGGTCGTGCGCGAGATAGCGCCCGCCTGCCATGCCTTGACCAGCTCGGACAAGTCACCGGCAGCCATGCGACTGTCGTAAAAGTCCTTGTTCAGCTTGATGTCGACCTTGCTCGGGTCTGCGCCTGTCCAGTCCGCCGCCCAATAGAACAGACGATTGAGAGCGTGCTCCGCCATGTTGACGACCGAGAGCATCAGAGACGTCTCGGAGCGCCCGCGCATACGTGCAGTGTCGGTGCTCTCGTTGCGGTTCATGAACTCGGCGATCATGCGAGCGCCCAGCGCCGCCATGTTGCCCTCCTTGTCTTCCATGGCTTGCCGCTGCGCCGCTATGCCAGCGCCAGAGAACTCGAGCATCCCTGCCTTACCGTCTGGACCGAGCGCCCAGATCGTCGAAGGCCCGATCGTGCGTGGTCGCATCTCGTCGGTCACGGTGCCAGAAAACCACGGGGTCGGTTGCGCCGTGTAGAAGAGCGCGTGCTCATAGTCGGCAGAATTGCGATAGTGCGCCATATTGACGTTGACCAGATCGAGGAACGGAGGCTTCTCGACCGTCGGTCGGTTGTCGTACGGGTTGACGAACACGAAGGGGATGTAGCCGAGCGACTTGCCCTTCACGCGCGGAACGACCTCGTCGATCTTGATCATGCCCTCCTTCGCGTCCTTCCACCTTGACACTGTGTAAACACCATCGACCAGTGAGCACTCGATGTAGCAGGTCGTCTCGTCGCCCGTTGTTTCGTCGACCTCTACTTCGTCCTTGAGGAAGACCATCGTCAGAGCCTTGCGTCCGGCGACGATCTCCTGCTTCCAATTGACAATATCCTCGGCCATGTAGGTCGTGATGTATGGAACGTCGGCGACTGTTGCGAATTCAGGGAAGTCGAGGAGCATGCCGTAGCGCCCGAGCGACAGAACCTCGCGGATGATCTCGTCGATCATCACGTTGATCGGGGTCGCGTCGGACGTCGTTGCGGCGATCATTGGCTCGAGCTTGTCTGGCACGTTGATGATCGGGTCGTTGCGCATGGCAAGGCCGACCATGCCGCGC
>Ga0070750_10000020_pt1 | contig 57892 bp, 81 predicted proteins | sample VirMetDEL_Nov_24_FD_77013 | JGI IMG/M metagenome (GOLD analysis project Ga0070750, IMG submission 77013) | Aqueous microbial communities from the Delaware River and Bay under freshwater to marine salinity gradient to study organic matter... | ecosystem: Environmental > Aquatic > Marine >...
AAGAACCCTTTGTGTTGTGGATGCCTAGCATGGAACAACCTAGCATAGAAAGATATGTAATCATTACTAATCTTGAAGTCTCCTCCTTGAGTTTCTATCTCTCTATCCCAGCGTATCCGATTGATAATCGCCCATTGGGAATAATGTTTCCTTCCTGACTGTATCGCTCTTAGCGTGTACTCTTCAAACGCTTCCCACACTTGAGGATTTTTCTTATGCCAATCCCACCAATGTCTCTTTCGTTCTTCGAGTTCTTCCTTAAGTTGTTCCGCTAGCAGACTCATATCTCTAGATAGTTTTCATCCATGAATTCTGTCTCTTCAATATCTCGCCAAGTCCTTTCGATACCATCCTCGATTGGCTTGCCTTCATTGTCTAACCCATCCATGAGTTTATCGACAGCTTCTTCTAGAGACTTAGCTTTTACATGGTAGCATTGATAAGTCTTTTCTAGCATGATGACCTTTACTTTGTTATCCATTAGTTTCCTCCCAAGGAAAAAGGTCTATATGGACACTTTCGACTTCAAAGTCATCTAGTTTTTCAGGCATATTACCATCGCCAATTCTTATTTTGTTGTAGTGTTCCAACCACCTTTCAGGATTGTCTGTCATACCGACAGCCTCCTTCTCTCCATAAGAATTTATATGACTAATCTTATAGGCAGTCATTTTTCTGACATTCGTACCATTCATTTTACTGACCTACCCAACTCGTTAGTATCTTCAAAGCTAATGAAGTTTTCCATACTTATCTGAGCATCATCGCCATACTCTGTGCCACGAAAGATAACGAATATGTCGTTGCCTTCATCGTTTCTATAGTGCATAGAACTTCCCTCAGTAGTTATATCTACCTGAGCCAAAGCTTCAATGACTTCATCCATCTCGTCATCGCCCAAAGGATTGGTGCTTTCGATGGTATAGTTTCTTAAATCGACAGTCTGTTCTACAACATCAACAGAGAAGTTATATTGTGGAATAGACTCATCGCCCTCTTTAGAGACATAAAATGTCTTTGCGTTTTCACTCATCATTTACCTCCATAAATAATTTAATAAAGTGTTCTGCATCCACTACAACGAGTGGCTTTGTTCTGTTTCTTTTGATGACTACCAAAGGTTCATACCCCTTGCAGTTCTCAGTAGCTTGTTCATAAGCCTTCCATACATTCAAGGCTTCTTGGTTCTTACATTCAATACTGTAGGGAAACACTTCTCTTGATTGCTTACCCATGATTATATCCTCGCCTTGACTACCCATAGGTCTTGACTCTAAATCCTCTTCGTCTAGTTTCAAAAACTCCACCAGTTTTTCTACAAACCATTTCTGTAAATTCCTTCCTTTTGCTTTTGCGGATTGTGGTTTCATAAACTACTACCAGTAATATTTTCTTCTAGCAAGAGCCTGACTTGCTCTAACAATTCTTCTTCAGTTCCATAAGCTTCTTCAAATCTTTTCTTGTTGGGATGTCTGCTTATTGGTGGATTGTGACTGCCATTCCTATGATGGATTGCACATAAAGGCAAGACTTTCATATGACTTCTCTCGCCATCTATGATGTGATGTATTTCTGCTGGTGTATTTGGATACCCATTATTGAGGCACACAATACAACCCAACGCTCTTACTCTGTCCATATGTTTCTGTTCTTCCTTAGTAGGTGTCTTGCCCTTCATGTGTTATGACTAGGTATGATGTTAGCAAAGTACCAATTAAATCTAAGCACCATACCTAGCTTGTTCTCTCCTCTGAGAAACTTCTCTTGTTCGCCAAACTTCATAGCCAACCTCAAGACTCTTCAGCTTTACTCGTATAGCTTCTAGAGTTCCCTTGGCTACCCCAACTTTTATCCTAGCATCTTTCAATTCTTCCGATGCTTCGGCATAAGTCTCCTGACCGCTATTGGTTTTGATACCACTATCCAAAGCTTTCAGCTTCAACACAGCTTGCAACTGCTTGACCTCCGCTTCTTTCGTGTGTACTTGAACCATCGCATCTTCGATTAGAGGTGCTAACTTTCTAATCATGTGTTGCCAGTTTTCAATTACTTCTTCACTCATGACAAAATATTACCAATCATAATTTCTGCGTGAAAACATCTGCGTTGTCAGATTTGATAGCTTGATATTTGTCAGCGTTTTCTTCGATGACTTCTGCATCTTCTATCTCGTCTCTCATGGCTGGTGTGCAGACACAAACCAAATCAACTCCTTCGCTATAGACAACCTCCCAATCTTCATTGTCAGCTAAGTCTACTTTTCTTTTAGCATCTTCAAGATTGTCAGCTTCAACTGTTATCTCTTCAACCCTATTGATAGATAACTCAAATGTGTAAAGTCCTCTGCTCATTCTTCTACTCCCATTGTTGCTCTGCCCTCAAGCAATTCTCCTATCTCACATTCAAAGTCTTGAAGTTCTCTGATAGTCCTTTGCTTAAGTGCATCCATCATGTTCTTGATTGCCGAGTAGCTAGGCTCTTCTTTCTTCTCTAGTTCATTGAATACAGTTTCTAAAACCTCATGAACCTCAAATTCAAATCTCCTTTCTACTATCCCATATACCCTATCGAATATCTTATGGTAGCCATCGTATGATGGTAGATTACTTCTCTGTTTCTGTGCCATCTGCACCTCCAAAAAAATTAGTTAAGTCTTTCTTTTCAAGAATTCTATTCCCATAGAGTTCTGTGAAAATCCTTTTGCCTATAGGAAAAGGATGAGGCTCTTGGTTATATGCCCTCCTTTCCCTAGAGTTTTCGTTGTACCAAAGCTTGAAGTTCTCTTCAAAACCTATCTTGCTGTCATACTCAAATTCCATAACAACTAGAATGGCACATCAATATCTTCCAAGACTGGATGAGTTCGCTTCTCCTCTTCAGGCTTAGGCTCTTCAGCTTTAGTCTCAGTATTTTGTTTCATAGGAATATCAAGACGAGCATACTTGTAATCGTTGCCATTCTTACTAGTCCTATCCCAAAGAGCAACTCTGAGTTCTGCTGGTTCTCCAGTCTTAACTTTCTCTACCAACTCTTTCAGAGTATCTCTGTGTATCTCAATCTTCCCAGTCCAATCAGGCTGTTTATCAGTCTTTTTGTAATTGTTCTGATAGATTGCACCATCGCTTTGCGGTCTTTCGTCTGCCATATTAACCCTCCTTTTTAGTTAGTTCTTCGGCTTTCTCTGTGAACAGCGTATCTAACTTTTCCTTATGGTCAGGAAACTTCTCGCCCAATACTGCGATGTGCTTTGCATTAGACTTGTAGTTCCCTCTAAGTTCTTCGGTAGTATCAAAGGCTGTGATAATCAAAGACATTCCCTCAACGAAAGCTTCCGCCCAAGCTTCATCATAAGCTGGCTCTTCTTCTTTCTGAGGCTGTTCTTCTTTCATCTTGACAACCTTCTTAGCTGTTTTCTTTTTAACTTCCTCAGACTTCTTGTCCTTGCTTTCGTCAGGCAAGTCATCCGAGAAACCCATGTACAATGATATACCCAATCCGAACATGGCAATCGCCTTCGTAAAACATCTCTGTTTATTGTCGTTGATTTGCCTACTATCAGGATTGATTATGCTATTGTTCTTGTAGTCCATAACTGGCAAGGTGGCAGAACGACTGCACTCGCCAATGGTTATCGTGACAGCAACTTCTAAAGTGCCATCCTCAAATTTCTTCGGCTCATGATACAGATACTTAGCATCAGGATAATTCTGACAGAGCAAGTACCATGCTCTACTCCATGAAAGGTAAGACAAGTTCATCTTCTCTTCTACATATTCTGAGACATCTACCTGAGATAGTGTCTCCCATATTTCTTTATAGTCAGACATTTGCACTCGCCTCCATCTCCATCTGTTCATTCCAGTATGCCTCTAGGTCAGGCAACTGTCCTCGTATAATGTCATCAAGGTCGTAGCAATAAGCAACTCCATGCTTCTGCATAACCTTAGCTTCAGACTTCTTGAGTTTCCTAACCTCTTCGATTCTGATAAGTCTGTTTCCATCTGTGTACCAGTTCTGATTGTCAGCATCCTGACAACTTGAGTAGTTCCAAGAAAGATAACATTGCTCAGTCACATCATCCTCAGCTTTGGGATGTTCTCCCCATTTGTATTTACTAGATACCATTGCTTTATCATGGTATTCGTGAAAACCATCACGACAAGTCGTGGTGATTAGGTAAATATTACCAGTTATATTTTCATCCATCGGCTACCTCCATAGCATATTGATTACAAAACTGTGAGACATTGCAGTAGTCTTTGCACTTACGACTCTCGCCTTTGACAAAGTCTACATACAAATCTTTATCGTTTTGTTCGTTAATAAAATCGTTCACTTCCTCTTCAGTATTCAGAACACGAATTGCTCGCACTCTGTTTTTCTTCAATACTCTATAAGAGTCAGCTTGTTTCCATCGTTCCTCGTCAGTACACAAGGGCAAGTCCTTACTAATAAGATAATCAGCATCTGCCTCTTGATGTGCCTTGACTCTAGACACAATGAATTCTTCTTGCTCTTCTTCAGTCCAAAGCTTGATAGGTATTACTGATACCTGAGCATCAGGATAATCCCCACCGCTTCTCTGCTTCTGCCTCTCAGACCAATCTCTATTGATGGTTATAATCTCCAACTTCTCAACATCCTTGTTGTGATTCTTCTTGTATAACCAAGCATAACAATTCAACTGTTGTTCCCATTCAATCTTCCCTTCCTTCAGAGCGTGCATCACAGTCCATGAGGAAGTGACCTTCAAATCTCTGAGAGCAGAGTCCTTCAATGACATCGAGTCAAATTGTCCTGAGATAGTCCAGCCTCGCACATTCCAGTACAAGCGTTCTTCGGTTATCGTTCCTTCGTGACCGATGTTGGCTTGTTCCATAATGTAGTGCGAAGCTGTTCCTAATATCTTCCATATCTCGTCTGATACATCGACAACTAATTCGTTGTGATGTTCTCTCGCCAAGATATTAGGTCGAGGTGCAGAGAGTAATCCAGTCACGCTTATCGAAGCCTCGCCCTTAGAGTATGTGTCTTGCTGGACAGCACGAACAATCTCTTCAGGCAAGTTATTCTTATTAGTGTACTTCATCAATCTTGTGGTAAAGAAAAAAATCTTCTAATCGCTTCCGCCCAATAAGTCCAAGTAGAAGGAGAATACTTTACACCGAACCATCTGAGGTTGAAGTCTGCCCTCAACTCTGCTCGCTTGGTTTCAAGTCTTTCTATCCTTCTCCTTAGCCTATCGGTTTCCTTAACTATCTCCTTGACCTTATCGTCAAGAGCATAAAAGTCCTCAGCAAATATAGGTCTGTGCTTCTTGCGAATCTTTTGAATGACCTTGATGCAACGAGTGACTTGTCTTTCGCCCAAGTCATCAAAAAATTTTTCGCTATATCCCATCACTCAACTCCAAAGTCTTTCTTCTCTATAGGAGTGCCAAGCTGTACAACTGCTTTAGCTATCCTAGTCACAACTCCAGCCAAGCTTAGAGTAGAACCCATGTTTCTTGTAGTGCTGTGTGAGTATCTTCTTAAATCTCTGAGACTTATATTGCCATCCCTGAACCTATCAAGAGTTTGCTGGTGTGCAATCTTGCTAGCAGAGTTCTTAAACCTAGTGTGGCAGTTAGTCATTCTGTCAGGATGACCCTTCAAGAATTGACCTATGACATGAAGGTCATGGTAAGTACAGAACGCTATCGATTTGCAATCGAAAGTCAAAACAACTTCTGCATCCTTTTCTTCGGATTGCTCTTGCTTCTCAACAGCCTTGGATTTCTTGACCTCTGCATCTGCGAAGGCTTTCGACATGGCTGTGTCTCGATGGTTGTTTGTAATATTATAAACTGTGACTGGTCTAGATTTCTTCTCAGCCTCAGCATTGATAACTTCTTTTACATTATCAACCTTTGATGTACTCAAGAGTTTCTCTGAGAGAATGTCTATCGTGCCATCTGCATACTTGAGTCTATGTACTTTGATGACTTCTAAAGATGCCTCGCCTTTAAATCTAAACTGTCTGTGATTAGTCAGGTCAGATAGCTGGACAGCCATAGTGTCAGTAGTGCCTACCTTACCAATGATAGCTACTCCTACTTCATAGTCTCTGATTTTATTTACAGTAATGTCCAATACTTCGTATAGTCCACCACCACCATTGCGGTCTGTCTCATTTACTTTCTGAAACATCTGACCATTTTTGATTTGATTTGTTTCCAATTCTGCCTCCCTTATAAAGTTAGTTAGTTCGCCATATACCAACACCACCTTTCATCTTAATAACAGAGAACGACATATCAAGTCGCACAGATTTAAATCTATGAACAGCGTTTCTTATTATCTTGATTTCCTTATCAATCTTAGACTTACTAATCTTGATAAAGATATGGTCTCCCTTGTCCATCTCGACAAGAGGCAAGTCGTACTTGATAGGTTTCCCTCTCACATTACGCTCAGGCATTGGCACATCTTTTTCAATTTCGTATTTCATAGTAGTTAATGTGTATATAATATGTACATACTGTACCACAAAAATGAGAAAGCGGTTCACTAAATTTGAAAAAAATTAAAAAAAAATTTATACTGCCTCTCATGGATTTTGGTAAGCATCTCGATAAGAAAATTTTGCAACAAGCAATACGAGACCTCGCTTCCAAAAACCTAGACATTTCCACAGAAGCCATTGAGTATTTCCAGTCAGAGTCTTTTAAGAATCTCTGCATGAGATATGAAATAAATTCTAGGAATGTCTTGGAGGCTGTTAAGAACCTTTATGATTATCCGCTTGTGTCTAGAAAAAAACTTGCGAATGAAATAAATCGCATGGTAGATAGTAAGTGGTAGTAGGTACTTAGTAAGTATTTTAGTAAGTATATACATAGTAAGTATATAGGAGAGTGAGAATGGAAAAGAAAGAAATTCGCCAGCATATTGATAGCAACCCAAGGACATCAGGTCTGAAGGTAGGTCAATACAAAATCATTTGCCCTAACTGTTCCAGCCAAAGAAAGAAAAACAAAAAGGACACACCTTTGAGTGTGAACATTAGCATAGATATGATTACCTATTACTGCCATCATTGTAATATCAAGGGAGGCATATCAAGAAAAGGAGAAAGAAGTATGGAAATAGTAAGCGACTCAACAACATCAGCGACACTAACAACAAGTGGTAGTTTAAGCATCATGAGTTCCAAAGGAGGAAGCATATCTATAGGCACAATAAAAGAAGAGAAGCTATCGGAGTGCGAGCAGAAGATTGGAGAATGGCTGGGCAATAGAAAGATTGATTTGGATACCGCCAAAAAAATGGATTGTGTCTGGGAGGAGACAAAACATTTACTGGTAATAGGTTTTCCATACTGGGAAAACGGCAAAGTTTCTGCTTGTAAATGGCGTACAGCCAATGGCAAGAAAGACTTTTGGTGGACAAATTCTGCTAGCAGATTGTGGGGAAAGGAAGGAGACGAAAGCAAAAGGATTGAGGGATTGGTTATAACAGAAGGAGAGATGGATGCCTTGTCAATTAAGCAAGCTTTCTTGGATGCAGATATGGATGTCTCTGTTTTCTCTGTGCCAAATGGAAGTCCTAACAAGATTACTGATGGAAAGGTAGACCCAAGTGAAGATGGTAGGTTCAAGTATGTTTGGAATGATAAAGATTTGTTAGACAAGTACGACAAAATAATACTAGCCTCAGATACTGATACTGCTGGAGATTGTTTGGTTCACGAATTGAGCAGAAGGATTGGGAAAGCAAAGTGCTATCGTGTTGATTACAAAGGATACAAGGATGCCAATGAATTACTTATCAACACAGATGAGACTACTCTGAGAAAGCAAGTCCTCAATGCAGAGCCTATTGAATTACATGGATTGCACAACATGAAGCATTACTCAGATGAGTTCGAGACTTTGTACAAAGATGGTAAGCCATCAGGTATATCGACTGGGATAAAGTCTTTAGATGATTTGTTCACACTTCAGACTGGTCAGCTTTATGTCGTGACTGGATGGGCTGGTCATGGGAAGTCTGCTTTCCTTGACCAAGTGATAGTCAATGCTGGCAAGCTGTATGGTTGGAAAACTTGTTATGCTAGCTTTGAGAAACCGCCTTCGTTCCATAGCGTACAGCTAGCACAGATACTAACTGGCAAGCCTTTCTTTAAAGGACACAATGAAAGAATGACAGAGGCAGAAAGAGATAGTGCTTCCGCATGGATAGAAGAACACATACTGTTCCAAGATTATTTGGATGGAGGATTGCCGACAATAGAAGCTGTCTTAGAAAAAGCACAAGCAAGTATTCTAAGGATGGGATGTAGGATGTTAGTGATAGACCCATTCAACTTTATACATACTGATAAGTCTTATGCTTTAGAAACAGATATGGTCAGCGATATGTTGAGTAAGGTGCAACTCTTTGCCAAGCAGACTGATTGTTTGGTTTGGTTCGTGGCACATCCGAGCAAGCCATTCAACAAAGAGAAGGTAGGACACCCAACACCGCTTGATATTGCTAAGTCAATGGCATGGAGTACCAAGCCTGATGTATGCCTCGCAGTCCATAGAGGCAACGAGGCTGTCGAAATACATTGCACCAAAGCAAGATGGTATTGGAACGCTAAACTTGGCTGTGTTAAGCTTAAATACAATGCAGTAAATGGAAGGTATGCAGAGATTGAAGAACAAGAAGATGACTTCGACTGGGATTTCTGAGGAAGTTCTAATCGTAAATGATGTAGGAAATTCCTATCTACATCTGAGGCACAAGGTAGAAGTCAGAAGCATTGATAATACTAAGGTTGGTAGAGCCATAGTCTTTGACCAGCATATTATCGACAAGCTTTATACCGAACAACTAATCAACGAGAAGCAACACAATGTTTGCGACAAATATCTTGGTTTGATTTCTAGGTCAGGAGTTTTCCCACAGAGTTCCGCTGGCGACCTTGATAAAATATTTACTAGTAATAGTTCTCCCAGCGTCAATACAAAACCACTTGTACTAAGTCAAGTTCAAAACAGATTGGTCGAGGATTGTGGGAGTAAGAAGGAGAAAGAGTTTTGGAAAGTCATGACTGAGAACCCTGATAGGATTACTCAGTCGCAACTTGATAGTGTGATTGATTGCTCAGATGCAATGCTTAACTTTTGGTATCTTAGTCAGACGAGTCCGATTTCCTTATTTCAGAAAGCTTTTCTAAACCTGACTGAGTAAGTCTGCCCTGACCTTCCCACTCTTCTAAGACTTCACGAGGAACATCGTCTCTGTGTTCATAATACTCTTCCTTGTTCATGCCTTGATATTTGTCATCTTCTTCAGCTTGAATAGGTTGTGGTTCTGCAATCGCTGGTTCTGATTTCACAACGCTATCATAAGCTTCATTGATTAAATGAATTACTTGTCTGTTCAAAGAGCGAAGATTTTTTTGTGCCAACTCTCTTGCCTTCACATAGGTTTCTTCGTCACACCTAATATATAAATTTTTCTCAGCCATATAGCCTCCTCAATTAATTTGGTTATCGTCATCATGTAAGTACACTATGTCAGGCGAAGGTTCTACTTCTGCTATCGCTACGCTTTCTTTACCCAACTGATAGAACCTATTATTTTTTAACTGTTCTATAGCAATATCCATCGCCCACTCATCATGTTTCAATAGAGGCTCGTCAAGTAATTTAATCGCATGAGCAATCGCATCTAACTCAGAGTCATGTACCCACACCTTATGCACCCATCTCCCAATACTTTTCTGAGAAGATTTAACAAAAGGCTCAGGCAAATCTAATTCGTAAGTGTGTCTTACAACTGCATACATAATGCTATTGTAGAGAAATGCTATCAGTAATTCAATTTTAATTTAGAGAGGAGGCACTAGAAGAGAATTATTTTGTTGTACTAGCACCTCCTCATTGGGAGAATTGGTATGAAAAAAATAAACCAATAACCCATTATATAAAAAAAGAGAGAGGCAGTCTATTACCTCTCTCAACTTTTAACTTTCTTAGGAGGTGTTGTTAAAACACTTCTTAATAGCGACAATCTCTAAACATAGGAAAAGACTTGTCGCTGTTCATCTAGTATAGCAATCGGCTTGCACCTCGTCAATCTTATTAACAGCTTATCCACAGAGTTATTCACATTCAACTTTTCACAACTAACTTCGCCCAAGGGAACACGAGATGTTAAAAAAATATTTACCAGTAATAGTTTTCGGGAGAGGATTTTTGACCAAAAAAAAAGCGGAGACTATGCAGTAAATTAATACCACATAGCCTCCGCTAGTTTTTACTTCCTTGTTTTTTTTATGCTTTAGTTATTCTGAATTGTTCTTCGATACAGAAATCAACAAAGGTTTCGGCTGGAGGTCTGAGAATAATCTCCTCCTCGTTTCTTGCATTGATATAAGCAAGCACCTCATCTTTCTTGATACGCTTTTCAAAAAGCTTGCACTCTCGAAACCCTTCGTATCTATCTCTAAACCATTCAGCTTTTTCTTTGCTTAAAGTCCAAGACATATGCTCGTGTTCTCCACCTCGATAGACTGTGAACTCGTCAGGCAAAGAGTCAAAGGTTTCCCTATCCTCTTTATCCATCATGAGCCTTATGTCTTTCGTATCGTGGTCTAATATCAGAGCCATCCAAGGAACAAAATGTTCATAGACATTCTCTGTATCAGTCCACAACCAGCGAACAACCTCCCAATATTTCTCTCTTGAGAGATTGCAATGCCTAGTATATTCACTCGGATTGGCATCGTTTTTCTGCTGGTCATGTAAGCACCAACGAATAAACTCAGGCACTCGATAAGGTCTTTCTATCATCATGAGATAAGCATCAACATCTTTTTCAAGATAAGCTTTTCTCAGATAGAAAACTTTATTCCAGTATCTGAGATTGGTTTCATGAATATGCCAATTTGTAGATGGATACACGATAGAGATTAAGCAAGGATGATGAAGCATGAAATTACCACGCTCTCCATACTCACGCTTATGGCAATCCCACGAGAGACCATCTTCAAGCAAGTCATCCATTTCCGACTCATCGCCATGAAGGTTTTGCATATGAGCCTTTAACTCTTCGAGCAAAACATCCTCATCAATGAACCTATCAATCCATTTACCATTGATGTCTACATAATCAAGCATCGAAGTAATGTACTCTCCATCCGAGTCGATAGTGTTGTATCTATTCTCAACACTAAAACGACCATCCATTTTGTGAACACTTCCATGAGGTAAGGTAGAGAAATGTTCATTGATAACATCCCAATTCAACCATGTAGGATTAGCTTTTGAAATAAGACTCATGACCACCTCCCATCTTCACTCATTCGTTCCGCAAGGACAGTAATAAAATCTGCTGTCTTTAACTTAGCACTCTCAGAGTATCGAGAAGCTTTTGAAAAAGTATCCATCAAATCATAGACAGCATCGAAGCTTATAGTGTCGAGTCTTTTTAATGACTCCGACCAACTCTCAAGCATCTCTGCATGACTGAGTATTGTCTGAATATCTCTTATGAGTTTCGTCTGCAACTCGTCTCGTTCCTCGATAGTCAATAAGTTTTTAGATATAACTGCCATTACGCACCTCCAGTTTTTGTGGTGCTTGAGGAAATATTACTCGTAATATTTTCTCCTCCCTGTTCCACAGGATTGTGCAAAACAAGAACACCACCATTCTCATACGAAAGATAATAAGGTTTATCTTCCACCACTTGAGTTTTGAAAAGACTCAAAAACTTTTCATATATTTTTTTCATATGCACCTCGCATTTGAAAGTTAAAAGGAACTGATTTCGGTTCTTTTGAACCAACGCTTACACGCTCTCATATTGAGTCATCAGGGGAAAACACACATTCTCCCTATCAGTTTCCTGAATTTGACCTCCATAGAGGCTCTCTCGCTGGCGAAAAGAGAGGAGGCTAAGGTTTAGTACCACCCTAAAAACCTCCTCTCAGAACGCTCATTGAGATTAACTCATGTAGATAACTTCTCCGAAGCCTGACTCTTCAATCTCATTACCGCCATCGTTATCGCCATCTTGACCATAGCTAAAGACATGGCAGATTGGAGTATCAAGCAAGGCATCGTGGTCTTGCTCGAAGTATCCCTCTCCATCCGAGAAGTGAATAATCAAATCAATATCATCAAGGTCTAGGAACTCTTCGACAGCGTTGAAAGGTGCATCGAAGTTAGTCCACCCTGACCCAGCAAAATTGATTTCATCCTTATCAGGCATCTCATCTCCTTGGTCAGTATCGTAGACATCGAAGTATTCTCCTTTCTCATTTCTGAGAGAGACACCAGCATACCTATTGACCATAAGTTTCTTGACCTGAAACTCTTCGAGGATAGCGAGAGCCTCAGTAATGAATGAGTCTCTATCTCCCTCAGTAGAACCTGAAACATCAACAAGCATCACAACATTTTTGATTGATGGTTCTTTGTCCTTACTAGGCATATAAATACCTCGAGCCATATGTCTGCGATTAGGCATAGACCAAGTGTTATTGTTCGATTGAACCTGAGTGAACATATCTCTAAACATATCCTCCCAAGGAACAACTTGCTCGACCAATTCAGACTTACGACCTCCGAGGTAATCAACACCTGAGCCTTCGCCTGAGTTAATCATGCCTTGAACTTTCTCTGCCATCATTACCTGAGCATCAAGTTTAGTTATCTGCTCTTGCAATTCATCTTCAGAAAACTGAGAGCCATCTTCATTAGTCATATCAAAGACACCGCCAGCCATCTGAGGCAAATCATTCAAGTCAATCTTTCCTGACTCATTGGTCTCAGGAGAACGCTCATCGGAGAAACCTCGACCAGTAATATTTTCATCATCACCAGTCTCCGCATCTCCATCTGCATCTCCGCCTGAGCCCTGACCTTCGGATTCCTCATCGGATTCCTCATCGCCATCGCCTGAGCCTGAGCCTTGAGTATCCTCTTCAGACTCATCTTGATTGTCATCCTGACCCTGACCCTGACTTTCGTTCTCGTCAGAGTCATCGCCCATCTGCTGTTGCATATCATCGATAGCTTCTTGAAGAGCCTCATCATCATCGAACAAGATGTCATGAATAGTATCCGCATCCATGATAGAGCCATCTTTGTTTAGGTATCTATGCGAAAGCAATGCACCTTGAGGCAACTGTTTCCCAAGCTTATAAACTTCATAGCCATTGATTGCATAATCGGTAGCAATGTTCCAAAGCTTGTGATGTCTATCGCCTCTTCTAAGATGATGACCCCATACAACATGAAGAGCCTCGTGAATGAGAACTCCTTTGATTTCCTCCATCGGTAGACCGAGGACAAAATCAGGATTGTATTTTATGACCTCGCCATTGGTTGCCATGGTGTCAAAAGAACTATCCTCCTCTAAGGGCAGACTCAAAAGAATTGATGCAAGTCCTGACTCAGAATTCATCAATTTGTTTTTCGCCTTGAGCATTACCTCATTAGCAGAGAGACCACCATGAAGCGAACTCTTAGATTTATCGTAGCTACTCATTACTTGCCCTCCTCAAGTCCGACACCTGAAAAGATTTTGCCAAGCGTATTCTGATTAAGAATCGACTTAGCCTTCTCCATGTCCTGAGTGACTTTTGCTCTTTTGGTTTTTCCAATATCGCCTTTATCTCTCAGAGAGTCGATGTCATTTACTGAAGCGAGAGACTCGACACAGACTGCAACAGCCTTATCAATCTCTTCACTTTTGAAGAGAGATTTATTCAGGTCTCTGCAAGTTTCAATTTGGTTTTTAAGACCTTGAAACACGCTGTCCTTGAAAAAGGATTTACCTGAGCCATCTTTCTTTAGAGCATTGATGATATTAGATATAGAACCTTCCAAATCCTCCTTCATCTTCTCCGCCATGGTTTTGAAGTTAGCCTCATAACGAGAAGCAATATTGTTCTCTATCGCTTTCCTTCTCTTAGCATCCGCATGGATTCTTTCGTCATTGCTCGTATCATAAGAACTGAAAAAGTCAGTCGTTATAGTAAAGGCAAATTTCTTTTCAATCTCATGCCATTCTTTATAGTCATCTTCATTCGCAAGCTTACCGAGTTTAGCCATGCCTTCTTGGATGAGTCTAAGATAATCAGTCTTAATCTCATTGACCAACTCTGAGAACTTAGCCTCATACTCTTCATAACCATTAAGCAAAGTATCAAGCTTATCATTGGAGACTATCCTCCACTCAGATGCCATGCCCTCGCCATCTTGCCAAGCGTGAGAAAATTTATAAAGATAATTCTTTCTAAATTCATTCTGAATTTTTCGGAACTCTTTATTAATATCTCTACCGAAGATTTTTTTATTAACACCAACGAGAGAAGCGACAGCATTTTTATTGCTGGCTAACTCCTCACTCGCAAAGCTATCTTTTTTGATACCACTAATGGCAGACGAATAAAACCTGACCTTCGTGAAAGTATCTTGAAAGATAGTATCTATTTTAGTTTTCTTTTTCATATTGCACCTCCGCAAAATTAAATTTAAAGAAAGTTAAAAAAACTGTTTCATGCTTTTGCAATCATCAGACCGAGTACCCACTCGATTACAGTTTCTGAAACTGAGTAGGGAGAAATATTTACTAGTAATATTTCCCCCCACCAGTCTGATTTAGATTAACACCTTGTCATTTTCAGAAATGAAAACTGAATAGGTGCTGGTGTTTTTCAACTCAGGGCAGACACCGACCACCGCTCTCATGAAAAAGACTGAGAACTCTTTCGATGGAAAAGTATCAATCCATTTCAGAGAGTTATCGAAGTATGTAGGCTTCAATTTCTCGTCTGCATCTTGGATGGCAGAGACCAAAGCAACAGCAGTCGCATATTGCAGACCCATGGTCTCAGGAACATCGACCTCCTTGCCATCGACAATGTCTGCAAGGTTCGGAATATCCTGAGATAGATTTACAAAATTCATAAACTCTAACCCAGCCTCGATACCGACATTGCTCTGAGCGTGGAAAGGCATCAAGTCTTTGTCACTCTCAGGCATTGCCTTCATGATGTCAGACAGTCTCGACCATGCTCTTGGAGAAGGTTGAGGATTGCTATCCTTGGCATCGAACTTCCACAACAACTTAGGCATAAAATTTATGAACCCTAAGATAGAGGAATGAACACCAGCCTGAGAACCCCACACGAGCCAGTCATTAACATCATGCTTGAAATTAATCAGAGCCAGCCTATTGGTCATATGAGCAAGCATCTTGTTAGCACCTGACCTATCGGTTGCTCTGTTTCCAGCCATGACAATATTCCAGCCTTCAGGCATGACATATTCTCCCAGCCTTCTCTCATGAACCAACTGTCCGAGAAGCTTCTGCATATCTGCTGTCGCTTGTGCGAACTCATCGATAAAAAGTAGACCCTCATTAGCAACTGGAAGATTTCCGAGAAATGCTCTCTTCTGTTCTCCATTGTCTATAAAAGGTAGACCACCCAACTCAATCGTCTCATACAGACTCGCTCTAAAATCAATGAATCCGAATTCATCTTTTTTAGGTCTAATCGTCTCAACGACTTTTCTCTTTCCAGCCAGCACCTGAGCGAACTCATTTACTATCGCAGATTTACCGACACCAACACCGCCTAAGAGCATCGGAACTTTTCCAGCACTCACGACATTGTTTAATAGCCTCAACGCTTTAGATGGAGAGGCTTCCATCATTTTATTTTCTTCACTCATATTGCACCTCCGCAAATTGTGAAAGTTAAAAGAACTGTTTCGGAACTTTTGTTCCATCATCAGACCGAGGCACACACCTCGATGACAGTTTTTTGAGAGAGAGGATTTATTGCTAAACCCTCTCCTCATATGGATTAGAAATTTGGATTATTCCAAATCTGCTTTTCCCATTCTTGAAAGTCCTCGCTTTCGTGTTGCTCGTCAATCCAATCACGAACAGTCTCATAAGTAGGCAACAAATATTCGTTATGCCATTCGCTATCCCACTTATACTCTGCATGGTAAAAGACATCCTTCCCAGCCAACTCAGAATTAACAGTTATCTTTCGAATTCTGAAACCCTTGTACTCGCATACTTCGACTGTTTCTTTAGTCAGATAAAAATCTTCCATTACGCCACCTCCTTTGATGTTGCTTCCCAGTATTGAGAACTGTTTTTAAATTTACGAACAGATTGCTTTCTGCTATCTCTGTTCCCTTTGATATTTCTAATATAGAAATTTTTCATAATGCACCTCTGCATAAAAGTTAAAAGTATCTGTTTCTGCTTTCGCTTCATTCAGGCAAGGCACACACCTTGCGACAGATATTGCGAGGGATAGCAAAGAGCCATCCCTCACAAAAAATTTTCTTTAAGGAATTTGTTTTTCATAAATGTTTTTTTATTCTCGTTTCAGAGTCGGATGAGTTAGCGGTCTCTGTCACTCTGCTCTGTTCATCCATTCGTCACTCGGTAGTGACCATCATTTACCTTTTGCGACATCTTGTTTCGTGCTAACAAGTGCTAGTCTTGTTTCGCTGTCTGTCCGAGGATTTATTCTTGTACCTCATCCGCCAGTCTGCGAGTTTTCCTTCCTGAGTTAGAGAGCCAAGGAGAGACTCCACGCTTGCCACCTTCTCTAGATGTTTTCCGCAAGCGGTCAGATAAAAATTCTTACTGGTCTATTTTTTCCACCTCCATATTTTGTCCACGACCCAGCGACAGAACTTGTCGCTCTGGAAAATCGTGTATGTCAAAAGTCGTTGTCATGAAACCATTCTATCAAAATGACCAGTCAGAGCAAGCAATTAGATAGCTAAAAGCAATACAGCAGAGCCTAGGGATTAGAAAATATTACTAGTAAAATTTCCGCATGACGCAATCCAAAAAACCCAATTTAAAAATCGTACCGAATCAATCCGACCTCACACCGAAGCAGAGAAAATTTGTAGACCTAATCATAAAAGGAAAGCACTCATACAAAGACGCTTACTGCGAGGCATATGATGTAAAGATGAAAAAGGATGGAAGTCCGCCTAAATGGACAGAGACAGAGTCGAGCAAGCTTCTAGCGAACCCTAAGATTGCACTAAGCATACAAAGAGCAATTCAGAAGGTAGAGCAGTCCTCAGTAGCATCCTCAGTCAGAACGAGAGAGTATGTTCTTGAGAGGCTAATGAATGAGAGCAAGGAAGCGGATAGTGATGCAAGCAGAGTCAGGGCATTGGAACTTCTAGGAAAGACCATCGGATTATTCACAGACACAGTCGAAGTAAAAGAGACGAGAGATAGCGAAGAGATTGCATCGGATATAGAGGAGAAGATAATCGCTCTATTAGAGGAGACCACCGAGAGCGAATAGTAAGACCCAAATAAAAAGACCCACCCTTTTATTTTAGAAAGTCAGGAAATCAAAAGACCCCCACCCCCCATACGCTAGCAAGGTACTTGCATAACATACATACATAGTGATTCACACATTTGATGTTGCATTTTCATGTACCCCCCCTATTGTATTGCAAAATGATAGCGTTTTTTAATCCATATATATAATCGAATGTGGAAACAGGGTAGGAATCCTACACCCCCCATAGTATATTTTTTGATTTATATGTTGCATTTGATGTTAAGACCCTATAATATGGTAAAGTCTAGCAGTAGATATACCTACTACTTAGTATATACCCACTCAGTTATATACCCACTAAAGAATTTTTTAATTAGTATCTACTAATCTAGTATGTACCTACTATGAATCAAAATGTTTTAAATCAGATAAGGAGTCTTAGTAATTCTCAGAAAGCAGAGCTATTGGATTTGCTTGAGGAATACGAGGATGCGAAGCAGAGAGAGTTATCCCACGATAACTATCTGAACTTCGTACAAGAGATGTGGTCAGCGTTTATTCATGGTAAACATCACGAGATAATGGCTGAGGCTTTCGAGAAGGTCGCTAGAGGCGATATAAAGCGTTTAATTATTAATATGCCTCCTAGACATACTAAGAGTGAGTTCGCCTCTTATTTGCTCCCTGCGTGGTTCTTAGGGCGTTCTCCTGACAAGAAGATAATCCAGACTGCCCATACTGCAGAATTAGCGGTTGGCTTTGGTAGGAAGGTTAGAAACCTTGTGAACAGTAAAGACTACAAAAGGATATTCCCTGATGTCAGTTTGCAAGCAGATAGTAAAGCTGCTGGTCGTTGGAATACTAACAAAGGTGGCGAATACTTTGCGATTGGTGTAGGCGGTGCGGTGACTGGTAAAGGTGCAGACCTATTGATAATCGATGACCCTCATTCAGAACAAGAGGGTGCGAGTGGCGATGTCAATGTATTTAATAGAACTTACGAGTGGTATACATCAGGACCAAGACAGCGTTTGCAACCGAATGGTGCTATCGTTGTGGTAATGACAAGATGGCATCAGCGAGACCTTACTGGTCAGGTTATAGATGCTAGCATAAAGCGAGGTGGTGCAGACCAATGGGAAGTAATAGAACTCCCAGCCATCATGCCTTCAGGTAATCCATTGTGGGAAGAGTTTTGGTCGCTCACAGAATTAGAAGCTTTGAGAGCAGAACTGCCTAATAGCAAATGGCAAGCACAGTATCAACAAGACCCTACAGCAGAAGAAAGTGCTTTGGTTAAAAGGGAATGGTGGAAAACATGGGAAGGCAGAAATCCACCAGACTGTGAGTTTATAATACAATCTTGGGATACTGCCTTTATGAAGAACCAGCGTGCTGACTTTTCTGCTTGTACTACATGGGGAGTGTTCTATAAAGAAAACGATGAAGGGATGCTAGCACCCAATGTAATATTGCTAGATGCCTACAAAGATAGGCTAGAGTTTCCAGAGCTAAAAGTAAAAGCTATGGATAAGTATAAAGAATTCAAACCCGATGCTTTCATTGTTGAGGCAAAAGCAGCAGGGATGCCTTTGATATTTGAACTGCGTGCTATAGGAATACCAGTACAAGAATACACGCCAAGCAGAGGTAATGATAAGATTTCGAGAGTAAATGCTGTATCAGATTTATTTTCATCAGGAGTAGTATGGTGTCCTGAGACTCGTTGGGCAGAAGAAGTTGTCGAAGAGTTTGCAGGATTTCCTAATATGGAACATGATGATTTAGTTGATAGCAGCACGCAAGCTCTGTTAAGATTTAGACAAGGTGGCTTTATTCCTTTGGATAGTGACGAGGAAGAAGAACCATTAGAACATAATAAAGTCGCAGACTATTACTGAGGTACTAAGTGGCAATAGAAAGAGATAACCCAGCAACTCCCATAGCTGGTACAGACGAAATGCCAGAGCAAGAAGAATTATCAATCTCCATAGATAATCCTGATTCGGTAGCAATAGCTACCGATGATGGAGGGATGATTATAGATTTCGAGCCTGACAAACAAAATATAATGGCTGAGGACTTTGATTCAAACCTTGCTGACTATATGGATGAATCAACCCTGAATGAATTAGGTGGTGATTTAATTAGTCAGTATCAAGCAGACAAAGACTCTCGTTCCGAATGGGAAGAAAGTTATGTCAAAGGTTTAGACCAACTAGGTTTGAAGATTGAAGAAAGAACTACGCCTTGGGCAGGAGCTTGTGGTGTATTCCATCCGATGTTGAGTGAAGCAGTTATTAGGTTTCAATCGCAATCTATTGCAGAGATGTTTCCAGCACAAGGACCAGTAAGAACAAAGATTGTTGGTAAGCTTACTGATGAAAAGACAAAGCAAGCTGGTCGAGTGCAAGATTATCTAAATTATCTTTTGACACATGAGATGTCAGAGTACCGAACCGAAACAGAGAAGATGTTATTCTCTTTACCTTTGGCAGGTTCTGCATTTAGAAAAGTTTATTATGACCCTAACTTAGAAAGACCTGCTTCTATCTTTGTACCAGCAGAAGATGTTGTAGTTAATTATGGTGCAAGTGATTTAGAAACTTGTCAGCGTGCAACTCATGTGATGCACAAATCATCTAACGAAGTTCGTAAGATGCAAGTAGCTGGATTCTACAGAGACATAGATATACCTGAGCCAGCAAATAATCAGTCTGATATTCGTAAGAAGTATGACGAGATGACTGGCGAAAGCAGAACTTATAACTACGATGATAGGCATACTATTTTAGAAATGCAGGTAGACCTTGATTTAGAAGGTTATGAAGATATGGCTGATGGCAAACAAACTGGGATAGCTTTGCCTTATGTTGTATCTATTGATTATCCTAGCGGGCAAGTATTAAGTATCAGAAGAAATTATTTTCAGGATGACCCAAAGAAACTCAGGCGTATGCACTTTGTTCACTATCAATATTTGCCGGGTCTTGGTTTCTATGGCTTTGGTCTGATACATATGGTTGGTGGTTTAGCTAAATCAGCAACATCAATTTTAAGACAGCTTGTAGATGCTGGAACATTATCTAACTTGCCGGGTGGTTTAAAGGCTAGAGGTCTTAGAATAAAAGGCGATGATACTCCTATAATGCCCGGAGAGTTTAGAGATGTTGATGTTCCCGGTGGTGCTATTAGAGATAACATAACCTTCTTACCATACAAAGAACCATCAGGAACTTTGTATCAACTATTACAAAACATTGTGGAAGAAGGTAGGCGTTTTGCTAGCATGAATGATATGAAAGTATCTGACATGAACAACCAAGCACCAGTAGGAACTACTCTAGCTTTGTTAGAAAGAAACATGAAAGTTATGTCAGCAGTACAAGCAAGACTTCATGCTTCTATGAGAAAAGAATTTGAAATCCTTGTGGGCATTGTTAGAGACTTTACTCAGCCTGCATATCCATATGAAATGGATGATGATGAATTTATTAAGGTAGAAGATTTTGATAACAGAGTAGATGTGCTACCAGTATCTGACCCTAATGCTTCAACAATGGCACAAAGAATTATGCAGTATCAAGCTGCAATGCAGTTGGCTACATCTGCACCACAGATTTACAATATGCCTGAGCTACATAGACAAATGCTCGAAACACTTGGTATAAGGAATGTAGAAGATATTATTCCTGATACAGATGATGTTAAACCTGTAGACCCTGTGACTGCAGTACAGAATTTAATTAATGGTAAACCTGTGAAAGCATTTAGCTTTCAAGACCATGAAGCTCATATTGAAACAGTTGTGGCTGCACAACAAAATGCAGACATACTGGAACAACTTGAGCAAAGTCCAAATCAAAATGCCATCCTTGCTAATGCAAGTGCATATGTGAATGAGCATTTAACTATGATGTTTAGAAAACAAGTAGAGGAAGAAATGGGTATACCACTTCCACCTGAAGGAGAACCTTTACCTCCTGAAGTTGAGAAAAGAATATCTGACCTTGTAGCTGAAGCTGCACAAAGAGTTGCAATTACATCTCAAGCTAAACAGCAACAAGCTAGAATACAAGAACAACAACAAGACCCACTACTGCAAATGAAAGATAGAGAGATTGCAGTTAAGGAAGCTGATGTGCAAAGAAAGATTGCTGTCGATACTGCGAAGATACAACTTGATGCAGAGAAAGCAGAAAACAGAGATGAGATAGAAAGAGAAAGGATAGCATCTCAAGAGCAAATTGCTGGCGTTAAAATAGGTCAGGATATTGCTAGAGATTTGCTAGAGATTGAAGAGCGTGAAGATAGCAAAAAGCGAGAGGATTACAAATTAGGACTTGACATAGCCAAAGACTTGGTTCAAAGTGCTAAAGATAATGGCGATTGATTTCAAAGAGCAATCACTTTCAGAGTTTCTGAAAGACAGACTTGGCGAAATTAAAACCGAACATAGAGACCATTTGAGTGCAGGAAACTTGAAAGACTTTGCTGAATACAAAAGGTTCTCTGGAATAATCGAGGGCATTGCCCTTGCAGAAAGGGAGTTGGCTGACTGGATAGACAGACATACTCGTGAATAGGAACTCGACTCCTAAAGTCGTGCAAGCAATATGACAGAAGCAATTAAGAAAGAAATCACACCACCTGTAGAAGAAGATAAAAGGAAACAATTACCTGAACCTAAAGGCTGGAAAATTTTAGTTGCTATGCCACAAGCAGATGAAAAAACTGATGGTGGTATTATCAAAGCGTCTACCACAATAAGAGATGAAGAAGTATCTAATATCTGTGGTTATGTTATGAAGCTAGGACCAGATGCGTATAAGGATACAAAAAGATTTTCAGAGCCTTGGTGTAAGAAAGGTGACTGGGTAATCTTTAGAGCTTACTCTGGAACTAGGATAGTAATGTATGGACAAGAGTTTCGTTTAATAAATGACGATACTGTGGAAGCAGTCGTTGATGACCCAACAGGAGTGGTAAGAGCATGAGCGAAACAGAAATAATACATGAAGAACCTAATATACCTGATACGCCAATAACTTCAGAAGAAGATAAATTCTTTGGCAAAACTACTGAAGTAGATAACTCTTTGGTAGAAGGTTTAGAAGTAGAGGTTGTAGACGATACACCTGAAGAAGATAGGAGACCGCCTAAAGACGAAACTGCAGAAACAGAAGTCACAGATGAAACACTTGATGCAGAGATAACTGATTATTCTAAAAGAGCAGGCGATAGAATTAACAAGCTTAAGTATGACTTTCATGAAGAGCGTAGAGCTAAAGAAGCTGCACAAAGAGAGTCACAAGAAGCTGTAGCAAGACTACAAACCTTAATGAATGAAAACCAAAAGCTACAAGCTTTTGTAGAACAAGGTGGAGAAGTCTTAAATAAACAAGCAGCTAACAATGCTTTGTGGGCAAAACAAAATGCACAAGCAATGTACAAGGCTGCTTACGAAGCTGGCGATGCAGATAAAATGGCAGAGGCTCAAGAGCTTTTATCAAAAGCTGTGCTAGCAGAACAGACAGCCACTAACATGGCAACCAATGTTCAACAAGAGATTGAAAAAGAATTAGTAATACCTGAAGCTGAAGAAACTCCTCAGCCACAACAGGTAGACCCTGAATTACAAAAGTGGGCAGCTAAGAACCCTTGGTTTATGGGAAGCGAGCCAGTTCATAAAGAGATGACTAGCTTTGCAATGTATGCAGACCAAAACATAAAAGCCAAAGGAATAGACCCCATTGCTCAAGCTGATAAATACTATGAAGAAGTAGATATAGCTATGAGAAAACAGTTTCCAAATTTTTTTGGAGTTGCTACTGAAAGTGTGGAAGCACCAGAAGAGCCAACAAAAAGACAACCTTCAACAGTTGTCGCAACTGCATCGAGAGAAAGCAGTAATAAAAAACCCTCGCAAGTACGATTGACTCAGACACAAGTTAGGCTAGCTCGCCAACTTGGAATTAGTCCTGAGCAATATGCAAATCAATTATTAAAGGAGGCAACATAATGTCTGACGAAAATAAAACTGAAGAGATTATTGAATCTCCAAATCAAGAGCGTTCCCCTAGGGGATTAGATAGTCGAGAGGCTACCCAGAGAAAAATGAACTGGGAAAATGAAAGCAACCTACCTGACCCTGAGCCACAAGATGGCTGGGTTTTCAGATGGATTAGAACTTCTCTTTTAGGGAATAGTGATAATCCTAATGTATCAAGAAGGTTTCGTGAAGGATGGCAACCTTGTCGTTTGGAGGACCACCCTGAGCTTCAGGTACATATGATGGACCATCAATCTGAATGGGCAACTAAAGGTAATATTGAAATCGCTGGTTTATTGTTATGCAAGATACCAAAGGAAGTTGTAGACGAAAGGAACAAGCACTTTGAAAATATTGCACAGCAACAAATAGAAGCAGTTGATAATACCTTTTTTAAAGACCAAGATAGTAGGATGGCTACTAAAGAAGTATATGAACGCAAATCAAAAACGACTTTTGGTAAAGACTCTTAGAGTCTAATTTAATAATTTTTTTTCTGCAGTATTGCAGAGGAGTAAAATACTATGGCTTCAACAGCTTCACCTATGGGTGCAAGACCAGTAGGCTCTTTAGTATCGGCTGCTTACAACGCAAAGATTACTCACTATAAAATTAACAATGCTTATGGCACAGATATTTTTTATGGTGACTTTGTTAAGTGGGCAGATAACAACCCAAACACTACAATTCAAAAGGATACTGGCACAACTGCCATGACTCCTATTGGAGTATTCTTAGGTTGTTCCTATACTGACCCTTCAACTGGTCAAACGACTTTTAATCAATATTACCCAGCATCAACTGCTGCGGATGATATTATGGCATATGTTGCTTCTGACCCATTCTTAGTAATGCAGATGCAATCTGACGAAGCTCTTACTCAAGATGACTTGGGCAAGAATGTCGCAGTTGTTCAAACTGGTGGCTCAACAGCTATCGGCACAAGCAAAAATGCAATCGATGGGAGTACAGCAGCTACTACCAATACACTACCTTTAAAGATTATCGACTTTGTCGAAGGTCCTGATAGTGCTATTGGTGATGCAAAAACTGATGTACTTGTAATGTTTAATGTAGGACATCAGTTGTTAAACGCAACTGGTATCGGTTAAGGAGAATAAATTATGGCTGCTATTTCAAGAGCAAATGAGTTAAAGCAACTCCTACCGGGATTAAATGCCCTTTTTGGCGAAGAGTACGCAACTCATGACAATGAGCATGAGGAAATCTACACAACTGAAACCTCTGAAAGAAGTTTCGAAGAAGAGTTAAAGCTGTCAGGATTTGGTGCTGCTCCAGTAAAAGACGAAGGTTCGGCTATCACTTATGATACTGCACAAGAGTCTTTTGTCGCTAGATATACACACGAAACTATAGCAATGGGATTTGCTGTGACAGAAGAAGCAATGGAGGATAACCTCTATGTGCAACTATCTGCCAGATATACCAAAGCTTTGGCTCGTGCTATGGCGTACACAAAACAAGTGAAAGCTGCATTACCACTTAACAATGGTTTCAGTTCTTTCCAAAGTGGTGATGGTGTAAGTTTATTCAACACATCACACCCACTTGTTAATGGTGGTACAAACTCAAACAGACCAACAACTGGTGCAGATTTGAACGAAGCTTCTCTAGAAGATGCGATTATTCAAATTGGTAAGTACACAGATGAAAGAGGTCTTAAGATTGCTGCTAGAGCAAGAAAGTTAATTATACCTTCTGAGCTTCAATTCGTAGCAACTAGACTACTTCAAAGTGACTACAGAGTTGGTACTGCAGATAATGATATTAACGCAATCAAAACTAATGGTGTAATTCCTGAAGGTTTTGTTGTAAACCATTATCTGACTGACACTAACGCTTTCTTCATTACTACAGATATTCCTGATGGAATGAAGCACTTCGTTAGAAGTCCAATGACAACCAGCATGGATGGTGACTTCGAAACTGGAAATGTTAGATATAAAGCTAGAGAAAGATACTCCTTTGGTGTATCAGACCCTCTAGGCATCTACGCAAGTCCGGGAGCGAGCTAATAGAATTTAGGGGAGACTTCGGTCTCCCCTTTTTCTGTATCTAGGATTTAATTAACTTCTCTATCAACTGACCTAGCAGACAACCCAAGATGATAGAGTTTTTCCTTTAAGGAGGGAATAATGGGAACAACAACATTCTCAGGACCAGTTAAAGCTGGTTCAATCAAAGATACAACTGGAACTACTGTAGGTACTGATATATCTAATGTAGGTTCTGTCGTCATGGCACAATCTGCAGTCTTAGATATTATTGGTGCTTCTGCTGCTGACCAAGTAGTAGCTACTATTCCAGCTAATTCACAAATCATAGATGTCATATTAAATGTGACTACTGTCAGCAATGATGGTGGTGCAGCTACTGTTTCTATTGGTACATCTGGAGATGCAAATGCTTTTATTGATGCACAAAATGTAAAAGCCTTAGCAACTACTAGAGGCACTTTAGATACTGAAGCTACCGATGTAGGTTCTACTGACATCCAAGTCTTAGCAGACTTTTCTGGAGCGAATGGAGATGGCACAACAGGTGCAGCTACAGCAACAGTCTTATATATCCAAAACAACAACTTAAGTTAAAGGTAAATTATGGCAGATGCAGTCACAAGCCAGACTATAGTAGATGGCGAAAGAAACTGTATTATGAAGTTTACCAATGTCAGCGATGGCACAGGTGAATCTGCAGTTGCTAAAGTAGATGTTTCTGCTTTAGGTACAGACAATGCAGGTCGCTCTTGTTCTGAGGTAAGAATACTCAGAATAAGTCATGCCATCGTTGGTATGTCTGTTCAATTATTTTTTAATGCTACTTCTAATGTATTAATAGCAGAGCTAGCTGAAAGTAGTAATGGACATATGGATTTTAAAGACTTTGGCGGAATACCGAATAATGCAGGTAGTGGAAAGAATGGTGACATTCTCTTTACAACCAAGGGTGCTAGTAGTGGGGATACCTACTCTATAACTCTTGAAATGACAAAAATATATTCTTAAGGAGTTATTATGGCAACTAAGAAAGCAATTATTTCTACAAGTGGTTTTCCACAACAATACTTTGTTTTACAAGCAAATGAAGAAGGTATCTATGAAGTTGTATTTGGACCTGACCCTGATTTAGAAGATGCTCAAAGAAAAGCAGATGAACTAAATGGTGTCAGAGCTAGAACAGCTAAAGGTCACTATGTGGCTGATGACCCTTCAACACCTGATGTAAACGAAGCTTATGTTGGTGGCAAAACACCAAAGAAAAAAGCAACTAAGAAAAAACCCGCAGCTAAAAAGAAAGCTGCTACAAAAAAGAAGTGAGGTAATTATGCCGGGTACTATGATGAAGAAAGACAAGAAGGGCAGCTATGGACATGGCGGTAGCACTCCGAGTCTTAAAAAAAACAAACATCAAACATACATGGGCGGAGGTGTTATGAAAAAGAAAGCACCTATGTCTGCAATGTTTCGTGGTGGTAAAACAGGCAAATAATGTCAGGAGCTAAGAAGGACTCTCGTTTAAAAAGAGCAGGAGTATCAGGTTATAACAAACCAAAGCGTACTCCTAATCATCCCAAGAAGTCTCATATTGTTGTTGCTAAAGAAGGTAGCAAAGTAAAAACCATTAGGTTTGGACAGAAAGGTGCAAAGACTGCAGGTAAACCAAAAGCTGGAGAGTCTGCAAGAATGAAAGCAAAACGAAAATCCTTCAAAGCTCGTCATGCAAAGAATATCAAAAAAGGTAAGATGTCAGCAGCTTATTGGGCAGATAAGGTCAAGTGGTGAGTAGACAAAAGAAATCTAAATCAAGAGTTAATGAGGCAGGTAATTACACAAAACCTACCATGCGTAAAAGACTATTCAATCAAATTAAAGCTGGCAGCAAGGGTGGTAAGCCGGGTCAATGGTCAGCGAGAAAAGCTCAGATGCTGGCGAAACGCTATAAAGAAAAAGGCGGTGGATATAAATGAAAAAGCAACTTAAACCAGTTCCTGAAGGGAATAAAGGATTATCTAAGCTTCCTTCAGATGTAAGAAACAATATGGGATTTATGAAGTCAGGCGGAAAAACTGCATCTTCTAAAGGAGTAAAAGCTCCTGATGGATTTCATTGGATGAAGAAAGAAGGCGGGGGATATAACTTAATGAAACACGAAGGCAAGTTTAAAGCTCACAAAGGTGCAACTTTAGTAGCTAAGTTTGATATACAAAAAAAACACAAAGCATAAACTATATGAAATCTTTGTTTGCTGTTTTACCAGAAACATTACCTGATGTTGTAATTAACGATATATGTGAAATGGCAAAACTTTTTCCAGAAGAAGAAGGAAAAGTAGGTGCTGCTGGTACAAATATTGAAGGTACAAAAGACAACACTATTAGAAACTGTAAAGTTCGTTGGATACAACCAGATACTGACGAAACAAAAAAATTAACTAATCTTTGTACTACTTTATTTCAAGATGCTAATAGAATGTTGTTTGGTGTAGATTTAACAAAAATATTTAACATTCAATATACTGAGTATCATGGAAATACTAAAGGTTTTTATCATACACATATGGATTCTTATCTTGGAAGTGGAGAAGTATCAGATAGGAAACTAAGCATGACTATACAACTTTCAGACTCAAATGAATATGAAGGTGGTGATTTTGTATTAAGAGATGAAATACAAAATTTTCCTGACAAAGAAGAACTAAGAAAAAAAGGAACTGTTTTAGTATTCCCTTCTTTTTTAAATCATAGTGTGCAACCTGTGACCAAGGGTATAAGAAAAAGTCTTGTGACTTGGATAGAAGGTCCTGCATGGAGATAAACAAATATGCCCTTAAAAAAATCACAAAGGTCTTTAAAAAACTGGACTAAGCAAAAGTGGAGAACCAAATCAGGAAAGCCATCAGCTAAAACTGGTGAACGCTATTTACCTGAAAAAGCTATTAAAGCTTTATCTTCTGCAGAATATGCAGCTACAACTAGAGCCAAAAGAAAAGGAACTAAGAAAGGTAAACAGTTTGTAAAACAACCAAAGAACATTGCAAAGAAAACAGCGAGGTACAGATGACAATAGCTAGAACTAATATGCAACAGCAGATTGAAAAGTCTGGTAAAAAAAAACAAAAAATCATAACCCAAGAAAAGCGAGGAGAAATAACAGTAATAAGAATTAGATATGGCGACTAGCGGAACTAACACATTTAACTTAGACATAACTGAAATCATGGAGGAAGCATTTGACCTCTGTGGTTTAGATTTAAGGTCTGGTGGAGATTACAATACAGCAAAGAGAGCTTTGGATTTAATATTTCTTGAATGGCAAAACAAAGGATTGAATCTTTGGAAAGTAGAGCAAGGCAGTATGACTCTTACTGCTGGTGCTAATTTATATGATGCAGATGCTGCAGCATTAGAAATAGTTGATGTTGTTTTAAGAACTGATGCTGGAGACCAAGATGAGCAGTTTGACCAAAGGCTCACAAGAATAAGCAGAACTGAATATAATCATCAAGCTAAAAAACTTTTGCAGTCAAAACCTACACAATACTATGTAGATAAAGGTTTAACTTTGAAGATTGGAGTATGGGCAACACCTGACTCTGCACAAACATATACTTTAATATATGACTACATAAAGAAAATTGAAGATGCAGGAACTAATGCTAGCTTTACAACAGATGTACCAGCAAGATATTTACCATGCTTAACTTATGCTTTGGCATTTAATATTGCTTGTAAGAATGAACAATCTCAAGCTAGAGTTCCTATGATTAAAGCAAGATATGATGAATTATGGAAAGAAGTTTCTGAAGCTGATAGAGAAAGAGCTTCAGTTAAATTTGTTCCGAATATGAATAGCTATTAATTATGGCATACGCAGCAGGCAAAAAAGCTTTAGGTATCTGCGATAGATGTGGATTTTCCTATAAGCTTTCTGAATTAAAGTATGAAGTTCAAGACCAAAAAAGAACTGGTAGTAGAGTTTGCATATCTTGTTTAGACCCTGACCATCCTCAACTTAGATTAGGAGAGGTAAATACTTCAGATTCAATAGGATTGTTTAATCCAAGACCAGATACAAACAGAAAAGATTTTGCATCATATTATGGATTTAATCCTGTTAATAGCACAGGAATAGTTTTAAAAGCACAAGTTGGTAAAGTAAAAATAACTAATACTGTTTCAGAAGGTGGCGGTGCTGGAGCAGGAACTGTTAGTTCTACAGTTTCAATATCTACTAATGTAGGTAATGCTTTATTAGGTACTCCTAACATTGTGACTAATTCTTCTATTACCTCAGTTTCAGGTACAACATCAGCAGGTATCGCAGGTACTGTAAATGTAGTAGCAGGAAATACTTTTGCAGTCACAGTAGCATCTTATGGCGGTGGAAATAGATTCTATATAGATGGAGTTGTTTATCCGACATTGAATTTAACAGAAGGACAAACATATACATTCGACCAATCTGATGCTAGCAATTCTAATCATCCATTAAGATTTTCTACTACTTCTAATGGTACGCATGGAGGCGGTACAGAATATACAACAGGAGTCACTACTAATGGAACTCCCGGAAACTCAGGAGCTTATACAAGAATTACAGTTGCTATAGGAGCACCAACACTTTATTACTATTGTTCTAATCATTCAGGCATGGGTGGTCAGGCTAATACACCATAAAAATATGACATATACTGAATTACAAAATTTAATACAAAGTTATTTAGAAAACTCTGAAACTACTTTTGTAGGAGATTTGCCTCAAATAATTAAACAAGCAGAAGAGAGAATACTCAAGTCTGTAAAACTACCTGTGTTTAGAAAAAATGTTTCAGGTGTTTTTACTTCAGGTAATCAGTTTTTATCTACACCATCTGACTTTTTAGATAACTTTTCTTTAGCTGTAATCTCTAATAATAGTATGGACTTCTTGTATTTTAGAGATGTAAACTTTATTAGAGAGGCATATCCAAATACAACAACACAAGGTATTCCAAAAAATTATGCACTATACGATGATAATTCCTTTATTGTTGGTCCTGTTCCTGACCAGAATTATTCAGTTGAATTACACTACTTTTACCGCCCTACCTCAATAACAGCAGGCGGAGGAAGTGGCACTACATGGTTATCAACAAATGCTTCAAATGCTTTGTTATATGGCTGTCTAATAGAAGCTTATGTCTATATGAAGGGTAATCGAGAGATGCAAGCTGAATACGAAAAAAGATATTTTCAAGCTATATCAAGATTACAAAATCTTGGTGAAGCAGACAATACTATTGATACATATAGCAATGGTACATTTACGAGGGAAAGAACATAATGATAAGCGTAGATTCAAAACCAGAAGTAGGCAGCGTGAATGTTGTAGCTACAGAAAACAAAGGATTAAGTCCTGAATATTGGACTGAAAGAATACTTGAAAGATTAATTTCTATTAGTGATAGTGCAGACCCAATGGTTAAAGCACAAGCTGATGCTTTTAGAAATAGTATTGCTCAAGTTATTTTAATATACATGAGACAGGCTATAGCTTCTGATAGAAGCACAGTAGCAGGTCTGTTAGAAAAACAAGGTCATAAAGATATGGCTGATATTATAAGGAGGCTGTAATGGCAATATCTCAAGCGATGTGTACATCATTTAAAAAAGAACTTTTAGAAGGTGTACATAATTTTAAAAACTCAGGCGGTAGTACATTTAACTTAGCTCTATATACAAGTAGTGCTTCTTTAGATGCAGCTACTACTGCATACACTACAAGTAATGAAGTATCTGGTTCAGGCTATACTGCTAAGGGTGGAGCTTTAACTAGGGTAGACCCAACTACATCTGGTACTACTGCATTTACTGACTTTGCAGATTTAACTTTTAGTAGTTCAACTATTACTGCTAATGGTGCATTGATATTTAATGATAGTGCATCAGGCGACCCTGCAGTTGCAGTATTAGCTTTTGGTGGAGATAAGACTTCTACTAATGGAGACTTCACAATTCAATTTCCAACAGCAGACGCTTCAAACGCAATTATTAGAATAGCTTAATGGCATTAGTTCTTAACGATAGAGTTAAGGAAACAACAACCACAACAGGCACAGGCACAGTAAATTTAGCAGGTGCTGAGACAGGTTTTGAATCCTTTGTAGCAGGTATTGGTAATTCCAATACTTGTTATTATGCTATCGTTCATCAAACTGCAGATGAGTTTGAAGTTGGATTAGGAACAGTCACCGATGCAACTCCAGATACTTTAGCGAGAACTACAGTTATTAGTAGTTCTAACTCTGACTCCGCAGTAAATTTTTCTGCAGGAACTAAAGATGTATTTTGTACTTTACCTGCAAGTAAATCTTTATTTGCAGATGCTTCTGGTAATGTTGGAATCGGTAATTCTAGTCCAGCAGAAAAACTAGATGTAAGTGGAGATATAAAAGCAACAAAAATTGGTGCTGGTATAAGTCCTATAGTGCCTTGTGAGGTCCTCTCCACAGGTGCTACATCTACAGCATTACGAGTTCTTAAAAGCGGAAGTAATGATTCAACGCAGAACAACTTGTTTTCAGTCACAGAAATTTCAGGTCATGGCAGATTAAGTATTCATAATTCTTCGCAAAGCGAATATATAAGACTTGATAGCAATGGTGATTCTTATTTTCTTGGTGGAAAGGTTGGTATTGGTACAGCTGCTCCAGACACAGAAGGATATTCTTTTGCAGAGGATTTAGTTCTTAATGCAGGAGCTTCTGCTGATGATGGTGTAGGTCTTTCACTTCAATCTCAATCTAGAAGATATGGTGTTATTGCCTTTGGAGATACTTCAGATACTAATGCAGGAGAACTTTGGTACGACCATAATACTAATAGTTTTAATATAAGAACTAATAGTACACAGAGATTTGCATTAGACTCTGGTGGCAATGCAACATTCACAGGAAATGTGACAGCGTATGGAAGTGTTTCAGATGAAAGACTAAAAGAAAATATTAAAGTTATAGAAAACCCTATTGAAAAAATAAAAGATTTAAAAGGTGTCACTTTTACTTACAAAAAAGATGGAGAAAAAAGTACAGGACTTATAGCACAAGATTTAGAAAAAGTATTACCAGAGGCAGTATATACCTCCGAAACTATAGCAGACGAAAGAGAAGACGAAGAATCAGAAGAACACTTAGCTATTCGTTATGGCAATACAGTAGGTTTATTAGTAGAAGCTATTAAAGAACAACAAGAACAAATAGAAACTCTTACAGCTAAAGTAAAAGAACTAGAGGATAAATAATGGCAATCCCTGCAAGTGGTCAAATAACTATGGGTACAATACAAAGCGAATGGGGTGGTAGTAGTCCTATTAGTTTGAACGAGTATTATTCTGGCAGTCTAGCTTCTAATAGTACCTCTAGTAGTGTTAGTCCTACTGTAGGTACTCTTACTACTAGTATTTATACTCCGGGTGGAAAAGGTTATGCTGCTTTCACCACATATTACAGAGCATCTGGTTTTAGAAATACTAATATACAGTATTCCACTATACTAGTAGGTACAACATTAGGCTCAGGTTCTGCAACGTGGACAACTACATCAGGTATAGACCAAGTAGGAAATGCAGGACAAATACCTTCTTCTGGTGCTATACAAATGAATCATTTTAGAGGAACTAATGGTTCTGCAACATCAAGCAATTTAGTTTCTTATGGATTCCAAGTTTATCAAAGTAGTGGAAACCCTTCTGGACCTTGGAGTACATCTGTACAAATTTGGATTTCAGGTCATTATGGTACTAATGGCTCTGGGAGTAATTGGAGTAATGTTCCTTTTCGTTGGATAGACTCTCCTGCTAAAGGTGGAGTTGCTGCTACTAGATGGTATGGCTCAGATTCTCATTCAAGTAATGGTAGTAATACAGGTAAAAGTAATATTTCTCATGATACTTTTCCAAATATTGGTGCTTGTACAAGATATATATATAACACTAATATAAGTCCATCAGTCTCAATGTCTGGAACATGGACCTTAACTGTACAACGATAGTGGTTGAAAAAGCAGAAGATATTACTTATTACGAAGAAACTATAACTGATGGTACTGTTGTTTTTCGCTGTGATTATAAAGGTGTTGCTATTCGATATGAAAAGTCTATGTTCGATGGAATGACAGAATTACAGATTCAACAACATTTTTTTCAACATATAAATTTTGAAATAGAAGAAACTGTTTACGATATATATAAACACGCAGAAAGAAAAACAAGTGAGGAAATATAATGACAGTCCGATATGATTTTGTATTAGTGCCAGAAACTCTTAAAGTAATTGATGGTGAATTTCAAATAGTAGTAGTTGAAGGCAAACAGGGAGATGTAGTTTCTAGAACAGAAAAATCAGAAATAAATGAAATAGGAAAACAAACTTTTGATACTGAAAGTTCAAACATACTTAAAACTCCAAGTGCATTTTCTCTTTTAGGAGGCAGTATAGAAGTTTCTTTAAGTTGGGAAGATGATGACATTACTGAGTCTGATATACAAAGACTAAACGAATTGACTGAAAATGATTATTTAAAAAATGGCTCTTTTTCAGAAACAAGTGTTGAAGAAGCTATGGCTAACAAAAGTTATAAAGCTACTTATGCTTTTGGTAATAATTACGAAACTTTACAAGAGAAAGGTTTTTCTTGGGGATTGTATGCTAAATATGCAGAAGTAAAAGCAACCCAAGACAATACCAGATTAATTTGTTTTCAACCTATAGTTGAAGGATATTATGGCAGTATTCTAGATATAGGAGTTGGCGAAACTAAAACGATTAATAAATCTGATAATTTAATGTATTTATTTTTTTCCCAGAATTGTTCTATAGATGGTACACAAATGAATCAGTATGATGTTAAAAGATTAAATAGTTCTTCGGTAAATATTAGAAATGAATCAGAAGCTACTGCAAGAATCATGGTATATAGGAGGTAATAAATATGGCATGGAATTTAAAGAAAATATATAAATACAGCAGAGATGTATTTGAAGCAGACCATGGAGCAATTCTTGTAGAAGATGACTCTGGTGAAGAAAGATTAGATGTTCTTCAAGGTATGTATAGGGAATTTGGTTTTCCTTCTAATCTTAAAGCTTTAATTAAGTGGTTTAAAAGTCCAAAAGAAAGAAGAAAGATTTTTATGGGTACTGACTATAATGAAGAAAGTTTTGTTAAGGAAGAAGTAGTTTCAAAGTTATCAGATGTAGAATACTTACAATCTTTACCACCAAATACTGTTGGTGGTCATTTAGGAAACTTATTTAAAAATTGGTCAATAGAAGAATTATACGAAAAAAGATACCTAGAAGTCGAAGAAGATGAAGAATCTTTTCTTAAAGGCAGTTTTGGCACAGAAATAAGAACTAACATCTCAAGACATTTATTTTTGTGGCACGATATGTTTCATATTTTATTTAGATATGATACTTCTATTTTTGGAGAAGCATTAGTACAGAAAGTTACTTGTAAAGCTGTACCTAGTTGGGCACCAACTTATGTAGCTTTTATAGTGACACTTAAAGTTGCTTGGCGTACTAAATCATTAATGCCTTTTAAAGCTTTTAAAGAAGCGGGTAAGTTAGGTGAGGCAGCCGATAAAAAAGATTTAATTTGTCGTAGTCCTTTATCTTTATTAGAAAGAGATATAGAAGAAGTAAGAGAAGAATTTGATATAGGTGTTCCTATTGAATTTTTAAAATGGTCAAAAAAACACCCAGACATTTTTAGAGGCGATTGCATACACCCAGAATATGAACAGGATTTAATATGGCACAAAGCAGAATCAATTTAAGATGGAACTTTCCTATTGCTCAAGTAGCGATTAAGAAAATAAAATCAGTATATAAAGAAAAAGGTTTATTAGAATCCATAGCATATGTAATTGCTATAGTAATTGGATTTAAAGTTGTAGTTATCAATGGATTTATTTATTTAATAAATTATTTATTTTTGACCGACATTAAATATGGACCTGTTCTCTATTATATTTTTGGAGTTCAATTAATTTAGATGTTTGGATTAAGTGCATTTGCACAAGCACCTTTTGCATCTTTAGGAACATCAACAGGTCCTAATGTAGTAATAGCTGTTGCAACAAATGTAGGAGTTATGTCTGTAGGCACAGTTGTAGCAAGTGCAGGTGCAAGAATACATGAAGATATTTCTGGATTACAAGCAACAACTGCAGTAGGAACTACTACATTTACAGCTACTACAACACCACCTATAACAGGAGTATCAGCAACAGGTTCTGTTGGAAATTTACAAAATACTGCAGGTGCAGTTGTAAGCGTAGCAAATACTATTGATACCGACACTATTACAGGAACAACAGCAGTAGGAAACGCAGTTGTATTTGGTGGTGCAGTTCAAGGAGTTTCTTCTGATGCTAAAGTATCTGCACTAGGAGATGAAACAATAACTGCTGATTGTAATGTGACTGCAGCACAAATAGGGAGTGTATCTGCTACTACAGCTTTAGGTAATGAATCTTTAATTACAGAAAACAATATTGTACCTACAGGTGTATCAGCAACATCTGCTATAGGAAGTGAAACAATAATTGCAAAAGCAGTTGTAGAAGTTAGCGGTGTTGCAGCTTCGGTTTCAATAGGTAATGTAAGAATTTGGAGTAGAGTTGATGATGACCAAAGTTCAAACTTTACACCAGTTAGTGATTCACAAACTCCTTCTTGGAGTACAGTAAATGATTCTCAAAGTCCAGATTGGAATGAGGTCGCATAATCAAAGAGGTAAATTATGCCAAGTTATGATAACGATTTAGTATTAACCGAACTAGCTACTGGAGAAGGTAGTGGTACATGGGGTGATACTACTAATGTAAATTTAGAGCTAATAGGAGAAGCTTTCTCTTATGGCACAGGTGCAACTTTTGGAAGTGATGCTGACCAAACTGTCACAGTAAATCAAGCTTCGCACTTATATAGAAGAATGTTTATCTTAGTCACTTCTACTCCTTCATTAAGTGCAACAAGAACCTTAACTATAAATCCAACTACGATTTCTAAAATGATGTTAATAAGAAATGGAACATCAGGAAATCAATCAATAATAATTAAGCAAGGCTCAGGTGCAACAGTCACTATTCCAAATGGTATGACAAAAATGGTTGTGCTTGATGGAGCAGGTTCTGGTGCTGCAGTTATAGATTGTTTAGATTATGTAAGCTTATCTTCTAATGCAACTATAGGCGGAGTCACTCCTATTAGTGCAGACAGTACCACAACATTTACTAATAAAACTTTTGATGCAGATGCAACGGGTAATAGCTTAACTAATGTAGAAGATGCCAATATCAAATCAGGTGCTGCAATAGATGCTGCAAAAATTGCCAACGGAAATGTTAGCAACACAGAGTTTCAATATTTAGATGGCGTAACATCTGCTATACAAACTCAACTTAATGCAAAAGGAGATATTACAGGAGTAACTGCAGGTAGTAATTTAACAGGAGGTGGCACTTCTGGTACTCCAACTTTAGCTCTATCAGCTAATCCAAGTGTCACAACAGTCACCGCATCTAGCACAATTACAGGACAGATAAGCAATAATAGTTCTTATGGATTTATGTCCTCAATATCAGGCGGTGCAAATCGAGCACCTGATGTTTTAAAACGAGATTACTCAACTCCGCCAACAGGATTAGGCACAGCAGCTACAGGATATTTTTGGCATCCATTAGCAACAACAGTAAGGTATGGCTACAATGGAACAAGTGTCACAGGAAACTATATAACATTGCCTGCAGGCACATGGTATTTAAGAGGCTCGGCTTCTTTAGGAAGGTATGCAAGTGATACTGCAGATACAACTTATATGTTTTTAGCTCACTCAGGAAGTGCTAATAGTCATTTAGTAGATGGCATGGGTAGTGCTATTGGAGATTGGAGTACAACTACATTTATAGCAGAAGGACAAGTCACTTTGAGCGGTACTACTTATGTTGGAATTAGATTTTATGCAGGAGAAGAAGTTAGATATAGATATGTAAGTAGTCAAAACTCTACTCAATATTTTTCTAATGCTTTCTTATCAGCTTGGAGAATGTACTAATGATAGATAGAACAGGTTTAACAGAACAAGAAATAAATTTAATTGAACATTGTGTTGCACTTGAAGAACAAGAAATAATTGATTCTGATGGTGTTGTAATTTCAGGCAAAGAAACTGAGTTTGGTTTTGCTAACTTAGGAGAATGTTTGCAAACAGTTTTTGGTGTCAATGAAGCTGCAAGCACAAATTCAATAAACAAATTTAAAGCAATGTCTAGTGATACTAAAACTAACAAAGTAGCTCAAGACAAATCAGATGCTGTAGGTACTGCACAAAAATATTTACAAGATACTGATTGGTATGTTGTTAGAAAAGCAGACACAGGAAAAGCTATTCCTTCTGACATTTCTACAAAAAGAGCAGAGGCACGAACAACAATAGATGACAATAAATAATGAGTAATGAAGCACTTAATAAGATACATTCACACGAAAGAGAATGTTCTATTAGATACGAAAATATAGAAAAACGACTTGATGAAGGTAATAAAAGATTTGTTCGTATAGAGCTTTTGATTGTAGGTCTATACGCAACAATGGCATCTATAGAAGTTTTAGCGAGGGTAATATGAGAATATTTTTAACAGAGTTTACTTACAAAGGAGAGACTCATGATGGTCCAGATATAATTGCAGAAAGCAGAGAGATAGCAGAAAAAACTGCTAAAAGAAAAGGAGTCACAGTTATTGGAGAACTTGATTCGCTTCTTGCAATAGAAGATGACAACATAGAAGTTTCTATGCACTAATGGACTACGACCTTGTCATAGGCATAGGTATTAATCTTTTATTTTTATCAGGTCTTATTAGTTTAAAAATATGGGCAGATAGAAGAGTAGAAAGAAATATGAAAGCTTATTTGAAATATTTAAAAGAAAATAGGAAATACGATGTATGAATACAAATGTACAGTAGATAGAGTTGTTGATGGTGACACTATAGATGTCACGCTAGATTTAGGTTTTTCTGTTCTTCATAAAACAAGAGTAAGACTTTTTGGAATCGACACGCCTGAATCAAGAACTAGAAATAAAGACGAAAAAGCTAGAGGTAAAATGTCTGCAGCTTTTTTAAAGATGGCTGTTGAAGGTGCAGATACAGTTGTAATAAGAACTAAATTAAGAGATTCAAAAGGTAAGTTTGGCAGAGTATTGGGTACAGTTGTTTGTGATGGAGAAGATGTAAACGAAGCAATGATAGATGCACACTTAGCAGCAAAATACTTTGGACAGAATAAAGCAGCAATAGAAGCTGTACATCAAGCTAATAGAACCAAGCTAATTGAAATGGGTCTCTTTGAGCCAGTAGATGGATGATATTGTAAGACTTATAACTGAGTTAGGATTTCCTGTTGCTGCAGCATTAGGACTTGGTATTTTTGTTTGGAAGCTTATAAATAGAATTATAGATGGCATGGAATCTAAAATAGATGTAGTTGATGATAAAGTAAATGAACAACTAAAAGCTATGGAAGGTAGATTGCAACAGAAGTTAGATGCACAACAAGGTATTCTTGTATCACTTATAGACCGAGTAAGAAGTGTGGATAATGAAATAATAAGACAAGATACTTTGTTAAAGACTATGTTGGGTGTGCCACAATTAGTACAGAAAGATAAAATAGCAAAGGCAGATAGAGATGACCAAAGAAAAGATTAAAAGAAAAAGAGGCAGACCTTCTAATGCAGAAGTAGCTGCTAGAAAAAAAACAGAGCAAAAAGATTTAGCTTTAATTATTTGTATGTATGTTGGTTTGTTTATTGTTATAGCTTTTTGTGTAAACCTTGCACTAGCTAGTGAAATGACTTTCAAGTTTAAGTCGCCAAGCTTTTCAGGAGTTAATACATCTCAACATTATTTAACAATAGAAAATCAAGAACATACTAGATACAAAACTATACAAGAAGAAATAGAAGCTTTAGTAGAGCAAGCAGAAAGAGACCAACAAAATACTACTACAGCTAGATTTATAAGAAACTTTGAAACTAGAGTTTATGCCAAACTTTCGCAACAACTTGTAGAAAAATTATTTGGAGAGACTCCACAAGATAATGGAACAATAGAGTTAGAGGGGAACACTATTGATTATAAAGTAGATACTACAAACATTACATTGACAGTCACGAATGAAGATAACAAACAGACAGTTATTACTTTTCCTCTCAATAGTTTTACTTTCTAGTTGTACTGTTTTTTATGATGATGCTTTGCCTAATCAAGAGATTTCTAAGTATCCTGAAAGAGTTGGAGTAATAAATAAAGCTATTACTGAAACACTACCTGCAGAAAAAAAACCTATAGTAGCTGTATATCCAACTTCATTTACAGACCAAACTGGACAAAGGAGAAGCAATAATAGCTTTGCTACATTTAGTACAGCAGTCACACAAGCACCTTATGTTTTACTTATAAAAACATTGAAAGAAGTTTCAGGCGGAGAGTTTTTTGAAGTAGTAGAAAGAGTGGGTTTAGATAACCTTACAAAAGAAAGACAGCTTATAAGAAGCACAAGAGAATCTTTTGATGACCCACAAAAACTTAAGCCTTTAATGTTTGCGGGTTTGATAATGGAAGGTGCAATTATAGGCTATGAGACTAATACTAGAAGCGGAGGTAGAGGTGCAAGGCTATTAGGTATAGGTGCTTCTAAAGAATATAAACAAGATACTGTGACTTTATCTTTAAGAACTGTATCTGTATTAACAGGCAGAGTATTGATAGAAGTTTCAATAACAAAAAGCATTTTAAGTGTTGGCACAAATCAAGACGGATTTAGATTTATAGAAAACAGAACAGAGCTAATTGAAATAGAAAATGGTGATGTAGAAAATGAAAGCGTCACGATAGCATTGCAGTCTGCTATAGAAGAAGCAATATTAGCTACTATAGAAAAAGGAATTCAAAAAAATTTTTGGAGTTATAAGGAATGATAAAACTATTACCAGTTATATTTTTGTTATCAATAAATATTTTTGTTGCAGACAATGAAATATCTATTGACCAAACTGGAGCTACAGCTAATTTAGATATAGAGCAATTAGGTTCTGGAAACTTAATTGGCGGTTCAACTGCAACTGCTGGTTCTATGACAGCCTTGGATTTAGATGGTGCAACGATGACTTTAGATATAAACCAATTAGGTAATTCTAATTTATTTAGAGGCGATATATATGCAGATAGCTATACTGGATTTTTTGAATTTACAGGAGACTCTAATACATTTGCTATGCAAACAGACCCAAACAATACTTATGGTGCTGATAGCTCAAATGTAAATGTACAAGTATCAGGCTCTTCAAATGCTTTTACTTTAAACCAAGCTACTAATGCAATGGCATCTACACTAGATTTAGATTGGACTATCAATGGTTCAAACAACAGCATAACATCTTCTATTGACCAAGATTTAGCTACAAACTATATGAATATTAGTGGCTCTGATAATACAGTCACTTTTGATGGAGATGGCTACCAAGGTGCATATTTTCATCTGACTCATACTGGAGGCTCTAGAACTATAAATGTCACACAACAAAGTACACTTGATAATGATTGGCTCAAGATTACTTCTTCTGGTTCTAATGGTACTTTCTGTGTCAATCAAAACGACCAAGGCACTAGCACAAGTTGTTGATATAGGAACAGTAGAACAAGTATCAGGATATGCTCGGATAGAAAGAGACAAGAACTATGATGTAGTGACTGACTTTGGGATTCAGTCTTACGACAAAGCACAAACTGAAGCAGGTCGTATGGGCATAAGGTTTGTAGATGATACAACTATAAGAATTACAGAACACTCTATGGTTGTTATAGATGAATTTGTTTTTGACCCAAACCCTGATAACTCAAAGTTAGCTTTGAATTTTGTAAAAGGTACAGCTAGATTTACTTCAAGCTTAACCAATGCAATATCAAAAAAAAATATTAAGTTAAAAACTAATTCTGCAGTAGTCGGTATACGAGGTACAGATTTTACTATTACAGTAGAACCTGATACTGGTAAGAGTTTATTTATATTATTGCCAGATGAAAATGGTAATCCTTCTGGAGAAATATCAGTCACAACTGCTATTGGAACAGTTATATTAAACAAGCCATATCAAGCAACAACGACTAGAGTTTATGAAGCAATGCCAAGTAAACCAGTCATTTTAGATTTGTCTTTAGATTTTATAAATAATATGTTGTTGATTGCACCACCAGAAGAAGATAAAGAACAAGAAGAAGAGCAATCAGAAAGCAAGCAAGATAATAACTTGTTAGATTTTGGAGAGTTAGATATTGATTATTTAGCCGATGACTCTTTAGATAAAGACGAATTAGAATTTACAGAACTAGATTATGATGCTTTGAATGTAAATTTTTTAGAAGATTTACTTGATATAATTACAGAGCTTGATGTTTTAGATAATGAAGAAGAACTTACTCAAACAATATCTGCTGTAAATATAGAAGGAACTAATATAGGTCAAGACCAAAAAACACAGATAACAACAGTAGTTTCAGGTCAAGAAATAAAACTTACAAGAGAAGTTGCACAATCAACATCTATACAAATAGATAGTGGCGAAAGTTATTTAGTTGTATTAGAACAAGATGGAGTAATGAATCAAGTTAAAGTAAATGGTGGAGGGTCATCAGTAATAGTGATAAGACAAAGTCAATGAGAAAAATATTATTAACAATAATTACATTTGCATTTTTATTAGGTTGTACAGAAACAATCGTAGCTTATGATGAAGCTACAAATAATTTTATTATGAAGCAAGGCAAAGCAACTGCAGGAACAATAACTGTAGATAAGAACGATAACTGTCAAGTAGTTGATGGAATCTTTGTGGTGTGTGGTCAATGAGTAAAATACTTTTAGGAGTTATAGCAGTTTTGATTTCTATATGTGGATTTTTGTATTGGCAAAATTCTTCTCTTCAATCTTTGAACAGAGCTTATGAGTTAAGAGACCAAGAACAAAAAGAAGCAATAGAAAATATGCAACAAGATTTTGAAATGCAAACACGAGGATTAGTAGAACTTCAAACAAGAAACCAAGAAATCCAACTAGAGATGAATAGGTATCTTGATATTTTTAAAAGACACAATCTTAGCAAGCTAGCAGCAGCTAAACCGGGGTTGATAGAAAAGAGGGTGAACAATGGAACTAAAGAAGTATTTGATGGCATTGAAGCAGATAGTCGTATTATTGATGGTCTCGATGATGGCTTACAGTTGCAGCCTGATTCCTAAACAAGTAGATGTAATAAGCAAACCTCTCAAAAGAACCATAGCTCAACCAGTTATGCCTAGAGAGATAGATTTAAATGAGCCATATTGGTTTGTAGTATCAGAGCTTAATGTTGATGAGTTTTTAGAAAGAGTAAAAAAAGAAGAAGGTCGTATAGTATTTGTAGCTATGTCAATTCCAGACTATGAGTTGATGGCTTACAATATGCAAGAACTAAAGAGGTATATAAATGAGCTTAAAGAAGTGGTGGTCTACTATAGAAAAGTCACTACCAATGAGGAATAAGAAAATGAAAATATCTAAAGAGGGTATTGCCCTTATTAAAAAGTTTGAAGGATTAGAGCTTAAAGCTTATCAAGATAGTGTTGGTATATGGACAATAGGTTGGGGTCATACTAAGGAAGTATTTGAAGGTATGGAAATATCTAAGGAAGAAGCAGAAGCATTTTTAGATATAGAGCTTGAGGAGTTTGAAAGTTATGTCGAAGATTTAGTAGATGTAGAACTAGAACAATGTCAGTTTGATGCTTTAGTTTGTTGGACATATAACTTAGGACCAACAAATTTAGCTAGCTCTACAATGCTTAAAGTTTTAAATAAAGAAATGTACGAAGAAGTTCCATATCAAATGAAAAGATGGAACAAGGCAGGAGGAGAAGTATTGCAAGGATTAGTTAGAAGGAGAGAAGCAGAAGCTTTACTTTTTCAAGGAGAGCCTTGGCACGAAGTATAAATGGCATTAGTTAAATATCAATTCAGACCCGGAATAAATAAAGAGCTAACTTCATATGCAAATGAAGGTGGCTGGAGAGACTCTGATAAAATTAGATTTAGATTTGGCAAACCTGAAAAAATAGGAGGCTGGTCTAAAAATTCAACCAATAGTTTTTTAGGAACTTGCAGAGCATTGCATACATATAAAACTTCTACCCTTGCTTCTTATAATTCATTAGGCACACATTTTAAATGGTACATTCAAGAAGGTGATACTTTTTATGATATTACACCTGTTGATAATACAACTGCTGCAGGTGATGTGACTTTTACAGCAGCAAATGGTTCTACATCTTTGACAGTAAATGACACAGCACATAATGCAAATCCCGGAGATTATGTAATCTTTTCTGGTGCGGTAGCTGTAGGTGGTAATGTTACTGCTGATGTTTTAAACCAAGAATATCAAATACAAACTACAACAACTAATACTTATACAGTCACTTTAGCTCAAGCTTCAGACCATACTGGTAGTGGTGGTGGTTCAAACACAGTTGGTACATATTTATATGGTTCAGGTCTGGATGTATTTGTTGCAGGAACAGGTTGGGGTGCAGGTCAATGGGGTCAAAGCACTTGGGGTAGTACAAGTCCTGTTGCTGTTTTTAGTCAATTAAGATTATGGAGTATAGATAATTTTGGAGAAGATTTAGTAGCTGTACCTAGAGGTGGTCCTTTATTTATCTGGCAAAAAGCAAATGGTTTAGGTACTAGAGGAGTCTTAGCAAGTTCTTTAGCTGGTGCAAGTAATTGTCCTATATCTGCTTTTCAAGTTATGACTTCTGATGTAGATAGACATTTAATAGCTTTGGGTTGTAATCCTATTGGTAGCAGTACAGTAGACCCTTTGTTTGTAAGATGGTCTGACTCAGAGAATATGGTTGATTGGACACCATCAGCTACAAACTCAGCAGGTGGAGTAAAGCTATCATCAGGTAGTCAAATTATTGGTGCTATACAAACAAGACAAGAAACATTAGTTTTTACTGATACAAGTATTTTTTCTATGAGATTTGTCGGTAGTCCTTTTTATTTTTCTTTTAATGAAATAGCTAGAGGAATAGGAATGATTGCACCTAAAGCAGGAGTTGCAGTAGGTGGTCAAGTTTACTTTATGGATGATGGTGCTTTTTACAGAGCTACAGGTAATATAGAAAGAATACCTTGTACTGTGCTAGACCATGTTTTTAGTGACATAAATAAATCACAAAGATTTAAAATTTTTGCAGGACACAATCAAGTTCACAATGAAGTTATTTGGTTTTATCCTTCTGCAAGTAGTACCGAAATAGATAAGTATGTGACTTATAACTATGCGGAAAAAGTTTGGACTGTTGGAACTACTTCAGATGGCTATACAAGAACTGCATGGAATCCAGCACCTTTGTTAGACTTTCCATTAGCTACAGGCAAATTAGATAACACACAAAATAATTATCTTTACAATCATGAAACTGGTAATACTGCAGATGGCTCTGATTTTAGTGCCTATATAGAATCAGCAGATATTGATTTAGACCCAGATGGAGAATCATTTATGTTTATTAGCAAAGTAATTCCAGACATAGAGTTTTTAGAATCTAGCAATTCTAATGATACTGTTAATTTAACTTTGAAGGGTAGAAGGTATCCAGCAGAAAGTCGCTCAACTTTATCTACTATTTCTCTAACACCAAGCACACAGTTTACAAATACAAGAGGCAGAACAAGACAAGTTTCTGTTCGCATTGAAAATAATTCTGGAGATTTTCGTTGGCGACTAGGTGATTCTAGATTTGATATTCGTTCTGATGGGAGGAAATAATGGCAGCTAAATCATCACCACCTCTTCCATTGCCAGAAACAGAGTATCAATTAGAAAATGAGTTTGTCACTAGAAGAACTATAGAACAAATAATACAAGATATTTTTAATGACTTAGCTAATGTAGATACTTTAAGAACAGCTTCATTATCTAAGGCAGTTAAGCGTCATCAATTTTTATTAATGGGTACTAAAGGAAATGTCTGATAGTTTAAAAGTATTAGGACAGATAGCTCCAGCAGCTACTACAGAAACAGATTTATATACAGTACCCGCAGCTACACAAACTACTGTTAGTTCAATAGTAATAGCTAATAGAGATTCAGGTGCAGCAACTTACAGATTGTCTGTATCTACAGCAGGTTCAGCAACTGCAACAAAAGACTATTTAATTTTCGACAAAGCATTAAGCGGTAATACAACTGATACATTAGTGATTGGCATTACCCTTAATGAAACTGATAAAATAAGGGCATATGCGTCTACTGCTAATCTTAGTGTAAACGCATTTGGCTGTGAAACATCTGAGGAATAATATGAATAATATCCAAAGCCAAGTTAAAAACATAGCTTCTAGAGGAAGATATGGAGACTCTACTCTTGTGCATATGAACCCAACTGAATTAAGTGGGTTAGCACAAATGGGTCAAATGACTGTCAATCCAGAAACAGGATTGCCTGAAGCTTTTGGCTTGCGTGATGCAATCCCTATTGCTGCAAGTATTGTAGGCGGTGTATTTGGTGGACCAGTAGGTGCTGGTCTTGGTTCAGGTTTAGCAACAGGTTTATTAGAAGGAGACTTAAAGAAAGGTTTATTAGCTGGTCTTACTTCGTATGGTTTTGGTTCTATATTACAAGGTGCTGGTGCTGCTGCTAAAGGTGCAGAAGCTGCTGCACAAGCTACTGCTCAAGCTACAAAAACTGCTGGAGAAGAAGCTGCAAAAGCAGCAGCCGAAGAAGTTGCTAAAGCAGGTACAGAGGAAGTTGCTAAAGTTGCAACAGAAGAAGTAGCTAAAAGTGCTGGAGAAGAAGTAGCTAAAGCTGCTGGAGAGGAGGCTTTATCAGAAGCTACAAAACAAAGTATTTTTAAAGCAGCACAAGAAACAGGACAAACTGCAACAGAAAAAGCTTTGTCAGAAGGTTCTAAAAATCTTTTGACATCTGCAAAAGATGCTTTTACTCCGCCTTCTGGAGCAGAAGGTTTTGACAAGTTTACTTCTGTATTTGACAATTTAGCTTTTGGTGCTTCTCAACCATCAGCCTATATACCTATTGGTATAGGTGGTAGTGGTTTAGGCATGATGCAAGCACAAGAACAATATGAAGAAGATTTAGCAGAAGGTCAAAGGCAAGACTTATTACAAAGAGAGTACGAAGCTATGATGAGACCTGAGCCTATATTGTATTCAGCTACAGGAGGTCTTACACAATTTAATGAAGGTGGCGATATAAAACCACAAGTTATTTCTAGACAAAAAAGACCTTATGCAATTAACACAGATTATATGCCGGGCATAAATCCTGAAGTTTTATATTTTAATCCAGCTACTATGAACCCTGCAGCAATGACTATTATGGAAGATGGTACTGATGTAAATAGAACTGTACAACAAAATCCAATATCGCCAGATTTCTACGACAACTTTAGCAAAGGTGGATTTGATGTAGATTATAAAACTGTTCCAACTCAAACATCTATAGACCCTTATCAAAAATATACAGGTGTTGCACCGCCAGCTTATCTACAAAAATCAGCTATACCTAGTCCTGAAATAAACATGAAACCATTAGAGACTATGCCTTTACCAGCACAAGATGACCCTTTGGATGATATACCAGCTACCTATAACGGAATTCCTATGCCAGTTCTTGCTTCTATAAGCATGGGCATGGGATTACAACCTAAAGGAATGTTAAAAGATTATATAGATTCTGGAGGAGAAGTAGCTACAGCAGATGCAAAGGCTTCTTTATTTAATAAAGGTGGCGATACAAGTATTGACCCATTAATAACAGAAACAAAAGCTTTTATTATGGGAGAAACATCTGATGATACTGTTATAAAAAGATTTATAGAAAAGTATGGAACAGAAGCATTTTTAGGTTTAAGAGAGGAAGTATTACAATCTCTTATTCCTGATGCACAAACAGAAGGACTGATTGCAGGAAAAGGTAATGGCGGTATGGATGATGACCTTCGAGGAAACATTGGAGGCAAAGAAACTATAGCTGTATCTCAAGATGAATTTATAGTTCCTGCAGATGTAGTTTCTATGTTAGGTGATGGTAGTTCTGATGCTGGTGCAAAAGAACTATATAACATGATGGATAAAGTTCGCACAGAAAAATATGGAACTAAACAACAAGCTAAACCTATAGACACTAGTAAGGTATTGCCAGCATGAATGATGTTGCATTAAAAAACGAAGCTACTGGAGAATATAGTTTTTCTATAGTCAATAATGACGAGTTAGTTTTAGTTTGGGAAGGTGCTAAAAAATATTTAGAAAAATCTTGTAAGCGTTCTAATGGTCGAATTAGACCTGAAGATATTTTTTATGATTGTTTAAATGGCAGTCATAGACTTTGGATAGTATTTGATACTGGCTCATTTGATATAAAAGGAATAGTAGTCACACAAAAAGTAATATATCCAACAGGCAAAGCTATGTTAAGTCTTGAACATATTACTGGAAATAATATGGAGGACTGGGTTGAAACTCTTATAGAAGAGTTAGAAGTAGTTGGCAAAAAAGATGGATGCGATGGCATAGAAGGTATAGGTCGTGCAGGATTTTGGAACTGGATTAAAGATAAAGATTGGAAAAAACTAGCAGTTTTTTTTGAATATAACTTTGAGGTAAAAGATGAGAAGATATAAAGGTGGAGGAGGAACTCCGCAGAAACAAGAAGTTTTTTCTACAAAACTTCCAGCATTTGCACAGCCTTATTTTGATAGGCTTTTGCAAAGGTCTGAGTCATCAAGCTTACAACAATACACTCCATATGGTGGGATAAGACTTGCAGACTTTGGACCTGATGAAGCTTTATCACAAGCTATGACAAGAGGCTTTGCTACTGCAGGTACGCCTGATGAATTTACTCAAGCTTCTGATAGTCTTGGACAAATAGCTACAAGCAGACCAAATATAAATCCATATGAAAGATTGTCTTTTGAAGATGGAATAAGTCAGTTTATGAATCCATATCAACAGAATGTAATTGATATAGCTAAAAGAGAAGCTATGAGAGGTTCTGAGATACAAGCTGACCAAATAGCTTCTAAAGCTGCACAGTCTGGAGGTTTGGGCGGTTATCGTGAAGCTATCATGCAATCTGAAAGAGAAAGAAACTTAGGACAAAGATTAGATGATATACAAGCTAAAGGACAAGACAGAGCATTTAATATGGCTATGCAACAACTAGCTAGAGAAAGACAAGTAGGCTTGCAGGAAGAACAGCTAAGGCAAGCTGGGGATAGACTTGGAATACAAGGAAGTCGTTCACTTGCAGATATTGGTTCTTTAATACAACAAGATGCTTTAAATAGAATTGGTGCTTTAGGCAGAGTAGGAGAGCAAGAAAGAGCTATGAGACAAGCTGGTCTTGATATAGGTTATGATGATTTTGTAAGACAAAGAGACTTTGATAGAGACCAAATAGGATTTTTTAGCAATGTATTACAAGGTATTCCTATTAAACCAGACCAAACAGTATCAACATTTCAAAGACAACCCGGATTGATAAGCCAAGCTACAGGTGCTGGTCTTACAGGACTTGGCATATATAGAGCTTTACAACCGGGTGGTGGAGGACAAGCATGAGCAACTTAGTAGAGATAGCAAAAGATTTAGAATATGTTCCTGATGAACAACTAATAGAATTAGCTAATGGAAGTGACCCTCGCTTTCCACCTTTTGTAGTTATATCAGAGATAAAAAGAAGAACTGATATGAGAAGTAGAGCATCTGAACCAATGCCTAAAACTACAGTTGCACAAGAAATGGTTCAAGAATTTGCTATGCCTAGTAGGCAAGGCTTGGAAGGTATGTCTCAGGATGCTACAGGTATCCTCCCCCCAACTGTATATAATAGAGATATGCCTTCCTCTAACATGGCTGATGGTGGTTTAGTTGGTTATGCTACTGGAGACGAAACTAAATATCGTGGAAAAATAAATCAATTAGTTGGTGCTAAGTTAGGTCCAAGCAATCCAGAAAGTCTTAGTGAATCAATGTCTAAGTTAGAGCGTTATAGAAAAAGCCAACAAATAGGCAGGCTTATAAATGACCCTAACCATCCTCTTAATAAATTTTTTAGATACATACCTGATGGACAACAAATGTCTAATTATTTACTAGGCAGAAAAGGAGAAGATTTTACACCAGATGTAAGAAGAGCCACAGATAAACCTATGGATAAAAAACAAGAAGGTGGTTTGACTGGTTATCAAACTGGAAATCAAACCGCACTTACTAATACTTTTTTGTATACTCCGACAATAGAAGGTAATGTTCCTATTTCTGAACAAGGTCTTTATAGATTATTAGAAGAGCGTGGTATAAGAAGCGAAGAAGAGCAACAAGAAATATCAAAAATTTTGAGTAGCGGTTTAGCTAGATTTACTCAACCAAGAGATATACAAATAGCTGATGTTTTAAGAAGGTCAGATGACTTTTTAGCTGAACCAAAAGTTGATTCTCCTTTTGGAAGAATCTCTGATAGAAGAAGTTTTGCAGGAGAAATATTAGAAGGTGTTTCTCCCGGACCAAAAGTTCCTGAAGGTTTTACGCCACCAAAAGATAATAATAATAATAACAAAAATGATAATGAAATTGTTTTTGGAGACACACCTCCTGATGATAAACCATCTGGACTTGCATCGGCTAAACCTCAGTTAGAGTTGCCTGAACCACCTAAACCTCCAACTGCAGCAGAAAGACAACAAGAACTTAATGCAAATGTTCTTATGACTTTAGGTTCTGCTATAGGAAGTTCTACAACACCTCAAGAAATATTTAAGAATTTATCAGGATTGCCTCAGCAATTAATGGCTATTAAAAGCAGACAAAGACAAGATGATAAAGATTATAAAGCAGACTTAAGAGCTAATATTAAAGACAAAGCTAATTATGATATAGCTTTGAAAAAATTAGATGTATCTATTACAGCAGCTCGAAACTCTAAGAACTCAAATTTAGTTAAATACTTAGGAGAGCTTAAAGATTTATTTACCGAAGCATCTTCTGAGTCTGAAAGAACTAGATTAATGAATGAAATAAATAATGTAAGCGATACAATTTTTTCAGCTTTAGTAGGCAAAAGTCCAAGTTCAAATAATACCGATGCTTTGAACAATGCTATAACGGCAGGAACTAAATCATAATATGCCAAGATATAATTTACCTGATGGAAGATATGTAGATGTTCCAGCAGATGCAGATAGAGATTATTATATAAGGCTTCAAAATACTCTTGCTCAAGAGTACCCCGATAACTTTACCCAATACCAAGAACCTACCGAAACTACTCTAGGCGGAAATGTCTTAGAGGTAGCTAAAGGTATACCTAGAGGATTAGGACAAGGTCTTTTATCAGGTTTAGAGGGTGTAGTAAATATATTTGATGTTGGCAATGACTCTGCAATAGGAGATTCATTAAGAAATGCTCAAGACTTTATTGGAGAGCTTGAAGGCTTAAAACCAGCAAAAGGATATGAAGATAAGTTTAGTACACAGTTTGGACAAGGTTTAGGTTCTTTTGCTTCTTTTTTAATTCCGGGTACTGCTGTTGGAAAACTTACAGGTCTTTCAGGCAAAGCTTCACAATTACAAAGGCTTGCAAAAACTCAAGGTGGTACACAGCTTACAAAAACTCTTAAAGAATTAGAAGAAGTTTCTACTAGATTAAATAGAGCAAGAAGAAATGCAACATTAGGATTTGCAATACCAACTGGTATATCTGAGCAAGGCAGTAGAATTGAAAGAGCAGAACTAGAAGGTGAAAGTGTAAATCCAACACAAGAAATATTTTCAGAAATATTTGGTGGTGCAGTAGGTGCTACTGAAATATTTGCACCTACTAGATTATTAAAAAGCTTAACTAAATCTGATGCAGAAAAATTAAATGTTGTTGATAGATTGAAGTCTGCTGCTGCAACTGGTGGTGTAGAAGGTTTACAAGAAGGTGTTGCTGAAGTTATGCAAGATGCAATAGCTGCAAATATGTATAACGAAAATTTAAAAATAGGAGAATCATTCTTAGATAGTGCAATGACAGGTGGTGCTGTTGGTGCTACTGCTGACTTAGTTCTTCGTGGGTTTATGGGCAAAAATAAAATAGGTCAATCTATAGATATTGAACAAGAATTAGACTCTAGAGAAGTAATGGAAGGTGCTAGAGAAAAAGAAAGAGAGACAACAAAAGATATTAATTTTGAAACTACCCCTATAGTAGAAGATACACCACCTGTTGCTGAAGAAATATTAGAAGATACAACCTCAGAACCTAAACAAGACTTACCTGTATTAGAAGAAGTACAAGTTGTACAAAATGAGGATGGTTCTTCTTCAGTTGTAGGTGTTGATAGTGGAATTATTTACGAGACTTCAAGAGTTTTGATACCAAAGGTGCAGATAGAAAATAGACCCCCACCACCTGAAGAAGTTGATGTTCTTGGTTCTTTAGAAGAAGCTTCAAAAAAAGCTTTAGAAGTACAGCAAACTTTAAGAACTAATTACATAAATAATATTGCAGAACAAATTGCAGGCATAAATGGATTTTCAGAAAGTGGCACTATGAAATGGTTGCTACGACTTTTATATAATCCTCAAAGAAATATATTAGATGCAAGAAGAGTAGCACTTCTTGATTCTGTAGTAAGTGGTGAAAGAAGAAGGCAGATAAAAGATTTTGAAAGAATACAAGAGTTAGAAAAATCTGTTAATACTTTAGAGTTAATAGATGCTTTAACTAGAGGTGATGGAAACTTAGAAGCTAGGCAAAAATTAGAATCAGAAATTAATCAATTAAAACCTGTTTATAAATTAGATGAGATACCTGCAGAATATCAAGATAAAAAGAAATCTAAGGCACAGCTTAAGAAAGAACTTACAAGAGAGTTTGGTGCAGAAAAAGCTAATGAGCTTATAAAAAAATATGAAAACGGAGAAATAGTATCTCCTTTACAAGAAGCATTAATGTCTGAAGAAAATTCTAGTTTATTAAATGACTTTCAAACAAGAGCAGAAAAGAAAGGTTTTGGGAAAAAAAGTTTCTACACAATAGACGAAGTAAAAAGAATTTTAAAACCTGCAGACTTTAATCAGTTGATGAGAGATAGAGCAAATATTATTTTTGAATTAGATGCACAATATGGTTTGTTAAATGAAGTAGGCAGAAGAGAAGATAATACTATCGATGTATCGCCAGCAGCGTTTAAAAAAATATTAGCTGCTAAAAATATTGAAGGAAATATTACTGGTCCAGAGTTTGAGTTTATTAGAAAAACTATAACAGGCGAAGCTAAGTTTTCTAAAATGAACTTGGGTCAAAAAGAAATGTTGATGACTAGACTAGGTGCTTTACCTAGATTTGATACTCCAACTGCTTTACCTGATTTAACTCCTAGACAATATACAGAGCAACAACTAAATGCTTTTGCAAATCAATATCAAAATAGTGCTATTACTGATAGAGAGATACAAGCTTACTTTGATTCTCAAAATTTAATTAATACTAAAACACAAAGAGACAAGTTTAAAAAAGATTTATTATTTAGTCAGCGTGCTATAAAAAAAGGCAATCGAGTTCTTGGCAATCCTAATTACAAACTAGACCAAGCTAAAAATGCTACGCCTGATAATGAAACTCAGAGTGAATACATAGAAAGATTAGAGAAAACACAACTTACTCCTGAAGAAGTTGATAAGTTAGTCTTTGGTCCACCTAAGCCTGCATTAGCTTTGCCACCGCCTATTACTTTAGAAAGCTATGATACTTTAGCAAAAGCTTTAGACCGAAGATTAAAGAAACTAGGTCTTAGTAAAGATGTCAGGATTAAGATTACCGATTATTACAAGGGTATGCAAAATGCTGTTAGAGATGATAATGGTAATGTTATCGGTTTTAAAGAAGGTACTGAAAAACCAGATGCTGAATACAATAAAGCACATAAAATAATGCTGTTTTATATGGCACAGATAAATCCCGGTGGGATGCCTTTTGGCGGGATGCCTGCTCTAGAAGAAAAGATGGTAGAAGATTTAAACCATGAAGTCATTCATGCTATGAGGAATTTAGGTTTATTTACAGAAGGAGAGTATCAACAATTAGTTAAAGAAGCCAAAGCAGCTTTACCTCAAAATGTTAAAGATTCAATAAAGTCAAACTATGTTGATGACCTTAAGCTGCCACCTTATGCAGTTGATGAAGAATTAGTTGCAGAGTTTTTTAGAGTTTATACAAAAGACCCAAGCAGTTTAAATCGTACACAAAGAACTAGAGTACAAAGATTTTTTGATTTTATAAGAGAGATGTTTAATGGCATTTATATTTCTGACTTCAGAAATCCTTACAAAATTTTAGAAGATATAGAAGCTGGTGTTATAGGTAGAAGAGATAGAAATAAAATTAGGTCAGCTAATGACTCTATGATACTGACTAATCAACTAGTAGGTGCTGGTGCTAGTTTAAATACTCCTCAAGCTACTGGAGATACTGATGGTGAAAGAGAACAGCCTATTAAAGTAGCATTGAAAGATGTTATTGAAGAACCTAAAGCTTTTAAATTAGATAGAGATAATTCTTCAGGTCATGTAGCAGATTATGTGCCTCCACAGTATGGTCCATCTGCAGATAATTTAAATGAAGATACTACTAATAAAGAATTTTACCAAGGATTACTTGGTCAGTATGGAACATTTGGTGTAAGCGGAAATCTTTATGACCCAAATGAATTTCAAATTTTTTCTTCTTATAGAAATAGGTTTAGTCAAATAAATAAATATGTAGAAGAAAATGGGATGGAGTCTTTGGTAAACCCACAGACTGATGAAGCTATATACATTAAAGATAGCTTACAACTTTTAGCAGAAGAGCAACAACTTTTTCAAGCATTGCAAGAAGCACAAGGTAATCCTAATGCTCGTATAACTGTGTATCAAGCTGCACCACAAAGAGATTTGCGAGAAGGAGACTTAGTGACTCCTCTTAGAACAGAAGCTATGCAATTAGTAAAAGAGTCACAAATAACAAGAAATGAAATTAGAGAAGCAGAAAGAGAAAGATTAAGACAACAAGATATTGAAAGAACAGGTGCTATAGATTTAAACGCTGAAAGACAAAGAAACCAAGTAGACGAACTTTTTGCAATCGAAATACAAGGCGGACCTATTCCTGAAGCAACTCCATCAAAGCTACATGAATATACTATAAGAGCAAGAGAACTTCGTTGGGATGGTAATGGAGGCTGGGGTAGATGGGGATATTTCCCTGAAAAAATAGTAGACCTGCCGACATTCAATAGAAAAGTTAGTCCACAAAAATCTGTAGACTTTAAAGATAAGGGTGGACTCAATGAAAAAATAGAAGCTACTGTTGATTTAAATGGAGTTAGTACAGATATTGTTTTAAGTAAGACTGGTCAATCAACTGAAACTAATCCTTCTTTTGCAGCAGACCTTATCTTTGATAGAACATATGAGTTATATGAAGTATATGCCAAGCCTAGTAATGAAATAAGAGATATTCTTTTTTCTAATCCTGTGCATAACGCACTACTTGGTTTTAAACAATTTGGTTTCTTCAATGAAAAGCTAGGAGAAAGACTTACATTTAATTACAACACTCCATTAGTATTAGTAGCTAAAGAGATAAACGACTCTCTCAATATATCTCCTGATGACCCTGCTTATCTTAGACCTTCGCCACCAGCCGATTTAGTTGGTGGAGTTTCAATAGGTAGAGATGAAGATGGAAACATAACTCATTTAGAAAATATTTTTATAGACCAAAATCAACAAGGCAATGGGATAGCAAAAGCTATTCTTGAAACTATTATGTCTACTAATCCTAATATAGTAGATGGCAAAGAAAAACTTAACATAATAAACATAACACCTTCTGCATTAGACTTTTGGCAAAACTTAGGAACTGGTTTTATTGCAGATAAATATGGAGATATAGAACTTACTAGCGGTAGATTAGGTTTTTCAGATGTTGTTTATTCTAAACCAACTGCAGAGTTAGACTCAGCTAAAGAAGAAACCTTGGCTCAAGAGCAAGCAAAAATAAAAGAAGCTAAAGATTTTATACAAAAAGAAAACGAACAAACTTATTCAGAAGCTGTGCCTAGGTTTAATAATAAGGCAAGTGATTTAGCACAAAAAGTTGCATATGAAATAGAACAAGAAAATGATGAAAGCTATAAAGACTTACCTACTTTTAGAATAGATAAACAACCTGTACCTAAAGAACATGAAAAAATAGTTGATGATGCTTTAGGACAAATAGAAGATGCACCTTTATCTTTTTGGGAAAGAGTATCTGAAGGAACTGTTTTTGGAAATCCAAGTAGATGGCTTACATCTTTGAGAGCAGCAATCATTGATAAGTACAACAAAGAACTACAAGGTATTAAAAAGAATGTTGCAGCTAATCCAGATTTAGAAAACATAGAAAGGTTTGCAGAAACTGGTGCATATCAAGCTATGTTGTGGACAGATAAAGCTAAAGGTATTTTTGCATCTGTAATTAAAGATGGCTTCATGACTATGAAGAATGGGTTAGCTTCTGTCGAAATAGATGGAAGATTAAATTTTATAAATGCTTTTGGAAGATTATATGACCTAGCACAGAAAGAAAGCATAGATGCTGAAAAACTTTTTGGTACTTATGGAGTAGGTATTAGAAGTAAAACTATCTTAGATAAGAATCAGTACGATGAGAATGGCAAATTAGTTAAAGGACAACCAATACCTTTACAAGTTAATAGAGAAGATGGAGAGATAGACTTAGATGCAACTGTAGCTAAAATTGAACAAGCTCTAGCTATAGGAAATGAATACAAAGAAGTTAAAGAAGCTTGGGATATTTTTACAGAGATAAATGCAAAGACTATACAGTTTGGTATAGATACTGGAATGATTTCTGATTTAGCACCAATACCTGAAATAAGAAAAGCTTTATTAGACAATGGTATTGAGTCAGCAAAAGATGCTTCGGATGCTAAGTTATTATTACTTGCTGAACAGTTTAATAGTGTTAAAGGACTACAACCTGAAAATATTATTGAGACTAGGTCTACTGCACAGATATGGAAGGATGATGCTTCTTACTATCCTTTTTATAGAGCCATGGTTAATGAAGCTGAAAGCAAAGTTAATGCACCTAATATAGGTGGCGGAATACTAGGTGGTAATCCTTTAGCCATACCTATGAGAGGTAAGGAAGAAGCTGTTAATGTTAGACCTATTGAAGCTATTCTAAGAAATCAACTAGCAATTCTTACTGCTGGAATGAGAAACGATGCTGCACAAAAGCTTATGAGAAACCATCTCCTATCAAGAGTAGATAATGCTGATGGAGATTTAGAATTAGGTGCAAGAGAAGTGCCATCTGATAAAGCACAAGGCATAGATATTATTCCAGTATTTGTAGATGGTAGAAAAAAATTCTTTCAAGTGGCTGACCCATATTACTTTGAGGGTTTAAGAACACTTGGTATACAAGATGACTTAGGAGTTATATCTACTTTCTTAGGTATGCCTGCAACCTTACTTAGAGAAACAGTCACAAGAGACCCCGGATTTATACTTATCAATATGTTGAGAGATACAATGTCAGCTTCTGTGACAAGTGGTTCTCGCATAACACCTGTCATAGATACCTTTAGAAATTTTCAACTATTTGGTGCTACGGATTTAAGAGAGCTAGAAAGATTTGGTGTTCTTGGAGGATATGATTATTCAGCAGACTCTGTAGATGCAGTTAGATTTTTTGATAAGAAAGTAAAAGAAGCTGGCTATGGAGAGAATGGTAGCCTTAATCCTAAAGATGCCATGATAAAAGTATGGGATTATTTGGGCAGAAAAACTTACGAGTCAGATGGTGCAACTAGATTAGGTGTCTATAAAAAAGTTTTAGAAGCTACTGGCAGTCACACCGAAGCGGCTTTCCAAGCATCAGAAATAATTAACTTCTCAAGAAGAGGTGGGCATCCAATCATGTCTATCATTACAACAGCTATTCCATTTTTAAATGCAAGAATACAAGGACTAGATGTACTGTACAGAAGTATGACTGGTAAATATTCTGCAGGCAGCCCGGGAGCTGCTGTCACCTCAGATAACCAAATTCGGAATAATATCATCAAAGGATTTGCATTTAGAGGTGGATTACTTGCGATGGCTACACTACTTTATTATGCAATGGTTAGTGATAAGGATGAGTACAAAGCAAGAAGAAGAGAAGAGAGAGATGACAACTGGTTTATCTTTGCATCTGAAGGACTCCCACCTTTGAAAATACCAGTACCTTTTGAAGTAGGAGTTTTATTTAAAACTTTACCTGA
>Ga0070750_10000021_pt1 | contig 57618 bp, 56 predicted proteins | sample VirMetDEL_Nov_24_FD_77013 | JGI IMG/M metagenome (GOLD analysis project Ga0070750, IMG submission 77013) | Aqueous microbial communities from the Delaware River and Bay under freshwater to marine salinity gradient to study organic matter... | ecosystem: Environmental > Aquatic > Marine >...
AAAACATCATTGAAATGGTCAATTCCATTAATTAATTCAAGTGGACGGTCTGTAGCGATAGTATCAAGGCAATTTTTGATAACTTCATCATCTATTGGTCCAAGTAAACGCATTAGCATCTGAAATTGTCGATTTGTGTTGCCTATGACTTGAATCATTGCTGAATACGCATACGGGTACTCCTTGAAGTCGCTCAAAAGGTGTTTTTCGTATTGGTCGAGTGTTCCGAGAAGGACGTGGAGTGCGTCAATGTGTGCTTTAACATAATTATCGGCTTTTAGAGGGTCATCACGTTGCATTGCCTTCAATCTAGTCTCAAAAGCGTTTCTAGCGATAAAATCCTGTTGGGCTTGCTCCCAATTTGAGTATAACATTTGCATTTCAACGGTTTCTTCCATGTTTATTCGTCTGTTCACACCTATATTAACTACTATCGCTCATAAACCTCATTCTGTCCGATGTACTGTATTGTCTGCGGGTTTTGAAACTATGGAAATGCTTACAAACGATTACGCAGCGTCGTAAACATGGCTCAACGTCGCCAACGGATGATGGACCAAGTAAAATCATGTATGCCGACGGGTCGTTGGATGACTTCTCATGAAGTGTTATATTATTTTGGAAAAAAATATCCAAAGTATGCCCCAAACAGTCGAGAAATGAGTCAAGTTCTTCAAAGAATGCCGGAAGTTGATACACGGAAGGTTGGATTAAACGGAAGTACGGAGTTCCGTCTTAAAAATCGTCATCATAACCGAACTTTGTGAAATCCTCAGCATAGTAGACTCTAACTTTCTCTTTAGTTTCATTGTTGTAGTAACTTTTCCAATCTGTGATGCTCCGCAACAAATTAACTTCTTCATTATTGATGAAAGGAAGAGAATGAAAGTCGTCTTCAAAGGTTTCAAAGTGAATAAAAATGTATGTTCCGTCATCAATGTAATGAGTAAGTGGTTCTAGTATATTTTCACGTTCAGTTACGAAGTCAACAAACTCTTCAAACGTATTTTTGTTGTATTGATGATTAGGTTGCCAATGATTTTTGATTAATTGATAGAACGACACAAGCCGGGAAAACGGGTTTCGCACTGATAGTATTCTAGGGAAGTCCTTAGCATGTTCTGGAACAGACCAAGAATGACTCATGCGCTTCGGTTCACCACCACCACCACCGAGAAAACCATGCGGCTGTAAAATAGTGAAAAGATAACGCCCACCAGTTCTAGGTGGGGTCATCAAAACGTACTCTTCGTTATATGATGCTGTTCCTTCATACATAAAGTATCAACCACTAATGTAATCTGCTGGAACATTAACAAGACTTGTGCCATCTGCAAAAACAAACGATACTGTTCCGTTTCTTGAGTCAATTGACATTTCAGTAAGAGACGTATTTATTCTTCCACCATCACCCGTTACTAAAATCTCACCACCGCCGCCACCACTACCGGGTGGACCAGTAGGTCCTGTCGCTCCAGCAGCACCTTGAGGGCCAGTTGCACCCGCAGGTCCGGTAGGTCCAGTAGCACCTTGAGGACCGGGTGGACCTGTTGCTCCGTTACTTCCGGCAGGGCCAGTAGGACCAGTCGGACCAGTAGGCCCTGTAGGACCTGCTGCTGCTCTTGACACACCTTGTTCCTCTTCCAACTCTCCATAGTCGAACCAAGATGGGATAGATGGGAATACACCATCATCATGAAAAGTCGATTTAGTAGCAATAGAAGATAAGTTCTTCATAGCAGTTCTAAAAGTGTCAAGTTCGGCTTTCTCTGATTCGGTTAAAGTATCATAATAGTTCTCACCGTATGCGTTTTGTATTCTTCTCAACCATTCTCTTTGGGTTGCTTTCAATCTTTTCTCTGCTAATTCTTCACTTTCAAAACTTCTGCTCATTTTTATCACTCCTTCATTTCAAAATAAAACACTACTCTTACTCTTCCCACTTGATTTGTACTTACATATGATGACGGGCTAGTTAATCGTAGATTGAATGTATCACCTGCAACAAAGCCAAGATTCGGTGATGCGGTTCTTGTATAGGAAGTACCACCGCTTCCGGTTGAAGCCCAAGAATATGTTGTTGCTAAATCCGAACCGTTCTTTGTAATCTTGTGAATGAAAGAAGTAGACCCGGTTTCCGCACCGACATTACCTACGAACCAACGTATTTCCTTAAGTTCGCAATCAAACGGTATTACTGCACCCATTGGATTTGTTGAACCATCAGTGTTGTTTACGTTATTGATACCACTACCAAAAGAAAATCTCCAACCGTTTCTAAGACTTGATGAATAATATTGGTCATTCCATTCTGCTGTAATGAAAAACTTAGCGGGTGTTGCTAATGTTTGCCATCTACTCGAATCATTGGGTGGATTTTCGCCAAAACTGACACCAGCCACCGCAATGTAAGTACCGCCTTCGTGAGTAACAACATCACCTATGGAGTAATTACCATCAGCCCAAACATTTTCCCATGAAATTGCACCAGTTGGTCCGGTAGGTCCAGTTGGTCCAGTCGCTCCGGCAGGTCCAGTTGGTCCGGTAGGTCCAGTAGCACCTGTAGAACCAGTTGGTCCGGTAGGTCCTGTTGGCCCTGTTCCACCGGGTGGCCCAGTAGGTCCGGCAGGTCCAGTAGGTCCTGTTGCACCGGGTGGACCAGTAGGTCCAGTAGCACCCGCCGGTATCGAGAATGCAAACACCTTAGCAGTATTTGGTCCAGAGGCAGTTACGCCTATTGGACCTGTGCTTGCGGTAGGTGTTCCAAATCCGGCGGCAGGGCCGGTTGGCCCAGTAGCACCTGTAGGTCCAGTAGGCCCTGCCGGACCTGTAGGACCAGCCGGACCTGTAGGACCAGTAGCACCTGTTGGCCCTATTGGACCTGTTGCACCACTAGGTATAGAGAAAGCAAATACTTTGGCTGTGTCAGGACCACTAGCCGTTACTCCAACAGGACCAGTTGAGGCTGTCGGAGTGCCGAAGCCAGCCGCAGCACCAGTAGGTCCTGTAGCCCCCGCAGGTCCGGTTGGTCCAATAGGACCAGTAGGCCCTGTTGGTCCTGTAGGACCTGCCGCACCTTGACGTATTGAAAAGGCAAAGACTTTCGCTGTGTCCGGTCCACTAGCCGTTACTCCAATAGGGCCAGTAGAAGCGGTTGGAGTTCCAAAACCTGCTGCTGTTCCAGTAGCACCTGTTGGCCCAGTAGCACCCGCAGGTATGCTGAATGCAAATACTTTAGCCGTGTCCGGTCCACTAGCGGTTACTCCGATAGGTCCGGTAGAGGCTGTGGGTGTTCCAAATCCGGCAGCCGGACCAGTCGCTCCAGTAGGACCAACAGCACCAGTAGGTCCGGTAGCACCTGTAGGACCAGTAGGTCCTGTAGGACCAGTAGGTCCTGTAGCACCAGTAGGTCCGGTAGGACCGGGTGGACCAGTAGCCCCAGTAGGCCCTGTTGCGCCAGTTGCTCCCTGTGGTATAGAAAATGCGAATACTTTAGCGGTATTAGGACCGCTTGCTGTAACACCAATAGGACCTGTACTAGCAGTAGGAGTTCCGAAACCTGCTGCCGCACCAGCAGGGCCAGTAGGACCAGTAGAACCGGGTGGACCTGCTGCACCTGTTGGGCCTACATCCCCTGCGGGTATCGAGAAAGCGAATACTTTAGCGGTGTCTGGACCACTTGAAGACACACCAATAGGACCAGTGCTTGCTGTGGGTGTTCCAAACCCTGCTGCCGTTCCTGTTGGTCCAGTGCTACCAGTCGGACCTGTTGCTCCAGTAGGCCCTGTCGCTCCGGTTGGGCCGGGTGGTCCGGCTACACCAGTGCCACCAGTAGGGCCGGGTGGTCCGGCTGGACCTGTAGCCCCTGTCGGACCTGTAGGACCTGTATCTCCCTGTGCTGCTAAGATGCTCCAATAAGATGTGTTAGTCGGAGTTATTGCACCCGATGTATGTGCTTGAATACAAATGTAAGATGATTCCTCAACGGAATAATAAACAGCATCGTCAACTGCATAAGCAGTCGAAGTAGCCCATGTACCTTTCCAAACTAGACCCTCTGGACCAACACTACCTGCTGGACCAACAGCACCAGTTGGGCCGGGTGGACCTGTCGCACCTGTTGGACCAGTCGCTCCAGTTGGACCTGTATTTCCAGTTGGACCTGTATTTCCAGTAGGTCCAGTAGCCCCTGTCGGACCAGTTGGGCCGGGTGGCCCTGTTGCACCTGTCGCTCCGGTGTCTCCTTGAGGAATACTAAAAGCAAAAACTTTGGCTGTGTTAGGACCGGACGCTGTTACACCTATTGGTCCTGTACTTGCGGTAGGTGTACCGAACCCTGCGGCTGTTCCTGTCGGTCCAGTAGAACCTGTAGGCCCAGTAGAACCTGTTGGACCAGTTGGTCCATCTCCACCAGTCGGACCTGTAGGACCGGGTGGCCCTGCTGCTCCTGTAGGACCTGTTGCTCCTGTAGGACCTGTCGGCCCTGTCGGTCCTGTTGCACCTGTCGGTCCTGTCGAACCTGCTGGACCTGTTGCACCTGCCGGTCCTGTCGCTCCAGTAGAACCCGTTGGACCTGTAGGCCCTGCCGGTCCTGTAGGCCCTGCTATTCCACTAGAAGCGGTTGTTTGTCTACTTCCATCTCCGAACTTTATACCATCTTCGACTTCTATATCTCCGTCAACTTTGAAATTATCTGCCATTCATCACACCTCAATAATCATTCAACCGCTTTGCGCTACCTACCCAAGAGTAAGACCCGGTATATGCCGTTGGCGTAAACCTAAGTGTGGCCGTATCTGATGATACGTTCACACTGATAGTACCAGTGTCTTCACCAAGTCTTGAAAAGACCGAGAAATTAACAGCATCCCCACTTACTTGTGAAGAATGCACTAATATTTTCATCGTTTCTAAATCACCAGTGCTTCTTTCCATTGTAATTGTGTATTCAACATTCGCTGTTTGAGTAATAGTCCAAGAATCCAAGTTGATTGTACCAGAACCGGGTGAAGCAGTTCCACGTAGTAAATAACGTGTCTCCGTAGCATTGTTCTGAGATTGTACGTAGTTCGCCCCGGATGTAATATCTCCATCAGTAGTAATAGTTCCAGTTATGTCGATATTATTTGGAACGTCATTTGTTCTTCCAACACCTGTGATAAATACAGAAGCATTAGAAGCATGAGCACTCATTAGAATACCTACATTCTGTATTAGATGAGAAGTAGTGGCAGTTGGTTTTACGTTTGTAACTTCACCTGCTGTTGTTGGGCTTACATATAATACATCTCCAACTGTGAAATCTGCTGCGATATTATGCGCTTTTCCGAACACTACGGCTATTCCTTCTTCACCTGCTGCAAGTGTTTGGTAAAGGACTCCCATAGCGGGCATAGTGCTTGCCGAATCTGCTCTTGCTAATCCTACATCAACAACATTTGCATTTTGCGGTCCACTTGCATATACAACTTTACCTTGAGACAAAGAACCACCAGTATCGTTCTTTACTCTGATATACATTTCATCATGATATTCATTTACCCATTCAGAAGATGCACCATCGTAAACCAAAATCTGTTGGTCTTCTGCTGATGTTATTGTTACGTCTGTAAGGACATCAATAGAACCCGTAGGTCCGGTTGGTCCAGTCGGACCAGTTGGTCCAGTAGCCCCTGTCGGTCCGGTAGCACCCGTTGGTCCAGTCGGACCAGTTGCTCCGGCAGCACCCGTCGGACCAGTTGGGCCAGTAAGTCCAGTTGGGCCTGTAGCACCTGTTGGTCCAGTTGCACCAGTGCTTCCTGTTGGTCCAGTCGGACCTGTAGCCCCTGCTGGAATGCTAAATGCGAATACTTTCGCAGTGTCCGGTCCACTGGCTGTAACACCTATTGGACCAGTAGTAGCGGTTGGCGTACCAAAACCTGCGGCTGCCCCATCACTACCTGCCGGTCCAGTGCTTCCCGTCGCTCCAGTAGGTCCAGTCGGACCAGTGCTTCCAGTTGCTCCTGTTGGACCTGTAGGTCCTGTAGCACCTTGAGGAATGGTAAATGCGAATACTTTGGCTGTGTCTGGGCCACTTGCTGTTACTCCTATCGGTCCAGTGGTGGCTGTTGGAGTTCCAAATCCGGCAGCAGTACCAGTTGGTCCTGTTGCTCCCGTAGGACCAGTAGGCCCTGTTGCTCCCGTACTTCCAGTCGGTCCTGTCGGACCTGCCGCTCCCGTACTTCCAGTCGGTCCTGTAGCCCCTGTTGGGCCTGTAGGTCCTGTAGCCCCTGCGGGTATTGAGAATGCAAAGACTTTGGCGGTATCTGGACCAGATGCGGTTATTCCTATCGGACCTGTTGTTGCCGTCGGAGTACCAAAACCTGCCGCAGTACCAGTAGCACCCGTAGGTCCAGTAGGTCCAGTCGAGCCTGTTAACCCAGTTGGACCTGTTGCTCCTGTCGGTCCAGTCGGACCTGTGCCACCAGTTGCCCCAGTCGGACCTGTCGGTCCAGTAGGGCCAGTCGGACCTGTAGGTCCTGTATCTCCCTCAGATGATAGTATCTGCCATTCATCATTGACGTTCAAATCTGGCCTTTCATTGGTACTAGATGAAATCGCAATGTAAGACGAACCATCATAAGATACTGCGTCATCAACTGCATAAGTTGTTGCTGAATCCCATGTTCCTCTCCAGTTCAGTCCTTCTGGCCCAATACTACCCGCCGGTCCTGTTGCTCCTGTAGGTCCGGTTGGTCCTGTTGCTCCAGTCGGCCCTGTTGGGCCTGTAGGTCCTGTTAATCCTGTTGGACCTGTTGGGCCAACAGCACCAGTAGCACCAGTATCACCTTGAGGGCCAGTCGGTCCTACTGCACCTGTAGCCCCTGTTGGACCTGTTGCCCCAGTTGAGCCAGTTGCTCCAGTCGGTCCAGTTGAACCCGTTGGGCCTGTTGGTCCAGTCGGCCCGGTTAACCCGGTTGACCCGGTGTCTCCCTTATCACCTACGGACGTAAATTGAATGAATATAATTTCACCATCGGACCAAGTTCCAGAAGCCGAGACGGAAGAAAGTGATAGAGTGTAAATGTTAGAAGTCTCGGTAATCTCTGTAATATTAGCACTAAAGACATCATTTGCTTGAGTCTTAATCAAGATTGTTCCTTTGATAGTTGATGTTTGTCCGTCAATTAATGTCAGAATATTATCGATGTTGTGAGACGTGTCGGAAGTATCGTGAACATAAATCTCGGTTGCACTTGAAGGAGTTGCGTTATTGAATCTGAAAATACCTGCTCCAAACCCGGTTGATGTTGTTCCGTTGTCAAACTCATATCTGAAACCTGCAATATCTCCAGTCAAACCAATCGGTCCTGTTGGACCTGTTGGGCCAGTGCTTCCTGTTGACCCTGTTGCACCCGTTGGACCTGTTGGTCCAGTTGGGCCTGTTAATCCAGTCGGTCCTGTTGGGCCGTCTGCACCTGTTGGGCCTGTAGGACCGACTGCTCCAGTGCTTCCAGTTGGACCTGTTGACCCAGTTGGACCGGGTGGACCTGCTACTGTGCTATCAGCCCCCGTAGGTCCAGTTGGACCTGCTGGCCCAGTTGGACCTTCTGGACCGGGTGGACCTGCTACCGTAGAATCAGCACCAGTTGGACCTGTCGGACCTGCCGGACCTGCCGGACCATCTGCTCCGGGTGGACCTGCTGCACCTGCTGAACCTGTTGGGCCTGTAGCACCAATGATACCTTGACTACCTTCTGGACCACTAGGACCAACACCACCTTGTTGCGCCAAGACATCCCAGTATCTTTTCTTTGTAGGAAGTTGACCAGTCGTACTGCCTCTTCTTATTCGAATGTAAGATGACCCGTTATAGAATACTGCATCTCCTTGATAATATTCGATGTCGTCTGAATAGACACCACGCCAATTAACCGACGTAGTTCCGTCAGTTGTTCTCGCAGGGCCTTGTGGACCTACGGGTCGTGGTGTAGGGGGTGCTGGACCAACTGCATCTGGGTCAGAGATGTTTGCTTTTATTTTCGCCCTTTCTTTCAAAGAATCGGAACTATTCATTTTTCCTAAACGATTCGAAGCGGCTTTACGTAAGTCCTTTTTATTTCTTTTAGACACTATTTCACCTGCCACACATCGAAGGATGCCCCTCTTTCGTGGTCATTGAACCGGATAAAGGGTTTATCCTCGTTTCTATTAGATAACTTTTTGCCACCAAGCATGGAAATTAGAAACTCACGTGCTGCTTCTTCTGTTCCTGTCCTGTCTGGCATAACGTATTCTGCTCCTTCGTGAAACACAACCCACATGCCGTCGTCTCTCTTCGTAAGATGAATACCACTATGCTGTCCAGACACGGAAGAGTTCGTAAAAGCCAACATTTCAGTGCGATTATTAGCACCAGTCTGAGACCATGTTAAGACCATTCTTCACTCCATCCTTCGTCCCACTTAACCCAGTTTGGGTCAATGTCTGCTTTCTTCATTTTAGGTTTGAATGGAATATAATTACTTTCTTCTTCGGGTTCAATAAAATGTGTTCTTAGGACTTCTACCATATGTAATGGATTGTAATCACAACCGTTGCCGACTTGAATAGTTCCTCGACCTGCATAGCCTGTAAAAACGAATGTCCATGTCCCATCTGATTTGCATACAACGGTAGCAACGTGGTCTCCATTCTCATCAATACCGAGAAGTTCCATACCGAACGCACCGCTTGTCGTCCAAGTTAATTTTTCAGAGTGTGGTATCATGTCTATGTTCAAGTCCCCCGACGTGGTTCATTACTGTGTTTATGCTTTCATTACTGGGCTTCTAGTTTCCCAAACTTCTTCAATAACACGTACCACATTGACGGAAACGGGGTTCGTCTTTCTTTCAGCAGTTATTTCATATGCTTGTTTCAAGGCAACACCGACATTATTGGCGTTAACTTCTAACTGCTCTACTCCTTCTTTACCAAAGTCAACTGAGACTCGGAATTGAGGCATGATAAATCTTTGACTCCCCACCTATTTAATCATGTAATATACGATGAATCTTCTCGGCTGTTTTCTTGCCTATTCCATCTATTGCCATTATCTCTTCAACAGTAGCATTTGCTAGACTGGCGAAGTTCGGAAATGTCTCAACTATTCTACGTCGCGTCTTAGTTCCAATCTTAGGTAATGATTCAATCATGGCGTTTCTATAATCACTCGGCTTCGCACCTTTTGGTCTCGGAACGTAAACTCTAGGGTCGTCATCTTCAATCTTATCGACCAGTCTCTTGATGAGTTCGGCAGCGTCATGCTTGTCGGGGATGAATAGAGGGGGGTAGCCGACTGCACATAGAGAAGCAATATATCCGAGAAGGATTCTCTCGTTCACATCTCGCATCATAACATCTGCTTTGATTTCTTCATAAGACTTCGTTACTACAAGATAAGAAAACTCAGCCTCTTCTCTCATAGCACCAAGTTGTCTTAATCTCCTATCGTCGAAAAGTGAAGGTAGAAAGTCATCTTCTTTTCTTTCTACGGAAACACTTCGAGTTGAAATGTCTCCAGACCCGGTGTTCAGATGAACAATTTCAAAACCAAGATTGTTGAGATATTCAGCGATAACCCAATGCTCTCTATGGTCTACCTTTTGTTGTCTATCTAACAATTCGTTTATGATAGCCCTACCGAGCCATTCACAGCGTTCTTCTATCGAGTCGGGTATTTCCCCAACTTCAACGCTACCACCGCTTAGAAGGCGTAACAAGGCAAGTTTACGGCCTAATCCACCACTACTCGCCGCCTCTGCAAAAGCAACAGGGTCGTCTAATATTTCTTGAGGCTTGAATGTCTTGTTTGCGGGGGTCATACTTTCTTGCTCCATTTGCGTTTAATCTTCTTTTTCTTAGGGAATGCTTTGATATATTTAGGACATGCGTCGCCAATACAACAACGGTCTCTTTTCAAAGTTGAACAATTGGCATTTGTGTGGTATCTATCGTTATGAAATATTGAACGAAGTTGATGTCTTCGATAATCATGATTCTCAACATCAACGTAGCCCCTTTCATTCGCTAGTTCAATCCAGAGAGCGTCGAAGGTCTCCAAATCCATACCTAGAGACTTGGCGAACATTGCCGTATGGACTCTCGCTTTGTGATATGGATTCATTGTTCTCAACTCATTAATAACGCCGGGGCATCTAACTTCTAGTGAAGCAAGAAACTGTCCCAGTGATGTTTCAACATTGACATTGATTTGACTTGAGTTAACAGGACGAAGTTCCACATCTTCCTTATTGATTCTCACGTCTATGTATGTAATGAGTTCCTTCAAGTTGAATGTCTTACTTCCCAGAATGTAGTTTCCAACATTTCTCGGACGGTAAGAATGTTTCACAATATCATCATGTCCACCATAAAGCATCTCTCTAGTAACAGGCATTGCATGGCGGCCACTTATCTCTCCATGTCTATTCACATGTTTAGTAAATGGAAATCTACACAACCGCTTAGGGTCGCCAGTAGTTTGGACATCGAGTGTATTTAAGCCAAGTAAAACCTTCAAGTGAGTCTGAGTTGTATTAACGATTTTCCGTAGTGCATCTGCTGAACCATCAGTATGTTTGTACTTGAACAAAGTCGGTCTGTGCATGATGAATAAATGATAACCCTTTGAGCCAGAATATTGAACCCAATGAGCAATGTCGTGTTCTTCTAGGTACTGAGATAACTTAACAGCATCAGCGTAAGCATTCTCCGGCTTGGTGTCATGGTCGAAGTCGAAGAAGGTGAGACGGTATTGTATCTGCGTAGGCAGTTGTTTACCGCCGCCATCATACCCCAAGCCGTCATAACCCTGTGTACTGATAAAGCACGAATTAGAGCCGTTCCATTCAACAAAAGAAGCATAAGCATCTTCGGGTGTAAAGATGAAATGTTGTCTTGGATTTCCAACTGCACGTGGGTAATGTGTGAAGCCTAATTGCTCACATAATTCCTCAAACTGTTGGAAGTCAAGTCTCATCAATTCCCGTCCAATATTTTTGTAAATGTGTCCGAAAGACTTCTCAATTCTTTCTTGATTCTTTGTTCATATGCTAGGTCTATTTGCTGCTCTGTTATTCCCATAGCCGATTTCAGTAAGTCAACTGTAACTAACAGCCTCAAACTCTCTACATCGTCCTCAGTAAAACCAAGCATCTCTTCTATTTTTTTCATTACGTCTTCTTTCATTCTTTCACCGCTTCTGTTGCTAAAACTGATGTAAACTCTCCATCAGTTGAATCTATAATAACGAATGCACCTTCTCTATGTTTCGAGATACGTACTTCAGTTGTATCAATTGAAAACTTACGAAGTATAGTATCGAGGTTTTCACTGAATCTAATAGTCCAAGATGTAGGCTCAATAACAGATTCATATTCCACGTCAGACCATGAACGTGTCGTCTTAGAAGTCCAATGACCGGCCATACATCTACCCTCGCCTCGATTCTTTTCGTTCAAGAATAATTCAACATACGGGGCTTTCGCTACCTTCATATCTTTCAAACAGTTCTTGAGTTGACTCATAGACATTTCAATAATATAATCAGCCGGTTCATTTCTAAACATGGGGAATGTTCTCACACCATCCACGATAGGTAAAACCCAACGGTCGGGTATTGTCAAACATTCATCCTCGTCAGCACAATTGATTTCTGCTCCTGTCGTTTCTCCTTGTATGCGAATCATACTATGAGTGTCCGTAGTGATACGAACATTTTCACTCTGAAACTTTAGTTTGAGAAGATTCGAAAGTTCCTTTGGGTTAACCAAAAGTACACAAGGCTCTGCCAGTGAACTAAGGACACCCCATCGGTCAACAAATACTTGAAGTGTTCTCGTTTGATTCGTAGTCCAAATAGAAGCACCGTCGTTGTCGAATAAAATACGTACTGGGGTGGGTGGGTCATCCACTGTCCCTGCATCGAGAAATCGTGTAAGAAGGCTAGTTGCGGCTGTTATGTCCACCTGTCGAGACACAGCACTATTAGGAGTGTTCTCTCTAGCCATGCTTTGAACGTAGTTCCCCACCAATATAAACGAACTTGTGTTATTGCCCGCCTACACGTTGACCGTAGTTGTATTCTGGTAGCCAGTCTAGGTACATTATGTACTCATTAACTGCCTTACAATATTCACAGTCGTAGTCTAGTTCAGAGATAGAATGACCGCATGGTCCTTTCCAATGATTCTGGATTTCCCATGCGGCCAAACCGTCCTTCAAGAATTGAAGTCGAGGGTCGAATGCACTCATGCGTACACCCTCTCTATTTGAGGTTCAACATATACGTCCATTCCTCTCCAAACCCTGTTTGAGTAAGCCTCTAACACGGCTTCCATGTTGGTTACTTGGGTACAGTACCAAGCACCGACTTCAGCGTCCCACCTGTAAGTAGCACCGTTGAACTCAGATACAGTAGGCTCTAAGTCCATGTACTCCATAGAAGGGTGATAGTTTAATGCCATACCTTGAGGCATAGCGTCCCACATTTGTTGTGTCATTTGTTGTTCTTGGCAGTTCATGTTCTAACGGAGAGGGTAGGGGTATATAACCGTTTAGTTATAGGTCATACGCATCCGGTAAAGCCAACCATGTTTTTTGCGGATATTTGGACCTGCCATCTACGCTGGAAATCTTTTCAGAACCTACGCACACGAATAGATGAGGTTTCTTTGCGAGATGATTTGATAAACGATTCATTTCGAATGGTTGATTATCGAGAGCGGCAATTTGACCTGTTGTCAAAGCGTTGCCATCGGGATGGGTTGCACCCGCTTTCATCATAGCATTCCAAAGACGTTTCACATTACGACCGTCAGACTTGCCTAAGCGACCTTTTCGTCGCTGTCCATATTTACTACTAGGCACGTATTTGTCGTCTTGTGTTTTATCATTCATCTGCTTTCGATTCCTTTTTCTTTATGTTCATCCTACGCTGTGGCTTAACTATCGCAGTCTTTTTGACTTCAAGCGCAACATCATCGGGTAAAACTGGTAGAACTTTTTCAACAGCGGTTTTGGATAGAGAAACCATTTGACCGAATACAGCAGGTGGAATAAGTTCTTGCACCAATGAGGGAATGTATTGTGTTCGTGTGGTCTCGCCCCAAACAACAGACCAATTCTGCGTCTCTATAACGCATTCATCAACAGGCATCTGCCTATCGAATACATTGTTCTTTAGATGAGCGTCAATAGCACGTTGTCTACGGTCTAACATTTGCTTAGAGGCTTTGATAGTGGCTAACTCTGTTAGCATATCATCCAAGTCCTCACCCGTAGTAGGGTCGAGTAAATCCCATGCACCTTTTTGCATCAACTCTTGAGCCTTCGGGCATATATCAGAGAAGGCACACCATTTACATCCATCTCCGATAGTTGGATTACCTTTGTCGATACTTGAAATCCATTCGTACTGAGCCTTCAACCAATCTTTGAACGTGTCGATTTTTTCATCGGACCATGTAGTTGACACTACGCCGTAGCGTAGCAAGTCGAATGAAAACTTGATTTTCTTTTCCGGCCACCACTCTCTAGCAACTGCAAGATAGATTCCGGCCTGTATTGAATTATCAGCCTCGGCTTGAGTTATGTCAGCCCTTTGAGTCTTGTAATCAAGAAGTTCAATTGTTCCATCCCTGTGTTCCAAGATAGCGTCAATGAAACCGAATACTGGTGTTCCGTTTGATAATTTGTAAGGATTTCGATGTGTTCCAAATCCTCTTTCTGTGTCGATGATTCTTACTGGTTGACGACCCCTACGGTCGAACCAACGGGTCAGCATAGATTTACCATCTTGATAGAATTGAAAATCGACTTCTGAAATTGCGTTTTCTTTTTCGTACAATTCCATTAGACGGTCGAATGTTAGTTTGCCAGTTTTACCATCTTCATCTGGCTTACGCCAATGCTCTAGTGCATTGTGAACATTTGTTCCGACTCTAGCCGCTTGACTAGAATCCCTGTGGTTCGCTTTTGCCTTAAGCGTTATTTCATCATCAGACTTGGGGTCATAATGATACTCATATTGTTGTGTGCAGTTTTTCGCCATTTTTAGTCTACTGGCCGATAAGTAGGGTACTTTCATAATGAAAGCGTATCTTAAGTGTCGTATAAATTAAACGCTTAATTATTGCCATCTAGGTCCTTCTATCCATCCAACCAAAGACTTTCGGTGTCCACTGGTAATAGGGGTTACGTAGTGTTCATGGTACGAAGGGAATACTATGATTGACCCTTTCTTTGCTAGGTCTATTGGAGCAGGTGAAGCAGTATGAGAGAATCCTAATTCTCCACCTTCGTATTCATCGGGGTCAGTCAATTGTATAACCACGCTTAATTTCCTATGGCGACCATCTTGTCTCATGTAGTCAATATCGTGGTGTGAATCATAATGATGTCCAACATCTGAATACTCTGTAAATTGTAGCGGTGGTAATGTGGAAACCGAGACACCGAAGTGTTGGTTTGCTGCCATAGCATATTCCCAAACTGTGTTATGTAATTCCTTGTAAACGTCATCGTTTGGAATCCATCGAATATCGGTTTTCCTATGTCCATCATTCTCATCGTCGCCATCGTCTCCAGTTCTGAAAGTAGACGCTTTTTGAACAGGAAGTTTTACACACTTCTCAACCCATCCATCAATAACATCTGATGGAATAGCCTCAGACCACATTAACCATGCAGGGTGTTTCATCATTCAGTTCATCCCCTGCTTTCTAGCGGCATCCCAGAATCTTTCTGGTGTTGGGTTGTCTATTCTGAATGGCTTACAAGCACGTGATTTCTTTACATGCGCTGTGTGTCTTACTTGTGTCTCTCCGCCTTTGGTTCGCTGTTGCTGAGATAGTTCAATAATCCAATCAAAGAGAGGGTCGGTTTGGTCTGGTCTGCCCGCTGCTGAAACCACTTGTTTCTCGTTTGCAGTTCCGTAGTCTTGGGTATATTGTCTAAGTAGTACCGTAGATAAGAAGTGATAGTTATACAACTCTCCACCAATTTTGAGTCTCTCGTATGGTTGGAAAAATAATTTGTTGATTACTTTGTAAGAGTGCATTTGACCTTCTGCGAATGCAGGTAGTGTCTTTTTCCCTTCTGCTACTGCTTGTTGTTGTCTAGCAAGTAATAGTTCACCTTCGGACTTACCGTGTACTTCTTGTGAATAATAATCACGGCATGATAGGTAATATGCTCCTTCATTTTCCATAACCATTACACGAACGCCGTCTGGATATTCAGCAGCGTGTTGTCTATGTAAATCAATGAATGCTAGAACCATATCATTGACTTCTTGTGGGTTACGACATACCTTACGGTATAGGCGAGAACGGAGAGACGGTGGTAGAATATCTTCACGTGCTACCAAGTCGGCTTGGCCTTCAAGGTCGCAGTCAATAATCGTCATCAAGCATTCAGAAGGGTCTCGTCCTTCACTATGATAAGCAAAATGTTTCAGAGCGAAAGTGGATTTACCCGCACCGCTGAAACCTTGCAGTTTCATGTGGCGTGGTCTTATCTTCACCATTGAATCTCCTGTATCACAAGATGCAATCAAATTAGCGTAGGCTTCTGTTTTCTTCTTTGCTGATTTTACCATATGAATCTCTCCGTTCTCCACCTAATTAAACTGCTTACTCCCAGTCATCCCAGTCGTCATCAGTTGACGGGGCTTCGTGAGATTCGGCATCACCCTCTACAGTTTCCGTGTCAGATTCCGCCTCAATAGAGCCGTCTGTTGCGGTCTCTTCAACGGTTTCTTCAACTGTGGAGTCTTGTGTTTCTTCGTCATCGTCGTCAGCAAAATAATCTGCTGCGTCGTCTGCACCGTCATCCCCTGCTACTGCTTCGGGTACTTCCGGCTTTGGTGGTTCAACAACCACTAGACCGACTGCGATTTCTAGGTTTGCGGATAGTCCGTATTCACCATTTACTTTGGTTGTAATGAGTGCTAGGATTCTTGAATATCGACCATAGCGAGATGCAATGTCGGGTGTAGTAATACAGTTGAGCATAAGGTTTTCACCGCTCTCGATAGCATCCATAGTCATAGTTGATTCGTCCTTTAGTAAGACTTTACCGAATTGATTTCCAGTCCTTGAAGTCTGAACCCCTGCATATGATACAGTCGCTTCAACTAGACGGTAGTCTCTTGGTGTTCTTGAGATGTCGTCCTCTAAGTCTGCTATGTCTGTAACGTCATACAAGTTACGTAGAACGTCCTCAGCAGGTGAGTGGTCGTATTCTTCTTCATTGAACGCTGTTAAGCCTGTCAATGGTCTTAGGTCTAGCATTTCAGCATCTAGGTTTCTACATGATACAGCAGCCTTCCATGAGCCTCTTACAAGGTCATCTGCGATTGCTGCGTCGTCATCCCATAGAGACATACTGAACATAGCAGCGTCCATTACTGCGTCGCCATCTTCAATAACGGCTTGACCGTAGATGAAACATACTGGGCGTGGATTTCCTTTTGCGATTCCGACTGTTCGGTGAGCAACTTCCCATACATCCATATGAGCAGTGTACGATTTTTGACGTAGGATGTTAGACAAATCAGTAAGGACACAATCAGTTACGAATCCTTGAGCGGCAGGTGATTTCATTCCACCTAATGCTTGAATTGTTTCACGTAGATTCGGGTCGTTTGCTTTTCTTGAGAAAAGGTCGACGACTGGGGAATCATCCACGAAAATACCGTTCTGAACACCCCTATCAATGTAGGGCTGTAAACGGCTCTGTACGTTCTTTGGCAATTTCTTTGTTTTACTAGCGGTCTTTGACGGCATATTCAAAGTCAGAAATCCCCACCCATATAAAGAGCGTCATCATTCCTCTAAGTCCTCTAAGTGGGATTCCATCAAACTATCCCAAAGGGAGTCATTATCTATGTCGGCTGTTTTCATTGTGGTAACTCTCATTTCTTCTCTCAACTCTCTCTTAGCCTCAAGTTTCTCGGTAGCCTTTGATTCCCAAGTATTATCGAACCATGCTCGACCGGAGTATAACACATCTCGATTATCAGACGTTCCTATTATTTTCCATAGTAAGTTGCCTTTGTTTGTTGTTCTGAAATAATTCGGCAAGAATAGACTTCGCCAAATCTCAGATTCCTCTTTGGTTTTACATCCGATGCTACGGAGTATCTTACCTTCGTTTTTTGTTAATGCTCGGATTGATTTCGCTCGTTCTGATGTTCCAAGTACATCTGAAAAGTCTGCGATTACATCTTTCAGATTATCTCGAACCGCCTCTATGAATAATGGTGTTAGCGCATATGTATCTAGTAGTCCTTCTCTCGACTTAACTATCTTGTATGTCTTGCGGCTACCACCTCGGCCACCACCTCGATTGGCAACTTCGATGAGACCCGCATCTTCTAATGTAGGCAAATGCTTCTCCTTGATTTGAGATTTTGAAACCGAGAATGCGTGAAGGTTTAACCACTGTTGAATAGCATCAATTGTGAGTCGGCGTTTTGAATCTGCCATTGTTTGCATCTGCAAGAATGTATTCCACGCATCGTCCGGTACACCCGACAATGAAGCACGAAGTACAATGTCGCATAATAACAAGCCAACAATATTATCCTCGATAGAAGATAGAATGTATGTTCCTGTTTTGTCAGTCTGTGTTGGACGTTGATGACTATGTAATAACGTAACTGCGTCGATTACTGATAGGACTTTTTTCACGTCCCTCTGATGTTGAGCATTTCTCGATGGGAAAAACTCAGCCAACAAAGGTGCGAATATATTTCGTACTCTGTTCTTTCTAAGGGATAGCATAGATGCTTGTAAAGTATGAACCAATGGATTCACGGTGAAAGTTTCGGGTCGAGCCTTCGCCATCAATTGATTACGAACAACATTTCCAACTTTACTTACAGATGTTTGAGGTGTCATCAAAAGTTGTCTTGTGATTTGTTCCTGTTCTTTTGGGTTTCTAGTTGTTAATGTAATGAAAGCAGGTTGTCCTCTGATAATGAAATCTCTAGTCTCAATCTCTCCTGTCATTTCATTCTTCATCGGAGTTTTCCAAACCAACTCCTTATCGTCGCCGGACATGAGCGGCTTCATCCTCTGAATGAATGCAAACGATTCGTCTTTCTCTAAGATGATAATACATTTCCCATCCACGTTGACAATGAAGTTGCCGTCCTCATCAATTTCATCATAGTCATACTTCATTGCTTCTCTCGATGCACCCGCTAATACCATGCACATAGATTTGGGGAAACCGTTTCTAGCAGTCAGTGTCATGTATGTTTTTCCAGATGCCGATTGACCTATCAATTCGAGATTCAATGGTGCATCTGTTTTACATGATAACATAACTAAGAATGTGAGAATGAGATTAGCATCATCACCGACAAACGGCATGTCTCTTGATTCGTGGAGTATTTTATTCACCTTATCTAGTAAGGCAGCGTCTCCAAGAAAATCGTTTACATCTTTATCTTCTATATCACCATACAATGATTCGGCTTCTTTCTTTTCAGCAGATACAAACTCTGCCGCTTCGTATTCTCCATCCTTTAGAATAAGACCCGCCTTGAGTAAGTTGGTTTGGAAATCTTCATCTTTTATTTTACAGTCTTTTGCTAGACGCTTGATACTGTATTGAGATAGGACATTCACTTTACCTTTAGGCTCATCATTCAGAGATACAGAGAAGTCCATGCGGCCTTTTGTCGCAGACAAGAAAGTCAAGACTATATCATAACCAATCTCTTCAACGTGATACACTGTTGCGTTTTCACTTGACTGTCTTACGTGAACCATATTCCCCCTCTCCTTATCCTCACCCTCTTAAGGTGTTACATCAGACCGCCATTTTGTGTCCGGTGGAAATTGTGATACTAGCGACCAATACAAACCGCAGTCATTGTCTCCACATATAACTACGCTATTCGGCCACAAATTGCCCGGTCCTAGAGCCATGCAATCAACTGGTCCTTTTCTTTTACAATTAGGACATTCGGGTAGGGTGAACAACCCCACCACTTCACACTCACGTGCGGGTTGAGATTCAGTTGAAGGAGCAAGGACTTTGTTCGGTATTGTCCTATTCATTAGGTATCTTGTCATTCCTCTTCATCCCCCATTATGATAGATGCTCTTTTGCTTATAGTAGCATATCTTTGAATGTCCTCACGTGTACTTATCCAATCGTTATGAGAATCAACAAGCCTCTCCCAGAATAACTCTCGAAAACCTATCCACTCTATCCATGCTTTATTCTTGACATAACCATGTTTTTGATATTGTCGATTGACTTTACTCCAAAGAGCCTCGGCAGATTTGTATAACGGTTCTCCGTTTTCATGCATAACAAAACACATTATCTCTCTCTTTCTTTTCAACTCATTGATGAAATCTGGATTTCGTTTTTTGAATACCAACTGTTTCTTATTCATCCTACGTGTCTCCTTAACCATGCGGGCATAGGTCCGATATTGTTTCTGAACCAAGCAGGTAGCATACCTGCATTCATCCTTTGGAATCTAGCCCACGAAGAATCCAAGATGAATATTTGACCCTTATCTTTTGGTGAACGTACTATTCTACCTGCACCTTGAACGATAGTCAACGCAGTTTGAAGGTTGTACCATTTCTTACAAGGAGCGGGACAACTGAACGAACCACACATCCCATTACTATACTTACTAGGTGGCTCGTATGGACAATCCTCAGTGCCTTCATACTTTCTCCGCCATGCATGTTCGTCTTCTGTCAATCGAGTCGATATAACAGGGTCTATAACAGGTAAATAGGGTACTTTACACAATACCAACCACTCGGCTAGTTTACCTTTGAAGTCAAACCCCTCATTGACATAAGTCGAGATTAAAACTAAGTTGTTTTCTTTACTTGTCATGAAATAATCAATGGCTGAATCTCGACCCCCTGCATCTGAATCGTGAGTTACAACTCGGTCTCCGTAACCTGCTGCTCTCAAACCTTCAACTATGCCCTTCCTTATGTAATGTGTATGAGGTAAAACGACACCACGCTTGTTCGGATATTTTTCCATTATTCCGATTATTGCTTTGACTTGTTTTGGAATAGTTGCATCTCTCTTCGAGTATGACATAGAGCCAACGGGAGCATAATGAATGTTGAAGCAATCTTTGGGGAATGGACTTTCGGTAATGTTGATGTAGAGAGTTTTCTGGTCCTCAAGTCCCATAGAATGAAGGTACGTATCTACGTCAAGTATAGTAGCAGACAAGAAGATTCTTTTTCTCGCAACTGAATCAAGCATGTCAACTGCATAATCACGAACCCGAACTGGCTTGAACTCAACAAACCTACCGAATCTTGTCTTATCCATTTTGACAACCACGTTATCCGGTTGTTGCAGAAGTGTGAGAATCGTAGTTCCTTTCTCTAAGATACTACGGAACGCCTTTATCTTTACATCATCTTCTTCATCCTCGGCAGCCTTGAGGTGCATATCGCAAGACTTCACGAAGTCCTTTACATCATCAAGCCAGTCGGCAGGGTGATAGTGCATTGGAAAGTTCCATTTTGGACCATGTACTTTTTGCCAGTCTTTCTCTGATATTCTAGTGCCGAGAAGGTCAAGAAGAAATCCTTCCATCCTGTGTGCCTCATCTATAATAGCGAAGTCTCTTTGTTCAAATCTTTGGTCGCCCTGTATTACCCTAAACAAATAAGCCGGATTGGATAGGGTGATTCGTGCGTCAGAGGCAGCGAACTTTTGTTCGTAGTAGGGGCAGGGGTCGGTCTCTTTCGAATGTGGACAAGAACCACCTCTCTTCGTCCAACAAGGAGCACCGTCAGCAGTACCACTCTTCACCCAACAAGGAAAATTGGAGCGACCCCTCACTTCTTTCACAACATGACCGTAGTCGGCAAGATACTGGGTTGCGAGGCCGAGGCTCGGAGTCAATAGATAAGCAGACTGAAACTGTGCTTGAACGGTCATGGCTATGGCTGATTTCCCTATTCCAGTAGGGGCTTGAATAACTATGTTGTCAAACTCATCTTTCTTCAATGCGTGATAGATAACTGATAATGCTTCATTCTGAAACTTTCTAGGTGAAGGCATTGGAAAATCCGGTTGTATCTCATCCCAAAGATTTGGAAGTTTTGATTTGCTTGGAATGTTGATTCTCACGACGGCCATGATGGTTCAGATATACCCCACCAATATAATGAGGGTTGTATTAGAGATGCGAAGAGATGCGTGCTAATGTATTGGGAAATAACCTAAACCCACCCCGATGGACACGCACCCCCTCGGCTTTTTTGAGGTATTACCTTCGGGGCAAATAGGGGGTGCAACCCCACCATTATTAATTCACCTGTCTAACCAGTGGGTTCTGCCGCCCCAGTAGACATTGAAGCCCTCATTCGCCAACTCAGCATACAACTCATTTGTTAATTCATTACAACCACATACACAGTCTCGACCGTCTGCTGATGTGTTATGAGGTACTTCAACTTCTAAGTCGTAAATAGTGTCGGGGAAACGGCTTCTGCCTTGGTTGACCCTGTGATATGAAACTCTCGATGTGATTAAGTTTCGTGGGATTCCAACTGATGTCAATGGTCGAACTCTGTAAGACCATACACGGACCGAAGTTGTTCCGTACCTTTGCATGTAGCAGTCTCCGGGTTCTAAAGTTGGCCTGTCCGGTAGTTCTCTGATTTGTGTTATTAGTTCTGTTATTCGGTTGCTCATGTTATACGGGAAGGGGTGTGGGTATATAACATTATGCCTATAGGGATTTAATGATGAGTGTTCCCCTAGTGATGTTACACATACACTACCCTTGTATGTGTGTGCCTGTAAGGGGTATTGGAATTATATTAATTCTTGTAGAAGGGTTTCCCCCTACGGGGAAACACTTCTAATGATGACCCCTTTTGTTCCACATAGGATGATTACACTATATACATGCAAACCTTTATAGGTAAATATACTACCCGCAATACAGAGAACGACTGGTGCGGCGACCTCTATGAATACACCAGACCAAGACCTACTGAACACTTAATCCGGCGGCCATCCTCATGGTTGCCGCTATGTCTGATGGTTGTTTTCCGACTGTTAATGTCATACTAGAGTCGTCAGTTGAAAACTCCCAAGCGATTGAAAATAATTCTTGTCTACCCGCTAGACTACCGTCAATTGATGCGAAGTCCATTATATCTCCCGCTCTCAAATCAAATCGTTCTGGAAGACCTTCTACTATCCATTGACTGTACGCAATTCCTTGTCTCATCAGTATTTGCCTACCAAGAGTTTCAGCGTGTGCAACTGTGGTAACGCTAGTATCTTTGATGTACCGATGAACAGGTCTTTCACTTGTCAATGAGACAGTCGCACTAATGTCTAATTCTTCATTTTCAACAGTAACTTTGTTGAAGAAGTCATCATCGTTTGTAACTCTCTCAATCATAGTTGGATAAAAGTCGAGAGGAACAGTAGTCTTTGGAACACGACCCGCTGTGTAAGGGGTGAAGTTAGAATCGTGAAGTTCTTTTTTCTGGGCTACGTGAATGTAACCATAAGCGTCTGCGTAGATTTGATATTGTATCGGTCCAGAGTTCACAAAACTCAGCAGAGTTTGAATCGCTGCTAATCTCGTCTTACCCTTGAACTTCAAACCAGTTGGTAAAGTAAATTGAAAGTCAGAGATGATGCGGGCGATAGGTGGGTTGTAACTGGAATTGGCGATTATACTTTTAATTATAGTAGCAATGTTTCCATTTGCATGTGCAGGTTGTTCGGTGATATATTCATTCGTCAAGAAACCCAGTGCATCAAGACAAGTCAATCGAATACTATCAGATGTTTCTTCAATCCCTGCTACATAGCCTGTGAATATCAATGGTGGATTAGACCACATTCGTGGTGCTAAGTAAACTTGAATCGTTTCTCCAACTTCTGCTATGCCGCTCCTTCGACCCGCAACGGATGATATGTTGATTGTAATTTGTCGTGGTGTGTTCAAGTCATCTTTTGAAGAAATTGACTTGACACCATGTAAGGGTCTAATTCCATTAACTAATACAACAGGTGTCTTTGGCGTTGCCTCATCTTCTGCTATCTGCCCGTATATTGTTCGTCCCAAAACTTGCCTTGACCTAACGAAGTAAACCTTGTGAGGCCAGTTGTTTCTTAGATTACCTAATTGAAATTGTCTCGGTCTATTCATCCATTGTAGACCTTCTGGATTCCAACCGCCGTTACTGTAACCCAATTTTCCTAGATTGAATGTTGGGTTTGGTAAAACTGATGTTGGATAGTTGCCTTCGGTCGGTCCTGTTGTAAATGCAAAACCGCCACGTGGTCCACCGCCACGTCTGCTTGTCAAATCGTATTGGTCTGGGAATAACGACGCAGATGCGTAGAGATAACCGAAGCCGTCAGTTGCCCCGGTGTAGCCGTTGTGAAGATGAGGGTCGAATGGTTTTGGTGATGCAAGATTAGTATAACAGTAAGTTGTTGGTCCACCCGTCGTCCATTGATTTGAAAGAGCAGTCATCGTATTTGGATGTGGGATTAAACCGAGACCGAAGTCTGCTGGATAATGAGCGGGTCTGTTAATATCTTCTTTATCATTGACGGTCATAGCGTGTTCCGCTACCGTATCTCTTGCTCTGTAATTCAACCACTGAACTTCAGCCCATGTTCGAGAAACGAATCGAGCAATCGCCGTCCTCGGTCTTCGTGGGTCTTGCCCTAATTCCTCAACGAAATCTTTGAGATTATCCGGCGGAGTAATGACAAACTCATCGTCAATAGGGTCTCTAACGATGCGAACATACCGCTCGGCCTCATCATCCATGTTTATACAGGGCAAACTAAAGTTATTTACCGTATGCTTAATATTACACTTAGGACTCGAACCGTCTGTGAGAGTTTTAACACCGACAAAAGGATATGCTCTAGTTAAGCGTTGGATGCCCGAACAAACAACAACAAGTGGAATAGTTATACAAGACGAAGCAGCGTCGTATGGCTTTGGAGTAATAGAAGAAATTACTCCTTTTAGTAAAGAAAGTGAATACAAAAAAGGAGATGTTGTTTTGATAGAAAAAGACTGTGGGACTTCACTACAGTGGAATGGAAATATTTGCTTGATGGTTAAAATAATGAATATAATAGGGGTGATTGAATGAAGAAGTCAATATATGGTGAAGAAGCAAGAGAAGCATTAATGAGAGGAATAAATGAAGTTGCCAATTCAGTTAAGCCAACATTAGGACCTGCTGCTAGAACTGTAATACTAGAAAGACAATATGGCTCACCTGTTGTAATTAATGATGGTGTTACTATTGCTAAAGACATTGATATGAAAGAAGACCCATATGCGAATCTAGGTGTACGTCTTATTCAAGAAGCAGCGAGTAAGGCTCAAGATAATGCAGGGGATGGAACAACTACCGCCTCTATCCTAACTCAATCATTATGCAATAAAGGATTAGTTGAAATGAAAACAGGTCGCAATCCAATACACATTAAGAAAGGATTCGATAAGGCAGTTGAGATAGCAGTTAAGTCAATCGAAGATGCGGCTTCCGATGTTGACGACACGTCTTTGATTCATGTAGCAACAATAGCAGCCAATAATGATGAAGCAATTGGTTCTCTGATTTCACAAGCATTCCAAACAGTAGGAAGAGATGGGATTGTCTCGATTGAAGAATCGAATGGTCTCGATACGACGCTAGAAATTGTTGACGGACTTGAGTTTACTAAGGGGCTACTTAGTTCACATTTTATTACCGACTCGGAAAAACAACAAACGACGATGAAGAAGCCTTTGATTTTAGTAACTGATGAAACTATTCGAACCGCTCAAGAAATTGTTGATGTTCTAAATTATGCAGTAGAGATGAAAAGACCACTTTTGATTATCGCTACCAAGATGGAAGGTGAGGCTTTGGCTACGCTCGCCCTTAATGCTTCACGTGGTATCTTAGAAGTCGCAGCAGTAGAAGCACCTTCATTTGGTAATTCACGTGAAGAAATACTCACCGATATTGCTACGGTTGTAGGAGCAGTTCCGATTTTCTCCAGTAAGGGAATGTCAACTCAAAGGAACGGAATAGAATCTTTAGGTGGTGCGTCTTCAATCTCATGTTCGATGAAGAAAACAACAATAGTTGGTGGTCGTGGTACAGAGAGTGATATTCGGAAAAGACAAGAAGCACTTATCGCTCAATCGAAAGACGCTGAAACTGATTGGGAAGCAGAGGCATTGAGAGCAAGAGCAGGTAAGATTTCCGGCGGTGTTGCAGTATTACACATCGGTGGTAAGACCGAGGCAGAGATGAAAGAAAGAATCGCACGTGTAGATGATTCATTGAACGCTACTAGAGCCGCTTTACAAGAGGGGATAGTAGTAGGTGGCTCTATCATGTATCTACGTGCTAGAGATGAGATACTAGATGCCTCAGACGACCATGAAGGCGACGAATGGCTAGGTATGATGATGGTACATGATGCACTAGCAGAGCCGTTTCATCAGTTGTGTTTTAACGCAGGGGTTGATGGTTCAGAGGCACTAGAGCAGGTCATAGAAATGAATGACTCTAACTACGGTCTAAACGCCAAGACTTTGGAGTTTGGAGACCTTATTGAACAGGGTGTTATTGACCCTGCCAAGGTTGTCAAAAACTCACTGGAGACAGCCGCTTCGATTGCAGGGTTAGTCCTAACAACCGAAGTGCTTGTCGCAGAAGTCTAAGCCATAAGTGAAGCCAATTCTTGCACGCTTATTGTGTGGCCTTCATACGGTGGGTTAGCGATAGGGTCGAACACCCAAGCGTCCTCGTCTCGATAGTCAGCAGTCCAACCACAGCCTTCGATGTGGCAGAGTGTTGATACTACGAACTGATGCCATACGTTGAAACTACCAGACCATTTTTCACCTTCGTGGTCGCGGTGATTCCAGATAACAGTTTCATTAGGGTTAGTGTGGTCGGAACATACCCAAGATGCAGGGCGGTCGTCGCACCAGTCAGCCCAGTGTTCTAAGACAGTCATACCGCAGAAGTAAACATGGTCGTCTCTAACTTCGGCTCTTTCAGAGCGGCCAAAATGCTCTAATGAGATATTTAACTCTCTAACGATGTACTCAGCGTACGTCTCGCCTTCTTCTTTCTTTCCTTCTCTTCGTGTCTGCCAGTATTCTCTTGCTTCCATGTTCTATCGGAGTGTGCATTGGTATATAAGGATAACTGTTCTACACTTTCACAAGCCTAAAACCCATGACGGTTAGTAGTACCACTCACAGCATCTTGGTCGCCTATGCGGGTTATCAAAGCCCCACTCCAAGGCCAGTACAAAGACGACCCTGCATGTGGAGTTCTGTACCAAGCCAATGGGTTAGTCGTCCAAGCCAAGTCTAGGTCTGCCGCATTATGTCCCCAGAATCTTTGGTAACGTAACTGTGGTGCATCGTGAGTGAAATCCTCACTACCTGCAAGAGTTTCAGCCGCACCTAGTATAGTCCATTCAGTCCCGTCAGTCTTTACTGATGGAACAGATAGCCAACGAACATTCATAGAACGGATAACATTCTCATCAGCAGTAGCAGCATCAAACTCGAAAGAAGGAAGCCATATCTCCATGAAGTGTGAGCGTTGTGTCCATACACCGGATGTACCTGCAATAGTCATAGGTGATGAGTCAACTACTGCGGGCCAACTAAGCGGTGCAGCACCGTCAACTTCTGGAGTAGGCACTGTTGTATATTGTAGGTTACTACGCCATCTAACGACGATGTGAATATTCCCATTTCCATTAGTTGTCATTGTCATGTCGGATATATCGAATGGGTCGCCGGAGATTGGATGAAAAATATGTTTTACAGTCTTTGTTGTTGATGACAATACGTCTCTAGCATTCATGGCAGTTATCATTACATCGTTAGCAGCAATGTCATCGACTTTACTTAACCTACAGACTACATATATCCTATCTTCTTCGTTTATGATTGCATCATACCAGTCGCATACATCAGCATCATTTTCATGTAAGTAAAGTGGACTTCCGAAAGTATGCACTGTGCCAGAGCCTAAGTCGCCTTGACAAGCATACACTTTAGCATTCGCAGTGTTGTTATCTTTTCTAAAGAAGATGAAAGGAATGTCGTCGCCCCTAAGAGCCAACTTAGGTGAGTCTATTCTACCTGATGTCGTGTTGTCAACTGAAACCCATCTTCCATCATCCCAAGTTGTTGGACTACCGCTCGGAAGTGCAACCCAACTTGCATTCGGTTCTTTGATTGAATAGACGACTGAATATTCTGAGGCACTCTCCCGGTAATGAACCGCAGACAAGTGAAGCCTGTCCTTAGAGTCGCATACTAAAGTCGGTTGCATCATGTTATCTCCAGTGGTGTATGGATTGTTAGTTGCTGAGATGTTGATTGGTGTAACAGTCGTCCAGTCCCACTTATACACGTGGTCCGGTGAAGATGCGACTATGTTTCTAGTTGCATATGTATAGAAGAGTCTGCGTATCGGTGCGCCTGTTATACTAGCAGAATCATCCCTTGCTACTTCGATAACAGCGTGTATTGTTCCTAGACTATCTGAGGCGAATGCTGCTCCGTATATCTTATCATTAGTGTCAAGCGCAGAACTACCTATCTCTGAAATAAGTAGGACTTCATCAAGACCAGTTGTTGTTGCACCAAGTTGTTCGGCGTGTCGATTCCAGAATAAATCTGAACCCGGTGGTTTGGTGTAATGTACGTACGTAGGTTGATTCCCTCGGCTTGCCTTAGTCGATGGAGCAATTGTAAATTGATGCAATGTCCCATCGGGTGTTCTCAATATTCTTTGACCCTTGCCAAGATAGCCGTCAGTTGCTCCGGTAGCACTCGCACTGTCATTCATTTCTTTTCTATTCGCAGTAACATTACCCTGTGAGGATATTATTCCTGTTGCATTGACTATACTACCACTATCCCAATATGGTCTTACGTGATTAGATACGTGTACCTCGACTGATGATTTCAATTGTTCAGATACAGCAACCCAGTCCTTCTTACTAAGTTCCTGTGCTCTAGCCAATGTTACATGTGGATAACCGGCAGTGTAGACTTTATCCCAGTCGTAATCACTGCCTGTCATAACAGGGATAGCCCCTGCGTGGAAGTGGTCTGTTGGGTGATTAAGCCAGAATGCAGATAAAGAATTACCACTTACGAATGGGCCACCCATTAACTCATTTGGTAATAGAATATCATTGTAAAGAACATTACCACTGTTAGTTGTTCTCCTTGCTGTATCAGCCCATAGATTAGTGCGTAAGTAAGATTGACCGATAGTCCCACCATCACCTGCTGCATCAAAACCAGATAACAAACCTGCCGCACCTTCTAAGTGAAGGGTGTCCGTTCTTGAGAATGGAGTTTCAAGTTCTAAATCAAGAGTTCCTTTTCCACCTGCTCTAGCCCGGACGTGAACTTGACCGGGTGCAAGTAGATGTAAAGGAATGTCGTAGCCTAGACCAGCGTGAACCTGTTTCCAAGTTCTATCAGTTCTGTACGGGTGTGCTTTAGATGAAAGACCATAATGAAGAGGGCCGAAATGTGAGAACCCACCGAGAGGGCCGACTAATTTTCTAGCAGCATTTGTTGATAGTAAGTCTGAGAATGGTGCGTCAGTGTCGCCCTCTGAATACGACGTAGTGTCATAGGAACGTGTGTTATACAGAGCCGCAGGGAAAGCCCACCCATTGAACCCAAACTCGCAGAATGGACTCGCAGATGAGCCGAAATCAGCAAAACCAATGGTTGTAGGAATGAACCTAGTCTTTCTCAAATGTTGGTATCTATCAACAGCCCAAGCATCTATTCCACTTTTCTCTGTGGTTATGTCGTCATACCCAAGATAAGAAACACGGTCAGTCATTTGTCTGTAAGGATAACCATGTAAAATAGAACCATCACTTAGTATGTGAGGGAGACACTTAGGTAAGACCGCATGAGAACAACGTCCTTCTGGATATGAGCCGTAAGTAATCGGTATCGCCCTTTGTGCTGATTCGGGAAACCAATAAGCAATTCGAGAACCACTCCACCACGTATCATCTTCTATCCAGTTTTGTGTTCCTTTACTAGCCCCGTCAACTGTTGAATATTTGATGTCGAACATTGCCTTACCTTCACGCACCCTGCCATTCTTTGCAGGGGTGTCCGACCATAATAGAATCAGACTTCTTGCACTTGAGTTAGCAACCATCTGCCCCCAAGGTGGAACAGCACCGAAGTTTGTTCCAGTGTAGTTGTTCGTACTGCCGAAGTTCAACACTGGCTCTGGATGCTGTAAAACAGCATCACCAGTGCCGCTAAGTGGGTCGCTCTGTTCATCTTGTATCGGGTTGCATGTTTTAGCAGCATCATCGTAATAGAAACCCGGCGGGCATGGATTGGAAAAACCATCGGGATTCCAAGGCCAAGGGTTAATGTCGGGACTCGGATATTCCCCAGTATTACTTATCATATCTCGGTGAATCGCAGCCATCATCATCTTTCCATCTTCCATGATTCGCAATGACGAACAATGTATTGTCGGATGAAGCAACGATTCTGCGTAGGATGTGTGGTCCGGGTGTTTGGCCCGGTCTTTTCTCTCTTGACCTAAGTATCTCATTAGTTCGACTTGAGGAAACACCCAATCATGGATAGTCCATTGATACATATATTCAGAGATAGAAATGCCAGTTCTAGCATCGAGAGATTCAGACTTACCCACTAATAGATTATACAATGGATTGTCTGTTGCTGTGGTAGCATCTTCGGTGTATAGAGCGTCATTGTTGGCTGTCCACTTGAATAGTAGTAGTTCGCTGCCTCTAGGATTACCTGCTGCTCCACTGCCCCCGTCAGCCCATACTTGGCCGTTACCCCAAACTGCCGAGTTGAAGTCCGATGCGTCGATAGCATCTGCCCCTACAAGCAACTCTCCACCGTAAGCATCTGCGTCCCATAGATGTGAAATGCCACCTTGTTGATAGAATCCACCCGGCTCTATTGTTCCACATAACTTTGGTATTCTCGCCCATGATGGATTTGCTAAGGGTCTGAATGGTGTCATCTGATGTAACCCCCATGCAGATTGTGTTACTTGTTTTGATTGGGCCGTAGTTCCTAATTTAACGCCTGTAAGTGTTGGGTCGAGTCTGAATATAGCATGATATATTGTTACACTATCTTCAGAATAGTTTGCTGGAATGTGAGACTGGGCTAATGTTGGTGCGCCTCTTGTATAGTCAACTGTCCCACTTGCTCTAACCGTTTTCGGGGTATTGACAACTGATACTAGAATATGATAGTCAACAATTGGTTTTCGAAATGCAACCCCCTCGATTGTTACATCTTCATAACGAAGAATCGAAGGAACAACTTTAACACGGGTCGGAACTTTATCAGCAAGGAAGGTTGAGGAAATTGCAGTTGTCTTAGACCAAGCACCTGTTCCTGTTATGTCTCCATATATTCTACCACTAGCCTTAGATTGAACAGATGTTCGACTGCTGATTGTTTGAGTTCCAAAAGCCGTACTAGGAGCGGTTCTAATGTTTCTTCCTGTCATAAATGTAGTTTGATTGTCATTGGTATCTCCAGACTTCCCAGAGCGTCTAGCAGCAGTTCCTAGTGCTTCTTGTAGTGGAAATATAGGCGTACCGTCTGTGTAATTATATCGTGAACCAGTGGCTAAGGTAGAATCGTTATACCACTTACCATTTCTTAGTAGAGTTTGACCCGAATGAACTTGAACATTCAACCCAGAATATGTTTCATCGTTTTCATCCTCTGGCACACTATGAAACGCAGTAACAACTAACGCACCTTCGTAGCCAACAAGACCGCATGAATCGACGACAACATGATTGCCTCTTTCAACTGCACCAATAGAATATGGTAAAGCATCACTGTCTTCAATAACTCTCGGTACTTGAATAGTCGAATAGTTAGTCAGAATGTTAGAAGTTTCAGTAGCAGATTCAGTGCTTGTTGGGGATGTTAACGATGTACCACTAGCCAATACGGTTTGTCTTGCACCCAAGTTAATCCCCCAGTATGAAGAAGTTGGTCCACTCTCTTCGGCTCTATCAAACATAGCCATATCACTTACCGATTTATCTGAGCGGTCTGCTACGAAACCAATGACTGAATACGCAGTGTTGTGAAACGAGCCGAATGAAATCCCAAGTCCGTTCGATGGAACAACTGTTGCTGCGTAATGAGCGATATTCAAAGGAGCACCGTTAGTTGTAGTTCTACCCAGAGTCAACTGATTATCTGTGGCAGGGATTGAAGTTGTATCTCTCTTGATAGAAAAAGTATGGTTAGCAGGTTGATTACCTGTTTCAGTTCTTCTACTGTGCGCCCCGAACCTACCTGCTTCGGTGAAAGTCATGACTGTTCCCGAAACTGAAACACTTGTTGCTGAGGCATCATGATGAGAACCTGTTACTGTTACACCTTCTATTTGAGACATCTCCAACCAACCCATTTCACTGTTCAAAGATGGGGGAGAAATGTTTAGCAGTAAGTCGTTTGTTGTAGGTGGTTGTGAAGGAGAGAATGTGTTTCGAAATGTACCTGTTGCATCAACAATAGATGTCAACGGTAAGCCCGGTTCTGCACCAACTGGCGGTCTCATATCGACTGGGGAATAAGCCATTCATCATGCCCCCAGACCTGCTTCTCTAACGAATACCGCAGTGTAAGGTGTCTGCCCTACATTGCCGCCTTGACGTTGATAGTTGAATGAAACCATTCTTCCTACAAAGGTCTTGTTAGTTGCCTGTCCAGAGAAATTAACTGCTTCATATTCAAACTCAACCAATGCACCGCTTTGTAACAACTCTTCCATAAACTCAATATCAGTATTCTCAGTTTCTTTAAGGAATATTCCTTGCATTTCAAACTCATCAACTCTCTGCCCTCGGTCAGTTACTTCGGGATAAACAGCATCTAAGACTGGAGTTTGTGTAAAGGTAGCAACCCTTCGTCTGCTGAAAGATGAAGGCTTTGTATTCAATGTTAATGGGATGATTAGTGTTGCAGGTAATACTTTCACAACTACCTTAGCAACAGCCGAAGATGTGCCGTTAGAATCCACGACAACAAGTGTAGCAAGGAACTCACCCGCTTCTGCATAAGTATGGTCGTTATATGACGTACCACTAGAAACAGCAGATGAACCGTCTCCGAAGTTAAAAGTGTAAGTTGAAAGTGAAGCCGATGAATTAATCGAATACGAAGAAGATGCGTCGAGGCGAATTGCTTGTCCCGCTCTTACCATTGTTGGTATTGCTCTAAGGATAGCAATAGGTTCGGCATTTACAATAGTGTAAGTTATCGTAGGGTCTGAAGCAACTGATTCATTACCCACATCATCTTTGACATACGCTTTTACGTTTCTTGTTCCAGTTGTTGTTGTATAAACATACGATATATCTTGAGTTATACTTGTCGCAGGGGTTTCTACTTTTACCCATCCACTATCTGTCCCGTCGCCATACTCAACCTTAAACTCAGAGATGGTGCGGTTTTCATCTGTTGTAGCACCACTCACTCTGAATGTTATCACATGTCCTACCTTTGTTGCGAATGTAGTGTCTGAATCCTCAACAACACTTGTCGCAGTGCTGCCGTCATATGAGTTTGAAATAACTGCTATATCGACTGTCGGCTTCTCATCATATTCAACGTCCCATGAAGTAACATAAGGAATAGCAGACCAGTCGATAGGATGTAGTAAGGTATCAGAAACGGAAGGTATATAAAAGTTAAACCTCACGACGAAACCATTAGCGACCACGCTGCTTGGCAAACCAGTCAAGTCCAGTGTTCCTATTCCACCAGTATAATCTAATTCTCGGTCTATGAATCCATCTATTGTTGTAGAAGCCTCTTGGTCTATTGTAGCAACCACTGGGGGTTCTAGTAAAGTAACTCTAACGTCCATCCCTTTCGCCTTGTCTATATTCCTAGCATAGATATTCAGTTTAGTATATCTTGCTACCGTTGTCGAAGGTTGTTGTTTAATTGAATCAACTGTAAATGGTAGCATACTGTCTGTTGGTAATTGACGTAATGTCATAGAGTCGATTTGTAAATCTTGATTCGACTTCTGCAAAGTTGGATTCGTCAACCGGGTTATCTCACCATTCGAGTCAAGGAAGTCCGTAGGGTCGGCAGGTACGTGTAAAAGAGTTCTAGCGGGATATTCTGGCTCGAAATAACTTGTTTGTGTGAAACCATTCAATGATGTAATCGGAATTGAATCGGGTGTGATTGGCTCTCCTTGTAATGACACAAAAACATGATACGTTGCATTATTAACCCAAGTAGGTGGACTACCCCCTATCGTGAATATGTATGTAGCACTACCCACGTTGATAGATAAAGTTCCACTGGACTCAGTGATGACTTGTTTGCCAATTGTGAATGGTGTCCCTGCAAAATTGTCAGAGGTAAATACAACAAACTGTGCTTCGGTTGCCGTTAAGTCAGTTAGACGGGCAATCATAGCGGCATTCAATGTAGAGTCAGTATCGAAAGCATAAGGTGTACTAACGCTCCTAGAGAGTGAAGTCCCCGATGTAGCATATGTCATTTCACCAAGGTAAAGAGTGTATCTTGCACCTTGATGTTCCGTAAAAGCAACTCTATCGTCTCTGTTGTAATCTCTTGTTCCAGTGTGCATTACCGCAGGGTCGCCTTCGGCCCAGTGGTTCGCCCAGTGGTCGGTTGAATTAGATGGATGAGCGATTGGAGTTCTCACTGGGAATGTTGCTATGTCGCAAGATTTGATTGACATGGCCCATACTGGAGTTCTACATGATACATCAGTTCCAACAACTTCCCCATTCCAAAGGAAAGTCATTCCCTTTGTATTAAAGACTGTCCGTAATGTGTTAGTGCCTTCAGAGAATGTGAAGTAATTTGAAGTTCCAAAACCATTTCCTAACCTACCAAACCCACCAGTGCCGGGTAGGTTGTATGTATCATCTCCATCAAGGTCAACGAATCCAGTCCATGTTCCACTTGTTGTCAAGTGTGGTAGCCCACCAGTCATCCATACTGCGGGTCTATTGTATATTGAAGAAGGTGGATAGGCATTATCAGCCTTAACACGTGCATACCTGTTCTTTACGTCAAACACCCCCACATCTGCTGATTTATTACCAGTAGCATTAGGTGTATGATTCCAAAATAATCTCTTCATATTATGTAGGCCGGGTACAGTTTTCACTGTTCCGGCAGTCACCGCTACATCGTCTGAATCAAAATAACCACTACGGAAAGGACCGGCATTCTCACCATTATGTTGGGCGGTTGTTAACCTAGTGTAGAATCTCTTATCACTGTTAGTTGGGATAGTCAATGCAGTTCCACTCACTGATGTTGGGTCAGTCAATTGAGATATACCGTCAATATTCCCGTCCCAAATAGGCTCTAACCCCATACCATAATTATGAGCAGGGGTGTCCATAACCATAGAATGTCTGCCGAATACTGGGTGTTCTTCATTACCATCAAACTCAACCATAATCATTCTATTTGGTCTAGCGGGGAAGAACGCAGTAATCTCAGCGTCAAGATAAACCGGAGATGCGGCCATCTCTGAAAGTCCATACTTAGTAGTTGAACTTCTAGCCGAGACGACATCTCCCGACACACTCTCTGTCCAAGTTGCAGAATGGTCAGTGCTACGTAGCAACGTAGGACTCATAGATAATCGAGTACCAAGTCTTTCGTGTCCGGGCCAAGGACGATTTCTACCATACGTCCAAGTTCCACTTGTAGTAAGAGCAGTTCCCACTGGCTTAATGTAATCCCATGCTCGACGGCCAGTGTTAGTATCAGTATAAGACCAGAATGGTGTACTTACACCTCGGAACAACCACTTGTCATGACCATACTCACCATTCAGTCTAGGAAAACCACTATCGGCTCTCAATCTATCATTATAGTTGCCGCTTACAGTAATGTATCTATCCGATAAATCATACCCCAATGGAGACGGAATACGTAAAGCACCATCACCTTCATTGTATGTATTCGGAGCAGATAATATCTTACCATCGACATCTTTAGTGACTATACCAATTGAACGTAACACAACTTTTCCATCTCTATGTTTTCCATCAACTGAGGGTAAACTTCTCTCACCGATTGTTGGTCTACCGGGGTAAGTTGCATCTACGGAACTCCTTGCCGGAACATTGCTGTCCATTTGTGAAACACCAATTTGAAATCCTGTTCCAAGTTCTGAATGCGAAGGACTTCCTTCGGCGTTAGCATCTCTCTTCTCAATTCCAAAGATATTCCCTGCTGTTGCATTGTCATCTGCATCGGGAGTGTGAAAGTATTTCTGTTCTGAACCACCCACCATGCCCCTTCTTAGGTAAGCATCACCTCTATTGAATAAGATAACTTCATTCAAATCCGTTCCTGTTTCAAACAATGCAGTCTTGAATGTAAACGCAACAAAAGAACGAGTTGTCCCGCCATAACCATTTGCTATTGTTTGACCCGACTTATCATACATACCTGCCGGAGCATCGGCGGCTTGCCAATCCGCGTCTGAATTGCCCGTAGTTATTGTAGCATCAGCGTTAGTTATCCACCAACCGTTGTAGGAGCGTCCTACATCAGTGGAGTCGTCTGAATCCTCATAAGTATCTGAACCATCTTGATTACCTCTCAAGCCCCATCTATCGGGCCATAGTTTTCTTTCTGCGGTTGGGAATGTTGCTTTGTTAGTAGTTCCAAAATTATTTGCGTTATTATTTTCTAAATAAATAGGTGTCCCCGCAGGTAGAGCAGTATCTTCAGTGGTGTCCATGTGGTCGCAAAACACGGTGATTAACGACCCCGTTTTCTTCATTCCTAAGATTGCCATTCTATGAGGCGGTGGAGCAATAATTGTGTTCAACACACCATTTGCATTTGTAGTGGTTGTATGCCTAGCAGTCATCTGTTCGTTGGTCCAGTTGTTGCCTTGAGCAGAGGGGGCAAGTGGTCCTTGAGTGAAGTCAAAGAATGGGAATATCTGAGCCGAGCAATCATTTGTCTCAAGGTAATCATTTGAATAGTAAGTAGCATCATCCTCACTGCCGTAGCCGTGTAATCCATCCCATATAGAATAGAGTGTGCTTGTTGTCGTTCCACCAATATGTCTTGTTTGGTCGTAGACATAAGGAACAATTACACCATCATTCAATGAGTAAGTGCCGTCTTTGAGAAAGCAAGCCAGTGCCATTTTCATTCTATATTTTGGTGAAGGCACTGCTGTTGAATCAAATGATTGAAAATAATTACTGTTCGGTAAATTAGCATGAAGGTTAGCATGAAGGAGACCCGTCAAGTGGTCTCCAGACTTACCGAATACTTTGTATTTTATTGTTGAAGAATCAAGACCACTTGGGTCAGAGTCATATCTAGTAATTCCATTAGGAAAATACTGTGCTGATGTTGACCCATTTCTTATACCACTTGATACTTTTATTGTAGCACCGGATATGTCTTTATGAAACTGATTAACGTCAAGCAACATTGGATGGAAAACAGTTGCTCTGTAAGGAGAAGTTGCAGGTATGTCAGCATGGCCGAATGCAGACTCACTGTTGGTATCTACCATCCATTCAATACGAGGGTCAGCCCCATGTACAGGGTTAGCACTTGTCGCACTTACATGACTGTCTCTACCTTCGACCCCATGTGGTAAGAATGAAGGCTTACTTGCATTGAGTTGACCGATATGACGGTAGTCATCAATAAACTCGGTGAGTTCTTGAATTGTCATAAAGACTGGATATGGACCGTTACTTCTTGTATGCTCAGTGCCTACACCAACCTCACCCTGCATTGGGCTTGTTCTCTTCTCAGCAGTATAGTCATTATCATACAAACCAAATGAATCAGTGGGTGCAGATGTTGGAGCAATGAGAAAGACTGATGTCTTAGTAGAATCAGCATGAGTAAGCGTACAGATTGGCTTGAAGCCACCAGAGCCAGAGATAGTAAGAGTTGGCTCTATCCCTGCGGGGTCGGTTTCCGTCCCTGCATCTGTTCCATTATCATTGATTGCTTCAACTCGAATACCGGGTGTATTGGCAACGTCATCTACGAGGCCGCTTAGAGACGGTGTTGTAGGTCCGAAGTTTGAGCGGAATATCTGAGGGTCAACGGTTAACCCACCGTCGCCTTTTACGTATGCGGGCCACATAGGTTGAAGTTCGGCAAGCCCGTTCTTGATACGAGAGAAAGGCTTGTCAATATTCTGTGTTGAACGTGCCATCAGATAACCCCCTGTGCTCCCCGTCTCATTGAACGGTTGATGATTTTTGGTAGTTCACGTTCAATCATAGCCTGTATCTCATGCTTGTTCAACCCATCACCGTTAATCACAATATCGCCAATAGAGATGTTAGTACCCATGCCACCACTTGCATCAGCGATACCTACTCCAATTTGTTTTAGTTTACTATTTGTCAAAGGAATAACTGCTTCACTATCTCCACCTTCACCTATCATACCTATTGTTGGTTTTGACACAATACCACCTGCGGCGAAGAGAGGCATATCCTTTACTGGAATACCTCTAGCCCGTAGCCCTGCGTTCACTTGGTCGGGTGTCAATCCTTTTGTTCCACCCATGCCTTGATTCCCCATAGCATGTGCTAAGTTTCTTCGATTGGTTTTTTCAACACTATTTGCTATTTGAGCAGAAGAACGACTGTCAGTTAATGCACTTCTCACCTTGCCGAAGAACTTTGTAAAACGATTATTCTTCAAGACTCCGCCAAGTTGTTGGAGTAAGTTTTTCAATTTAGCAACCAACTTCGATATAGTGTTGATTGGGCCTTTTAAGATTTTAAGACTCTTCAAGAAAGAACCTGCTCCACTACTTGCACCTTTGAACAAACGTCCTAGACCGGGCAACCTTTTACCCAACATCATGAATAGTTTTGCTCCACCCTTTGCCAACCCTGCAAAGTCGGCTAGAGTGTGGAAAAACTTAGACGCTTTTTCATTAGTTCCTTCAAAGAAAACGCCGAGAGACCTCAAGACCCATCCAACCCCAGAGAATATAACTATTGCTTCCAATACGAAAGTAATAAGTGTACTAAATATTTTCACTAACCCCTTTAGTGAACCGTCGAATGTAAGAACCGCATCAACCACATCCATGAACATACCAAACAGTCTTACTAATGGAGTCACAATAGCCGTTAATATTCGACCCAACATTGCTAGTGCAGGTAGTATTCTTGTTATTGCCGACAAGACTTCTACGAACAAAGGTACAGTAGCGACTAAAACGTCGATTGCAGCAGGTAGATTTGTTTTCAGAGTATTTGCTAATGCAATTATCTGCGGTGTCAATTGTTCAACTACACCACCCGGTTCGTTCAACGTCTTACCGAAGTCGCTAAGGACACCCGTAGTTTTCTGTCCTTGATATTCGACATCGAATAAAGCCCGGACGAAATGAACACCGAGAGTAATTGACGCTTCTTCAATCTGTGATTTGAAAACACGCAATGCTTCAAAAGATGATTGTTGTAGTGTGGTAGAGAATTGTTCTGTTGTACCTGCCGCAGTTCTGTTTGCTGCTACAAGTTCATCGAAAGCATCTACTTGAGACATCAATGAAAGAACAGCCGTACCACCACGAACACCGAATATCTCCAGTGCTTGAGCCGCAGTAATATTACCATCACGCATCTGATGAAGTAAGTCCGTCAATGAAGTCAGACCCATAGTTTGCATCTCAACTGTTTTGATTAGTTCATCAGACCGTTTCTTCAATGATGATTGTCTTTCTTCGGCTTTCTTCATAGCATCGGATGTTTCCATCAACTCTATTGTTCTCTTTTGAGATGTTATACTAAGTTCTTCATTAGCCATTTCTAACCTTCGGATTTGGTCTATTTCAGATTGATTCAACTCTCTTTGTTGTTGCGCCGCTCTAAATCTAATCTCTGAGATGGAGAGTTGATTCTTTCTCTCAGCCATAGCCAAATCATCTAACTCGCCTTGTAAGTTATTGACTTCCATAGTTAGACGGGATGTAATACGTGCTGTTACATCCATTTGGTTCATAGTGGCTTTCAATGATGCATTTGCAGTCTTACCTGCATCAGATAAAACGAATACTTCTAAGTTCAAGTCATTGATAACTTTTCTAGCATCGAAAGTTGGTTTCAATAATTTATTGATAGACATACGCAGACCTGTACCTGCCACTGTACCACGTAGACCTGCATTACCTAACGCACCGATAGCCGCTGCTGTTTCTTCAATTCCAATACCTGCCGCTGCTGCAACAGGAGCAACGAACTTCATTGCTTCTCCAAGACCGACTACATCCACGTTTGCACTTGTAAATGTCTTAACAAGAACGTCAGTTGCTTCGTTCAATTGTCCCATCTCCATACGGAACGCCTTAACCGACGCTACACCAATTGTAGTAGCAGTCTGAATATCAGTACCACCTGCGATAGCGAACTTCACTAACTTGTCAATAACTTCATCATCAACCATCTCATTAAATGAAACACCTGCAATAGCCAGAACCTCGGCTGCCTGTGCTGCTTGAGACGCAGTAAATCTTGTTGACTTACCTATGTCTCTGATTGTATTCTCAAGCGTCATGGCTTCTTCGCCTGTCGATTGCATAACCGCTTGTGTACGGACTAGCGTATCGTTAAACTCAATGAATAGTTCAGAAGATTGTTTGAGAAACCCTGCTGTCAGAGATGCACCGACGGCACTGGCTGAAAGAGCGATTGCTTTGAAATTAGCATTCATCACCGTACCCAAACGAGATACTTTTCCACCTGCTGCTAGTAGAGACCTACCTACAGCAGACATGTTCTTACGAAAGGATGTGGTATCAGCCGTAACCCTTGTCATAATGGTTGTTACTTCTGCCATTATCTTCCCACCATTCTATTCGCTCTAGCCCTTTGACTAGCCTTACGGTTATGTTCAGACTCCTTACGGTTCTTTACAGAGAAGGCGGTTATAAGGAAATGAGCCTCTCTAGGGTCTAATTCTTTCCACTCTATTATACTCATGCCGAGATGTGCTAAGAGGGCGAAGAGGAATTGACCTTCATCAGACTCGGCATACTCTTCGATTATTCTAAAGGGACGTTAACTGCTCCCATTATTGCAGTTGTTAGTTGTCCTATGGTTGTTAAGGGCATCCTTTGAAAACTATCCCATGTGAGTTCTTTGTCGCACTTTAGCATCATTTCAAAAACCATGAGCATTCCAAGTCTTTCTGCTCGGTCTTCTTCATTCAGTCCTATTAGTTCTGGGTTCTGTTTCAAGCCGTTGTATTCTTTTACAGATAGGGGGAGACACTTTATCTCATCCACTCCTATGTTCAAATGTTTTACAACCACTATTATCGGTTCTGAAGCCTGTTCAATTATATTATCTATCCATGTCATGTTTAATCACCGTCTCAACTGTCAGCCGCAGTGTACGACCAAGTTAACGCTTCAAATGAAGCATTGAGTAATAATGGACCTTCGCCACCTGCTTCAAGACCTTCTGTTGCTAGGTCAGTAAATACGCAGTTGCTTAATGTGAAAACTTTAGTTCCAGATGTTGTTCCCACTGCCTGTGTTCCGGCTGCTGCAAATCTAATCTCAAACTCTTCGTCATTGGTTAACATGTCATGTAATTCTGAAGATTTTATTCCCCATGCGGCGGATAATGACCCGCTTGCTGATTTCAGTCCTCTTGTGTTCGCAGTTGCATAAGATGACCCTAGTTCAACATATTTTCCAGTAGCGGCGGCCAATGTGAAGTCTCCCTGCACATACCCCACTAATGCCCCGGTTGTAGTACCGGAAGTTCTGATTGAACCAGTTACACCTGTGAATGAATGTAATGCCATTGAGTGAGATGCTGTCGAACATGGGTATTAAGTAAAGCGGTTGCGTAGGTGTTTTGCACACTTTATATACTGTCAGATTTGATTCCTCAGTCTTGCATGATAGATTGGTACATACTCTCGGAAACGAAGGCAATTCCAAGGTAGAACTCACCGTTGCCTGTATTCTCACCGGACTCGTACAAAACCGCTCTAAGATTTCTGCTTCTAGCAATTTCAGAAGGTGGTGTAAGGTCGCCCTCGATAGTTTCCATAATGTCGTAGCGTAGTACGTATGGGGATAGAAGGTGAAATGTTGAGAGGCCAGATGGATTCTCACCGTCGCAGTAAGCGTTTTCTGAATGGGTGTTACGTGAGATGACTCTCTCTAAGCAAGGAGATGGCCCTTCAAAGTATTGAGCCATAGGTTGATTCAATTCGATGTAACCAATTGAACCCTGTTGGATAATGTCATTCCAGTTGTCGGTGTTTCTCATGTCGTTTTCGGCAGTTATTGGGTTGCTCATGTGTTAGGGGAGCGGGTGGGGGTATATAACATTTACTTATATGGATTAGTAATATCTTTTGTTATCCCAACGCCGAGATACTTGATTAGACAATACCTTGCGTGGTTTTATCTTACCATCGAACGGGTCAATGCAGTACCAACCTGCGGGTCTTTCTTCATCCCGCTCTTTGATACATAGAGGACACATATGTTTGGAATACTTGTTGTGTTTCTCTGCTTCTGGAACTAACTTCTTGAGTCTATCCATAACGTCTTGTCTTGCATCTTGAAAGCGTATCTGAATATCACAACCAAGGCCGTGAGTCTTACAAGTATGTTTACACTTCATGTTATCAACCTATCAATGAGTTATTCCCTAATGGGTGTGGAGTTTCAGATGCTTCTCTTAGTATCTCTTCCACTTGAGTTGTTATTTGATTCCAGTCAAACTTCTTTTCAGCAAACTCTCTGGCGTTCTTACCCATAGTATTACGGAGTTCCTTATCTAATGATAAGTCCAACATTGCTTGTGCTTGTTTGACAACATCTACTAATCCCATGTTCACGCCCCACTTTGGACCTGTTATGAATGTCGAACATGGTACTAAGATTCCCCGTTCATTGTCGCCAATTAATTCTGGACCTGTTGAATTGTCTGGTAAGATACATGGTAAACCACAAGCCATTGCTTCGGCTGATGGAATACCAAATCCTTCACCGCCTGTTGCCAACATATGAACGTCGCACATTTGGTACAATGCGGCCATCTGGTCGCTCGATAATCCCTGTAATGGGTTCTCAGACTGGTCAGAAAAAATAACGTGTTGTCGAAGTCCCATTTGCTCGACAAGCAAAGGTAAATCCCAACCACCCATGCCATAAGCATCAGTCGGACTACCACAGTGAATAATCATACCAACTGAAGATGGATTCGGATGTTTGTCAAGCATGAGTTTGAACGACTCTAACATTCTGGGTTGCTGCTTCCGGTTTGTGTTCTTACCTACGGAGAGAAATACAAACTCCCAAGGCACATTCATTTGTTGTCTCATCAAAAGTTTGTCAGACATACTCACTGGCTTGAACTTCTTCAAGTCAACACCATGATACAATACGTCTCCGTAGTTGTCAATATAACGGTCTAACATCGGGTCTCTCAAAGATTCGGGAGCAGAACCTTCTGTACTCAACCAATTAATGTAAGACTCGAATTGTTCTCGACCATACTCGGCCATCCAAAGAGGGGTATGTAGCAATTTGAGAATGTCTTTCCATTTGTATGAAAGTGGGTAGCCATCAACGGGCATGTAAGCAACATATGGCACGCCTCTATTATTTGTGGATAATACATTTTTACCAATGAACCAAGGGTCAATCAGAGAAAGCACCACGTCTGGCTGTAATCGGTCTATTGTAGCCCCTAGAACGGTGTCTCCCGCTTGGTTGACTACTTCACCCCCATACTCACCTATACCTGCGTGGACGAGCGTCCATCCTTCTGTATGTTTGAAATCTTCACCGTTGTAATCCCACCCCATAACATATACTTCATGTCCTCTCTTGACTAGCCGCTTGATTATTTCTCTAGTAACTACACCATATCCAGTTGGACGAGTGGGCTGTTCAGAACACCATAGTATTCTCATTCTTTTAGACTTGGGTTTCTTGCCTTTTTTCTTCCCCATATATCTCGGATAGGGCTTAGGGTTTTGAACCAAGCGGTCATTTTGATTTGATGAACGGGCTTAGATAACAAAACGGGTTCTAAGCGTGGCCGTAGGACGACTGTCTAGGGTGTGTTGGAGAGTTCCCGACCCACCGACTGCTCGATAAGTTTCAACATCCAATAATAACCTGTTTCCACTTGTAGTTAGTTTAGGTGTCAATGAGTCAGATGACGACCAACCAACACGAATCACACCGCTTAATCCCGGCCTCAGAGATAAGACGTTAGTCCCACTGATAGCATACTTCGGGTTCGGGCTTCCTACCCCTGTCCCATCCATAAAGTCTGATAGAGAATCAGTGAGTGTTTCTGCCGTTGATGTTTCACTAGACCAAGTGGCTAGGCCATACCATACTGGATTCCTAAACATGAGACGTACTGTCTCATACCTGTCCATGTCCATACCCTTGACGGGTCAGACAAGGCTATTGACGCTTAGTGCTGTCCGTAGCGATAGAAGGCTGATTCTTCGGGGTCTACTGGTGCTATTCTGTTCCAATGGCAGTCAAGACAAATGTAAACAATGTCTCCTGTTTCTCGGTCATAGTGTCGGCGTAGGTCGTTTGCGTTCATTTGGTTTATTCCGCCACAGTCTTGGCATAGGCAGTCGTTCTCTGTTGGTTCTATTGGGTCGCTCATGTTCTATCGTAGAGGGTGGGGGTATATAACATTTGTGTTATATTACTTTCACTCAGCCGATAGGCAGTCAAGGCAAACCCTACGGTCGCTTATTTCGCTCAGGTATGTGTCAAATGTTTCGCAGTGGCAGTCTTGGCAGATTTCGCTCATGTTCTATCGTAGAGGGTGGGGGTATATAACACTTTTGTTATATTACTTTCTCTTTTTGTTCCACAAGTCAATGAGATACAATGGTTTTCTAGCGTCTCCTATTGGTTTGGGTTTTACTTTTTTGGGCTTTGGTATGTTGGCAAAGCAAACTTCGCAACGAGTCAATAATGATTCGTCGGCTAGATATTTTTCTGGCATAGCCGAGTCCGGTTGTTTACTGCCGTCGCACAGATGAAACTTGTCATAGTAAACAGTAACAAACTCGCCTTTACCTACTACTCTTTTCACTTCTTTATGTAAGTGAAGAACACTCCAGTCATACTTTTGACTCATAGTCGGGATGCTCCTTTGGTAGTTTATGTAACCTGCGTTGTAGTAGATTTCCTATAAGGTCAGACACATTGTCTGCGGCTTGTATTACACGCTTCTTACTATGTTCGTCTTTACCCATATTTCTCATTATTGGGGCTATGTCAATATTACTCATGATATGCAGAAGGATTTCGTATTCCGCATGTGGTATGGTTTTGGCTCTCATAATGAGGCGAAATCATATATGTTTATAAAACTTTATATTAATTCTCTTCTACCTTGTTGCTTTGCTGTTTTCATTCGATGATGATTAGCACAGAGGGGTTCGCACTTTGCTACTTCTTGCATTATAGTGTCCCAACCATATCCATCAGAGACTAGGTAAGATATGTTCGCAACCTTTTGAGTTGGGTCAAGATGATGAAAGTCAATTGCTTCGGGGTCTTCATTGAAGCCACAAACGGCACAGGCAATATTAGCCTTATATTCATCCCACTTGCGTTTTATTTCTTGCTTTCTAGCCTTAACCCTAGAACGCATTAACTCCTTGTTCTTGTGGTAATACTTTCTTTGATATTCCCTGTTATATTCCCTACGCTTCTTCGGGTCTTTGTAGGGCATTGAACCGTACAGTAAAAGACGTGGCTCTTAACTGTACTTTTTCTTATATTCGTCAGAAGCAAATAAACTGTCCAACATTTGTTGACGAGTCAATGACCCTAGTGGCCCTAGAGAACGGACGTAGTGTTTCTTACCACCTAAGTCTACTTCTCTTCCTAGAACGGCCATGTAAGCCTTCTCTACGAAGTCCTCAACGGACATATCAAGAGGGTCAACACTTGGTAGTGATATATTACCTTTCGATACTTTAACTTCTTCAACAACTTCTTCCTCTTCTGGATAAAGATGATTTGTTAATCTCTCGATAAGGAGAGCCTTAGTTCCGTCTGTTGTTAGTCCGTGTTCCTCACACAATGCTACAAGTTCTGCTTTCAATAATGACGTTAATTCGTCTGTCATATTGGTAGTCTCAGAGATTATGGTTTATGACTATCACGGTTCAAGACCATATTCAAGTATCTGAATTGTGCCATTTGTAAATGCTTCACGTAGAGTAATAGTGTTACAAACTGTATTTTCATAATATGAATTAACTGGTAAAGTGAGGTAGAGTAAACGAGAACCTAGAACTTCTGCTCTGTAAGGAGTTCCGTTGTCTATTGTTCCATTGATTGTAAAAACGTAGTATGTTCCTTTTTCATCAAACTTGATTTCTTTCTTTTCAATCACACCACCCACCCAATGACATTCATCTTCTACCCAAGGGAAATAAGTGGTTGGGTATCTAGCAGGTGATGTTACAATTACTGCTAGTGACATAGACCACATAATCATCATGACGACCAGTAATATGGCTTTCACAGTCGTAGCCTTTTCTCTCACAATATAGCATACACTGTAAGGTCAATAAGTGAGGGGTATTGAACCGCATTATTGCTTAAGAAGATAATACGATTTCCTCGTCGCCACTGTAAGCGACGAATGAGGATTCTTCCCACCATTGATATTCACGGTCGTACACTATTCTGAAAGTACATGCACTTGGTCTCATTAGTTGTTCTCTGTTTATTGGTTGTCCGCCGAAGCCTATTATTTGGTTGCTCATGTTTAATCGGAGCGTGTACCCCTATATAAGACATTCGTTATATGGATTACTCTTGCCATCGAATCGCAAGAGTGTGCTGAGATTGATAACCAATGCAATCTCCTTCTTTATCTCCACCCATTCCTTTCTTCGGAGATTCAATTTCAACTGCCTTGGTTTCTTCCGACCTCATGATTTTGATAAAGTGATAATCAGTTCCATTCACCCCGGTTGACCCGGTTAAGTCTGGCGTAGTCAAACTACGGGTGTGCATCAAGTCGATGAACTTCCGATACAATTGCCAGTGTTTCGCTCTAGTATCAGCATACAAAGTAACCAACATGAATTGAGTTGCGTCTGTATTCAACGTAGCACCTTCCGTTAAATGAACAGGGAATGACATTCCGTAGGAAGGCATGATTGAGATTTGAAATGTCTTTTGACGCTTGAACTCTAGCCAACCAGTATTGACTAAAGGTGTCCATGTTCCATCGGGAGAAACCATATTGGACTCGATTAGGTTTTTGATTAATGTATGTGGGTCGGTAGATGGAACTCCCGTATCAGTTATCGCCATCAAATATCGACTCCATGCAATCTAAAAACATACGACATGTACTGTACGGTCTTTCAGTAGAAGTTGTTGTAGTTGGTTCTGTATTGTCCATAAGTTGCCACCCCCATTAATCCCATTCTTTGAACACGCTTTAACATTTCCATATATTCTTTTTCTGAACTAGCAAGTAAGGGTCTCCAGAACTCTTTCATTCTTTCAGTGCAGTTCTCATCATTCAATGCTGCCCTAGCACATTGACGTACTACAAGAAGTATGGTAGCCATCTTTGCTTCTATCGGAGCAGCAGCATTACCATAAACATAGACAACTTTCAGATATTGTCGTAGTGATTCAGCCCAAGGCTGATGAAATCTAATGATGCCCGCTTCGCCATCGTCTAACCAATAATCATGAGTTGAACGAATACGCCCTGCATCCAAGACGGTTTCATTACCAGCAGCGTCAATGGTTGAAATGGAAGTGATAGAAACAACTGGCCTTTTTGAAAGGCTGAGATGACGAAGCGAGTAATGAATATCAAAATACTCTGTTTCGGTTTCCGTACCCGCTAATTGTCTACCTGCATAAGCATCAACCATTCGTGAAGCGTTGGTTATCATAGATTCTATTTGTGAGTCAGATGGACCTATGCCTTCGGAAAAGTCTACACCTGCATACATCTCAACGTCTGCTAAAGTACAATAGTCTATGGCCGCCATGTTGATACCTTACACTAAGTGGGTATTAACGAATACGAAAGGATAGGGCCGAAGCCCCGTCCTTCCGATTACGGTTAGCCTATTCAGACTGTGTTGATTCCAACAACTTCGCATATTGCTTCGCCATATCTTACTGCGAATGCAACATCTTGTTTTGGTATCAATATGAATCTGTCTTTGGTTGGTTCGTCGTGGAAACCTATGCTGAATCTTCTCTCAGCAACGGTTGAATTACCTACGATTGGGCTTCTGATGTGAGTCAAGATAGCACTTGTGAAGGTAGATGATGAACCTGCGTCGGATGTACCGTCAACTGCTTGGTTGACTGGGATAACACCAGTAGCGAAAACACGGATTCCGTAGATTCGTCCTACTTCTCCGTTAAGGATAGTAGCAGCCGGTCCATATTTATCCACTGTCTGAAGTTCCGTTAATCCGAGAAGTTGAACTTCGAGGTTTCTGGGAACTATGAATGCTAAGTCTTCTCTGTTGTCTGCGTAGACACCAAGGTTGGAGATAGCACTTCTCATGTGAGATAGAGCGAATGTTCCGCTTACTGTTACATCAGATGCAGCAGCACTCTTTCTGATTCCGTCGAACACTAATAGGTAGTCGTTCTTTTCAGAGCCAGATGTAGTGCTAATTCCACCAGTGTTGGTTGAAGCGTTGTATGCACCCATAATGTTGTTTGCTAATGTGGATTCAGTGTCAGCGTTTAGGAACAAGTTTGCTTCGTTAAATGCTAAACGAGATGCTATGTCTTCACGTAGAACTGATAGTAGTCCTTCTACACCGTATGCTACTAGGTAGTTTCCGATTGGGATGTTTGCCATCATAGTCTTAAGTTCCAAACTGATTTCGTTTGTTGCTTGACGTGATTCAGTAGGTGTATCACCAGACTCGGTGTTTGTAAGAGTCTGTTGGTGAAAGTCAATACTGCCAGTTAGTTTTGGCACTTTCACAATTCTTCGGCTCATTGGCATGGCAGGGAGTAAACTTCTCATGAAGTTTCTCTCATAAACCAATTCAATGATTTCTTCGGCGGTCTCTGTCGGTAGGAATGTCGCACCAGTAGAGGAAGCCGCACCTGCTAGAGCAGCCTTCACTCTCTCTACGACATCCGTAAACTCAATTTCTTCTGTTGTCATATCTTTTCACTTCCTATTTTATTTGGGTTTCAGACCCCACTCCTGTCATCTAAACGTGCTGATAACCAGCCCGCTAAACCGACCATGCCCGGAGACACGTTTGGTTGGGGGTCGAACTTTGTTACACCAGTCTTTTTCTTTGGTGTTGTTTCATCAGCAACAAGCGACTTACGTGCCGCCTTTGCTTTTGGTACTGCGATAGGCAAGTCGCCTACCACATCTGCTAGTCTCTTGGAAACTTCTGCTTCAATTTCTGCTTCTTTCTCAGCAGCCGCTTTCTCTTCCATAAGAGATGAAATGGTTTGGTCTTTCTCCGCAAGTAATGTTTTCAGAGATTCTTGCTCATCTAACATTGCCGACATGTTGTTGACTGTTTGGTCCATGTCTGCTAATGCTTTTACAACTTGCATTAAAACTTCAACTGTTGAAGGTAAGTCAGATTTTTCTTCTAACTCTTCTTCTAACTCTTCTTCAAGGTCGTCTTCTGCTGCTTCTTCTTCAACCAATTCTTCGGTTGCTTCTTCTGCTGCTTCTTCTTCGACTTCCTCATCTTCTGCTTCATCCTCGGACTTTACTACTGTTTCTTCCACAGGCATAACTGTCTCGATAGGATTCTCTTCTGCGTCCTCAAGGATAGTTTTTTCCTCAAGTTCGTCGTCTGTTATCTCGATGTCCTCGGCGGTCATTGAACTATCGGATGACACAACGGGGGTATTAAGCAAATCGCTTGTGATACCTTTCTCTTCGAAAGCCTCTAGGGTTGCTTCAAGTATAGATAATCGGTCAACCAATGCCGATAGAATAGATTTCATGTCTTCATCATCTTCGTCATGATAACTTGCATCTTCCATATCTTCTGCCTTGCCGAATGTAAGATAGTAGTTGCTGTCATCTTCCTCGATAGCAACTATGTGTTTTTCTTCAACTTCGGTTTGTTTATTGTCGCAAGTGCAACTTGAACCGCCATCACATGACTTCTCTTCACTACGTAACACCGTAGCATGAACCTTTGGTTTAACCTCAAACTGAGAATATTTGTTTGAATCGTAAACTTCGTCGATGCTAAAATCGACATTTGCTATATCTGAACTAAGGAGCGACTTCTCTACGGAAAATAATGCACCGGGGGAAGCAGGTACATCAACAACCGAAGTTTCTAACCATTCAATATCTGTGAACTTCATGTAACATGAATCTTCATCCTTACATTCTTTTACAGCCGCTTTAGCAATAAAGCCAATTGAGAATGCTCTCAACATACCTTTGCGAATCTTTCTAGTAATATCTTTCTCACCGTTATCAATACGTGCTACACCTATTGGTACAGAGACGGTTGTTCCATCTGGTTTCTTGAATGAACCCATTTGCACATCTTCCATAACACCAATGACACCGTATGTCTTAGAATGGTTGTATAATATAACTGGGTTCTTTCGATAGCCTTCCCATGCTTCTATGATTGCATCATTGTCTACCAATTCATTATGTCTATCTAGCATATCGTCGTCTCCGACATATACTGGTCCTTTGATTCGTACGTCAGAATCTTTGTCGTCGTGTGCTCCTTTCATAGTTACGAAAGGTGTCTCTACACGATAGAGAATTACCGCTTCGGATTCATCTCCTTCTAGTGAGTCAAAGAGCCTGTGGTCTCGAATCAGCGTTGCCGATAACGTGTCCATGTTTCAGTCGTAGGACACGTCATGGTTAATGAGTATTAACTTAAGCGTCGACCAACGGAACACCTGTTATTGGTGATGAACAAGTGGAGTAACACTCTCTACATATGAAAGTGTAATACATGGTGTTTGGTACTACCATAGATGGATTTCTTACTATGTTAAATTGGTTGCTGTTGCAGTTTGGTTCGTCGCATGTCATTACTGTCATGTATCGCGGTAGGGGTGTAGGTATATAACATTTACCCTATATCACTTACGAAGTCTTGCTTTCTCATCAGAGATTACTTTTCTCATATGTGAGAGACCTCTGCTACCAACCATTAACCATTTGACTTGAGCAATTACACCTGCAAGTCTGAAATCCTTGTAGTGCCTAGCCGACCATGCTTCTCTGAGACGGACGGCTTTCTCATCTGTTGGAGTCTTGGCTTCTCCCATTTGACTATGGACTTTTGATAATCGAGTAAATTGTGTATTACCTAGAATGTTCCCACCCCTTTTCCATATCTGAGGCCATTCCTCTTTCAACTTCTGAGCCTCGGCAAGAGGGAATTGGTCGTACTCAGAATTACGTAGGCTCACCTTCTTATCATCTCCCCTCTTTGGAAAATTAGTCTTAGGTGCTTTCTCTACTACCTGCTTACTCTTAGAAGATTGAGGATGCCCTGCGGGTAGTAAGTCGGTGTCATGCTTACCGCCTCTAAATCTACCATTGCGTAAAACATAGAGAAAAGAATTGACTCTAGCATAAGCCCATTGTTCAGCCGAAGTTACGGTTGGACGAACGCTGCCGGGATTTGTTTGATATGCACCAACACCTCGGTCAAACACGGCACTCAACGTACGGACGTTGGTTCTCTTACTTGCCACGTTTCCAACATCTGCGTTATGTTTCTCTGCTTTTTCTTTGAGAGTTTTCTTTACAGCAGCACTGGCTTTTTGCTCACCTTTTGTTTCTGGTTTCTTTATCTTACGGAGCATCTTAGTTCTAACTGCAACTCTTCTATCGGACCGAGTATAAGTTCCATCTTCGTTATTGATGTAAACTCTTACAATACCAACAGTCTCACTGGTAGATGCTTCGATTGTTTCAGTTCCACCACTTGAAGTAACAACTTGGTGTTTACCTGCATTATTTACAGACTCCAATGAACCAACATATCTTCCTTTTCTTGTAGCCCAACTTACAAAATCCCCTTTATTCATGGTAAATACACCTTCTTTATTGCTTTCTTAACTGCTTTATCTATTCCTTTACTACCAATGCCACTGCGTTTATTCTTCATAGCAACTGCGTCAACTGCGGGACGTAGATACGGCCTAGGTGCGAATGGAGCATACTCGAATCGTCCAAACTCAACTACACTTGCGTATCTTACCTTTGTGTTACCGAATCTAACTTCCATTGCTCTCCTGTATTTTGATATTGCTCTCTTACTTCTTACCACTCTGCCAGAGTTTTTGAGAGCCGATGTCTGGACCGGGACTAACTGTTGAGCAATTCTAAGAATCTCCTTAGCAACCTTCTCCGTGTAAGGTTCGCTGAAACTTTCATTGATGGTTGCACCGAGATAATTGAAATCGTATGCTGCTTTGAAAAATGCATTGCCATCAACAGTTGCATACTTTGGCATTATTCCTCATTCTCCAATCCAAGTAAACGATATTCAAGAAGTTCGTCCATACCAAAGACTATGCCTTCTTCAACTAGAGTTTCTGCTGCTTCTTCAACTGATTCGGGTTCTTCCCCTTCTCCATCCTCAACCTTACCTTTGTTAATTGCTAGTTTAGGTGATAAGAAGAATGGGTCATTTGCTTCATCTTTATCAAGCAATGGCGCAAGTCCCAATACTTCTCTTGCTTCGTTGATACTGATTGCTGATTCTTGTCTTAGGTTAGCAATTGCTTGTGAGCGTAGACGGAATGTATCTGCTCTCTCTGCCTCACGGGATGGTCTAATAGTATTGAATTGTATTTTCCAGTCTGTTATCTCTAACAGGGGTAATAGTTTGTTATTGATAGCCGAAGATATTCTATGATGATACGACTCAACTACATCATACCATGCGTCTAGTTGTTGTTCTGGATTAGACATTTTACCCGTTTGAACCCATCCAAGTTTCATTGGTGGAATACCGAATACTGCACATATCTCTTCACGGTAGTAGTATAGTAAATCCAACTGTTGTCCTTCTTTAGTTGAATCAATAAGCCTGTGCATATTGAAACCCGAACCACCGTTGATTGCTACAAGTCCGAATGGTGATTTACCCGCTGTCAATTGTTGTTCTAGTAATCCTAGCATCGCTTTCATTTCTGAGTTGCTTATGTCTCCGACGTTAAGTATCGTCTTAGGTAAAGTTCCAGTAAACATCTCGTTTAGGTAATTGCTGAGATTCATTTGACCTGCAATTGTATTCAATAATGGTATCAATGGTGAAGTTCCGTAGCCTCGGCCTTGTTTGAACTTCGATATGTGAAGTATTTTGTTTGAAGCGAATCTACGCTTCTCCTTTCTTATCTCTTGAATGTAAGCCATTTTTGGCGGCTCTGGTCTTTGATTGCCGGGCAATAATCTCATTGTTTCAGCAGGTACAGGCCATACACTTACTAAGTTGCCACCGTAAATCCAGTCCTCTCCATTGGGGGTACTTTCATCATCATCACCATCTAACTCAAGGTATGAGTCTCCGAATAGTGCTAAATCATACACTAAAGATTCTAACCATTCATCACCCATATCATCGGGGTTAGGTGTTCGGAAAAAGTCATGCAACCTTTGTAATTGTTCTTCATTGCCTTCTTCTATCCCAGACATAAGTTTGAACTCGTAACCATTGGCTAACACGTCATCTACGGTTCTTCGTAGAATGGCATTAACAACTTCAGATTTCAGAGAAATATCTCGCAGTAAATGATATGAAACAGTTGTGTTCGCTCCACTAGCCGCCGCTTTCTTTGCTGAGACTGTTGCTATTTTAGATAAAGATGCTAGACTTTTAGCGTCCCAAGGAACATCATTTCTTACGGATTTGACTTCTTTATTTTCTCTACGGCGAAAGAAATTAAAGCGTCTGCGTTCCTCTGCCATGTCGTACCCTCATAGGTGGTGGGTTTTTACGTTGTCGTATCGAGTTGTAATTCTTTTACTTTACAACAAACGCAATGTTCGTCATGCGGCAAACTCAACTGAGCGCAAGTATTCACTGGACCATTCAAGCAATATTTGAACTCAGTCTTTGTTGGCATCTTCTTTCTTCTCTTTTGCCTCTTCGATGATTTCTTCTACATCTTCTTTGGCTTGTTCCACTTTCTCAACGCCTTCTTCTACTGCATCTAGGACTTCTCCTAAATCCAATTTGCCGTCAGCCATTAGAGTCTGATACTTACGTAGACCCCAGATAGCAAGTGGTATTAGAACTGCTACAACTGCTAAACCCATTAGTAAATCGTCAGTAGTCAGTCCTTCTAGCATGAACAAAGGGGGGATGACATCGTTAATAACGATTACTCGGTCTTCTTAGTGGTCTTTTTTGCCACTGGTTTTGCGTCTGCTGCTTTTGCCCCAGTCGCTATCGAGTTAGTTCCAGTTACACCGAATGCTTCCATGTTTAGTTCGTGTGCTTTAGCCATTCTCTCCATTTCTAAATCGTGTTCTAGTTTTACTTGCTCTAGTAAACGCACGTGTGCTTTCTCTGCTTCTGCTGAATCAACTTCACTTTGTAGTTGGTCTGGTAGAATGTTTATCTTTGCTCCTTCTTTACCTTTGAATAAGTCAAGAACAGATGTAATAATAAGAAGTGCTGGACCACCTAATAGACCAATGACTGTTAGTTGTGAATCTGAAATCTCACGTTGTTCTACTATACTAAAGTAAGACGCTGTTGCGGCTATAACTACCCATGCCAAGACAACACCCATACCGAATGTTAGCATAAGTTTCTCATTAGGATTCGACATTCGCATTGCCATCGGTCTATATGAGCGAAAGAGGCGGTATTTGAGGGTAGTTGTGAAAAAGTATATAAGCCGCCATCCCATATAGGTAGTGGTTGTGAATAGGGCGGCGAGCATAATCAACAAAGATAGTGTTCCTAATGCTATCATTTCCAGAGCCTCGACCATAGAAAATTAAGAGCATGGTTAAGCATTTGCGTAGCCGACATTATACCGAAGCAAAGCATGACAACAAAGACACCCATTCCACATGCTGAAATTAAATCGTTTATTGTCATATCACATCAACATAGGTATGCCAGAAGAAGCAACTATCGCAGCAAGTAGATACATGCCATATCTCTTAAGCAAGTCCTTTATTTCTTTAACGAATCCTTCTACACTTGTTAACCGTTGGTCGATTGATTGTACTTCTAATTTCATAGAAGCCATGTCTTTCTCAACATGATGAAGATGATTGTCTCTGATTGTTCTAACATCTTCTACTAAGACCTTAATCAATTCAGATTGGTCATCCATGTCGATAGCCCTATACTATCTAGTTAATGACGATTAACCCCCGAATACTCTTATCTCTGGCATCCCTATGTCCTCTACTAACTCTGCTGCAAGCCTAGCATATAGTAAAGCGTGGAATGCGTGGTCGTCTCCATCTCGTCCATATTTTGTAAGTTTTTGACCTCGCACTGGGCGAGTATCTTTCTCATCTTTTTCTGCTGATGAATTGAGAGAACACCATTCATGTAGAACCCATTCAAATGAAGTATCTGCGTAGGGTAAGTGGACCTCATTATTTTTGATTGCCTCAATCGTTTCTTCGACGTAAGTTGTTCTATCAACAACTAACATATAGATTAGATTTCGATTATTGTCTCGCCTCTTGTATTCAAAGGGAGTCATTGGCCGAGATGAGTAATAACAAGACCGTACACGCTCACCAAACTCTGCCTGTAGTTCTTTGACCTGCCTCGCTCCATATCCTATATCTGCGACCACTTGCGTACAGTTGTAGCGTAGCATTAGGTCTTTGATGACCGCTACCTCATCGAACTCATTGTCAGCCTTAGAATCGAGTTTTAGACAATTCAGAATCGTGCCGTCTTTCTTCATGATAACGACTGTTGTTTCATTACCCCAGTCCACACCCATAACAGATTCTTCTGGCGGTGTTAATCCTTTCAGATTCTTTTCGAGTTCTGGCCGGGCCGCTTGTAAAACGACATCGAATGTAAGGGGCTTCGTAGAACCTGCGAAGAACTCACCCAGAACCTCGTTCGCAAATCTTCGGGGAGTGTAGGTGTCTCGTTTGTATTCTATTTCTTCGGGGTCAATATCGGGATGCATCTTTTGACTGATATGATAGCCAATAATATCTGATTCTCCATGAACCCACTTCTCACCATCCCACTCACCTTTAGTTGATTTCTCCCATAGTTTCCAAAACTCTGAACCCTGCTCACGGGCAGTTCCACTTACTACAACCCACTTATATTCAGATTGAGCAAGCATCTCAATTAGCATTGGCAAAACGTCAGCGTCAGAGTCTTGGTATTCGTCCACGCAACATAGGTCAGCCTCAACACCAAGCAACGCATGTGCGTCGCCCCAGTTAGAGTAAGCATAGAAATGATTCAGAGAACGTGCTCCAACATCAAATGTTTGATGACTTACAGATTGTTTTACTCTCGACTTCATTAGACAACCATTATTGATTGACGACATTAACGCCCCATTGAACCTCTCATCTACGAATCTCGTTACTTGTGGTTGTCTAGGTGCGGTATAGACTGCGTTGAAGTATGGTATGTTCATCAGTCCATACATTAAGAGATTACAAATCGTTTCAGTTTTCTCAACCTTACGACTACACTTTAGAACTATCATTTTTGTTTTTCTTGATTTCTGAGTTGCACCAAAGTGTCGGTATATCTCAATTAGATATGGTCGCTCATGTAACATGAATGCCTTACCATCTATGGTTCGGAAATACTGAGACCAACGGTCTGGATAGAGAGCAATATCCCTAGCCTGTTCGGGGGTCAATTGGCCGCCCGTATGTTCGTCCATGTGGGGTCAGACCCCAACATGGCACTTAACGGTTCTAAGCCCTCTGTATGGTGCTGTGTTGGTCTACCCAGTCCTCGGCAGTCCTTCGGTCAGAGAAGGTCATAATGACTCCACCAGTGTCGTTGTCAACTACGTTCCATTCGCCGCCAATTGTTTCAAGAATGTCAGCATTTACTTTTTCGTACTGTGCTTCTTGAACTACCCTTGCTGTTTTGGTAGACCAAGGCAAACCCCAGTTCTTCGCACATGTTGGTCCGTAGCCGTGAGCGGTACTCTCTTCGGTTTTCAAAGCCTTGTGGCAGAAGCAGCAGTTTCCAGTTTTTGCACCGTAGTCTCTAGCCGCATTTACTGGGTCGTTGTTTAACAATGTAAGGAACTTGGTAAACAAAGCCTCGTCATTTTCGCTAGTTGAGCGAGCAAAAGTTAGTCCACCCTGCGGTGAAACTTTTCCAATGTAGTCCTCGTCCATAGTACGGATTGCTTTCAGATAAATGCTGCCGGGATTTCTGCCACTAGCAGGGGCTAAGGAAATACATAGGTCAGTGTAAGCAGATACAGAGAAAGTTACTTTTGGATATTTGAGTTTCTCACCTGCTCGACTTAGTAAAGCGACCATAGGAGCGTAAGGACCTTCGACTATTGGCTGTGGACTAGAATAGTCGTGGATTCTTTGAAGAATGTTGAGTTGCTTTGGAGACATTCTTCGTCCCTTGTCTAGTTGCTCTTGACAAGATGAGACAAAGGATTTCTCCCAGTCATTCTTGGCGTTCTCGGTTGCTTTCTTGATTAGAACTGTGGTTTCCATTGTTGCGTTCATGTTATACCGTAGGGGCTAGGGGTATATAACAATTTAGTGCTAGGGGTTTTAGTTTTGTGATTCTTTAATTAACCTTCGAAACACTGCGCCCGGAGATTCGCCAAATTGTTTTTTCATTCGGTCGAGATAAGCAATTTCAGTTTCTCCAACGATTACAGAGATGGTCTTACGGACTTGCTTAGGTTCGATAACGTCGGGGTCTTCAACTGCTTGATTCAAGTTAATTGAATAACCCAATTTGACACGCGGATTCCCATGATGGTTGATACCGTTCTTACTCAAGATTACGCTCTCGATACCATTACCTTCTTCACGTGCCAATTTCTTCAAGTCAAAGGTAAGTTGTCTAGCACTTCTTTGCATGTGATGTGGCAGATTTGGGTCGGCGTTATAGCGTTCTGCTATTTCGCTACTTGTAAGTACGTCATGTCCTTGTTTCTTAGCGTTCATTAATGCTTTTTTTATTAGTTGCTTTTGTTTATTTTTTAACTTCATTCATTCACCTCTATTTTTCCATTTCTGCAATGAGGACATTGTACTGTCTCTACTTTACAGTGAGCGGGAGTTGTTAGTATAACACGACCATTACATACCTTGCACCTGCGTTCCTTGTGATAGAAACCGATTGGTGGTGCTCCACTTACATTGATAGTAATGGGGCTTCTCATGTCCTTCCATGATGGTATAAACTCTGATGCATGAGTTGGTTTTGGTATTTCACTAGATGTACTATATTCGTTCACAATTTCGCCCCAAGTC